>Ga0182738_1001554_pt1 | contig 28482 bp, 28 predicted proteins | sample eDN5th30CBELigMG_FD_128876 | JGI IMG/M metagenome (GOLD analysis project Ga0182738, IMG submission 128876) | Enriched Miracle-Growth compost microbial communities from Emeryville, California, USA - eDNA 5th pass 30_C BE-Lig MG (version 2)... ...
AACAGGCGCTTCACCGAGCCGACCACGGCGGTCGAGGTCTGGCCGACGGCCTTGTCGATGCAGAGCCAGCCGGAGATGTCGCGGCCTTTCGGCTTACGTCGGGACATGCGGATCCTTCATGTGCGGAGTTTTGCCGGCGGTTTATGCCGGTGCGCCGGAATGAGCAACAGCGGATGCGGGGTCCGGCTTTTCCCTGCCGCCGTGCCTGACCCGCCCCGCCCACCATCGCTTCGCGATGGTCTTCCTCCCCGCCGGCGGGGAGAGGGTCCCCCATCACCGGCGCGGTTCAGAACTTGTCGGGCTGCGTGGCGGGGGCGACGCGGGCGAAGGCCGGAAGGGCGGCGGCGCGGTCCGCGATGGCGACGGTGAGGGGATAGGCGGAGAGGTCGCAGTCGAACCGCCGCGCATTGGCGACCTGCGGCACGAGGCAGATGTCGGCCATGCCGACGGCGTCGCCGAGGCAGAAGGCGCCGGCGAGGCGCTCGCGATGAAGCGTCTCCTCGATGGCGCGGAAGCCCTCCGCGATCCAGTGGGCGTACCAGCGGTCGGGGAGTCCCTTGTCGTCGGGCACGTTGGCGCCGAGCCACTTGAGGACCCGGATGTTGTTGAGCGGGTGGATGTCGCAGCCGATGATCTGGGACAGCCGCCGCACATAGGCGCGCTCGTAGAGGTCGCGCGGCAGGAACGGCGGCTCGGGATGGGCCTCCTCGAGATATTCGAGGATGGCGAGGCTCTGGGCGAAGAGGCGACCGTCCTCGACCAGCGCCGGCACCAGCCCTTGCGGGTTCACCGCGAGATAGGACGGGTCGCGGTGGTCCATCCTGGGCAGGCTGACATAGGCCTGCTCCCAGTCGAGGCCCTTCACCGAGAGGGCGATGCGCACGCGATACGAGGTCGATGACCGGAAGAAGGTGTAGAGCGTGCGCATCGGGGACGCCTATTCCTGGGCGGCGTTGAGGATGTGCTCGGGCGTCGAGGAGACGACCTCGACGTATTTCGGCACGAACTTCCGCCCCTCGATCAGCCCGACGAAGGCCGGCTTGATCTCCTCGGCGAGGATCTTGCGGATGCGGGCATGCTCGACGATGTCGGCCCACTCGGCGATGAGGAAGAAGCGCTGGGGGTTCTCGGTGTCGCGGCAGAGGACGCCGTCCTTCACCTGCGCCGACGACTTGTGCATCGGATTGCCGTCCGAATAGTCGAACTCCTCGAACAGCTTGATGAACTCGTCCTCGCGTCCCTTCTCGACGATGAAGTCGTAGATGTGAAGGAAGTTGCCTTTGGTGGCGAGCGGTTCCTGGGCCATGCTGTGCGAGTCTCCTGCTGACCGACGATGAGATCGTCAGTGTACCCCCTTTTATGTCCTGCGACAAATCCGACGTCGGGAAGGCGCACGCCGGCGCCGGGGGGTGCTATCAGGGGACATGCGCGGCGCGCGATGCGGGCGCGGCGATTCGAGCGAGCAGGGGCTGACGAGATGGCGACAGGCGCGAGCCGCGGGGGGAAGGCGGGCCCCCAGGGAGAGGACGCGATCGCCCAACGGGTGCCCCCCGACCCGCTCGCGCGGCAGACCCGTCCGCGGCCGGCGCTGCGGATGCTCGCCGAGCGCCTGCCGCTGTGGCGGCGCCCGGGCTACCTGATCCGCCGGCTCCACCAGATCCACTACGCCCTGTTCTTCGAGGAGTGCGCCGCCTTCGGCATCACGCCGGTGCAGTATGGCCTCCTGACGATCCTCTCGACCAACCCCGAATCCGACCAGGTGACGCTCGCCAATGCGCTCGGCATCGACCGCACCAACGTCGCCGACGTGCTGCGCCGGCTCGAGCAGGGGGGCCTGATCATCCGCCGCCGCAGCGCCGAGGACCGCCGCATGGTCCTCGCCCGGCTGACGCCGGAGGGGGAGGAACTCGTCGAGCAGATGCACCCCTCGATGGCGCGCGCGCAGGAGCGCCTGCTCTCGGCCCTGAGCGAGGGCGAGCGGGACGCGTTCCTTGCGATGCTGATGCGACTTCTGGAAGCCAACAACCGCTACGGGCGGGCGCCGCTTCGGGCCCGCCGCGGCGACGGGCTCTGAAGCAGCGTGACCGGCAGGTCCCGCGAAGGACTGCCGGAGCGGCAACCCCGGACCGAGGAGCGTTGCTTGGGGGAACGCCAGGATCCGTCGTCTTTTAGTATGTGGTATACCGGATCGATTGAAAAGCCGAAAAATCAGCAACCGGCACAGGCGGCCGGCTTTTCATCAGTATGCCCCCCAAATGGGCTCGAAACCCGAAATCCTCCGGAATTCCCTGATCCCTGCGGGGCGCCGCAAGACCGATCGCCGGCGGCATCGCTCTTGCTAGGCATGGCCCGGATCGCGGGCGTCGGATGATTTGTATACTGACGACTTGACAGTTCCCTGCAAGGATTCCAATCTCCATTCTGGGGGAACGCACTGTGATCCGCACCGTCTGGCGCAGCGAGCTGCGCGGGAACATTCGAGATTGGGAGCGGATGATGAGAATGCTGAAGGGCCTGCTGACCGGCGCCGTGCTGCTCGCCAGCGTCGCGTTGCCGATGAATGCCTTCGCGGCCGGCGACATCGTGGTCGCCATCGGATCGGAGCCGTCGACGCTCGATCCGCAGGCGCGTGACGACGGCGGCGAGCGCGCCGTCAACGACAACATCTACGAGACGCTGATGGCGCGCACCGCCGACGGCACGCTCGTCCCGGGCCTGGCGGCGGCCGAGCCGACCAAGATTGACGACAACACCTGGGAATTCAAGCTCCGCGAAGGCATCTCGTTCACCAACGGCGAGCCCTTCAATGCCGACGCCGTGGTGGCGAGCGTCGAGCGCATCCTCGACCCCGCCCTCAAGTCCGAGCAGCTCGCCTATTTCGGCGGCATCACGGGCGCCAAGAAGGTCGACGACCTCACCGTCCAGATCACCACCGACGGGCCTGATCCGATCCTGCCGTCGCGCATGTACTGGATGAAGATGGTCCCGCCGGTCTACTCGAAGGACCCCAAGTTCGGCGAGGCTCCGGTCGGCACCGGCCCCTACAAGCTCGAGGCCTTCAACCGCGGCCAGGACATCGTGCTCGTCGCCAATGCCGATTACTGGGGCGGCGCGCCGGCGATCGACAAGGTGACCTACCGCTTCGTCGGCGAGTCCGGCACCCGGCTCTCGGGCCTGGTCGCGGGCGAGTTCGACGTCATCACCAACCTCCTCCCCGAGTTCGTGGAGAGCGTGCCGAAGTCGGCGACGGTCCAGGGCCTCGAGACCTCGCTGATCGTGCTGTCGACCGACAACGAGGTCACCAAGGATCCCAAGGTCCGCGAGGCGATGAACATCGCCATCGACCGGCAGGCTCTCGCCGACAGCCTCTTCGCCGGATACGGCCTCCCGGCGCGCGGCCAGATCGTCAACCCCAAGGCCTTCGGCTTCAACGAGGCGCTCGAGCCCTATCCCTACGACCCGGAGAAGGCCAAGCAGCTCATCGAGGAAGCGGGCGCCAAGGGCAAGACCATCAACCTCGTCGGTGAATCGGGCCGCTGGCTCAAGGACCGCGAGCTGATCGAGGCGGTCGGCCAGTACTGGGCCGAGGCCGGCCTCAACGTGAACTACCAGATCGAGGAGTTCGGCCAGTACCTGACCCTCCTCTTCGACCAGCAGAACCGTCCCGACGCGGTGTTCGTGGTCAACTCGGACGAGCTGCTCGACGCCGACCGGCCCATGACCCAGGGCTACCTCGCCGGCAGCGGCTTCTCGTCCAACAGCGACATGGACATGAAGGCCAAGGTCGAGGCCGCACGGACCGAGACCGACGTCGCCAAGCGCAAGGCTCTCTACGACGAGGTGACCCAGGCGGCCTACGACGGCAACTACCTCGCGCCGCTGCTCAACGCCCAGGACATCTACGGCGTCTCCGAGCGGCTCGAGTGGCAGCCGCGGGTCGACGCCAAGCTGATCGTCAAGGAAATGAAAGTGACGGAGTAAGGGTCCGCCACCAAGCCGGTTGAAGGGAGCAGCATGGGCCGTTTCATCCTTCGCAGGCTCGGCCAGGGCCTCCTCGTCGTCCTCGGCGTGTCCCTGGTCGTCTTCGTCGCGATGCGCGTCTTCGGCGATCCGGCGAAAGTCATGCTGCCCCTTTCCGCCACCGTCGAGCAGCGGGCCGAGTTCGAGCACCTGATCGGTCTCGACCGGCCCCTGCCGGAACAGTTCGTCCACTTCGTCAAGGACCTCGTCACCCTCGACTTCGGCGAGAGCCTCTGGCAGCGCCGCCCGGCCATGGAGGTGGTGTTCGAGCGGCTGCCCAACACGCTGATGCTGATCGTCTCCGGCCTCGGCTTCGCCATCCTGCTCGCCCTGCCGCTCGGCGCCATCGCGGCGCTCCGCCCGGGGGGCATCGTCGACCGGGTGACGGTGATCGGCGGCCTGATCGGCCTCTCGACGCCGCAGTTCTGGCTCGGCCTCCTGCTGATCATGCTGTTCGCGGTCAACCTCAGGATCCTGCCGACCTCGGGGATAGGCTCCTGGCAGCACCTGGTCCTTCCGGCGCTGACGCTGGCGCTCCCCAGCCTCGCGCGCATGACGCTCCTCGTCCGCAGCCAGGTGATCGACGAGCTGAACCAGCAATACGTCAAGACCGCGCGGGCCAAGGGCATGCGCTTCCACACCGTCCTCTTCGGCCACGCGCTCCGGAACACGCTGATCCCGTTCATCACGCTCGCCGGCTGGGAGGTGATCTCGGCGCTCGCCGGCTACACCGTCGTCGTCGAAAGCGTCTTCGCCTGGCCCGGCCTGGGGCTGACCGCGATCCAGGCGATCCAGCGCAACGACCTGTTCCTGCTCCAGGCGATCGTGTTCACCGTGGCGATCGCGATCGTGCTGGTGAACATCCTCCTCGACATCATCTACAAGTTCATCGACCCGCGGATCAAACTCGCCTGATGGCTGCCATCGACCCCCCGGCGACCCCCATCGCGGCCCCCCGGCCGCACGGTAGGCTTCGCGCGCTGTTCGACGAACTGTGGAAGGACAAGCCGGGCTTCATCGGCTTCTCGATCATCGTCCTCATCGTGCTCGCGGCGTTCTTCGCGCCGCTCATCGCGCCCTACGATCCGGCGACGCAGTCGGTGGTGGCGCGCCTCAAGCCGCCGGTGTGGGCGGCCAAGGGCAGCTGGGAGCACCTCCTCGGCACCGACCAGCTCGGCCGCGACATCCTCTCGCGCCTCATCTTCGGCGCCCGCACCTCGCTCATCGTCGGCTTCTCGGTGGTGGCGCTCGCCGGCGCCTTCGGCGTCACGATCGGCCTCCTCGCCGGCTTCCGCGGCGGCCGGACCGACACGATCCTGATGCGGCTCGTCGACATCCAGGTCGCGTTCCCGGGCCTCCTCATGATCCTGCTCATCGTCGCGGTGATCGGCCCGAGCCTCGGCACCATGGTGGTGGTGCTCGCGCTCACCAACTGGATGATCTATGCGCGCGTGGTGCGCGGCATCGTGCTGTCGGTGCGCCAGACGCCCTATGTCGAGGCGGCGGAGATGATCGGCTGCCCGCAGTCGCGGGTCATCTTCCGGCACATCCTTCCCAACCTCATGTCGCCGCTCCTCACCCTCGGCATCCTCGAGTTCACGAACATCGTGCTCGCCGAGGCGGCGCTGTCGTTCCTCGGGCTCGGCGTGCAGCCGCCGGCGACGAGCTGGGGCCTCGATGTGTCGACCGGCAAGGACTACATCTTCGTCGCCTGGTGGCTGGTCACGTTCCCCGGCCTCTGCATCTCGATCACCGTCCTTTCCATCAACCTCTTCGCCAACTGGCTGCGGGTCACCACCGACCCGCAGGAGCGCGAGAAGCGCTTCGCCCGCGCGCGGGCGGCGGTGCGGCGGCGCGAGGAACGCAGGGCGGGCATCCGCCGGGAGGCCGCATGAACGCTGCGACGACCGACAAGCCGCTGCTCGAGATCGAGCGGCTCGAGGTGGAGTTCGACACGCGCCGCGGCGTGGTCCGGGGCCTCCGGGGCGTCGACCTCGTCGTCGGGCGCGGCGAGACCCTCGCCATCGTCGGCGAATCCGGGTCGGGCAAGAGCGTCACCGCGCAGGCCGTGATGGGGCTGATCGACGTGCCAGGCCGCATCTCGGGCGGAGACATCCGCTGGAAGGGCCGCTCGATGGTGAGCCGCGCCGGGGCCCGTATGGCGCGCGACATCCGGGGCAAGGAGATCGCGCTCGTCTTCCAGGACCCGATGACCTCGCTCAACCCGCTGATCACGGTCGGGGCGCAGATCTCGGAGGTGCTCCGGCGCCACCTCAACATGACCCGCGCGGATGCCGACCTCCGCGTGCTCGAGCTGCTCGAGGCGGTGGGCATCCCGGCGCCGCCGCGCCGCGCGCGGCAGTACCCCCACGAGCTGTCGGGCGGCATGCGGCAGCGGGTGATGATCGCGATGGCGATCGCCTGCGAGCCGGAGCTGCTGATCGCCGACGAGCCGACCACCGCGCTCGACGTGACCATCCAGGCCCAGGTGCTCGAGCTGCTCGCCGGGCTCCAGGAATCGCTCGGCCTGTCGGTGCTGCTGATCACCCACGACCTCGGCGTCGTCGCCGGGCTCTGCAGCCGGGTGGCGGTGATGTATGCCGGGCAGATCGTCGAGACCGGGCCGGCGGAGGACGTCTTCGGCCGCCCCGCCCATCCCTATACGCAGGGCCTGATCCGCTCGACCCCGCGGCTCGACGACCGCATGGAGCGGCTGGTCGCCATCGAGGGCGCGCCGCCGAACCTCCTTTCGCCGCCGGGCGGATGCGCCTTCCGCGAGCGCTGCCCGATCGCCGACACGGTCTGCGAGGTGCAGCCCAAGCCCGCGCAGGTGGAGGCGCGGACCGACGGCACCGTGGCGTGCTGGCACGCGAGCGCGAACGCCTGGGACATGCCGGTGCGGGCCGAGACCGGGATGCTGAGGGCCGTATGAACGTGGCGATGCCGGTCGATCTGCACGACGCGAGGCCGCTGGCGGAGCCGCTGGTCAGCGTGCAGAACATCAGCGTCGCCTACGAAGGCGCGCGGCAGGGCTTCTGGGCCAAGCCGACCTCGGTCAAGGCGCTCGACAACGTCTCGTTCGACGTCTTCCCGGGGGAGACGCTGGGGCTGGTCGGCGAATCGGGGTCGGGCAAATCGACCACCGGCCGCGCCATCCTCAGGCGGATCGGCGTCACCTCGGGCCGGATCCTGTTCAAGGGCCAGGACATCACCACGGTCACCGGCGAGCCGCTCCGCAAGCTCCGCCGGCACATGCAGATCGTGTTCCAGGATCCCTACGCCAGCCTCAACCCGCGGATGCGGGTGCTCGACATCATCGCCGAGCCGATGATGGTGCACGGCCTGATCCGGAAGCCCGACGAGGCCCGCGACGAGATCGGGGAGATGCTGCGCATCGTCGGCCTGCCGAAGGACGCGGTCGACCGCTATCCGCACGCCTTTTCCGGCGGCCAGCGGCAGCGCATCGGCATCGCCCGGGCGCTGGCGCTCAAGCCGGAATTCATCGTCGCCGACGAGCCGGTCTCCGCGCTCGACGTCTCGGTCCGGGCGCAGGTCGTCAACCTCCTCCAGGACCTCCAGCGCGACCTCGGCCTGACGCTCCTCTTCATCGCGCACGACCTCTCGGTGGTGCGCCACATCTCGCACCGCGTGGCGATCCTCTATGCCGGCCGCGTGGTCGAGATCGCCGATCGCGATTCGCTCTACGAGCGGCCGATGCACCCCTATACCGAGGCGCTGCTCTCGGCGGTGCCGGTGCCGGACCCGCAGATCCAGAAGGCCCGCAAGCGCCTCGTCTATCGCGGCGAGATCCCGGACGTGTCGCACTGGCCGGCGGGCTGCCACCTCCATGGCCGCTGCCCGGTGGCGACGGAGAAATGCTCGCTGGAGGCGCCGCAGCTCCTCGAGAAACGGCCCGGCCACTTCGTCGCCTGCTGGCACCGTTAGGCCGCGTCTCCCACAGTTCCCGGGGTACCGGCCCGGGAGCGCGCCGTGCCGCGCCCCTCCGGCGCCGCGTCGGCTACCGCCCCAGCGCCGTCCCGTCCTTGCGCTTGTCGGAGGCGCCCTGGAGCGTCCCGTCGGCGGCGCGGCGGACGAACTGCGCGCCCCCGAAGTCGCTCCGCCCGGCGATGTTGCCGATAGTGCCGGCGTCGGCGAAGCCGGCGGCGCGGAGCGCGGCGACGATCGGCTCGGGCATGCCCGGCTCGATGGCGAGCAGCTTCCCCTCGAGCCGCCAGCGCGGCGCGTCGAGCGCCGCCTGGAGCGGCTCGCCCCATGCCGCGGTGCGCATCAGGAGCTGGACGTGGCCCTGGGGCTGCATGGCGCCGCCGACCACGCCGAACACGGCGTGCAGCGCGCCGTCCTTCAGCGCCGCGGCGGGGATGACCGTGTGGTAGGCGCGCTTGCCGGGCGCCGGGCCGTTGATGTGGCCGGGCTCGGCGAAGCCCGAGCCGCGGTTCTGGAGGACGAAGCCCGCCCCGGGGACGCCGATCGCGGCGCCGAAGCGCTTGAACACGCTGCTCATCAGGGTAAGGCCGAGGCCGTCGCGGTCGATGATGGCGGTGGAGACCGTGTTGCCGGCGGGGTCGGCGACCGTCTCCTTCGCCCGGGTCATGCCCGCGAGCATGGCCCGCACCGCGCTGACCGTGGTCTCGGGATCGGCGGGGTCGAGGGCAAGCGGCTCGAGCATGTCGAGCGCGTCGATCACCGCGCGGCCGTGGGTATTGGGCGGGCATTCGAGCACGGTGAGGCCGCGGAACGTCGTCGCGAGCGGGGTGTCGAAGTTGCCGGTATGGGCAGCGAAGTCGCTTGCCGCAAGGACGCCGCCCGAGGCGGCGCTGGCCCGTTCGGCAGCCTCGGCCGGCGCGCCCCGGTAGAAGGCGTCGGGACCGTCGGTGGCGATCGCGTCGAGCGTCGCGGCGAGCTCGCGGTTGGTGAAGGTCGCGCCTGCGGCGGGGACGTCGCCGGCCCGGTAGAGGGTGGCGCAGACCGGATCCGCGGCGATGAGCGACTCGAAGAACGTCCACTCGCGGCCCGCGATGGGGCCCACGGCGAAGCCGTCCTGGGCGAGGGCGATCGCCGGCGCGAGCAGGTGGGCCATGGGCAGGCGGCCGTAGCGGGCATGGAGGTCGAACCAGCCGCGGACCGCCCCCGGCACGGTCACCGACAGGGCATGCCGGTCCGGGATGCGGCGGTCGGGAAGCGCCTCGACGAGGTCAGCGGTCAAGCCCATCGGCGCCCGCCCGGTGCCGTTATAGGTCACCGCCTTGCCCCCCGGCTCGACGATCATGGCGAGCAGGTCGCCGCCGATGCCGGTCGCCATCGGCTCGACCACGCCGAGGATCGCGTCGGCGGCGATCGCCGCGTCGACCGCCGAGCCGCCCTGCTCGAGCATGGCGAGCGCGGTGCGGGCGGCCGTCGGATGGCCGGTGGCGATCATGCAGTCGCGGCCGGTGCGGCCCTCGGGGGGGATCGGGGCGAGGTCGTCCATGCGTCGCGGCTCCTTCTCGATGACGGCCCGGCCGGCACCGCGCCGTGGGGGCGGATGCCCCGAATTCCGCGGTCTCCGGGCGCTTCCGGCCTTTGCAGCGTGAGGAAAGTCAGTATACTGTATTCTACCTCGGGGCAACGCCTTGCCCCGTCCGGATTCGGCACGATCGCGAAGAGGGGTAGGCCCGTTGAAGCAGAAGTGGAAGCTCGAGCGCGCGGATGCGCGGGTGATGGTCGATGCGGCGCTCCGGAAGGCGGCCGAACTCAACGTTCCGCAGACGGTCTGCATCGCCGATGACGGCGGATTCCCGCTGATCGTCGAGCGGATGGACGGGGCGCGGATCACCGGCCCCCAGATCGCCTGCAACAAGGCGTTCACCGCTGCCGGACACCGGCGCTCGACCCATCTCTTCAACACCCCGCCCAACGGCCCGGCGCTGCCCGGCAACGAGGCCTTCGGCATCCAGCTCTCCTTCGAGGGCCGCTTCGCCGTGTTCGTCGGCGGCTTCCCGATCGTAGTCGACGGCGAGGTGATCGGGGGCGTCGGCATGTCGGGCGGCAACGGCGAGCAGGATACGGCCTGCGGGGTCGCCGCGCTCGAGGCGCTGCGCGACCGGCTCGCCGGCGACGGCCTGTCGGTCGTCGTTGCGGCGGACATCAAGAAGTAGGCGCGGGGCAGCGCGGGGAGGGGAGCCTTGCCGCATCGGGTCACGGTGGCCGGTTCGGGCGAGACCTTCGCGGTCGCGGCGGAGCAGTCGGTGCTCGCCGCCGCGCTCGAGGCCAACATCAACCTTGCGCATGACTGCAAGTCCGGCACCTGCGGCACCTGCCGCGTGCGGCTGGTGGAAGGCGCCGTCGCCTACCGCGAGGAGCCGATGGGCCTGATGCCGGAGGAGGCGGAGGCGGGCTTCGCGCTCGCCTGCCAGGCGCGCCCGCTGAGCGACCTTCTCATCGAGGCCGAGGTGCAGCCGCCGCGCATCGCCGCGCCGGCGCGGCGGACGGCCGTGGTCCGCGGCATCCGCCGTTTCGCCCCGGACGTGACCCACCTGACGCTGGAGCTGCCCGACGGCGACGGATTCGACTACCTGCCCGGCCAGCACATCAGCATCCTGATGGAGGACGGGCGGCCGCGGAGCTTCTCCATCGCCTCGGCGCCGAAGGGCAACCGCTTCGACCTCCACGTCCGCCACATTCCGGGCGGCGCCTTCACCGAGGCCCGGCTCGGCGCGCTGGCCGAGGGGGCGACCCTCGACGTCGAGCTGCCGCTCGGCGCGTTCTTCCTGCGCAAGGAGGACTTCCGCCCGCTGCTCATGGTCGCTACCGGGACGGGGCTCGCCCCGATCAAGAGCATCCTCGAGGCGCTGATGGAGGAGCCGGACGAATGCCCGCCGACGCTGCTCTACTGGGGCGGCCGGGAGCCGGCGGCGCTCTACCTCCACGACGAGATCGGAACGTGGGGCGCCCGCCTGCCCGAGTTCGACTATCGTCCCGTCCTGTCCCGCGCCGACGCCGGCTGGGAGGGCCGGCGCGGCTACGTGCAGGATGCGGTCGTCGCCGACATCGAGGACCTCTCGGACTACGCCATCTACCTGTGCGGGTCGCCGACCATGGTGAGCGCCGCCAAGGCGCTGTTCGTCGCGCGCGGCGCGAGCCTCAACCACATCTACGCCGACAGCTTCCTGTTCGAGCACAATCGCTGAGCCCTTCCGCGCCTCCCGGCGGCCGGAACGGGTCCGACCAGCGGCCGGCACCGGGTAAATGCGGCATGTGGCCCGATTGCGGTTGGATTCTGTATTCGGTATTCAGGAGAAGGATGGCTTCGCCCGTGGCGGGGCCGGGCGGCAGATTCGGTGCACGGTGATGAACATTCCTCTCGGTGCTTCCCACGAGCCCCTCACCAAGCTGGTGACCGCGACGCTCCGCGAGCGGATCCTCAACGGCGAGTTCGCCCTCGGCGAGCGGCTGGTCGAGGGCCGGCTGTCGGAGGAGCTCGGCGTGTCGCGGATGCCGGTGCGCGAGGCGCTCCGTGAACTCGCGGCCGAAGGTATCGTCACCATCGAGCCGCGGCGCGGCGCTTCGGTCACCACCTACAGCGACGAGCAGAAGCGGGAGCTGATCGAGGTCCGCGCGACGCTCGAATCGCTCAACGCCAAGCTCGCCGCGCGCCGCCACGACCCGGCGCAGATCGCTGAGCTGCAGGCGATCCTCGACGAGGGCGCGCGCCTGATGGCGGAGGAGAATCCGGCCGCGGTGGTCCGCCAGAACTTCCGCTTCCATGAGGCGCTCGGCCGGGTCGCGGGCAACACGGTCCTCCAGGACATCATCGGCTCGCTCCGCGACCGCACCGCGATGCTGTTCGCGCCGCACGGCGTGCCGCGGGCCCGCCAGAACTGGCAGGAGCACGCGGCCATCCTCCGTGCCGTGATCGAGGGCGACGGCGAGCTCGCCGCGCTGCTCGCCGCACGCCACGTCTACAACGCCGCGCAGATGCCGCAGGACGCGTAGGCCGGGTCGGGCGTCGACGATCGCGTCTGGCCGTCCCGGACGCCGCATCGCGGCGCGGGCCGGGCCCTCGGGAGGAACCGAACGCGGGCCACGTCCCGGAAAGCGCACCTACGCGGGTTCAGGACTCTCCGCGTGTCGGGTTTCGCGCCGGCTGGCCCGGGACGACGGCGCTCAGGCGTGCGCGATGCGGCGATAGGCGAGGCCGGCGATGGCGATGTCCTCGAGGCCGACGCCGACCGACTTGTAGAGCGTGATCTCGTCGTCGGACGTGCGGCCCGGCGCGGTGCCTGCGACCAGCTCGCCGAGCTCGACGACCTTCGCCGGATCGAGGATGCCGGGGGCGGCGAGCACCAGCTCCCCCGCCTCCTTGAGGCTCTGCGTGCGCCACTCGATCGCGACGCGGGCGGCGCGGACGAGCGCCGCGTCGTCCAGCTCGCGCGACGTCGGGAGGCTCGACCCGACCGCGGCGATGAAGGTGCCCGGCCTGATCGCCTCGCCGGCGAAGAGCGGCGTCTTCGCGCGCGAGGCGGTGACGATGATGTCGGCCTCGGCGAGAGCCTCCTCGGTCGTCGCGAGGCGGGCGGGGATGCCGGTCGCGGCCGCGATCTCCGCCGCGATCGCCGGGTCGTTCCGCTGCGAGACGAGAAGCACGCGCTCGAGCGGAAAGGCCGCGGCGAGCTGCTCGGCGTGGGCGCGGCCCTGCACCCCGAGGCCGAACACGGCGAGCGTCGCCGATCCGGGCCGCGCGAGGTGGCGGGCCGCGATCACCGAGCAGGCCGCGGTGCGGAGCCCGGTGATGGCGTTGGCGTCGAGGGTGGCGATCAGGGCCCCGGTCGTCGTGGAGAAGAGGACGAGGGCGAAGGTGAAGGCGCCGTCGATGGTGGTGTAGACCTTGGCGCCGGCCATCTCCTGGTCGGGCAGGACGGCGCCCATGGTCGAGAGCCGGACGCCGCCGCCATAGGTGCGGACGCGCTCCTGCATGCCGCCGCGGCCGGCGGCGAAGCTTCGGAACGCCTCGACAAGGGCCGCCTGGACGTCGACCGGGCGGAGGGCCGCCTCGACCATGGCATCGGTGATGTGGAGCATCGTCGGAGCTTTCGGGGGAGATCAGCCGAGCAGCGCGGCCCGGAGCAGGATGCCGACCGAGCCTGCCGCGGCCAGGGCGAGCAGGAAGACGCGCATCGACTCGCGCGAGAAGAAGCGTTGCAGCGGCGTCGAGATGGCGAACCCGGCGATGATGAAGGGGAAGAGGATGAAGCCCAGCCAGAACTGGTCGCTGTTGAAGTGGCCGAAGACGGCGAGCGTGGCGAGCGACAGGAGGCCGCCGACGAAGAACACGCAGCCCATGGTGCCGCGCACCTCGGCCGGCGCCACCCGCTGCATGACGATGGCGTAGGGCGCCGCGCCGGAGGAGGTGATGGTGCCCATGACGCCGGAGGCGGCCCCGGCCGTGACCAGCGCCGGGTCGGAAGCGCTGACCCGCCACCCCGAGACGCTGAGGATCACGCCGGTGAGGATGAGGAGCGCCAGCACCACGCCGAAGAGCGTCGCCGACAGGGCGCTGAGAACGGCGGCCCCGGCGATGGTGCCGACGATGCGACCGCCCATGATGACGCCGACCGAGCGCCAGTTGATGGCGCGGAAATCGCGCGTTCCGGTGAGGAGGGCGAGGGCGGTGCCGAGGACGAGCAGCGGACCCGGCACCAGCTCCGGGAACAGCAGCACCGAGATCGGCGCCGAGACCATGGCGAAGCCGATGCCGCCGATGCCTTGCGTCAGCGCCCCGCCGAACACCACCGCCGCCATCCCGGCGAAGTGTCCGGAGAGGACGCCGGACGGCAGGACCGAGGAAAGATCCGGAAGCACGGCGATCAGCCGTTGAGGTAGACGGTCTTGATGCGCGTATAGAAATCCATGACCGTCGCCCCGCCCTGTTCCTTGGCCGCCTGGTTGCTCGAATGCTTGAAGCCGCCGAACGGCGCGTTGAGCGACACGCCGGTCGTCGGGCTGTTGACCTTGACGATGCCGTGCCGGGTCTCGCGCGCGAAGCGGATGACCGAGGAAAGGTCGCCGGTGACCAGCGACACGGCGAGGCCGTATTCGGTCTCGTCGGCGATCGTCATCGCTTCGTCGAGGGTGTCGAAGGGGCGGACGGCGACCACCGGCCCGAAGATCTCCTCGCGGAGCAGGCGGCTGTCCGGCGGCACATCGGCGATGACCGCCGGGCTGAGGAAGTTGCCGGCCCCGAGGCGGGAATCGCCGTTCCGGAGCGATTCGCCCCCGGTCACGACGCGGGCGCCCTCCTCGCGGGCGATGCCGACGAAGGAGAGGATCTTGTCGTACTGGGCGCGGGTGGCGACCGGGCCCATCTGCACGCCGTCCTCCGTACCCGGGCCGACCTTGAACTTCGCCGCCGCGGCGGCGAGACGCTCGGTCAGCGCGCCGTAGAGCGGGCGGGCGACGAGCACGCGGCTGGTGCCGGTGCAGGCCTGGCCGGTGAGCCCGAAGGCGCCGCGCTGGATGATCGCGGCGGCCTTGTCGAGGTCGGCATCGGCGAGCACCACGGTCGCGTTCTTGCCGCCCATCTCGAGCTGGACGCGGGTATCGGTCGACAGCGCCCGCGCGATCTGCCGGCCGACGGCGAAGGAGCCGGTGAAGGTGACCGCGTCGATGCCGGGATGGGCGGTGATCGCCTGGCCCACGGCGGCGCCACGGCCCTGGAGGAGCGCGATGAGGTTGGGCGGAAGGCCTGCCTCGAGCAGCACCTCGACGAGGCGCTGGCCCATCAGCGGGGTGACCTCGGAGGGCTTGAAGACAACGCCGTTGCCGGCCGCGATCGCCGGCGCGATCTTGCGCGCCGCCATCGACAGCGGGAAGTTCCACGGCGTGATGACCGCGACCACGCCCACCGGCTGGCGGAGCGAGAAGACGATCTGGGCCGCCTCGCTCGCGTAGCTCTCGCCGTTGAGGCGGAGCGCCTCGCCGGCATAGAGACGGAAATTGGCGGCGATGCGCCGCGCCTCGTTGCGCGCCTCGGTGAGGGTCTTGCCCTCCTCGCGGGTGAGCTCGGCGGCGATCTCGTCGGCACGGCGGGCCATGATGTCGGCCGCCCGGAACAGGACGTCCGCCCGCGCCTCGGGCGAGGCGGCGGCCCAGGCCGGCCAGGCGGACGAGACCGATTCCACCGCGGCCGCGACGTCGGCCGGGTCCGAATCCGGGAAGGTGCCGATCAGGTCGGCCTCGTCGGCGGGGTTGCGGTCCTCGAAGGTGGCGCCGCCGGCCGCCGGCCGCCACGCGCCGGCGATGTGGTTCAGGTGGGTCTGGCTCATTGTCGTCCCGGTATGGGCCGGCGCGCATGCCGCGCCGGCGGAAAGAGGTCAGGCGGAGGAGGTCGCGTCGGCGGGTTCGTCGGTCGGCTCGACCGAGGGGTCGACCGCGGTCTCGGCGGGCGAGGGCGCGGCGGGGGCGGGGCGCATCCCGGGCTTCTGGACGGGCACCCAGGATACCGCGACGTCGCCGGTGACGAAGGTCTGGCACGCCATGCGGTAGCCGGCGGCGATGTCGGCGTCCTTGAGGTGCTTCCGTTCCTTGTTCTTCACCGGGTCGGTGTTCTCGATGCCCTGCTCGATCAGGCAGCGGCAGGTGCCGCAGATCCCGCCGCCGCACTTGAACGGGATGCCGCCCTGCTGGCGGAGCGAGACGCGGAGGAGATTGCTGTTCTCCTCCGCGCTCACGGTCTTGTTGCCGTTGGTGATGAAGGTGATGTTGATCATCGGCCGGTTGTGCTCCGGTCGTCCGAGGCGAAGACGCTCAGACCTTCCTCAGCTTGATGTCCATCGTGCCGTAGTGGGTGAGCGCATTGAGCTCGGCCCGGGCCTCGTCGAGCGAATCGAACTTCTCGAACAGCTTCGAGGGCACGTCGTTGACGCTGTGCGGCTCCTCGTCCTCGACGATGCGGATCTTGATCGGGTCGTCGAGCGCGGCGATCGTGAAGCGGGCGCGCTTGCGGCCGTAGAAGATGTAGTCGTAGGATTCCACCGGCGTCAGGCCCCCGGTGATCTCCGTGCGGAACTCGCCCGGCTTGGTGGTCAGCACAACGTACATGTCCGTCACCCCGTGACCGTTGTTTCAGCGCTGCCGACCGGAGCGGCGCCGCCGGCGTCGAACTCCTGGGTCAGCTCGATGTCGTGATGTATCCAGAGCTGGCAGGCGAGCCGGAAGCCCCTGCCTAGCTTCTCCTCGCCCAGGATCTTCTTCTCTTTCCAGTTCGGCTCGGGCAGGTTCTCCCCGCCCGAGATGATGAGGCTGGTGCAGGTCGCGCACTTCCCCATCCCGCACTTGTACTTGAAGTTCGGGAAGGGGAACTTGCGGATGCCGGCCCGCACAACGAGGTTGGTGTTGTCCGCCACCTCGTCGCGGAAGACCTGGCCGCCCTTGTGCAGGGTGACGATCGGCACCGACCGACTACGCCTGCAGAAGCTCGCGCTCCTCGACCGGCACCTTTTTCTCGACGCTCATCAGCTCGGACAGCGGAATGTCCTTGGCGACGTAGTCGTAGTAGAGGGCGGTCGTGTAGAGAAGCCGCATCTGGGCGCCGATCTCGCAGATCTTCAGGCACTTCTGCTGCAGCTCGACGGTCCGGGCGTGCTCGAGCACGATCTGGTAGCCGCGCTCGCCGTGGATCTCGTCCGACACGATGTGGAGGTCGAAGAACTCGACTTCCTCGTCGGTGAAGCCGTACTTGTCGCGGAGCGTCGGGGTCTGGCGGCGGTAGATCGACGGCACCTGCGACTCGAGGCCGACGACGAGGCCGGCAACCGCGACGATCGGGTCCTCGCGCATCGCGACGGCGTAGCACCAGCTCTGGAGGCCGCGGGTGGTCGCGGTCATGTTGTCCGGGTTCTCGACGCGCTCGCGGGTGGTGCCGCAGGCCTCGGCGAAGCGGATCAGGAGGTCGGTGTGACGGTCGCCGCCGATCTCCTCCTCGTACATGTTCTGGAGGAGGAAGTCCTTCGCCTCGACATACTCGGCCGGCATCTTGGCATAGATGTAGGCGAGGTAGTCGGCGAACGGGCCGACATAGTGGAAATGGTTCTCGGCCCAGCGGGCGAGGTGGTCGCGGCTCAGCTTGCCGCTCGCCCAGGCGATGCTGAAGGGGGCCTTGTTGGCGCTCTTCCCCTTGATGGCGTTCTCGAGGGCGGTGCGAAACTCGTCGGGATTCATCACGTGAGGCATGGCGTGTCGCTCCAGGCGCATTGACGGGAGGAATTCGGCCGCGCTTTCGCACCGACCAACCCGGAATACAGTATACTGAATTTCTCGCGATGCAAGTCTCGCAAGGGCACTATCCCCGGTCGCAGTCGGCCCGGGACGAGGCGCAGGGAGGCGCGCGTCGTCGCCGCCGGCCTTCCGTCAGATCACGAAGATATTGCCCGCGTCGAGGTGGTCGAGTCCGGCGGGCAGGTAGGCGACCAGCGTCGCCGCCTGCGGTCCGGTGCCGTCCGCATCGTGCCAGAGGCGGCCGCTGCCGGGATCGTAGATGATCCGGTGGTCCGCGGTGGTGGCGGAGGTCCCGAGCGCGAACTGGTCGTCGTCGAGCGCGCCCTTGGTCAGGCCGTCGAAGATCTTCCCCTTGAACTTGAGGCGCTCGCCCTTCTCGAACTTGAGGACGGTGTCGACGCCGGTTGCGGGATCGGCCTTGAACACGTAGGTGTCCCGGCCCTTGCCGCCGTCGAGCACGTCGGAGCCGGCGGCGCCGATGAGGACGTCCCTGCCGCCGTCGCCGTGCAGCGTGTCGTTGCCCTCCTTGCCGTTCAGCGTATCGCGCCGGCCGAAGCCGTTGAGGGCGTCGTCGCCCTTCGAGCCGGTGATGGTGTCGTTCCCGGCGAACACCTTCTGCGTCAGCTCGCTGAGATTCCCGTTGGTGGCGGCGTCGTAGAGCTTGAGCTTCGCGCCGCTGAGCTTGTACTGGAGGACGTACTTGTCGAGATCGGAATTGTATATGAAGTAGCGGATCCCGGTTATCGTCCCGGAGGTTGCCGTGGGACGCCCGCCGAAATAGCTGAAGTCCTCGCCGCTCACCTTGATGCGGACGGCATCGTTGTCGGCGATGAACCCGTTGTCCTGCCGATGGGTGAAGGTCACCTTGCTGGGGCTGCTGAGAAGCGTGAGCCCGGAGACCGAAACCATCGAGACCGGCTGCTTGGCGACGAACTTTGCCATTCGAGACCTTCCGGAGTCACGCCGGCGGGCCGGCGTCGGCGTGTGGGACCGTTACCCTGTCCGACGGCCTGTCGCGGGGCCGTCGCGCCGCGCAGCATCGTCCGAATCCGGCCCCGCGTCCAGAGCCCGCCGACGTCGGGATGCCAGTCCAGGCGCTGCGACTCTATGCGCTGCGACGGACCTCGCCGGCGGGCGTGTCGGGCTCCGCCGCGTCCCGCCAGGCGGCGGGGCGGACGAGGCGGTCGAGCTCGGCGCGATCGCCGCGCTCGACGGCGGCCCCCAGCCGGATCAGGAGGCGGCGCATCTCCTCGTAGGCGGGGAAGGGCGTGCGGGCGGCGAGCACGCCGGCGAGACCGACGTCGGTGGTCGGCTCCTGATGGTCGAAGAGCGACTCGTGCAACCGCTCGCCGGGGCGGATCCCGGTATAGGTGACGGCGACGTCGGTCCCCGGCTCGAGCCCCGAGAGGCGGATCATCCGCTCCGCGAGTTCGGCGATGCGCACCGGCTGGCCCATGTTGAGGACGTAGACCGAGGCGCTCCGCGCCGGGTCGGCGAGGGCATGCCCGGCGGCCACGACGACCAGATCGCAGGCCTCGCCGATGGTCATGAAGTAGCGCACCATGTCGGGGTGGGTGACGGTGACCGGGCCGCCGGCCTCGATCTGCGCCTGGAACTTCGGCACCACCGATCCGTTCGAGGCGAGCACGTTGCCGAAGCGCACATTGATGAGCCGGGTGGTCGGCCGCGTCCCGCCCTCCGGCCCGGACGAGCGGAGCGCCGCATCCAGCGACTGGCAGTACATCTCGGCAAGCCGCTTCGTGGCACCGAGGACGTTGACCGGATCGACGGCCTTGTCGGTCGAGATGATCACCACCGCCCCGGCGTCGGCCGCGACCGCGGCATCGCTGACGTTGACCGAGCCGAAGACGTTGGTCTTGACGCCTTCGGCCCAGTCCGCCTCGAGCACCGGCACGTGCTTGAGGGCGGCGGCGTGGAACACGACGTCGGGACGGAAGGCTTCGAAGAGGGCGAACATCCGCGTCCGGTCGCGGACGTCGCCGATATGGGCGGTGAGCTCGCCCTCGAAGTGGCGGCCGGCGATCTCCTCGGCGATCGCATAGAGTGCCGGCTCGGAATGCTCGACGACGAGGAGGCGCGCGGCGCCGAGGTCGGCGACGCGGCGGCAGATCTCGGCGCCGATCGAGCCGCCGCCGCCGGTCACCGCGACGGCGCGGCCGCGGACCACCGCCTCGAGGCTCTCGATCGCGGGCCGGACGCCGGGCCGGAGGAGGAGGTCCTCCGGCGCGACCGGGGCGAGCCGGAGGTCCTCGCCGTCGCCGAAGGCCGGCAGGCGGCTGGTCGGGATCGCCAGCCGCCGGGCCGCCGCCAGCACCGCGTCGGGGCCCTCGTCGGGAAGGAGTGCCGCGGGCGTGAAGACCAACCGGCGGATCGGCGTGCCGCTCGCCTCGATCCGGCGCGCCACCGCCTCGAGATCCGCCGGACGGCCGATGACGCGGACGCCGCGCACCGACTGCTGCTGTTCCTCGGCCGAGGGCGAGAGCAGCCCGACGACCCGGAGTCGCTGGACGGCGCCGCTCTCGATGGCGCGGAGCAGCACGTCGGCCTCGCCGGCGCGTCCGACGACCAGGGCCGGCACCGCGTTCTCGCCGACCGTCTGCCGGCGCTGCGGGCTGGCGTGCAGGTAGCGGTAGGCGATCCGCGAGAAGCCGAGGATGAAGATCTGCAGCACCCAGTAGGTGGCGATCGTCTTCTTGCCGAGGAAGAAGCCGCCATAGGCGTTCGGTGCGACGAGGATGTAGTCGGCGATGAGCAGGCCTATGGCGAGGACGGTCGCCGCCTTGACCAGGCCGAGCAGGTCCGGCAGCGAGGTGTAGCGCCATGCCGCCCGGTAGGTGCCGAGCACCAGGAAGACGACCCCCGCACCCACGCAGAACGCCGGGACGAGCGGGAGCAGCGCCGCCTCGCGCGCCGCGAATTCGGGCGCCGAGAACCGCACGTAGAAGGCCGCAAGCAGCGCGATGCCGGCGGAGATCACGTCGTGAGCGAGGATCAGCGACATGCGCGGCGTCAGGCGTGGTAAGAAAGTCAACCGGATGCTCCGCCTCTTGGCCGGGAGCCTCCCGACCTGGCTGTCGGACTGTATAGCATGCGCCTCTTGCCGATCACCCCACGACAGCCGCCGCCGGTCGCCGGCGCGGGCTGATGGCGGGTCCCCCGGTGCGTGACGCCGACCCCCGCCCGGGCGGCGAAGGCCTTGCCCTGCCGGTGACGCTCGCGGTCGCTGCCGGCCTGCCGCTGGTCGCGGTGTTCTTCGTCGATGCCTATCGCCTGCCGATGATGCTGCTGGCGGTGCTGTCCCTTCCGGCGGCGGCGATGCTCGCCCTCCGCCGCGGGTTCGAGGCGCCGCGCTCGCTGGTGCTCCTCGGCATGGCGCTGTTCGTGGTCGGCACGCTGATGTCGACCGTGGTCAGCCAGCCGATGAAGCCGGGGCAGTTCGCCACCCTTCTCGGCCGCGGCGCGCTCGCCATCTGGTTCATGTACCTCCTGGCGCTGATCGCGCGGCGCGAGCGCGCCGTGCTCATGCCGTTCCTGCTCGCCCTGGTGGTTGCCTGCGGCGTCAGCGCCGCGATCAATGCCGGCCTCTTCCTCGCGGGCGACCCGCGCGCGCTCGGCGACCAGGAAATGCGCCTCGTCCCGGTCGTCGGGGTCGCGCGCCACCAGTGGCCGACGACGATCAGCGCGACCTATGCGATCATGCTCGCCGCGGCCTTCGCGCTCGCCGCCGCGCCGGACGCGAAGCGCTGGGTCCGCGCGGCCGCGGGCCTCTCCGGCGTCGCGACGGCGCTGGCGCTGGCCCTGACCCAGACGCGGAGCGGCTACCTCGCCGCGCTCGCCGGCATCATCGCGGTCGCCGGCTTCTTGTCCCGCCGCGTGCTGGTCGCCACCCTTGCCGCGATCGTCGTGGCGGCGGCGGTCGTCCTCCTCTATCCGCCCGCGCTCGACGCGATTCTGGCGCGCGGCGGCAGCTACCGGGTCGCAACCTGGCTCCGCTACCTCGCCTTCGCCGCCGAGAATCCGCTGGTCGGCACGGGGCTGACGCGGCGGCTGTGGCTCGCGGTCGAGGGGGTCGAGGTCCACCATGCCCACAACATGCTGATCTCCGCGCTGGTCCGGGGCGGGCTGATCGGCCTCGCCGGCATGGCCCTGATGCTCTTCGGCGGCCTCTACCAGGCCTGGCGCCACGCGGCGCAGTCGGGACATGCGGCGATCTTCGGGATGATGGCGGCGCTCGCCGTCGCGAGCGTCTTCGACTACGACCTCGTCCTTACCCCGACGGACTGGATGTGGCTCACCTTCTGGATGCCGGTCGGGCTCGCGGCGGGCGCCGAGCTCGCGGCGCGGCGCGGGGCCTCGGGCGAGACCGCGACGACGCCGAGAACGTGATCCTCGACGTACCGGAGAGCGGCCGCGAGGCGGACGGCGGCGGGGACCTCGAGGCGCAGCCCGCCGTTGCGTCCGGCGAGCACCACGATCCGGCGGAACGCTACCGGGCCGAGCAGCGGGTGGAGCGCCTTGAACGCCGCCTCCTTCAGCGAGAGGCGCGCGACCAGCGGCAGGGACGCGTCGTCGCGCTCCTCGGGGGCGAGGATGCGTTCGGCAAGGAGGTGGTCGGCGGGGTCGGGCGCAAGGGGCTCGACGTCGACGCCGGGATGCAGGCCCGTGCCGTCGGCGACGAGGGCCACGGCGAGGCGGCGGCTGTGGCTGATGCTGACGCGGCCGCCGGCGCGCACAGGGGCACCGTCCGGTCCGCGGAGCGTCGGGATTTCCGCACCGCCGGCGCGGCGCGCCGCCACCCGGCCGCCGGCGAAGGCGATCAGCCGGGCGCCGCGGAAGCCTTCGGCGAGGGCGCGCTCCTCCGGGTGAAGCGCGGCGAGGACGCCGGCGCGGTCGAACGGCTCCGCCGGAGGCAGCCGGACCGCGATGCAGCGGCCGGCATGGGTGTCGAGCGCGAAGGCCGGCGGGAACGGGTCGGCGTGCGCCGGGCGGGTCACGCCGCGTCCTCGCGCCAGCGGGCGACGATGCCGGGAAGCGCCCGCGCGGCGTAGGCCCAGGTATGGTCGCCCGGCGCGCGGTCGAGGGTACAGGGGATGCCGGCGTCGCCGAGCAGCGCCGCCATCGCCGCGCTCGCCGCGATCATCCGGGGGAAGTCGTCGGCGCCGACCGCGAGGTGGAAGCGCGGCGGCGGCCCGCTCTGCGGCATCGCGGCGACCAGCGCCGCCGGATCATGCGCGGCGCGGGTGGGGCTGCCCGGCGGCCCCCAGACGCGGTCGTGCTCCGCCTCGGTGGGGATCATCATGTCGTCGGTGCGGACGTGGGCGTAGGGGTCGCCGGTGCGTCCGCCCGCGGTGAAGGCGCCGGCCACCGCGAGTGCCGCGGAGAAGAGGTCCGGCCGGCGGAGCGCGAGGAAGGCGGCCGCCGCCCCGCCCGCCGAGAAGCCGCCGATCGCCGCCTGCCCGCCGGCGCCGTGGGCCGCGCGCAGCGCCGGCAGCAGGTCGTCGCTGACGTAGGCCGCGTAGCGGGCGCCGGCATGGTCGTCGATGAACCAGCGCCGGCCGCATTCGGGCATCGCCACGAGGGTGTCGCGGGCGAGGTCGTCGAGGAGGCCGGGCACGTGGCGGGCGAAGGAGGTCCGGGTGCCGGCGAAGGGATGGAGGAGGATGAGGATCGGCGTTGCGGCGGTGATCTCCGCCGGGCGCCGGACATGGACCAGCTTCCGCCTTCCCAGCACCGCCGAATCGTGGGCGAAGTCGTCGCCGGCGGGTGCGGCCATCGCCCTCATGGCGCACCGGTGGGGACGGGCTCCGGAACGGGCCCGTCGGAATCGCACCGCATCCTCACGGCATCGCGCCGGCGAGGAGTGCGGCGAGCCGGGGATAGTCGACCTTGCCGCGGGCGTTGCGGGGAAGGGCGGCGACCGGCACGATCCGCTCCGGCATCATGTAGAGCGGCAGGGAATCGGCCGCGGCGGCGCGGATGGCTTCGGGGTCCGGTACCGGCTCGCCGACCACGGCGGCGGCGATCAGCGGCGCGGCGCCGTCGGGGCGGAGGAGGAGGCAGGCGACCTCGAGCGCGGGCAGGTGGCGCCGGAAGGCCGCCTCGATCTCGTCGAGCTGGATGCGGCGCCCCTGCACCTTCACCTGCCGGTCGCGGCGGCCGATGAAGACCAGTTCGCCCCGCCCGTTCTCGAAGACGTAGTCGCCGGTGCGGTAGCGGCGGACGCCGCCGATCGCGACGATCCGGGCGGCGGTGTCGTCCGGGCGGTTGCGGTAGGCGGTGAGCACGGTGTCCCCCGCGACCAGCAGCTCGCCGGTCCGCGGACCGTCCCCGCCGGGGGGGTCCCAGGCGATGTCGAGGGCGGCATAGGGACAGGGCCGGCCGATCGGCACCGGGCCATCCTCGGCGAGGTCGTCCGCGGTGATGGTGTGGTGAGCGCAGACATTGGTCTCGGTCGGGCCGAACCAGTTGTGGACCGGGACGTCCGGCACCTCCTGCCGAAGCCGGCGGAGGGCCGGCTTGTCGATCGGCTCGCCGGCGAAGACGATGTGGCGGAGGGGGCTGTCGCGGAGCGCCGCGAAGGCGAGGTCCCGCCCCTTCGCCTCGCGGAGGACGAGGCTCGGCACGCAGTAGACCACGGTCGCGCCGGCGGCCGCCACGGCGCGGCAGAAATTGACCGGCGCCATCATCGTCCGCTCGTGGATCGGGGTCAGGCAGGCGGCGGCGCGGGTCGCGGCGAAGATGTCGAAGACCGAGAGGTCGAAGGTCGCCGAGGCGACCTGCGGCACCACATCGTCGGGGACGAGGGCGAGCGCTTCCGCCGCCCACGCCGCGAAGGCGGTGGCGCTCCGCTGGCTCTGGACGACGCCCTTCGGCGTCCCGGTCGAGCCCGAGGTGTAGAGCACGTAGGCGTCTGCCGCCGGGTCGAGCCCGGCCGCCGGCGGCGGGTCGGCCGGCGCATCCCATGGCACCGTCGCAACGACCGCGATGCCCTCGCCGCCGCGGCGAAGCGCGGCGACCAGGACGCCGTCGGCGGCCGCGAAGGACTCGTCGTCGAGAAGGCGCGCGAGGCTCCGGCCGGTGGTGACCAGCGCCGCGGCGTCGGCGTCGGCGAGGATCGCCCGGCCGCGCTCGACCGGCGTCGTGTAGTCGACCGGCACGTAGGCGGCATTGCAAAACAGCGCCGCGTGGATGGCGACGTAGAGCGGGAAGCCCTTGGGCAGCGCGATGGCGACGCGATCGCCGGCGCCGACCCCGGCCGCGGCGAGGAGGGCGGCGACCCGAAGGCCCTCGTCGCGATACTCGGCGTAGGTGCACGTGCCGGCGGCGTCGCGATAGGCGGGACGGTCGGGATGCGCTTCGGCGGCGGCGAGGAGATGCGACGCGAGGTGGCGCGGGCTCATGCCGTAAGCCCGAGGGCGGCGGCGATGATCACCTTCTGGAGGTCCGAGGTGCCGGAATAGATGACGCTGGAGAGGACGTCGACGAGGCCCTCGGCGCCGGCGCTCTCGTAGCCCTTCGCGCCGTGGAGGCGGAAGGCGTCGAGGGCGCTCTCCGCCGCCGCCTCGGAGCACTGGAGCTTGACGAGGCTGGCGTCGGCCTCGGTGGCGCTGCCGGTGGCGAGGCGGCCGATGCCGTACTGGAGGAGAAGGCGCGTCGTCGCGTAGCGGCGGTAGGTGTCGACGATCCGGCCGCTGACATACTGGTTGACGCTGATCGGGGCGCCGTACTGCTGACGGGTCTCGGCATGGGCGATCGAGCGCATCAGGGCGCGGCGGATCGAGCCGACGAGGAACGCCGAGAGCAGGATCCGCTCCTGGGCGATCGCGGTGCGGAAGACCAGCCCGCCGCCGTTGATCCGGCCGATCAGGCTGTCGCGCGGGATATGGACGTCGGCGAGCGCGACCGTGCCGAGGGTCGAGACGGCGTGGCCGGGCTCGGCGACCGCGGTGGTGGCGAGGCCCGGCGTGCCGCGTTCGACCAGGAAGGCGCTGATGCCGCGCGAATGGAGCCGGGTGTCCTTGGTGGCGAAGACGACGAAGACGTCGGCGTGCGTGGCGTTGGTGATCCACGCCTTCTGGCCGTTGAGCACGTAGCCGGTGCGGGTCTCGGCGTAGCGGGTCGCCATGGCCATCACGTCCGACCCGGCGCCGGCCTCGGTGGCGGCGAAGGCGCCGATCATCCGCCCCGAGGCGAGCTCGGGCAGGAAGGCGTCGCGCATCGCCTCGGGCGCGAAGCGGGCGAGGGCGGCGGCGACGGCGAAGGCGTGGGCGCCGAAGGACAGCAGCATCGCCCCGTTGGGGCAGCCCTCGCCGAGGCCGACGAGGGCATCCATGCTCGAATCGGGGTCCCCGACCGCGCCCTCGAGCAGCGGCCCGAGCGGGGCGAAGCGCGCCATCTCGCGGAAGAACGGGTGGTCGGCGACGGCGTGGGCGGCGGCGATCTCGGCCCCGAGCGTCCGGCCCTGAACGTGGATCGGAGACTCGTAGAGGATCGCGTCCGGATCAGGCCCGGACATTGGCGGCCATCGTTCCGGCGAGTTCCTCGTTCCTGGCCCGCGCCGCACCGAGGCTCGCCGCGATCAGCGCCTCGTCCGGCCGGTCGTCCGGCAGCACGCCGCGCTTGGCTTCCTCGTAGCCGGCGAGGTCGAACATGCCGTGGCCCGAGATGTTGATGAGGATCGAGGGCGAGGCGCCCGCCCTGTGCTCGCGGGCGATCTCGATGGCGGCGGCGACGGCATGGGCCGATTCGGGCGCCGGGATGACGCCCTCGCAATCGGCGAAGAGGATGCCGGCGCCGAGCGCGTCGGGCTGGGCGATGGCGCGCGCCGAGAAGCCCTTGTGGGCGTAGAGCGTCGAAAGGAAGGCGGAGGTGCCGTGGTAGCGCAGCCCGCCGGCATGGATGCCCGGGGCGAGATAGCGGCTGCCGAGCGTGTACATCCGCGTCACCGGGGTCGTGCCGGAGAAATCGTTGATGTCGAAGAGATAGTCCCCGCGCGTCAGCTTGGGGCAGGCGACCGGTTCGGCGGCGACGAGCTCGACATGGCGGCCCGTCTCGCGCGCCGCGCGGAGGAACGGCATGCCGACGCCGCCGAAATTGCTGCCGGCGCCCATGCAGGCGACGACGTAGTCCGGAAAGTCGCCGAGGGCCTGCATCTGGCCGACCGCCTCGTTGCCGATCACGGTCTGGTGGAGGATGACGCAGGTCTCGCCCGAGCCGACCGCGAAGCGGGCGGAATCCTTCATCTCGCGGGCCATCTCGATGGCCTCGCCGGTGGCCACCGCGAGCGAGCCGATGCGGTCGGGGTCGCGCTCCATCGCCTCGCGGCCGGTCCGCGTCAGCGGGCTCGGGCTCTCGTGGATCTCGCCGCCGAAGAGCTCGACGATGCGCGGCCGCTGCGGCTTCTGCCGGTAGCTGATGCCGACCATGAAGACCGTGCACTTGAGGCCGAACTGGCGGCAGGCATAGGCGAGGGCCGTGCCCCACTGGCCGGCGCCGGTGCCGGTGATCAGGTGCTTCACGCCGGCCTTCTTGTAGTAGTAGGCCTGCGCGATCGCCGAGTTGAGCTTGTGGCTGCCGGAGACGTTGGCGCCCTCGTACTTGTAGTAGATGCGCGCCGTGGTCCCGAGCCGCTCCTCGAGGCGGTGCGCGCGGCGGAGCAGCGTCGGCCGGTAGGTGGCGTAGATCGCCTGGACCTCCGCCGGGATCGCCACGTCGGCCTTCGTCGTGTCGTTCGACTGCTTCATCAGCGAGAGCGGCTGCTGCGGCAGCACGTTGACGCCCGCCGCGTCGGCGAAGTGGTCGGGCGTGGCGGTGGACTCCTCGTAGTAGTCGGGGAAGTCGTGGAGGAAGTTGCACCAGGTGGTGACGCCCGCCGTCGTCGCGTTCGGCAACGCCATGTCGTTCATTCGCCCGTCCCGCCCGCTTTGGAGGCGACCTGGCGGACGAATCCGAGAAGGTCGCCATAGGTGATGAGGTCGACCCCGAGCAGGTCCTCGTCGTCGATCTCGATGCCGAGGTCGCGCTCGAGCCCCCGGATGATCATCAGGAAGCGCCGCGAATCGATGAAGAGGTCGGCATAGAGCTCGGCGGATTCGGCCGGGGGATCGCCCGGGGCGTGGCGGGGCAGGACCTCGGCGATGACGGCGGCGAGGGCCTTGGCCGCGGGATCGTCCGGCGCCATCTCGACCGGGTCGCGCCGCGTCTTCTGGGTCGCCGCCGGCCTGGCCGCCGCGCCGGACTGGCCGCGGTGCCGCGCCCCCCTCATCTTCCTCGCGTCCTCGTCCAAGATGCTGCCCTCGTCTTTGTCGCGTCGATGGCGCAAGCGCCGGTGGCGGGGCGCGATCAGGCGCCGCCGCCCTCAAGGTCGGGAAGTCGCAGGTCGCGGAGGAGCCGTTCCCGGCCCTCGCCGGAAACGGCGCTGAGGTCGATGATCGGGCGGAGCTTGCCGGAGGTCTCGCGCTCGATCCGCGGCACCTTCTGGGCGACGATGCGGATCGGCTCGCCGACGATCCGGCGGAGGCCGTCGACCGCCGCGTCGAGCCGTACCCGTGCGCTCCGCGCCGGGCGGTACTGGAGCACGAAGAGGCCCGGCTCGACGCAGACGAGCCTGTACTGCGCCGCGCCGAGCGTCTCCTTGAGGTGGCCGAGGAGCGCGAACGGCTCGATGCGGCGCCCCGCGGCGTCGCGGATCGAATCGTTGGTCTTGCCGCGGAGCCCGGCGATCGCGCCGTAGCAGGTCGGGGAGAAGTCCGTCGGCTCCGCCATCGCCGCGATGTCGCCGATCTCATAGCGGATGAGCGGCGTCGCGTCGTTGAGGAGGTCGGAGATGACCACGCGGCAGTCCTCGCCCGGTGCGGCGGCGCGGCCGGAGGCGAGCGATACGCCCTCGAAGACGAGCCGGTCGGTCTCTAGATGGTAGGCGCCGCCGGGCTCGGCCTGCCAGCCCATGAAGCCGAACTCGACGCTGGCATAGGCCTCGCGCGGCTCGAAGCCGAAGGCGGCGCGGATCGCCTCGCGCCCTTCCGGGGTCAGCATCTCCGACGTGGTCCAGATCCGCCGCACCGACGGCAGGCGCCGGCCTTCGGCGGCCATCCACGCCGCGAGCGCGACGATCGAGCTGGCATAGCCGGTGAGGGTGCGGGGCTGCCGCGCGACGAGGTTCCCGTAGAT
>Ga0182738_1001555_pt1 | contig 28477 bp, 23 predicted proteins | sample eDN5th30CBELigMG_FD_128876 | JGI IMG/M metagenome (GOLD analysis project Ga0182738, IMG submission 128876) | Enriched Miracle-Growth compost microbial communities from Emeryville, California, USA - eDNA 5th pass 30_C BE-Lig MG (version 2)... ...
GAATGCGGCGGTCTCGAAAACCGTTATACCCGTAACCCGGGTATCGGGGGTTCGAATCCCCCCTTGTCCGCGTTAGAGGTAACAGGTTCTGAGTGGTGGGTGAAAGTACTTTTTCCCCACCTATCACCCGGAACCCAGGACCTCGAACCTCAAAATAGGACAGGTGTCCGAGTGGTTTAAGGAGCACGCCTGGAAAGCGTGTGGGTGTAACAGCCTCGTGGGTTCGAATCCCACCCTGTCCGCCACAGATCGCGCTAAGCGGGGAGCCAGCGGTGCCCTCTATCTGCAATCCGCTTTAGCAGAGCCGAATTCCCGCGTTGCGGCACGCTTTTGTGGGAAGGGCGAAATACGGAGCAATGAGAGATGGGTCCTATGCGACAGCGTGGTGTGAACCCCGCCAGGGCCGGAAGGCAGCAACGGTAAGCATTTTCCGCCGTGCGCCGTAGACCGCCTGTTTCGAGCCACCGGTTTTGATTCCTCCCGGAGAAACGATGTCCAGGCGCGGGTGCGCGATCTCTGAACAACAGGTTCCGGGTGTGAGGTGCCCGGTCCCGGGTAAAGTACTTTATTATCTTAAGTTACCTCGAACCCGGAACCCGGAACCTCACACCTTTCCTTCCTATGTCTTTCTATCGCAAATATCGCCCGCAGACATTTGAAGATGTAATGGGGCAAAGTCACGTTGCCCAGACGCTTGGCAATGCGCTTTCGAGCGAGCCGCTGCGCATTTCGCACGCCTATCTGTTTTGCGGGCCGCGCGGCACCGGCAAAACCACCACGGCGCGCATTCTCGCCAAATGTCTCAATTGCGAAAAAGGCCCCACCGCCACGCCGTGCAACGAATGTGATTTCTGCTTGCGCGTACAGGAAAATCAGCCGGTGATGGATTTAATTGAAATCGACGCGGCTTCCAACACACAGGTCGAGAAAATCCGCGATCACATCATCGATAAAGTCAATATGGCGCCGGCGCAGGGACGCTATCGGGTTTACATCATCGACGAAGTGCACATGTTATCCACCTCGTCCTTCAATGCGCTTTTAAAAACTCTGGAAGAACCACCGCCGCATGCCATTTTTATCCTCGCCACCACCGACGCACATAAAGTTCCGGTAACGGTCACTTCACGCTGCCAGCGCTATGATTTCCGGCGTGTCACGCTGGGCGATATCGAAATACGGCTTAATTATGTGGCGGGCAAAGAAGGCATTGAACTGGACGCGGGAGCAGCACGTCTGATTGCGCGATCCGCCGACGGCGCTCTGCGCGATGCACTTTCATTGTTAGAACAGGTGGCCGCGTATTCGCCGCAATCGATTGGCGAAGATGATGTCCGCATGGTGCTGGGAACGGTGTCGCGCGAATTGCTGGCCAGCCTGCTCGACGCGGTCGCCGCCGGTGATGGAGCGGCGGTATTGGCGCAATTGGATAATGCCGTGGCCGAAGGCGCCAGTTTTTCGCAACTGGCCAAGGATCTCACCCATTATTGCCGCGACTTGCTGCTGCTGACGGTGGGCTATCAGGATAAAAGTACTTTTGACGACAGCGGCAATCAACAACAGCAAGCGCAGGCGCAGGCACTGGGACGCGATCGCCTTCTGGGCATGGTCGATGCCTTGCGTACCGCGGAAAAAGATATGCGGCAAAGCACCGATCACCGCCTGTTGCTGGAATTAACACTGGTGCGCGCGGCTTCCAATTTATTAAATGCGCCGCGCCAAACCGCCACGGCCGTGGCGCGGCCAGCCATGCAGAAGACGCCTGTCCCAATAACACCCCCACAACCTGCATCCCAACCCGTTGCCAGCGCACCACCGGCAACGCCCAAAACAGAAGGACCACTTCCTTCACAACCAGCAAAAGCAACAGAGCCTGTTGCTACGGCTCCCGTCGAAAGCAGCGCGCCGGTGGAAACGGCGTCAACCGATCCCGCGCCAGCCAAACCACGCGCTTCGGGCAAACCCGGCAAGGGCCGGCGCATTCACGATCTGAACGAATTTCTGGAATTGTGGCCCTACGTATTGTTGCGGATTCGCAAAAAAATCAGCATTCCCGCAGTGGCTTACTTGCACGATGCCATTCCCGTCGAATTAAATGACAAAGCCGCTATTCTGGAATTTCAAAAGCAATTCCATTATGAAAAAGCCTGCGAGGCGGCCAAAAATCTGCCTTTTGAAAATGTGATCAACGAGTGCATGGCTGCCCCGCACCAACTGGTGTTTCGCCTGGCCGAGCCCAAGGCTGCCCCGGCTCCCGAACCTCCGCCAGTTGAAAAGGCGCCGGTGGATGACGAAGACGATGAGGATGAAGACGATGTCTTCAAAATGGCCCAGCAAATGTTGGGCGCTGAAGTCGTAGAAGAGATATAATCAATTGGCAGTGAACAGTTTTTCTGAAATTCAAAATTCTTCCCGTTCACGCAAAAAAGGTAATTATGCTTCCCAACTTAGGTAACATTCAAAAACAAGTTCAGAAGATGCAGAACGATATGGCGCGGATGCAGAGCGAGCTGGAAAACGAAAAGCTCGAAACCAGCTCCGGCGGCGGCATGGTCAAAGTCACCACCACTGGCGCTGGCGAAGTGCTCGAAATTAAAATTGCCCCGGAAGTCGTCGATCCCGAAGACGTGCAAATGCTCGAAGATCTGGTCGTCACCGCCATCCGCGATGCGCTCAACAAGACCAACGAACACCGCGCCGAAAAGATGAACGCCATCACCGGCGGCATCAAAATCCCGGGAATGCCGTTTTGACGTTAAGGTATTTTGACGTTAAGGCATTAGGTCCCGGGTCACAGGTCCCAGGTTTGCGGTAAAAGTACTTTTTTATCACCCCACTGACCTGGCACCTCGCGCCCGGAGCCTCAAACCTGTCCTTTTCATGCTTTACTACCCCCGTCCGCTGGCTGAATTGTTGTCGCATCTGGAGAAGCTGCCTGGCATTGGGCCCAAATCGGCGCAGCGTCTGGCTTTTCATCTGTTGCGCGCTTCGCAGGAAGAAAATACGGCATTGGCTGCATCCATCGCCGTCCTGCACGAATCGATTCATCCCTGCGCCAATTGCGGCAATTTCACCGATCAGGAAATTTGCGGCATTTGCTCCAATCCACGCCGCGATAAAACGCTGCTTTGCATCGTGGCCGAACCGCGCGAATTGCTGGCGGTGGAAAATTCCGGCGAATTTCACGGACTCTATCATGTGCTGGGCGGTTTGATTAATCCGCTCGACGGCATCGGCCCCGATCAGCTTAACTTCGCCACGCTGCTGCCGCGCCTCGATGCTGAAGGCACGCGCGAAATCATTCTGGCGCTATCTGCCACGGTGGAAGGCGAGACCACGGCCAGCTACATCTCGCGCCAACTGCAAGACCACGACATCAAAATCACCCAGCTCGCCAGAGGCCTGCCCTTCGGCGGCGATCTGGATTATGCCGATCAAATGACCATCGCCGGCGCATTGCGCGGCCGGCGCGATTTGACATAATCCGCCAAAAGTACTTTTATCCCGATGACCGCTTCATCGACGTCCGAAAAAGATCCCACACACGACGAATTGCGCATCCAGATTTTTGCTCTGGTGCGCCGCATTCCGTCTGGCCGCGTCACAAATTACGGTGCTATTGGCGCTGCCTGCCAGCCACCCATTAGCGGTTATATTTGTGGGAGATTAATGCGGGAAACCGATCCCGGCGTGCCCTGGTGGCGCATCATCGCCAAAGACGGCAGCCTGCCTTCCGCCAAACGGCTTCCGGCATTAGCGAAAAAACAACGCGAGTTACTGGAAAACGAGGGAATCGTATTTGGCGCAGACGGCAAAGTGCTGCAAAAGTACTTTTTAGGTGAGTAGGTATTCAGGTGTGCATAATCGTATTTTGACTCAAAAGTACTTTTGGCGAGACGCTCAAAACCACCTAAAAACCTACTCACCTCGCTTTTTCGTTAAGCTTCGTCGTATCCCTTCAACGGGCGGTACCAGATATTACGAAAGCGTACCAGGTCGCCGTGATCCTGCAATTCCAGCGCGCCCACTTGCGGATGTTCCTCATATTCAAGCACAGTGCGATGCGTGGTGGGGCCGGTCAATGCGGTGTCGTGATGCACCAATACGCCGTTGTGAAACACCGTCACGCGGGCCGGGCTTAGCAATTTGCCGTTTTCAAAACGCGGCGCGATCCAGATGATATCGTAAGTTTGCCATTCGCCCGGCGCGCGGCAGGCATTGACGAGCGGCGGGAATTCGCCGTAAATCGAAGCCGTGGTGCCATCGGGATACGTGGGATTTTGGTAGCAATCCAACACCTGGATTTCATATTTGCGCATCAGGAAAACGCCGCTATTGCCGCGTCCCTGGCTTTCACCATCCACCACTTCCGGCGCGGCCCATTCGACGTGCAGCTGGCAATCGCCAAATTCCTGTTGGGTATGGATGTTGCCGCTCTTGGGCGTCACTTCCATATAGCCGTTTTCGACTTTCCAACCAGCGGCTCCGTCTTCTTTGTTCAGCCAGCCAGAAAGGTCTTTGCCATCAAACAAAACAACGGCATCCGAAGGCGGCTGCGCATTTTCGCTTTGCACCGTAACCACGCGCGGTTGGGGCCGATTGGGATCGTGCACTTTATACTGCGATCCGGGGATCAAGGGAGTGTCATCGTAACCGAGTTGACTCATGTGTTAAATGTTCCTTTATCAAGAAATAACTTTCTGGCAGTATAAACCGCCCTTGCTCTGGTAACAATCACTAAAAGTACTTTTTTCCAGGCTATTTTTTTAAAAGTTTTTGCAAAACCACGGCGTTATTATGTTCTTCATCTTTTGCCGCATACACCAGCGTCAGATGGGGATGGGCGCGATAGATATCCTGCAATTGCTGCCACGCCGTTTTGTTGGCATGAATCTCAGCGCGATATTTCTTTTCAAATTCGGGCCATTTTTCGGGATCGTGCCCAAACCATTTCCGCAGTTCCGTGGTTGGTGCAATCTCTTTGAGCCATTCATCGACATGCGCTTCTTCCCTGGAAACGCCGCGCGGCCAAATGCGGTCTACCAGCACGCGGAATCCATCATTTTTGGAGACATCCTCATACGCCCGTTTAATGTGAAGTGCCATAGGGATGATTATAACACGCGCTAAAAGTACTTTTGGAAACACTTCTTCTAATATGAGCGATATAAGCGATGCTTTCGAGCGTTTCAAATCATGCCAGCACCATCAATTCCACCGATAATTTGTTGTATGGATACATACACGGAGCAACTCGAGCAATTTGGACGCGATGGTTTTCTGGTGATGAAGAATGTGCTATCCGAAGCACAGGTGGCTCATTTCACGGAGGTTGTCGATCGATTGGCGCAGCAGGAGCGCGGCAACGATGAAACCCAAACAGTGGAAATTCGCAATGCCGTTGCCCGGGATGCCGCTTTATTGCCATTGCTGGACTGGAAAAGTACTTTTCCGCTGATGACTCAAATCATGGGATGGAACATCCAGCTCACCACTTCCCATGTTTTTGTCCGCCCGCCCACGCCGCAGGAAGATGATAAATTCAAGGCAATCTCCTGGCACTGCGATGGGCCCAACCCGCATTTCCCAGCCATCAAAGGAATGCAGCCGCTGATGTATGCCAAAATCGGTTTTTTCCTCACCGATTTGTCCAAGCCGGATATGGGGAATTTGCGCGTGGTGCCGGGATCGCACCTGAGCGCCACACCACCCGAACGCGACAAAAAAGGCGAACCCAAAGGCGCTATTCAAGTGCTCACCAATCCCGGCGACGCGGTCTTTTTTGAACAGCGCACCTGGCACGCGGTGGGACCCAATTACGCACCGCACGCGCGCAAAAACATCTACATCGGCTATTGCCACCGCTGGCTCAAAGCCATCGATTTCATCACCCAGGATGATGCCTTAATCGCGCAGGCCAATCCGGTGCAACAACAATTGCTGGGCAAAGTCAGCGATCCCATTTCCTTCTACCTGCCCGGCCGCTATCCGGAAGATGTGCCGTTGCAAAAAGAAGGGTAAGGTGCGAGGTTCCTGGTCCCGGGTCCGAGGTGAGAATATAGAACCCAATACCTCGGACCTGGGACCAGGGACCTCACACCTCACTTTCCCATCAAATTCCGGATGATAAACCGTTCCAGGCTTTCGTAATCGCGGGCGGCGATATAACTTTGCCATTCTTCGCGGTCGATTTTGTGAGCGAGTTCCACCAGATCGAAGAAGGTTTCCATGGAATGTTTCAGATGCAAATGCGCCTGCGCGGCTTTCTGGGTGCGCATGGCTTTGACATCCAATCCCACAATTTCCCCGTTCTGGCCGAAACCATGACGCACCAGAACATCCACCTGATTAAAAGCGCGGCGCAAATCGACCGAACCAAACGCTTTATCTTCATCGAATTTCAGCCCGTTCTGATCATTGAGATGCACGCCCCACAACTTGTTGTGCGATAAGGCATAGGCAAATTCATCCGATGGATCAAGACCCAGCAAAATGGCATGCGCCGATTCAATCAAAGCGCCCACGCGCGCCGGATCATTGGAACGATAGGCCATGGCCAGCCAATGGCCGGTGGATGGCAGATACATCAAATCCATCGGTTCGTTGGGTTTCATTTCGCCAAGAATTTTGATGTCCTTATCGTAATCGAGCAGCGCATTCATCCATTCCAGCATGTATTCAAATGCCTGAACGGCGTCCTTGCTTTCGCGGATATAGGTGCCTTCGCGCGCCGGCCACCACACGATTTTATCGGTGCCCAGATGGCGCGCCACATCCACACAGCGCTTGCCGCGTTCCAGCGCCCACTGGCGAATGGCCGGATCGTTGCTGGTCACCGGGCCATCAATGCCGCGCTCGTCTTCCCATAACCGCGGCGCGGCAAATTCGGCTTTCATACCGTTATCATCCAGCGTCTGCCGAATCCTCTTGCAAGCGGCTTCGCGCTCGGCGGCGGAAGCGCTGTCCGGCACCGCATCGTCATCATGAAATTGAATGTAGTCAAATCCGAGATCTTTAAACGTGGCCAGCTTATCCGCGAAATCGCGCTCCGGGCGCACCGGCGGCCCGAAGGGATCGGCTCCGGTATGAATATTCCACGGCCCCACCGAGAATTTGAAATGCTCTTTGTTACTCCATTGCGCCATTGTTGCCTCCAGAAGAAATAAAGTGTGAAAGATACTTTATCATTTTTCCTTTGCTGTGCAATAAATCATCCAACAATAAATAAAGACAAAAAAACGGCGCCTCCGCAGAGACGCCGTTCCAAAGTACTTTTTAAAAGTACTTTTATTTGCCAAATTGGTAGCCAACCTGGGCGAACCAGCTAGTGCCGCCAAATACACTATTTAACAGGTTGGGACGACCAAAACCGACGCCGACCGAAAGGCCAGAGTTATTGGGTTGATAACGAACTCCCAGTGCATAGGGAGTTTCTGCCTCATCGATGATTTTGCTCCCCACTTCGCCAACCAGACTAAATTCACCGGTGCGGGTCAGCGGAACTTGTGCACCTGCATAAACAGAAAACTTGGAAGTGCTCTCGCCAGGGACACTGAATCGATCCCAACGTAAACCAAGAGTCCCTTCAATCGGCGCACGATTGCTGCTGGTATTAAAGGCTTTAGTTCCTGCGACATAGACGTTATAGTGATCCAGATCTCCCTCGACTAACCCTTCATTTCCGAAATTCCCGCCAACGGCCAGATCAAAACCTTTGTCTGCACGCTGCAGCAATTGATACTTGGCTCCTGCGCGCCAGGAATTATCGTGATAGCCTTCAACGCTGGTGCGGCTATAGTTTCCGCTTAATTCTAATTTATCGGCGACTCCAATTGCTCCGCCAATGCCATACGTGTTGAAATGTGTGCCCAGAGTAGATAGCCGCTGATAGTTAGCCTGGATTTCCGGGCTTCCTTTCGCGGCTACTGCTGCCGTGGGATTAAGAAATAATCCGGTTTGTCCATCCAACGTCAGATCTGCCTTTGCTACTTGTGCGGTTCCAATAACCGCAATGGCCGCAAGTGCAGCTTTCCAAGTGTGCTTCATGATCCTTCTCCTCAATTAAATTTCTAAATTTCCGTGCCAGAATCTTAACAAAAAGTACTTTAAGAACATCCAAAGTTACGATGCGGACATCTCTCGTAAATAAATTTTAATAATAATACTCCCAGTAAAACTGCACAATCCGAGAAAGTATTATGCCCTTTCTCTTATGGATTGTCAACCATCATTAGATTTACCTCAACATATGTCTTACTATATAATGATTCTAAACTAGTATCCTGCCATATAAAAGTACTTTTCTTCTGCTCACTCTCCAGAGCAAACCACGCCTTCCATCAAAAAACGGCCGTTTGGAAGCGTTAATTCAATGTATGCCAGGTCCATTCCACTGATTTCATCTGGGGATTATTCAAGCCCAGATCTTCCAGCATTTCCCGCACCTGTTCCACCGCATCGTTATCCTGACCGGCCTGTTGCAGCTGATATTGCCAGTCCAGATAAGCCACCGCGCGATCGGTATCCGTCCACTGGGGAAGGCTGAGCCGGCGATACATGGCCTGCGCGCCGTCGATATCTCCCGCCGCCATCAAACAACGCGCCGCCGTGATACCGGCATGCCAGAAGGTTGTGACCGGCGTGGTGGTGGAATTTTGTGCCAGCAGAAAGGCCGATACCGCCAGGGCTCCGGCACGTTTATGCGCAGCGTCATCGGACGCTGTGAGCGAAATTTGTTTGGCCGCCTGACGCATCGCATCGGGATCCAGCGGCAGCCTGGCAAGCAAGGCATTGGTGGCGCTCAAGGCGCTCGCATCATCGCCACCGATGTGCAGTGAAGTGATGCGGTCGCGCGCGAATGCCAATTCTCCGGGATCGATGGTGGCCGCTTTTGCATACCAATCGGCAGCGGCTTTGGCAGCCTTTCTGGCATCCGCGTCACTACCCTGCATAGCGCGTTCCAACGCGGATTCACCCAATGCCGCGGCGGCGCGCGAGGCCAGGATTTTGTCCTCCCCATCCGTTACCGCTACCAGCGAATTGAGCGCTGCTGTCAGAGCATTCATAGCGCCGTTTTGCTGGGCCTGTAATTCATCAGTTGATTTGCTATTATGCAACGTCAAACTCACCGAAGCCGCCAGCGTTGCAGACAACCGTTCCGCCGCCCAGTGAGCATAAGGGTCAGGCGATGCCTGCAACGATTTGATAACTTCCATCACCATAGGAGGATTCAGCGACAACACGCTTCCGGCCGCATTCATCATGCCGGAGAGATCATCCCATTTCCAGGGTTCATGCGACAAACGAATTAACAAGGCATTAATGGCCGGAATATCCTTACGATAGATCGCCTGCCGGAGATAGTTGAGGGCGACGCCCTGCTCTTCATCCGCACTGCGCGAAGAAACCAGCAGTTCCTGATAATACCGCGTTACCGCACCGAAGTCCCCCATTCGCCGCGCGATGGACGCCTTGGCCTGACGCGCCGTAAATGCACGCATGTGATTGCCGCCCGAGGCGCTGGCGTCGTCTTCGCGATAGGACACCTGAAGCGGCTCCGCCTTATGCAGCGCCGTTGCAATGGATTGCAGCGTGGCGCCGCGTTCCGTTGCCTCATCCAACGGCAATCGCACGATAGCGGCGGCCAGTTCGACATCACTGTTATCCGCCCACTTCCCGGCAAACTGCTGATAAGCGGCTTTGGCGGCATCCAATTTTAACTGGCGATTGTGCGGATCGATAATTGCGGGATTAATTAATGCCCTGGTGCGCAGAATCAAGGCCTTTTGAATGGCATAATAAGGCTGATCGGGCGCCAGCGCAATCGCTTTGTCAACTGATTGTAGCGCGGCATTTAATAACTCATCCACGCTCATGGTGCCGCCGGGATCGGACGAGCCGGCCAGCGAGCTGAGTGATTCGGCGCGCTGCGATTGCCACCAGGCATCCTTGGAAAAACGCGTCGCGCCATTTTTGATGGCCGCTTCCAGGTCTTCCTGGTTTCCAAAAGTACTTTGATACGCCAGCCACAATTGCGCATCATCTTCGGAGGCGCGCATCGCCACGGCGCGGTTTTTGAGCAGGTTTTCCAACTTCTCCTGGCCAAACGCTTTCTGCCAGGTGGTGATCACCTGATCATGCAAACGCCGCACCGCATCGCGGCCAAAGGTGGTGGCACGCAACGCCTGATATTGCTGCATGGCGCTTTCTTCATCACCGCGCTGAGCCGCCAAAGCCAGCAAATGCCAGTGCGCCGTGCCATCCAGTGGATAGGGGAAGATGGCCGCCACTTTGGTCCAGCTCGCGGCCGCCTGCTGCTTCTGCCCCATCGCTTCCTGCATCAAAGCCAGCGATGTGAGGAGCGAACCCGAATCGGCAAAAGCGCTGTCATCGGTTTTCGCCGAGCCGTTAATGAGCTCCACCATCTGTTTGGTTAATTGCTGCGCGGACGTTTTCTGTTCAATATCGGCCGCTGTCCGATCAATGCCGGTCAGGGCGTTTTGCGCCCAGTTTAAGGCCGCCGCAGCCTGCATACCTGGCGGCGATTGTGGCGCAAGAAGAATTTGCCCCAGCGCTCCTCGCTCGGCGGCGGTCTTGCCCTGCGAACGCTGCAAGTTGGCCTGCGCCAGCAAATAGGTCGCATTTTCGGGATACGCCTTAATCAAGGCGGCCAGCGCCGCTTCCGCATCTTTCCACTGCAAAAACGAAATAGCCAATGAAGTCTTGCGCGTCAACACATCTTCATTATCAGCCCCCAATATCTGCGCCAGCTGATCCAACGCACCCTTAGCGCGATTCAAATCATGCGTCAACAAGGCGCTTTGATACAACGCGAACCACGGCGCCACCGCTTTGGGGTTGGCTTTGGAGGCCTGCTGCCAGGCGGCGTAAGCACCGGCGTAATCTTCTTCGCCCGTGACCAGCGCCACGCCTTTGTTATAAAGCGTGGCGGCATCGCTGCCGGTATAACTGGCGGGAGCGGCCAGATGGGCAGCTTCGGGAATTTGATCCTGCGCTGCGGGAATCTCAAAAGTACTTTTATCAAAGGCTTCCGGCACAGTTTTTAAATCATAAGTAAATGTGGCCACATGACGACCTTTAAAATCAGTCACTTCCGCCTTTTGAGGCAGATGACTGGTGGCATCAAACGTCAGCGCTGAGCGATAAAGTACTTTTTCCGCCATGCCTTCCTCACGTTGCGAAGGCAAGCCTGCGGCGTCAAATTTCCAATGGGCTAACGGCGCATAATCCCACACTTTTTCCAGATAGGGCGCATAAAAAATATCGTCGCCGCTGCCTCCCACGCGCACAAAATCAGGCTGCAAGCGAGACTTGGATGACGCTGCCGTCATTTGCAGAGACGTGCCATTATCGGCGGTGGCAACATCGTAAAACTGGGGCAATTGCTGCGGAGAAAATCCTGTGAAGATAGCATTAGCAGGGCCGCCATTCAAAATGCCCCAACCGCGCCACCACTCATCAGCGATATTATAGGGCAACTCGCGCAGACGATGCGACACTGGATCATAAATGCGCGTGGTTTTGCCCTGCGCCACCACGATGATGCCGCGAATTCCCCGCGCCGCTTCCGCCTGCATTTCGATGCGCAGCGAATCAGGCTTTTCAAATTGCACCTTCGCCACGGCAGTTCCGCCCCCCAGGCCAATTTCGGACTGATACCCCTGCACGGTGATAGTGCCTTCCAGACGTTCAACGCCCGGAAGTGATGAAAGTACTTTTGTCCAATCTGCTTGCTGAGCCTGCGCCGCAACGCCGGCATAAAGAACGAAGACGAAAAGAGCTGATAACTTCAGAAGAAAACGCATCCCCTCAGTTTAACGGGCGGCACCAGGCCCGCAAAGCAGCCTCATGTGACAACTCACAAAAAAAGTACTTTTGCCGCACCAAGTAACATGTGCCAAGAAGAACCCGGCATTTGCTATAAGCACTCAGCACTCCACTTCCATTCCCTGACACGAATTGGTAACATAGCCAGTATTCCGTTCAAGGACGATATTTAAAGGGAATTTTATGCAAGTAGGAATCACACAACTCATCCTGTCCCAACTGAGCACCCGCGAATTCGCGGCGCAATCGCATGCCGCCGGTTATGAAGTGGTGGAACTGAAACTCGCTCAGGAAGGCGACCTGAACCCCGGCATGAGCGATGCCGAATTAAAGAGCCTGGCCGATGACATTCGCGCCGCCGGTGTGGAGCCGGTTTCGATGGTGCACAGCCATTGCACCGGCAATTTGCTGGATAGCGGCGACGCCCAGCGCACTTCCATCGAACAAACGCAGCGCGGATTAGAAGTCGCGAAAACCATGGGAATCGGCTGCACGCTGCACACCCTGGGACGTTTCAGCGCCGAATTATATTATGATGACGCCTATGCCAACGCCGTCCAGTCGCTGCGCGAGATCGCTAAAACCGCCGAAGCGCTCGATGTCAAACTCGCCGTGGAACAAGTCTGGAATGGCTTTCTGTTCAGCCCGCTGGAAATGAAACGGTTCCTGGATGAAGTGGGCAGCGATCACATCGGTTTCTATTTTGATCCGGGCAACATGGCGGTGTTCCATTTTCCACAACACTGGGTCCGTATCACCGGCAAACACCTCAAAATGATGCACCTCAAAGACTGGAAAGGCAACGCCCTTAACGGCGGCTGGACGCCCTTACTGGAAGGCGCAGTCGATTTCGCCGCCGTCAACAAAGAACTGCGCGCCATCGGTTATGACGGCCCCATGATCAGCGAAGTTTCGCCCCAACAGGCTTCCATTGAAGACACCGCAAAAGCTATCCGCAAGATTATTGCGATGTGATAGTAATTCTTTTTAAAGGGGAACATGGGGATTTTGTACAGTCAGCAAAAACCAGTGTCCCCATACGTCTGTTATGTGTCATTTCGACCGGAAAAATTTGTCTCAGCAAATTTTGGAGTGGAGAAATCTTGCCGTTTTGCATCAAGACAAACCGAACAGCAAGATTTCTCCACTTCACTCGTGCCTCGCTTCGGTCGAAATGACACATACGTTAAAACAGTGCAATATGTCATGAGAAAGGTGTCTTATTTCACGGCATATTTCTACTAACAGACTTCACCCAAAAGTACTTTTGTCCCTTACTACTTACCGCCCTATACTTGAGGCATGCTGAAATTCAATAGAATAATTACAAAGAACCGGGGCGTTTGCGTTTTTATCGTATTGGGATTATTTACTGCCGGTTTCTGTGCGAGGCCTTCAACGGCAAGCGAATCACTGGCGGAAGCCACGAAGAATTTACCGCCCAACGCTTATTGTTACTATGTAAAAGCACTTGAAATGAGACGTCAAGCCGCATTGGCCAATTCCACTTCTCCGCCGTCTCCACCAGATGAAGAGCATCCATTGCGGCAGGCCGCAGAGCCAGATTATAAACAAAGCCCCGCCGAAATAAATGCTGATGCAGAAACACTCGAAATAGTCAGACAGGGTTTCGCGTTTAAATATAGAAGCCTTCAGTCCTCAACCGAATCATTTGGTGGCGATAGAATTTCATTCAATTCCAGCATGAGCACAATCGCTACATTATTTGCAAAAGAGTCAGATGCAAAAGCCGCTAAAGGAGATTGGGGAGGTGCGGCGAATAGCGCGTTGGACGGAATTCGGCTGGGGCAGGATATTTCGCACGGATCGATTGCCGACATGCTCATCGGCCGGTCGATACAGGCCATTGCGAGCAAAAATTTGCACAACTTATTAGATCATTCAGATGCTAAAACAGCAAAAAACGTTATCGCACGTCTCACCAAAATCTTATCGCAAAAAATCGAATATGCGGATGTGCTCCAAACGGAGAAACAAACGGGTTTATGGGTTTTCAAAGAGCTGGCCACATCGTCTGACTGGCGAAAAGAGGCACATGTCACTTCTGCGAAAAGTCTTCCCGAATTAAAAAATGAGTATGTATCCACGATGGATGAATTGGCCGCAAATGCGCGTTTGCCTTATCCGTGGCGAAAGACTTCTATCCCCACACCCGATGAACCTTTGAACCAAACTACGCTGGGGTTATTTAGCAATCCCAAATACCTCCTTCACGGCATGACTCAGGGAACCCCGCTTGCCATCCAACAAACCAAAAGTACTTTTATGCTCGTTGAATTCGCTCTGCGCGCCTATCGGTTAGAGCATCACAAATACCCATCAACACTGGCGGAGTTAACACCGGATTATTTGCAAGAAATTCCGGAAGATCCCTTTTCATCTCACCAGCCTTTGCGCTATAAAACTGTAGGAAAAACATACATACTTTACAGCATCGGCCCCGACGGCAAAGATGATGGCGGAAAACAGATTGATGGCAAACGCGTTTACGCTAATAGCAAAGGCGATATTGTTTCTGGCGCGTGGAATTAGCTGGATATTCAATAGCAACCTCACCAAACCCAAAAAGAGCGGAGCGCCATCTGGCGTTCTGCTCTTTCTGTGAGTTTTATGAATGAATAGTGAGGGCCATCTCAGGGCGAGAACGCCGGAGGGCTGGTGCGCTGGAAGGCGCCGGGATCTTTCTTGCTCACGTTATTGGGAGCGGCGGCAGGAGTGCCGGCCGGGGGCGTGGTGTGGCGTTGCGTGGCCGGTTCACAACCTGCCAGGGCCACCGTGGCGATCAATGCGGCCAATACGTAAAAAGTACTTTTGGACTTCATGGAAAAACAATGCTCCTTAAGATTGAACTGCTTATATTTTAACGGGCCTCGCGCAACTTATCATCATCGATTTGCTTAAAACTGCACTTTGACATTCTCGCGTTGCGAGGCATCTTCGATCTCGAAGAATTCGGCGGCCTTAAAATTAAACATCCCCGCAATAATCGACGACGGGAACATTTCCACGCCGTTATTCAATTCGCGCACGTTGGCATTATAAAAGCGCCGCGCCTGCGCGATTTGATCCTCGGTCTGATCCAGCTGCGCCTGCAATTGCAGGAAGTTCTGATTGGCCTTCAAATCGGGATAGGCTTCGGACAGAGCAAAAATCTGACGCAGTGCGCCGGTCAACATGTTCTCCGATTTCGCCTGTTCCGCCGGGGAACCCTGATTGGAAGCCGCCGCATTGCGCGCTGCGATGACATTTTCCAATGTGGTGCTTTCGTGCTTGGCATAACCTTTGACGGTTTCCACCAGATTGGGAATCAGGTCATAGCGCCGTTTCAGCTCGGTATCAATGGCCGACCAGCTTTCGCGCACGTTCTGCCGCAATCGCACCAGCTTGTTATACATCCCCATGACGATGAGCGCCAGCACGACGATCACGGCGATGATGATAATTAAAGCTGTCATAAATTTATCTCCATTAAATAAAGAAACACGGTTTCGCGGCTAAAAGTACTTTTTAACCAAAAGTACTTTTACTTACTGCTTCGATTTGGCGATAACGGCATCGACCATTTTCAGAGTATCCGGAACCACGGATGCCGGTTTGACGGCAGGATCAACAGCCGCTATTTTTCCCTCTTTGTCTACCACAAATGTCACCCGTTTCGCCACACCGGCGACGCTCAGCACGCCATAATCTTTCGATGTGGTCTTTTTGACATCGGCCAGCAAAGTGTATTTGATGCCATCGGTTTCACAGAATTGCTTTTTGGAATTAACATCCTGCACCGAAATGCCATACAGCTCCACGCCGCGTTTTTTGAATTCATCCAGAGCCGCCGTGAAATTGTGCGCCTCCAGCGAACAGCCTTTGGTCATATCCGCGGGATAAAACGCAAGAACAACAATCTTACCGCGCGATTCCTTCAGTTGATGTACCTTGTTGAATTGATCGGGTAATGCAAATTCCGGCGCGTTCACGCCGGGCTGCAACGGGCCCTTCGACGACTGGGCCGTGTTCTGTCCATAAGCGAGAACCAATGCTCCGATCCCCGCCACTACAAATACCGCAAAGATCGCCATTATTTTCATGACATCTCACCTCTTAAAAGTACTTTACCTCATAATGGGAAGTCGTGTGTCCGTTGATGCCGTTATAATATCTGCTATGAAACATAGGAATCGGCATTTAGCATCGCATCTCTTCGCACTCCTGCTGCTCTGTGGCTCCCTCTTCCTATTTGCGCAACGCAGCCAGGCAGAAATTATTCGCTCGTTCGACTGCGCCGTAAAGTTGCAAAAAGATGCCACGCTGGATGTGACCGAAACCATCGTATACGATTTTGAAACCGCCCACCGTCACGGCATTTATCGCACCATTCCGGTGAAATATTCCCGCTATAACAACACCTACAGCATCTATCTCAAAATTCTGGGCATCACCGACGGACATGGCAATGAACTGCATTATGAAACGAAAGGAATTGGCCGCGATCTGAAGATTAAAATCGGCGATGCCGATACATTGATCACTGGTGTGCATACCTATAAATTGCATTACCGGGTGTTGCGCGCGGTAAACTTTTTCAAAGGCGCGCCGGAAGTCTATTGGAATGCCACCGGCGATGAATGGCCAGTGCCCATCCAGCAGGCAACCGCGCATTTCTATCCGCCTTTCGGCACCAAAACTGATCAGCTCAAAGTGGCATCTTTCTATGGCCCACCCGGCGCCACCCAATCAGCCGCTTCGGAAACAACCATCAGCGATGTCACCTTTCACACCAGCGGATTGCAGGCATCGGAAGGGCTGACCTTCGTGGTGGGTTTGCCGGAAGGCAGCGTGACCATGCCTTCCATCGCGCAGACATTCTGGTGGTTTTTCTCGGATTGGTGGCCGGCTTTTCTGGTTCCACTCCTCACCTTAGGACTGCTTGTAGCACTCTATTTAAACGGCGGGCGCGATATCGATGGCGGCCTGCCCGCAGGTGTGGAATGGTATCCGCCCAAGGATCTTTCCCCGGCCGAAGTGGGCACGCTGATGGATGAAAAATGCGATATGTCTGACATCATTGCCACCCTGCTCGACCTGGCGGCTCGCGGCTATTTGCAAATTCATGAGAACGAAAAGAAAGGGTTCCTGTTCCTTTCTTCCAAGGACTACACCTTCGTGCGCAATATTCCTGATCCACCCGGAGACACGCTGGCCAAACACGAGAGGGAATTTCTGGATGGCATCTTCGAAAATTCCAGTATTAATGCCGCGCTGGAGGCCATTATCAATGCCCAGCAAACGGCCCGCGCGCAAAAAACCGCCACGCCGCCTCCCGGCGCTGGCCTCATCGATTTAACCGACCCGGTAAGCCTGGCAACCGCCGGCACCGTTCATATGCATCGCTCAGAGCAAAAGCAAACGCCCGCACCGGCGCCAGCCGTCACCCAACAACCCGGCCAGAGTGTGCAACTATCGGATTTAAAGAACAAATTCTACGTGCATATTCCGAACATCAGAAATAGCATTTACGAAGCGCTCACCCTCAAGAAACTCTTTGTTCGCAATCCAGAAAATACGCGCAGCACCTATCGAACCGCGGCGTTTATTCTGGCAGGTATCGGAATCGCCGGATTCAGCCTTTCTTCGGCCTGGGCCATTGGTTTGATTATCGCCGGCATTCTGACCTTCCTCTCCAGCGGAGCCATGCCCGCCAAAACTGCCACCGGCAGCAGGAAGTTGCGGGAATGCCAGGGTTTTGCGCGGTTCGTCGAGATGGTGGAAAAACCGCGTCTGAAAATGATGCACGACGAAGACCCGCAAGTCTTCGGACGCCTGCTGGCCTATGCTGTGGTGCTGGGCGTGGCCGATCAATGGGCAGAGGGATTTGAAGGCCTGTTGCAGGAACCGCCCAACTGGTATTATCCCTACGGATATGGCTATGCCACCGGCTATATCTTTTCTCCCCGCAGCTTTATGCATGACATGGGCAGCAGCATGAACACCATGTCCAGCACCTTCCAATCCTCCCCCAGTTCCGCCGGCAGCGGCGGCAGCGGCTTCTCCGGAGGCGGCTCAGGAGGCGGATTCGGCGGCGGTGGCGGCGGGAGTTGGTAAAAGTACTTTTACAGGCTGCTGCGTTAATATAAACGCACAACATGCTATAATTAAATCCAATGAGCAATTTGCAATCACAGATAACCGAGGCATGGAAGACCGCCATGAAAAATGGTGAGACGCAACAGCGGGACACCTTGTCCACGTTGCGGGCTGCCATCAAAAATGCGGAAATTGAAAATAAGGCGCCGGTGGGATCACTGGATGACGACGGCGTGCAGCAGGTCATCGAACGCGAGGCCAAGAAGCGGCGCGATGCCATTGAAGAATACACCAAGGTGGGCCGCACCGATCTGGCGGAACGCGAAAAGGTGGAACTGGACATTTTGGCCCAATATCTGCCCGAACCCTTCAGCGAGGAAGAACTCACCGCCATCGTGCAAAGCGTCATCAGCGAAACCGGCGCCAGCGGCCCTTCCGCCATGGGCGCCGTCATGAAAGCCGTGCTGGCCAAAGTGGCCGGCCGCGCCGATGGTAAAGTGGTGAGCAATCTGGTGCGAAAGGCTTTGATGCAATAAGATTTGATGGGATAAAAGCTTCTCTCTTTTGCAAGGGGGATTGAGGGGGATTCTAAAAAACAACGCGTGGAAAAGTACTTTTATCAATGCGTTACACGCAAAATCCCCTTGTCTCCTCTTTTAAAAAGAGGGACTTACAGTTTTCATACATGACAGAAACCATTCAAAAATCCATTCCTTTGCCCAGCGCGGATATCGCGCAGCTGGTCTTGGGGCATCAGGATTCAACGCGGCGGCTGATTGAAAAAGCCCTGCCGGTTAAATTGGATTTGCACGAAGATCAATTATTGGTGAGCGGGGCCGTCGACGATGTCGAGCGCACCAGCGGGTTGCTGGAACAGTTGGTGGCGGTGGCCGGACAAGCCAGCCAGGGCGGGCGCAGTTTGCCGCCTTCGGATATTTCACGTCTGGTGGATCAGCTCAAAAACGGCGGCACCGCGCCCGATCTGGAGAAGATTCTCAGCGACACACTGGTGGTTTCCGAACGCGGCAAAATCATCGGACCGCGCACCGCCGGGCAAAAGAAATATGTGCAGGCCATTCGCGACAAGGAAATGGTCTTTTGTATCGGCCCGGCCGGCACCGGTAAAACCTATCTGGCCGTCGCCGCGGCAGTGGCGGCTTTTAAAGCCCATGAAGTAGCCCGCATCATTTTGACGCGTCCGGCAGTGGAAGCCGGAGAAAGGCTGGGATTTTTGCCGGGTGATTTCGAGGCCAAAATCGATCCCTATCTGCGGCCGCTTTTCGATGCGTTGTATGATTTATTCGATGCCGAGAAAACCCAGAAAATGATGGAACGGCGCAGCATCGAAGTAGCGCCACTGGCCTACATGCGCGGGCGCACCCTCAACGACGCCTTCATCATCCTGGACGAAGCGCAAAACACCACGCCGATGCAGATGAAAATGTTTTTGACGCGCATGGGATTTGGTTCGCGCATGATCATCACCGGCGACATCACGCAAACCGATTTGCCCGGTGAGCAGGAATCCGGCCTGGTCGCCGCCGAGCGTATTCTGGGACATTTGCCCGGCGTCTCTTTCATTCATTTACAAAAGACCGACATCGTGCGCCATAATCTGGTGCAGCGCATTGTCGAAGCATTTGAAACTTCCGACGAACGCAAGAAATGAGCGGATTAACTCCTTCCTCGCCGGCGGCGGAACCTCCGCCACCTAAAAGTACTTTTGATGAAAGTACTTTTGAAAATATCACCTTGACCGATCTGCCTCACTGGGGCCGCGAACCCTGGGCCGCACGCTGGGCCGGGAAAATTGGGCGGCATCAGGTAGCGCTGGCCATTTTGACCATCCTGGCATTGTGGGCCATTCTTACGGTACCGCTATGGCAGAGTAATCAATATCGCGTTGGCAAAGCGGTGGAGAATAACGTCATCGCATCGCATTCACAACTGCTCATCGATGAAGGCATCACCAATGCCAAACGCCGCGAAGCCGCTTCACTGGTGCCGCCAGTCTATGACGGCCAACCCGAAGCAGGCCAGCAGGCGCTGGACGAATTGCATTCCCTGCGCAAAGCCGCCGATGAACCGCCAGGCAATGCCACTTCACTGACGCGGCGCTGGGGCGATATCACCACTGCCTCACCGCAAACGTTATCACCGCTGGCAGATACCATAGCCGTGCTTCCGGCTGAAACGCGACGACAGGTTTTCCGGCTGGCCGCCGAAGCCGTGCGCGCCGCTTATCAGCAGGAACAGATCCGCTCCGACGTTCCCGAAGATTTACATGTGGCGCGGCGGCATATCGAGAATTTCATCACGGCTTCTTCTTCAACGCTGAACGCCAATCATAAAAAGCTGGCAGCCACTCTGGCGCGTTTAACCGCGCATCGCCCCAACCTGCTCCTCAACCAGGGACAAACCGAACGGGCCCGCCGCAACGCCGAAGCGGAAGTGCATCCGATGTATCAGCAAATCCAGGCCGGCGATGTCGTTATTGCCGCGGGCACAGTGCTGACCTCGGCCGGTTTACAAAAGTTGCAGGCGCTGGGCATTGCCGCTTCGCCACCGGATCTATTGACCGCCGGCATCAATCTCACTCTGTGCCTGATTTTGGTGTTAATGTGCGGCGCGTTTCTGGCCGTCGTGCATCGGCCTCTACTGCGTGAACCCACCTGGCTCTGGCTCACCGCCGTGGTGCCTATAGTAATGCTGGTTTTGTTGCGGCTGGCATTGCAGGCGCCACACGGTGACTGGATGTTAGCTCCGCTGGCCGCCGTCGCGGCGATGGTGCTGGCCATCCTGTTCGATGCACGAGCCGGCATCATGGCCGGTTTCCTGGTGGCCGCCTGCGGGACATTGCTGGCATCGGCCACCGTGGGATTATTTCTGGCTGCCCTGCTCGCCGCCTGGATCGGTGCGCTGGCCATGGCCGATATCACCTCGCGCGGGCAACTGGTGCGCGCGGCGCTGTTGCTGGCCGCGGTGCAGGCGGTGCTGACGCTTTCCTTCGCCTATTTGCAACATTTGCCTTCCACGCAATTTATGTCCTTAATCATGTGGAGCATCTTCAGCGGCATCGGCGCGGCTTTCGTGGCCACTGCGCTAGCCATGTTGCTGGAGCGGCCTTTCGGCATCACCACCCATCTGCGCTTGCTGGATCTGATTTCCCCGCAGGAAGGCATCCTGCTGCGCATGCAAACCGAGGCGCCGGGCACTTACACACATTCGCTGATGGTTTCCATTCTGAGTGAAAACGCCGCAAAAAAGGTGGGAGCAAATTCACTATTATGCCGCGTGGCGGGGCTTTATCACGACATCGGCAAATTGCGCCGTCCGCATTGCTTTATCGAAAACCAAACCGGCCAAAACGTCCATGACCGCCTTTCGCCGCAGCTCTCAGCGCGCATCATCCTGGCGCATGTGCGCGACGGACTGGTGCTGGGCAAAGCGTTGCGGTTGCCCACGCCGGTTCTCGATATCATCGCGCAGCATCACGGCAAATCGCTGATCGCCTATTTCTATCATCGCGCCTTAAACGACAGCGACATTGCCCTGGAATCACATTTCCGCTATCCCGGCCCTTTGCCGCAAAGCAAAGAGGCGGCGCTGATCATGCTGGCGGATACGGTGGAGGCTTCTTCGCGCACTCTGGCCGACATCACGCCGGAGCGTTTGCGCGCCCATGTGCAGGAAATTATCAGCACCCGTCTGCGCGAGGGAGAATTATCGCAATGCGACTTGACATTGCGGGATTTAAGTAAAATAGAGGATAGTTTTGTGTTGGTATTGCGCGGCGCGCTGCACCACCGCATCGAATATCCGGGACCCGGGCAAAGCCTGGAGCGGGCCAATGACAGCCAGTGGGTGCGCGAGGCGTTGGCGGATGGATTCAACGAGCAGCACCCCCGCGAACATCATCAAAAACAACGCCATTTGCGTCAAGAACGTAAACTTCATCGCAAACGACAACAGGAACATTTATTGCGAAATCATGAAACAGTCAATTCTTCTTCCCAAGACCTCCGTTAAAATGCCACTGCGCCTGCAAACGGAAGTGCAATGGAGCGACGCCGCGCGGCGGGTGCCGCTGGGTTCGCTGAAATATGTCACCATGGAAGCATTGATGCGCCAGGGCGCGCGCGCCACCTTTTTCCTGGCGCCTTCGCTGCATACTCTGCCCGACAAGCAGGATAAAAGTACTTTTGTGATAGATATCAGCGTGGTGGATGACGACGAGATCAAAGAACTTAACCATCAATACCGCGGCATCAACAAACCCACTGATGTGCTGGCTTTCGCGCAACTGGAAGAGCATCCCGGGGCTAAAAGTACTTTTGCAACGGTGGACGAAAAAGTACTTTTGGGAGATATTGTCATTTCACTGCCAACCGCACAGCAACAGGCCTTAGCGGCCGGCCATCCCCTGTCCGAGGAAATGGCTTTTCTGACCGTGCATGCCACGTTGCATTTGCTGGGATATGACCACATGAACGCTGGCGATAAAAAAGCCATGTGGGAACAACAAAACGCCATCATGGAACGAATTTGTAAGTGGCCGGCCAACCGAAAACGATGATTCCGCTTGTCATAATTTGCATCTTAGTCTTAGTTGAAGCTGTCTTTACAGCAATGGAAGTGTCCTTTGGCACTGTCCCCAAAGCTCGCCTGCGCGCGTTGGTGGCAAACGCCGAGGAAGAAGATAAAAGCCTGATCAAAAGAGCGTCGCGGGCCATTACTCTCACCGAGCATCACGACCAGCTCATTCTGCTTTTCTTGACTGTTACCTGCCTGACGATGTGGAGCGCCGCGTCGCTGCTCTTCTGGTGGCTATGGAGCCACGGCTATTCGCTGTGGTGGATTTTGGCGGCGCTGCTCCCCTTGCTGTTTGTGGCCGAAGTGGCGCCGCTGGTCTTCGCTGCCCGCTTCGCCGAATTCATCGTGTTGCATTCAGCCTCTTTCCTGCGCCTTGCCATATGGCTCACCGCTCCCTTATTATGGCTGATCGGCAGCGTGGCGCGCGGCATCGCCAGCATGGTGGGCGGTTCGCACACTTCCATCCAACTCACCGAAGATGAACTGCGCAGCGCCATCGCCACCGCCGGCGAGGAAGGCGTGCTGGAGCAAAGCGAACGCGACATGCTGGAAATGGCCATGGATTTTCGCACCAAACTGGTGCGCGAAGTGATGACGCCGCGGCCCGATATCATGGCCGTGGCCGATGACTTAACTCTCAAAGCAGCCCTGCTGTGCAGTTTTGAAAGCGGCCATTCTCGCCTGCCCACGTACCAGGGTTCGCTGGATAAAATCACCGGCATTCTGGCAATCAAAGATGTCATGCCGCTGGTGCGCGGCTGCGATGATGAACTGGCCAAACGACAGGTGCGCGATATGGCGCGCGCGCCATATTTCGTTCCCGAAGACAAACACATCGCTTCCACGCTGGAAGAAATGCGCCGCCGCCGCACCCTGATGGCGATCGTGGTGGACGCCGAAGGCACCACCATGGGTATTGTGACCGTGGAAGATTTGCTGGAAGAATTAGTAGGTGAAATTCAGGATGAATATGACCAGGAAGAACCCACTTTCCAGCTTGACCCGGCGGGCGGCATCCGCTGCGACGCCAGCGTCTCTGTGCGCGAATTGGAACGATTCTGGGAACGGCAATTTAATCAAACCGCGCAGCTCTATGACCGGAACGGCGAAATGGCCGATGATTCCATCTCGCTGGCGGCGCTGGCACTGGATCTCTTCGATGGCATTCCCGCATTGAGCGCCACCGTGCAGGCCGGATCGCCGCAATTAACATTAACCGTGCTCGGCATGGATGGCCCGCGCATTGAAAAAGTACTTTTGAAAAGCACAGCCACTCCCTCATGATGATCTGGATTATCTATTTTTGCATCGCTCTCAGCTTGTTTCTGGTCGCCATCTTCGCAGCATCGGAAGGCACGCTGGCGGCCACTAACCGCGTCCGCCTGCGGCATCTCATCCGCCAGAATGCTGATGAAGAAAACAGCGAAGCGCAATATCTCTCCATCCAACTCTCCAGCGACGACCAGCGTTTTATCGCCGGAGTGACTATTGCCGCCAACATTCCGCTATTTATTGCGGCGGCATTATTTAGCTGGCTGCTGGCGCAATATTACCAATGGAACTGGACAGTGGCGCTGGCCTGCATCCTGCCGGCACTGGCCGTGACGGCGCTCTTTCAGGTGACGCCGCGTCTGGCTCTGGTACGCCGCATGGAAAGCGAAAGCATGTGGTGGATCAAACCGGCACGCTGGATTTTTCAATTGCTGCGTCCCGTGGTGTATGTCATGCAGGAACTGGCCAGCCTGCCTCTGCGCCCCTTCGGTTCTCCAGAGGAAACCCAGACCGCCCATTCCAAAGATGATGAAGACGACGTGCAAACCGCCGAACTGCGCGACCTGGTCGAAACCGCCAAAGCCTCCGGTGTGATTGGCGATCACGGCGGCCGCCTCATCGAGAGCATTTTCGATTTCGGCGATACGCGCGTGCAGGAAGTGATGGTGCCCCGCACCGAAATCATGGCACTTCCCGTCACCAGCACCTGGCAGGAAGTGGCCGAAGTGTTGCAACAGACCGGATATTCCCGCATTCCACTTTTTGAAGAAAGTCTGGATCACATCGTGGGCATTATCCACGTCAAAGACGTGCTGAAAATGCTGCATGAAAATTCCACGGCGCCGCTCGGCGACTACATGCGTGCACCCGTCTTTCTGCCCGAAACATTAAAAATCGATCAGGCGCTGGCTTCCATGCGCAATAGCCGCGACCATCTGGTTCTGGCTATTGACGAATTTGGCGGCACCGCCGGATTGCTCACCATCGAAGATATCATGGAAGAACTGGTGGGCGAAATTGCCGATGAACACGACCAGCCCGCCGAAGTACTTTTTTCTCCGCTCAATCAAACCGTCGCCATCATCGACGGCAAATTGCACGTGGAAGATTTGGAAAAACTGTGGAATCTCGAATTGCCCGAAGGCGATTACGACACCGTGGGCGGACTCGTCATGGATCAACTGGGACGCCCGCCGCACACCGGCGATCACATCGAAACCCCCGCCGCCGCGTTCGTGGTGCTTTCCATGCACGGCTACCGCCCCCAAAAGATCAAAGTCATCCGCCGCCAGCAGGAAGAAGACGCAGATGAAGAATAAAAGTACTTTGTAAAAGTACTTTTGGACGCCAGATCACCCCTGATTCAGCCGACACTACGCATTTCTTCAATATTCGCTAAACTGCATCTGCTGTTTTTATCAGCAAATTTGAGACAGAAAGATTATCACAATGACCGGTAATAACTTACGCAAGCAATACCTGCAATTTTTTCAGGACAAAGATTCGCTCGTCGTGCCCAGCTCTTCGTTGGTGCCCACTGACCCGACCACGCTGTTGACCTCGGCGGGAATGCAGCCGTTGGTGCCTTATTTCAAAGGCGAGGAAAAACCTCCCGCCACGCGCCTGGCGTCCTGCCAGAAATGTTGCCGCACCGATGATTTCGATCAGGTCGGCGTCACCTGGCGGCACGCCTCGTTTTTTGAAATGCTGGGCAATTTTTCGTTCGGCGATTATTTCAAGCGCGAAGCGATTATTTGGGGCTGGGAATTTCTCACAAAAGTACTTTCCATCGATCCCGCGTTATTGTGGATCAGCGTTTATCACGAAGACGACGAGGCCTATAATTTCTGGAAGAAAGACATCGGTCTCAGCGATGAGCGCATCTTCCGTTTCGATAAAAAAGATAACTGGTGGGGGCCGGTGGGCAACAGCGGGCCGTGCGGGCCGGACTCGGAAATTTTCTATGACCGCGGTTCGCAATATGACACCGGCGATCCTGAACTCGACCGCCCCGGCGGCGATGGCGACCGTTATGGCGAGTTGTGGAATTTGGTGTTTCAGCAATTCAATCAGCAGGAAAACGGCGAATTAATTCCATTGCCCGCGCCCGGCATTGATACCGGGATGGGACTGGAACGCACCGCCGCTGTATTGCAAGGCGTGGACACCATTCATCATTGCGATCTCTTCGCGCCGCTCATCAACGCCATCGGCCAATGCGGCAAAAATGACATTCCTTTTGATACCGCGACGCCAACGCTCGATCCCGCCGATCCTGCCACGCTGCCCACGCGCGTCATTGCGGATCACGTTCGCGCCGCCACGTTTTTGGCGGGCGATGGCATTACTCCCGGAAACACCGGACGCGATTATATGTTGCGCCGCCTGATCCGCCGCGCCTTTCTGCAGGGACGGCAACTCGGTTATGCGAAGCCATTTTTGCATCGTTTGGTTCCCACGATTGTGCGGCTTTATGGCGAAACCTATTCTGAATTGCCGGAGCGCCAGGACATCATCACCGACCTCATTCGCCGCGAGGAAGAGCGTTTTGAAAGCACCATCGAAGGCGGCATGACGCGGTTGGAAGATTTGCTGGACGATCTGAAAAAGAAAGATCAAAAAGTACTTTCCGGCGCGGAGGCATTCCATCTCTATGAGACATTTGGCTTTCCCATCGAGCTGACGCAGGAACTGGCCGCGGAACAAAATATCGATATCAACCAGGAAGAATATCACGCCGCCGCCGAGCAACATTCCAAAATCAGCGGCAGCGGCGTGGGGCAATATGAAAAGCGCGAGTTCGGCCAGCTCGAAAGTACTTTTGTGGGCTATGATGAATTGGCCTGCGACGCCACCATTCAAGCAATCCGCACCAATGATGACGGCACCTTGCAAGTGGTGCTGGAACCCACGCCGTTCTACGCCGAAAGCGGAGGTCAGGTAGGCGACACCGGCGAATTGACCGCAGACGGCTTGCGCGCGCAGGTTTTGGATGTGCACAAACAGGGCAAAACCTGGGTGCACGCAGTTAACGTGTTGGAAGGAAAATTAGAAGAAGGCCAGACCGTTCATGCGGCAGTGGATGCGGTGCGGCGGCAGGCCATCGCGCGCGCGCATTCGGCCACGCATCTCTTGCAAGCGTCATTGCGCCAGCATCTTGGCAAGCATGTGGAGCAGCGCGGATCGCTGGTGGAAGCAGACCGCTTGCGGTTTGACTTCGTGCATTTTGAAGCCATCGACGAAGCGCAACTACGCCAAATTGAGGAAACCATTAATCAGGAAGTGTTGCAATCGCGTCCGGTGGAAATAGTGCAAAAGTCGCTGGCTGAGGCGCGCGCCGAAGGCGTGATGGCGCTCTTCGGGGAGAAATATGGCGACGTGGTGCGCACCGTGCGCATGGGCGATTTCAGCTATGAATTATGCGGCGGTACGCATTTGCAAAATACCTCGCAGGCCGGCGTATTGCGCATCGTCAGCGAAGGCGGCGTCGGTGCAAACATCCGCCGACTGGAAGCGCTGACTGGTATGGCAGCCTGGGAATACGATCAGGAACAGGCGGAGCAGTTGCGCGGCGCGGCTCAGGCGCTGGGCGGAACCACTGGCAACGTCACAACCACCGCGGAAAAATTGCGCCATCGCGTGCGTGATCTCGAAAAGCAAATCCACGAATTGCAACGCCAGATGGCGGGCGACACCGCGGAGCAATTATTGTCGGAAGCGGTGGAAGTGAAAGGGGTAAAAATACTTTCCTCCAGAGCGCCGCAAGGTTTGGATGCCGCCTCGCTGCGCGAACTGGCGGATCGTCTGGCGCAGAAATTGGATGGAGTTGTAGCGCTGGCTGGCGAAGTGAATGGAAAAGTACTTTGGGCCGTCAAGGTTTCTCCATCGGCCTTAAAGGCCGGTGCGCACGCGGGAAATATCGTGCGCGAATTAGCCAAAATCACCGGCGGAGGCGGAGGCGGAAGACCCGATTTCGCCCAGGCCGGCGGCAAGGATGTTTCTAAAATTGACGATGCGTTGAAGCAAGTGCCGGGATTAGTGGAAGCGGCTTTGACGGGTTAATTCATTTCACCCATAGTGGCGAAAAGTACTTTTATGAAGCTAATCAAAGATACGGTCAAGGGCTCCACCACTTGCCGTATCTTGCTCTATATCAATATCTTTGTAGCCTTATACACCATCCAGGGTATTTGTGCCGCTCGCACGCGGCGAAAGTGTCCGAGCGATGGGCTGGTCATTTTTCACGGTTGTTCTTGCCGTATTCGCATTGTTGCCAGGAGCGTTGACTGCAATGATAGCTACAAAACGCAGAGAATATACGACGGCAATACTCAGCTTGATCCTTTCTCTCCTTCCAATCCCGCTTGCAATCTCGTTATTGTGGGTTATCATGACAATAAAAGGATTCCAATTATCGCCATAATTACTTGTATCAGTGACAGCTGAAGCCCACAACTTGTCTCCATCTTCCAGGTAATTGAAACAAATATGATAAGTTTACTGTTGGCGACTGGCTGATATAATCATAAAAACGATTGACGGCGGAGATACGTTCAAATGTTGTGGATTGGCAAGAGCAGCGTCAATCTCCGTATAGTAATTTAAGCAGCTTTTTGCATTTGTGTCATCTCTGATTCTGCTAATTCTCCGTTGATAAATAGACATC
>Ga0182738_1001556_pt1 | contig 28453 bp, 26 predicted proteins | sample eDN5th30CBELigMG_FD_128876 | JGI IMG/M metagenome (GOLD analysis project Ga0182738, IMG submission 128876) | Enriched Miracle-Growth compost microbial communities from Emeryville, California, USA - eDNA 5th pass 30_C BE-Lig MG (version 2)... ...
CCTTGCCGCATTCATGCGACGCCAGACGATTCCGCCCGGCTGCAAAATGCTCTAGAACAAAGCGCGTCACTTTGAAACCATCGAAACGTCAACGGCCGTAGCCGGCGACGATCCCGGCCATGACGTCCAGCAGCGCGCCGCTGCCCGCGCAAAGCGCACCGTGGCGGATTTCCGCACCGCCGTAGCGGGGCCGGCGGCCTTCACGGTCGAGCAGGCGCCCGCCCGCTTCGTGCAGGATGAGGTCCGCGGCGGCGATGTCCCAGTCATGCGCGTTCGGCTTAACGAAAGTCGCGTCGAGCGAACCGTTGGCGATCATCGCCAGCCGATAGGCGAGCGAGGGAACATAGGCCGCACGATGGATGCGCTCGCCCCATTCCGGCGGCAGGGCGTCCAGCATCGGCTTCGGGCCGGCGACGTCGGGCCGCGGCGAGGCGGCGCGCACGGTGATGCGCCTGCCGTTGCAGAACGCGCCCTGCCCCGGCAGCGCCCAATAGGTTTCCCGTTTGGCCGGGCATTCGAGCACACCGGCGATGGTGCGGCCGTCCTCGACAAGGGCGACACTGACGCACCAGGTATCCTTCCCTTCAAGGAAGCCGCGCGTGCCATCGATCGGATCGACGACGAACAGGCGCCGCGCCTTCAGCCGGGCCGGATCGTCGGCGGTTTCCTCCGACAGCCAGCCATGGTCGGGACGGGCGGCGAGCAACGTCTCGCGCAAATAGGTGTCGGCGGCATAGTCGGCTTCGCTGACTGGCGAAGCGCCTTCCTTCATCCAGACCTGCGGGTCTTTGCCAAAATAGCGCAAGGCGATCGCGCCCGCCTGCCGCGCCGCGTTGCGCAGCAGGGCAAGGTCGGCGTCCGGATCGATCCGCGCTCGTGTCTCAGCTTCCGGCAAGAGTCATGCCCGTGATCATCAGGGTCGGCGCCGCGGTGCCGAAATTGCGGTCGAGGTCGTTCGCGGCTTCCATGGCGAGGAACATCGTCTTGAGATTGGAGGCGATGGTCACCTCCGACACCGGATAGGCGAGTTCGCCGTTCTCGATCCAGAAGCCGGAAGCGCCGCGGCTGTATTCGCCCGTCACCATGTTGACGCCCTGCCCGAACACCTCCGTCACGTAGAAGCCGGATTTCAGCGAGCCGATCAGGTCCTGCGGCGTGCGGCTGCCGGGCTCAATGGCGAGGTTGGTGGAGGACGGCGACACCTGCGAGCCGCTGCGCGCGCCGCGCCCGTTGGTCGGCAGCCCGAGTTCGCGGCCGACCGAGGTGGAAAGCGTCCAGTGGTTCAAGACGCCGTTCTCGACCAGCAGCAGCCGCTCGCCCTCGACGCCCTCGCCGTCGAACGGCCGGGACGCCTGGCCGCGCACGCGCAACGGCTCGTCGGTGACGGTGATGCTGGCGGACGCCACCTGCTTGCCCATCATGTCGCGCAGGAAACTGGTCTTGCGGGCAACGGAAGCGCCGTTGACCGCACCGGCAAGGTGGCCGGCGATGCCGCGCGCCACGCGCGGATCGAACACCACGTCGACCGGCCCGGTCGCGGCCTTGCGCGCGCCGATGCGCTTCACCGCCCGTTCGCCGGCCGAACGGCCGATCCAGCCGGGGGCGTCGAGATCGGAGAAATGCTGGCGCGAGGAGAACTCGTAGTCGCGCTCCATGCCGGTGCCCTCGCCGGCAATCACGCTGACGGAGCGCGAGAAGCGGGTGGCGACATACTGGCCGAGAAACCCGTGCGAGGTGGCGAGCACCAGCCCGCCCATGCCGGCGCTGGCGCCGCTGCCGGCGGAATTGGTCACGCCCTTTACTGCGAGGGCGGCCTCCTCGGCGGCCAGCGCATCGTTCTTCAACTGCTCCGCCGACACTTCGGTGGCATCGAAAAGGTCAAGGTCACGCGGCGACTTTGCGAGCAGCGCCGGATCGGCCAATCCCTGATACGGGTCCTCCGGCGAGACCTTCGCCATGGCCACGGCGCGTTCCGCCAGGGCCTTCGGGTCGGAGGCGGCGGTGGCCGAAACGCTCGCCACCCGCTTGCCGACAAACACGCGCAGGGACACGTCCTCGTTCTCGGAAGCGCTGGTGTTTTCCACCTTGCCCAGCCGCACCGAGACGCCGGTCGAGCGGCCGAGCACCACGACGGCGTCGGCCGCATCGGCGCCGGCACGCGTGGCTGCCTCGACGAGGGCGGCGACGCGATCGGTGAGTTTGGCCGAATCCAGCCTGTCGGTCATGTCCACTTTCCTGTTTCCCGGGCCACCATCTATTGTTCCGACCCGGCTTGTGCAATGGCGGGCGCCGCCGGCCGCGCCTCAGTGCTTCTGCGGCTGGTAGTGCGCGGCCAGAGCCCGCTCGACCTCGCGCTTCACTTCATCCTTCACGGCAACCGTCTCGGCCATGACCGCGTCGATCTTGAGGAAATCAAGAACACGGAAGCGTGAGACCGGCGGCCTGATTAGGATATCCGGGCGGCACTGCATCAGCTTGTTGGCGATGATCGACTGCATCATCAACTGCGTAGCGCCGAACATCAGGTCGACCGAACTCGGCCGCTTGCGCTCGGCTTCCGAGGGAGCGCCGACGACATCGACGGCGACGACGATGTCGGCGTCGCGCTCGATCAGGTCGAAGGGCACCGGGTTGTAGATGCCGCCGTCGATCAGCAGGCGGCCGTCGCGCGACACCGGTCGGAAGACGGCGGGGATCGCCGCCGAGGCGGCAAGCGCCGAATGCAGGTCGCCGCTGTCGAAGACCGCCAGCTCATGGCCGAAATAGTCGGTCGCCGTCACCTTCAGCGGAATCGCGAGATCCTCGAAACGGTCCGGAACGGCTTCTGGCAGGAACGCCTTGAGGATGCGCTCGACATTGAACTGGCTGACATGCAGGCCGGCCTGCATCGCTTCGGCGAAGCTGCCCGGCCGCGCCTTCCACATGCGGCTTGCCACCTGCGCGCGCGTGCCGAGAATGGAACGGGCATGGTCGTGGATGTCCCGGCCCGTCATTCCGGCGGCCATACCGGCCCCCATGATGGCGCCGATGGACGAACCGGCGATGGCGACCGGGCGGATGCCCAACTCGTCCAGCGCCTCGATGACATGGATATGGGCAAGGCCGCGCGCACCGCCGCCACCGAAGGCGATGCCGAAGGTCGGGCTCATCCCTTGCTCCCGTCGGGCAGTGGCGGGCCAACGATCATGACGGCGGGATCGACCGAGAGAAGCTTTCTGGCGACGGCCTTCACCTCGTCCAGCGTCACCGCGTCGATATAGCCTGCGCGCCGCTGCATATAGTCGATGCCCAGCCCTTCGATCTGCAGTTCGACCAGCGTCGAGGCGATCGACGCGGACGAATCCAGATTGTTGATGGCGTAGGCGCCGACCGTGTAGGCCTTCGCGGCGGCGAGTTCTTCCGCGGTCGGTCCCTCGCCGGCCATGCCCTTGACCACGTCGCGGATGACGGCCAGCGTCTCGGCGGCGCGGTCGGAGCGGGTCGCCGTGCCGATCACCAGCGAGGACGAATGCTCGCTGTTCATCAGCCCGGAACTGATGCTGTAGGCGAGCCCGCGCTTGTCGCGCACTTCCTTGAACAGCCGCGAGGTGAAGGTGCCGCCGCCGAGGATCTCGTTCATCAGGGCTGCCGCGTAGAATTCCGGCGCATCGCGGGGAACGCCCGGATAGGCCAATTGCAGCGAAGTCTGCGGGCGGTCGTAGTTCACCTCAAGCCGCTGGCCGAGCTTGAGCTCGGCATCCGGCACGGCTTGCAGCGCGGGCTCCGCCGGCAGGTCGCCGAACACTTCGTCCAGCTTGCGCTTCAGCGTTGCCGCGTCGATGGCGCCGACAACGGCCACATGCAGGCCGCCGCGGGCGAACAGCGCCTTGTGCAGGGCGTGCAGGTCCTCGGCCGTCAGCGATGCTACGCTCTCTTTCGTGCCCTGTGCGGAGCGCGAATAAGGATGGCCGCCATAGATCGCCTCGGCCCATTTGCGGGCGGCGACCGCATCGGGATCGCGCTCGCCCGAAACGATGCTGGCGACGATCTGGGCGCGGATGCGGTCGATCGGCGCCTTGTCGAAACGCGGATGCTGGACAGCCAGCCGAAGCAGGTCGAAAGCCTTGTCCTTGCGCTCAGCCAGCATGCGCATGGAGCCGTAGACCGCGTCGCGTGTCTCGTTGAAACTCATCTCGGCGCCGGCGTCGTCGAGGCTCGTCTGGAAGGCGTCGCTGTCGAGATCACCCGCGCCCTCGTCGAACAGGCCGGTCATCAGGTTCGCCAGTCCCTCCTTGCCGGGCGGGTCCTGTGTCGAACCGCCGTCGAAGGCGAAACGCACCGCCACGATCGGCACCGTGTAATCCTCGACCAGCCAGGCGGTGACGCCCTTGTCCGATTTCACTTCCTGGATGGCGACGGCCGCGCGCGCCGAGAGCACCGGCAGGATCAGGAAGAAAGCCGACAGGAAAAGCGTGGCGACGCCGAGAGCAAGGCGTGCATGGAAAGGCTTCGGAGTGGCTTCCATCAGTTGGCCACCTGCGTCTTGGGCAGAAGATAGCCCGTCACCGAGCGGTCCGGCACCAGATAACGCGCGGCGGCCGTCATGATCTGGTCCGCCGTCACCTTGGCGATCCGGTCTGGCCAATCGGTGATGTCCTCGATCGTTCCGCCGGTGGCGAGCGTCGCGCCATACATGTTCGCCATCGCATCCTGCCTGTCGCGCGCGAAAACGGTCGAGCGGATGAAGCGGTCCTTCGCGCGGTCGAGTTCCTCTTCGGTGACCCCGCCGGTCGCGATGCGCGCCACCTCGGCATTGGTCGCCGCTTCGACATCGGCGATGCTGTTGCCGTCGCGCGGCTCGGCGTAGACGGCGAAATTGGTATCGTCCAGCATACTGCCCTGGAAGGAGGCGACGGCGCTGGTGGCGATCTTCTTCCTCACCACCAGTTCCTGGTAGAGCCGGCTGCGCGGGCCGCCGCCGAGGATTTCCGACAACAGGTCGAGCGCCTCGGCTTCGCCGCGTTTCGCCGTATGGTAGGACGGCACCACCCATTGCGTCGAAAAGCTCGGCTCGCCGACGCGCGCGTCTGTCAGCGTCACCGTGCGGCGCGTATTCTGCTCGGGCTCGACCGGGCGAATGCGCGGCGGCAGGTCCGGTCCGCGCTCGAGCTTGCCGTAGGACTTTTCCGCAAGCGCACGCACTGTCTCGGCATCGACGTCGCCGGCCACCACGAGGATCGCGTTGTTGGGGCGATAATAGTGGTCGTAGAAGGTCAGCGCGTCGGCGCGGTCCAGCTTCTCGATCTCCTGCTTCCAGCCGATGACCGGGATGCGATAGGGCTGGTTCTGCCACAGCGTGGCGTCCACCTCCTCCTCGAGAAGGGAACTCGGATCGTTGTCGACGCGGGCGCGGCGCTCTTCCAGGATGACGTCGCGCTCGGTGACGATGGTCTTGTCGTCGAGGATGAGGTTGCGCATCCGGTCGGCCTCGAACGCCATCATCTCGCCCAGCGCCTCAGGCGGCACGGTCTCATAGAAGGCAGTGTAGTCGTAAGAGGTGAAGGCGTTGTTGCTGCCGCCGATGGCTGCGATGGCCTTGTCGAAGGCGCCTTCCGGATAGGTCTTCGTCGCCTTGAACATCAGGTGCTCGAAGAAATGGGCGATGCCGGACTTGCCGGGCGGTTCGTCGGCGCTGCCCACCTTGTACCAGACCATATGGGTGACGATTGGCGCGCGGCGGTCTGGAATGACGACCACCTGCATGCCGTTGGCGAGGGTGAAATCGGTGATATCGGCCTGCCCGGCCTTCTGTTCGGCCGCCGCCGGAACGACGGAGCCGGCCACCAGCACCAGGACGACGAAGCAGGAGCGGAGCCGCGCGGCCAGCATTGTCATCGACGACTCCGGTGGAAAATCATTGCGAAACGATAGGTTGGGCGCAAAGGCGCGGGAAATGAATTATCCGTCATCTGCGCGGCAAACGCGGCCGAAGTCGGGCAGAGCGCCGTCATGCAGCCTCGATGAAGCGGATGACGGTTTCGCCGTAACCGCGTTCGTCGATGATCGCGAAACCGGTTCCCGGCTCGAACGGAGCGGAGGCCGCCTCCTCGACCACGCACAGGGCGCCGGGCGCCAGCCAACCGCCGCAGGCGGCCGAGCGCAGCGCGCGCTCCCCAAACCCCTTGCCGTATGGCGGATCGGCGAAGACCAGGCCGAAAGGCGCCATCGTGCCCGCTTCGCCCAATGCCGTGGCGTCGCGGCGGAATATCTTGGTGCGGCCGGTCAGCCCGAACGCCTCGACATTGGAGCGGATCAGGCCGCGGCCTTCGGCCGATTCCTCGATGAACAGGGCAAAGCCAGCTCCCCGGGACAGCGCCTCGAGGCCGAGCGCGCCGGTGCCGGCGAACAGGTCGAGCACCCGCGCGCCCTCCAGCCGTTCGGCGAAGCGATGTGCCAGCACGTTGAAGACGGCCTCGCGCGCACGGTCGGTGGTCGGCCGGATGGATTGGTCGCGCGGCGTGGCCAACGGCCGTCCGCGCAATGCGCCGCCGACGATGCGCATCAGCGCTTCTTCGGTCCGCCCGGCTTCGGGCGCGGCCGGTCGCCACCCGATCCGGAGCGAGGCGGCCGGGCGTTGCGCGGCTTGCGGCTTTCTTCGCCCTCGGCTTTCTTCCTTTGCGGCCTCGCCCCCGGCGCCATCCAGACATTGGCACGGCGCTGGCCGGGCGGGTCCATCGGGCGCTCGTCGCGCTCGCGTTTGCCGCCGCGCGCCGGGCCACGGTCGGGACCCCGGTTGGGCTTGTCGGAGAAATCCCGGCCCGGCTTGCTGCCGAACCCCGACTTTTCGTCGAAGCCGCCTCGCTCCGGCCGGGTCGAAAGCTTGCCAAGCGCCTCGTCGCGGCTGTTCTCGCGGCGCTTGCGTGCCTTGATCAGCCCGCCCTCGCCGATCGGCTGGCGGTTGCCGTCGCGCACGGGCCGTGTGCGCTCAGGCTGCTCCGGCCTCGGCTCCGTCCGGCGCACCGGCTTGTTGGAGAAGGGCTTGAGCACGTCGGCCTCGAAATTCGCGCCGGACTCTTCGACCAGCCGCTCGCCAAGCTGCTCGCGCAGCGTGCGCCCCTTGATCTCCAGCACATGGCCTTCCGGCAGTTCGCCGAGTTGGAAGGGCCCGTAGGAGATGCGGATCAACCGGGTCACCTCGAGGCCGAGCGCGCCGAGGATGTTCTTCACCTCACGGTTCTTGCCCTCGCGCAGGCCGATGGTCAGCCAGGCGTTGGTGCCCTGCGTGCGCTCCAGCGAGGCCTCGACCGCGCCGTAGAAGACGCCGTCGACGGCGATGCCGTCCTTCAGTCCTGCCAGAGCCTGCTCCTCTACCTTGCCGTGGACGCGGGCGCGGTAGCGGCGCAGCCAGCCGGTGGCCGGCAGTTCCAGCACACGCGACAGGCCGCCGTCATTGGTCAGAAGCAGCAGGCCCTCGGTGTTGATGTCGAGCCGCCCGATGGTCATCAAGCGCGGCAGATCGGCCGGCAGGACGTCGAACACGGTCTTTCGCCCTTCCGGATCGCGGTTGGTGGTCACCACGCCGGCCGGCTTGTGAAACAGGAACAGGCGCGTGCGCTCGACCGGCGGGATCTCGGTGCCGTCGAGGTGGATCACATCGCTTGCCGAGACGTTGAAGGCGGGCGTCTCGACGACCTTGCCGTTCACCTTCACCCGGCCTGCGGCAATCAATTCCTCGGCGTCGCGGCGCGAGGCGATGCCGGCACGCGCCAGCCGCTTGGCGATACGCTCGCCGCTTTCCTCTGCCGCATCGATGCGCGGGCGCGGCTTGAAGCCGCCGGGCTTACGGTCGCCGAAATCGCGTTTCGGCTTGTCGAAGCGAGCCTCCCGCTCCCCGCCTGCGGGCTTGTCGAACGGCTTGCGCGGTGGCCTCGGCCCGTCGGAAAACTGTCGCGGCGGGCGTTCGCCGCGGACCGCATCGGTATCGCCGCGCGCCGCGCTGCGCTCGAACCGGCCGGGGCGTGGACCGGACGGCCGCCTGTCGTCCCCTTCGCGCTTCTGGAAGGGCTTGCGATCGCCGCGAAATCCGCCGCCTCCCCTTTCGCCTTCCGGCCGCTCGTCGCGTCGAAACGGGCGTCCCGTCCTTTCGTTGTCATTGCCGGCCGGACGCTCGCCGCGCGGCCTGGACGGCTTGCGCCCTTCATCGCGCTTTTCGTAGGGCTTGCCGCCCTCCCGCGTCCGGTAAGGCTTGTCGTCGGCGGACGAGCGCCGGTCATCGCCTTCGCGCTTCTGGTACGGTTTGCGGACGGGCCGCGCTTCCCCGCCTTCGGCCGGCGCATCCTTGCGGAACGGACGCTCGCCTGCGAAGGCGCGCTGCGGACGTTCGCCTGGCTCGCCGCTTCGCTCTTCGCGCGGCTTGTAGGGCTTGCGGTCGCGCTTGAAATCGCGCTCCGCCCCGCCGGCAGCAGCGCGCGGCTTGCCGAATTGCTTCTTGCCGCCGCCAAAGGCAGGCTTGCCGCCCTTGCCGGCGCCAGAGGAGCGCGGGCCGGAATGGCCTGCACCTGAGGGGCGTTGTCCGCCCGGCTTGCGGCCGCGCGGCGGTTTGTTGTCTCTATCGTCCATGGTCTTTGCCCGTTTGCGCGGCTAGATAACAGGATCGTCGCCGGGAGGCGAGGCTAATCGGGACCCGACAACGCGTGAAACGACCGAATTTCATGGCCCTGGCGCTGGAACAGGCAGAAGCGGCGGCAGCCCGCGGCGAAGTGCCGATCGGCGCCGTCGTCGCCCAGGGCAATAAGATCGTCGCCTCGGCCGGCAACCGCACCCGCGAACTCGCCGATCCGACCGCACATGCCGAGCTGCTGGCGATCCGCGAGGCCTGCCGCTCGCTTGCCAGCGAACGGCTCACCGGCTGCGACCTTTATGTGACCCTGGAGCCCTGCACCATGTGCGCGGGAGCCATTTCCTTCGCGCGCCTGCGGCGGCTCTACTTCGGCGCCGCCGACGACAAGGGCGGCGCGGTGACGAGCGGCGTGCGCTTCTTCGCCCAGCCCACCTGCCACCATGTCCCGGATGTCTATGCCGGCCTCGGCGAGATCGAATCGGCGGCGATGCTCAGGACGTTCTTCGGCAATCGGCGCTGACGAACGGTCTTCCGCAGCTGGATATTCGACGGGCAGCGGCCCCTACGCAGCCGCGCTTACCAGGGCCACCAGCTGCCCCAGCTGCTCTTGCCCTGCGCTTCCCTCTTCAGGCGGCGCTCTTTCTTGTACTCGTCCTCGCCGATGTCGTTCTGCGGGGCGTCGGCGGCGGGCTGGCGGTAGGTCAGCGGTGGCTCGCTCAGATACTTGCGCGATGTCGGGCTGCCCTGCCTGCTTTCGGCAAGCTTGGCGTTGATCGCGGCCCGGCGCGCCCTGGAGCCGCCGCCCGAGTCCTCGGGCGACCAGGCCGGCGGATGGCTCGAACCGGATTCCCTCATCGCCTTCCTGACGGCAGCAGGATTGGTCTGGATGTCTTCCTCGATCTGCGACTGATAGTTCGGATCGTTCTCGTGCTCCGTCGCCTCGGCGCGCAGGCGGGCGCGGCGTTGCTCCGGCGATTCGGGCCATTCGGCGCTGGCGGTCTGGGTGATGCTGTCCTGCGGCTGCGGCAGCGATTCCTTCTGCCCCGGCGCCGGCTTCACCAGCGCGGGACGCGGCTTGTAGTCGATCTTCTCGCGCTGCGGCGGCGCCAGCGAGAAAGCGTTGCTGAGGTCGCCGGCAAGCTGCTCGGCCGCAGTCCTGTCCGTACCATAGGTGGGCGACCCCATGCAGCCGGCCAGGGCCAGCGCCGAGACGACAAGCGGCGCCACAAGAGCCGCGCGCCTGCAATGTCCGTGGTTCATACCCAAAATCCCACTCTCGCTCTCTGCCGTGCCGTCATTGCCGGCATCGTGCTCGCCCGCTCATCCGACGGAAATCCGGCGACAATTTGTCTTGCACGTCGTCTGGCACGGCTTGGGCGTGTTTATCTCAACAGCCGGCCGGGGGCAACGCAGGGCCGGTCTTATCGATCCGGCCGTGACATTTGTGCACCGCCTACAGGCGGCCTAGCGCCTGCAACTCATGCAGTACCGCGGCGTCGCGGGCCGACACGTCGGGAAACGCCGGGTCGGAGCCGACATCGTCGGTGTAGCGCCAGGACCGCGCGCATTTGCGCAAACCCTTGTCCTCGGCCCGCTCGACAACCACGGCGACGCCTTCGACGTCGTCGAGTCTGAAAGCATCGGCTGGATCACCGTCGTAGGAAAAGACGAGACCGCTGGTGATGGCGATTTCGGCCATGTCGACGCCGGCGAGTTCCTGTTCCAGCTTGCGGTTGCCGAGATAGACCACTGGCACCGCCTCCAGCGAGGACCCGATGCGCTTTTCGGCGCGCGCGATTTCCAGCGCTCCGGTAACGACACGCCGCATCTGCCTGACTTTACGCCATTTTCCGGCGAGCGCCTCGTTGCGCCACGTCGCCGGTACTTCCGGCATCTGGTCGAGGTGCAGCGACTGCGCCTCGGGGTGGCGGTCGAGCCATGCCTCCTCGGTGGTGAACGGCAGGATCGGCGCCCACCATTTTGTCAGGCACTCGAACAGGTGGCGCACCACCTGCAAGGCGGCCTTGCGCTTCACGCTCGACGGCCCGTCGCAGTAGAGCGCGTCCTTGCGGATGTCGAAATAGAAGGCCGACAGGTCCACCACCATGAAGTCGAGCAGCGACTTGGCGACACGCTTGAAGTCGAAGGCGTCGTAACCGGCACGCACGATCTCGTCCAATTCCGACAGGCGGTGGAGCATCAGCCGCTCAAGTTCGGGCATCTCGGCCAGCGGCACGTCCTCGCCCTCGTCGTGCGCCAGCGTGCCCAGCATCCAGCGAACGGTGTTGCGCAGCTTGCGATAGGCGTCGACATTCGTCTGGATCACCGATTTGCCGAGGCGCTGGTCTTCCCAATAGTCGGTCGTGGCGACCCACAGGCGCAGAATATCGGCGCCCGACTGCTTGATGACGTCCTGGGGGAACACCTGATTGCCCAGCGATTTCGACATCTTGCGGCCATCCTCGGCCATGGTGAAGCCATGCGTGATGACGGCGTTGTAGGGCGCCCTGCCGCGCGTGCCGCAGCTTTCAAGCAGCGAGGAATGGAACCAGCCGCGATGCTGGTCCGAACCTTCGAGATAGACGTCGGCGGGCCATTTCAGGTCGGGCCTGTCCTCCAGCGTGAAGGTATGCGTGGAGCCGGAATCGAACCAGACGTCAAGGATGTCCTTGACCATGACCCACGGTTCGTTGGCGCGGGAGCCGAGGAAACGCTCGCGCGCGCCGGCAGCGAACCATGCGTCGGCGCCTTCCTTTTCGAAGGCCTCGACGATGCGGGCGTTGACCGCCTCGTCCTTCAGGACGTTGCCGTCGGCATCGGCAAAGACGGCGATCGGCACGCCCCAAGCGCGCTGGCGCGACAGCACCCAGTCCGGCCGCTCCTCGATCATCGCCTTCAACCGGGTTTGCCCGGCCGCCGGCACGAAGCGCGTGTCGTCGATGGCTTTCAGCGCGCGGTTGCGCAGCGTGTCGGATTCGCCTGAGGCAAGCGCTTGGCCTTCCGCGGACAGGCCGTAACCGCCCAGTTCCCTGTCCATGTAGACGAACCACTGCGGCGTGTTGCGGAAGATGATCGGCTTCTTGGAGCGCCAGGAATGCGGATAGCTGTGCTTCAGCCGGCCGCGCGCGAACAGCGCGTTGCGGGCGATCAGTTCCTCGATAACGGCCTTGTTGGCATCGCCTTTCTTGCCGTTGTCGTCGATGACACGCGCCGGGCCGCCCTCGCGATCAGGGCCGAAGCCGGGCGCATCCTTGGTGAAATAGCCGCCGTCGTCCACGGTGAACGGGATCGCCGGATCGATGCCCCTGCCCTGCAACTCACGGGCATGATCCATCCACGCCTCGAAGTCCTCACGGCCATGGCCGGGCGCGGTATGGACGAAACCGGTGCCGGCATCGTCGGTGACGTGGTCGCCGGCAAGCATCGGGACCGCAAATTCGTAGCCGCCGCCGAGACCCTTGAAGGGGTGGGAAAGTGTCATACTCTCAAATGCGCGCACCGGTACGGTAAAATGACGTTGATATTTGAGCTTTGCCTTTTCAAATGAACTTTCCGCCAGAGCGTCCGCAAAGATTAACTTTTCACCAGGCTGCGGACCGAAATCATTTTCAGCCGAAGTGACTTCGTACAGACCGTAAGAGATACGGGGCGAGTAAGCGACGGCACGATTTCCTGGGATCGTCCATGGTGTGGTCGTCCATATCACAACCGAGGCTTCTCGGATGGCTTCCTGCTTTGCGGCAACGGTGTCGTAAGCCAATTGAAGATCGTCCGCAGAACCGTCGACCCAAAAAGCTTCTGCATAAACGGCGCGATCAACGGGAAACTTCACCCAGATCGTGTCGCTCTCGTAGTCGTGGTACTCGATCTCGGCCTCGGCCAGCGCGGTGCGCTCCACCACGGACCACATGACCGGCTTGGAGCCGCGATAGAGCTGGCCGCTGGCGGCGAATTTCAGCAGCTCGCCGGCGATGCGCGCCTCGGCGTGGTAGCTCATCGTCAGGTACGGGTTCTTGAAGTCGCCGATGACGCCGAGCCGCTGGAACTCGTCGCCCTGCACCTTGATCCAGTGCTCGGCATAGGCGCGGCATTCGCGGCGGAACTCGATCATCGCCGCCGGATCGGTGAGGTCGGGCTTGGCCTTGCCCTTGGAGCGGTAGTTCTCCTCCTCGATCTTCCATTCGATCGGCAGGCCATGGCAATCCCAGCCCGGCACGTAATTGGCGTCGTAGCCGCGCATCTGGAAGGAGCGGTTGATGATGTCCTTGAGGATCTTGTTCAGCGCGTGGCCGATATGGATGTTGCCGTTGGCATAGGGCGGGCCATCGTGCAGCACGTATTTCGGCCGGCCGGCGGAGGTCTCGCGCAGGCGCCGGTAGAGGTCCATGTCCTGCCAGCGCCTGACCAGCAGCGGCTCCTTCTCCGGCAGGCCGGCGCGCATCGGGAAATCCGTCTGCGGCAGGTAAAGCGTTTTGGAATAGTCGATCGTGTCGGCGGTGTCGGTCATCGGTCTGCCATATGCGTTGGCCCAAAGGCCGCGAAAAGCCCGGGCGTTGAACTATCATGTTCTGGAAAAAGCGCGAGGGGTTCGTCGCGCGAAAAATCCCGGCGGCTCCGGCAGCCTGTCAGGTCTATGACCTTTAGGCCGCCCGGAACACCGGGCCGGTAATTCGTATCGCGATGGCACGCCGGAACGTCATGGCCCGGCTTCTAGCGGATGAAGCGGCCGGAATAAAGCCGTCACATCGAGAAATCGAAGCGATAGGAGGTCGACACGCCGATCATGAACTGGTCGGGCGAGCCACGCTCCTTCACCAGGCTGGAATCGGCTGCCGGCCCCATCAGGCGCGTATATTCGCCGAACAGGCTTGCCGTCATCGGGTCCGTGACTTTCCAGGTGATGGCACCGCCGACGCCGACCGATTTCAACCCGCTGTCGGGATGATATTCGCCAAGACCGGAAGCCGCCGATTCCGCGGCGTCGACGCCATAATAGGCATCGAAATACTTGGCCGTGGCCAGCAACAGGCGCGGTCCGCCGGAAATGCGCACGTCCGGGGTCACATCATAGAAAGCGTCGGCGGCGAAATCGGCGACGACGCCGTCATGGGAGCGGATGCCGTGGCGGATTTCGGAGCGCACGCGCATCCAGTCGGTGGGATAGAACTCGAAGAAGCCGCCGGCCTCGCCGCCCCACTTCACAGGATCCAGTCCCTTGAGTTCCTCGGTGGAGTTGTCGCGTCCCCACAGGAACTTGCCGGTCAGGCCGGCGCGCACATGACCGTCGTCGATCAGCGCCAGCGATATGTTGTCGTTGCGCGAGGAGAAACGCGCTTCAGAGCCGACCTTGCCGAGCGAAATGATCGGTTGGGCGCTGAGCAGATACTTCTTGCTGCCCTCGAAATTCGGCGCGACGAGCCCGGTCACGCCGACGGTCAGATACCAGTCGCCGGAAAGCCAGCTGGATGCCCCCTCGCCCGCCCCGGCTGCCGCCGGCGCCATCAAAAGCAGAGCCGAGGCCGCAGCCACCATCGAAGAACGAGTCATTCTGGCACCTTACGCACAACTTGCCGTTGACGGAAGCCTTGCCTCGGATTCGGTAAAATTTGTTTTAATTCCCTTCGTTCCACGGGAGCTGGCCTCCGCGAACTTGCCCATGGACGCCGACCACAACCGGCGCTAGCTTTTCATCCGTGGTTCAACTTCCTGCGGCGGAGACTGGAACGATGACACTGCAAGGCGACTCCCTGAAAAAAGCCATCGGCGAAACCCGCGACAAATGGGGCTGGTTCATCGCGCTCGGCGTGCTGCTGCTCATCTTCGGCGGCATCGCCTTCGGAAACCTGTTCATCGCCACGGTGGCATCGGTCTACATGATCGGCTGGCTCATGCTGTTCGCCGGCGCGATCGAGATCGTCCATTCGTTCGGCGTGAAGACGTGGGGCCGGTTCTTCTACTGGTTCCTGTCCGGCCTGCTTTACGCCGTGGCCGGCTTCTTCGCCTTCTACAATCCCCTGCTCGCCTCGGCGGCGTTCACATTCCTGCTGGCGGTCGCGTTGATCGCGGCCGGGCTGCTCAGGGCCTGGGTCGGCTACCAGCACTGGTCGGAAAAGGGTTCGGGCTGGATCGTCACCGCCGGCGTGGTCACCGCGCTGGCCGGCCTGGTCATCGCCATGCACTGGCCGGTCAACAGCCTGTGGGTGCTCGGTCTGTTCCTGGCCATCGACCTGGTGTTCCAGGGCTGGACCTTCATCGCCTTCGGCCTGGCGTTGAAAAAGGCGGTTTAGAAAGCGATTTTTTCGTCCAGTCCGGACAGCGGGCGCACGCCTGAAAGGAGCGCCCGCGCTTCCGCGTCGTCTCGCTTCATCTGGGCGACCAGCGCATCCAGCCCGTCGAACTTCACCTCGCCGCGCAGCCGCCCGAACAGCGACACCGCGCACGTCTCGCCGTAGAGATCGCCGGAGAAATCGAACACGAAGGTCTCCAGAAGCGGCGCGCCGTTGTCGTCGACGGTCGGTCGGCGGCCGAAATTGGCCACGCCGTCGTGCAGCGTGCCGTCGGCGCGGCGGAAGCGCACCGCGTAGATGCCGTGCCGCAAGGCCGTGTCGGCGGGCAGCGCCATGTTCGCGGTCGGAAAGCCGAGCGTGCGGCCAAGCTGCTGGCCGCCGACGACCTCGGCCTCGACGGTGAAGCGGTAACCCAGCAGGCCGGCGGCCTCGGCCACGTCTCGTTCGGTGAGCAGCTTGCGGATGCGGCTGGACGAAATCACGTCCGTGCCCTCGTCGCGAAAAGCATCCACCAGCGTCACACCGAAACCGTGCCGCTCGCCCGCTTCCATGAGGTAGGCCGGCCCGCCCTGGCGGTCCTTGCCGAAATGGAAATCGAAGCCGGTGACGACATGGGTGACGCCGAGGCACCGCTCCAGCACGTCGGTGATGAAGGTTTCGGGCGACTGCGCCGCGAAGGCGCGCGTGAACGCCTGCTCGACCATGGCATCGAAGCCGAGCAGCGAGAGCAGCCTGGCCTTCATCGGTGGCGGCGTGAGCACGAACAGCGGCTGGTCCGGCCGGAACACTTTTCGCGGATGCGGCTCGAAGGTCAGCACCAAAGCAGGCACGCCGCGCCGTTCTGCTTCCTCCAGCGCGCGGCCGAGCACCGCCTGGTGGCCGCGATGGACGCCGTCGAAATTGCCGATGGCCACCACCCCGCCGCGCAGGTGCTGCGGCAGCGGCGCGGCGGCCGGGAGGTGCATGAACGAGCCCGCCATGGACGCCTACCGCAGTCTCGGCATGATCGCCACCGGCCGGTAGTCATGCGTTTCCAGGAATGCGGCAAGGCGCGCGGGATCGGGCGCCAGCGGCTCGCCGTATTCGCGCGCATGCAGGCCGCCGGAGACGTAGAGGACGTCGAAGCCGTTGTCGGCGGCGCCCTTCACGTCGGTCATCATGCCGTCGCCGATCGCCAGCACCTCGCCGCGCGCAAGCTCGCGGCCGAGCACCTCGCCGGCCACCCTCAGCGCGACGTCGTAGATCGGCGCGTGCGGCTTGCCGGCGATCAGGGTGCGGCCGCCGAGCTGGGCATAGTCGCGGGTAATGGCGCCGGCGCACCAGATCAGCCGCTCGCCACGTTCCACCGCGATGTCGGGGTTGGCGCAGATGAACGGCAGGTTCCGCGCCCGCAATCGCATGAGCAGGTCGCGATAGTCTTCCGGCGTCTCGGTTTCGTCGTCGTAGAGGCCGGTGCACACGGCGGCCTGCGCCTCGAACTCCTCGACCAGTTCGACGTCGAGCCCGTCATAGAGGCTGAAATCCCGGTCCGGACCGATGTGCAGCACCATGCGCGGGCCCTGGGCGATCAGGTCGCGGGTGACGTCGCCGGAGGAGACGACGCGGTCGAAGGCCTCAGTCGGAAGGCCGATGGCGCGGATCTGCGCAATCACGTCGTCGCTGCGCCGCGGCGAATTGGTGATGAGCACGACCGCCAGCCCGGCCGCGCGCGCGCGCTGCAAGGCGGCGGCGGCGGCCGGGAAATGCGTCTCGCCGTTGTGGACCACGCCCCAGACATCGCACAGCAGCGCCGCATAGCGCGGGCTGAGCGCATCAAGAGAACCGATCGTTTCGGGCAACTGCGCCATACCGCGTCCCATGCGCCATGCTTCCGGATAGTGCCGGCGGACGGCCGGCAGCCCGAATTAACCGAAGCTTTCCATCCTGTCACCAGCTTTCGCCCCGCATGGCGCGATACCCGCCGGACCGGCCCGTGCCGGACACGGTTAACGAAGCTTCAACGGCAAGTTCAGCTTTGCCGTCATTTCAGGAACCTGAAATTTAAGGTTTTCTGCGATCGTGCCGCCATCGTGTGGGTGGCGGGATGAAATTCATGTTGCGCAGTTTCTGGAAAGATCGGCGGGGCAACTTCGCGATGATGACGGTCATCGCCATGATTCCCATCATGGGCAGCGTGGCACTGGCGGTCGACTACACCGAGATGGTGCGTGAAAAGCAGGATACGCTGAACGCGCTCGACGCTGCCGGCATCGCCACGGCGCGCTACATCTCGTCAGGCGCCACGGATGCGCAGGCGGTCAGCTACGCCAACGAATTCTTCATGGCCAACCTCAGCGCCGTCTCTCCGTCCAACGTCACGCTGAACGTGCTCCTGCCGACGAAAAATACCGGCGGCGGCACGCTGAAACTGACCGCCAACCTGACATACGACCCCTATTTCCTCCCCACCGCCGCCATGCTCATCGGCAAGAGCGGCAAGGCGCTCACGTTCAGCGCGAGTTCCGAAATCCAGCTCAAGAACACGGTCGAGGTCGCGCTGGTTCTCGATAATTCCGGCTCCATGGACTATTACGGCACCGGTTCTGGCAAGAAGCGCATCGACCTCCTGAAAGCCGCCGCCAAGCAGTTGATCGACACCCTGGCCGGACAGGCCGCGCTGGTCAAGCAGGTCGCCGAGCCTGTCCGCTTCGGGCTTGTGCCGTTCGCGGCTTCCGTCAACATCGGTCCCGATAAGGAAGGCCAGCCCTGGATGGACATGAACGGCCTGTCGCCGATCCATCATGAGAACTTCAATTGGGACAGCTTTGCCTACAGCAACAACAAGAGCAATCGCCGGGTCGTCAAGGATCCTACGACCGGCATGTTCGTAAAGAAGGGCAGCGACTGGGGAACCCAGGAAAACCAGAAAGTGACGCGCTTCACCCTCTACAAGGAAATGAAGTACTACACCGACAGCGCAAAGAAGAACAAAGCCTCCTATACGTCCTGGCAAGGGTGCGTTGAGCAGCGCCCCAGCCCCTATGACGTCAACGACGCGCCGGCAAGCATCTACGATCCGGCCAGCTTGTTCGTGCCGATGTTCGCGCCCGACCAGATAAGCGGCGATTACAACCACTACTGGGACGAGGTGGTGTCGTCCTGGGATTACAACGCCGCGCAGCGGCAGGCTTACATGCCGAAATATTTCGATATTTCGGGGATCGGCTACGTCGGAGCCTATGGGACCCAAAAGGCAGGACTGGATAGCGGGCCGAACGCGAGCTGCTCCACACAACCGATCACGCCTCTCACGGATGTCACCAACGTCGACGGCATGAAAAAGGTCAAGGACGCCATAGACGCCATGCAGCCGTCGGGCGCCACCAGCGTCGGCAGCGGTTTGGCCTGGGGCTGGCGCGTCGTCTCCAGCGGGGCGCCCTTCACGGAGGGCCGGCCGGAAACGGAAAAGGGCAACGACAAGGTCGTCATCGTGCTGACCGACGGCGCCAACACCTACTACACGCCGGGCTCTCTCGGCTGGAGCGACAACGCCGGCGTCAAATCCACCTATGCCGACTACGGCTTCCTGGCGCCCTACAACGCCGACAGCAAATATTCACCCCGCCTGTTTCTCAACACCGGCAACACCGTCACGAAAAGCGGAAGCGGGGCCTTCAGCAACGACAACTACACCAAGGCCATGAACGACCGGATGGCCAAGTTGTGCGCGAACGCCAAGGCTTCCAAGATCCTCATCATGACGGTGTCACTGGACATCGATCCGAGCAAGATTTCCAACGCCAGCGACCGGGCGGCGGCGCAGGCGCAGATCGACGGCCTGAAGTCTTGCGCTTCCGAGTCCCGCTACCGCAAGGATCCGGGCGACCCGTCCAAGCCGGCGAAACTCTACTGGAACGCCACCGGCGCGGACCTTTCCGACAAGTTCAAGGAAATCGCCGACGAACTTTCCAACCTGCGCATCGTCGGCTGACGACGCAGAACGGCATTTAGCCATCCGAAGGCCGGTCCGATTGAACGGGCCGGCCTTTGTTCGTTACGAACCGGCCTACATGGGCCGCCTGACCGGCTGGCCGCGTTCCGGTTCGACCACTTTGCGATATAGATGCCAGGTGGCATGACCGAGGATCGGCACGACGACCGCCAGCCCGGCGAACAGCGGTATGGAGCCGATCACCAGAAGAACGGCGACCGTCAGCCCCCAGGCCGCCATCGGCCCCGGATTGGCGATCACCGCCCGCGCCGATGTCTCTATCGCCGCGACGGCGCCGACATCGCGGTCGAGCATGAGGGGAAAGGCGACAACGGTGGTCGCCAGCACCACGATGGCGAAGACGAGCCCGGCGGCATTGCCGAACAACATCAGCCGCCAGCCGCGTTCCGTCGTCAGAACCTCGTTGAGGAAGCCCGTCATCGATGCCGGCGCGGTGTCGCCGTACAGGTTCGTGTAGATGGATTGCGCGGTGAACAGCCACAACAGGAACAGCACCACCAGCAAGGCGCCGATGACGGCGATCGACGGCAACGCCGGCGAATGGCGCACGTCCAGCGCATGGTGCCAGTTCGAATTCATGCCGAGTTCGCGCCGCCGGCTGATTTCATAAAGCCCGATCGCCGCAAACGGGCCGACCAGCGCGAAGCCGGTCATCAGCGGATAGACGAGATGGATGGCGTTCGAGCCCGTCGACCACTGGGTCAGGATCAGACCGACGATCGGGTAGATCAGGCAAAGGAACACGTAGTGCGAGGGCTTGGCCCAGAAATCCTGGGCTCCCAGCCGGAGCGCGTCCCAGAGATCGGCGACATGAATACGACGCACGACGGGCTGAACACGCATGCCGCGCGCGTCCGCCATGACATGAAAGCTGGCCATAACCATCCTCCCGTTGCTGCGGGGACGGTCACCGCCACGGTGGCCGCCCGAGGCTGCCACTTTCCTGAACAGGAAGAATGATAGCCGATCGGAGGCGGCTTGTCGTGCCTTGCGACCCGCCGGACGATCACAACTCGGTAAGAAGCGAAAAAAGAATGGTGGGCGATGTAGGGATTGAACCTACGACCCCACCCGTGTGAAGGGTGTGCTCTCCCGCTGAGCTAATCGCCCGCCCGCAGCCCGAAGGCCGAAGCGCGCCGCGATATAAGGGAGGGCGGCTCCTTAAGTCAACACCTCAGAGCCGGTTCGGAAATTCTGTTCCTGCGGCCGTGGGCGGCTTGCGGGAGCGAATTTCGGAACGGGCTCTCAGCTCGTCGGCGCGCGCACCTCTGTGGTGGCGTCGATGGCCTGCTGGAGCTTCGCGTCGCGGCCGTAGACGTCCGGAAAATATTCCACTTTGCCCGACATGGTCGGCCATGCGGTGAAATAGGCGACGTAGACGGGCACGTTGCGCGTCACCTTCTCCTCCGAATGTCCGCCCTTCAGCTTGTCGGCGACGTAGTCGACGCTCTTGCCTAGCACGGCGGCCGCCATGCCGCGCGGGTCCTCCAGCCGCACGCAGCCATGGCTGAAGGCGCGCATATCCCGTTTGAAGAAGGACTTCTGCGGCGTATCGTGCATGTAGATGGCGAACTTGTTGGGGAACAGGATCTTCAGTTCGCCCAAGGCGTTGGCCTCGCCCGGCTGCTGGCGCACATTGTAGGGAACCTTGGCGCCGTAGGCGCCCCAGTTGATCGCCGAGGACGGGATGCGCTTGCCGCGCGAATCGGTCACCTCGTAGCCGGCGCGGTCCAGATAGCCGGGATCGGAACGCAGCTTGGGCAGCATCTCGTTGACGATGATGGACTGCGGCACGCCCCAATAAGGATGGTAGTTCACGGTCTTGATCGTGTCGTAGAAGAACGCCGTCTGGTTGGTCACCTTGCCGATGACGGCGCGCATCTTGAGCTTTTCCTCGCCGCCCTCGATGTAGGATGCGGTGAAGGCGGGCTGGTTGATGAAGACGCGCGGACTGCCGAGGTCGGAGGGCATCCAGCGCAGTTCCTCCAGCGCATACTGCACCTTGGCCAGCCGGTCGGCCTTCGAGCTGCCGGCCAACGCCTCCACCGTGCGCGGGCCGATGACGCCGTCGGGTTTCAGGCCGGCCTTCTTCTGCGCGGCCTCGATGACGGGCACCAGTTCGGGAGCGTAGGTTTCACTGTTGACGAGATGCGACAGGGTCTCGCCGTAAGCGCCGCCCATGTCGTCGTCGAGATCGCGCGCTATCAGCGTCAAGAGCTTCGGCAACTCGGCGCTCGACTCGCCCGGCTTCAGCAGCAGCTTCGGGTCGACGACGATCTCGTTCTCCTCGCTGGCGCGCAGCCCTTCGAGCTCGGTGCGCAGCGCCTGGTATTCCGGGTTCTGCGGATGGCGCGATTCGAGATAGGTCTGCACCTCCGTGGTGTGGGAAAGCGCCTGGAGCGTCGCCACCATATCGAGCGGCTTGTCCGGAAAGTCGTAATAACCGGAAGAAATCCGGTTGGGGTCGATGCGGCCGTCCTGGGCATCGTGGATGTAGCGCAGCACCCGCGCCGACAGCGCCATCTCGAAGCGAATCAGCTCGTTGGCGCGCGCGGCGGCATCGCCGGCCGTCTGTGCCGCGGGCGGCAGGTTCACCGTGTAGTCGGCGGGCGAAAGGCCGTAGCTCGCCGCGTCGTTGAGGACCCGAAGCGCCTCGGCGGCGCGCGCGTTCGGCTCCGTGCCCGTCACCCAGATGAATTCGGGGTTGGCGGAGTAATAAGAAACCAGCGCCTTGGCGATGCCCGATTCGGCGAACAGCTCATAGCCGTCCAGCCCCGCCAGCGCCTGGCGGAACGCGGCGCCGTCCGGCTGGGGCTGGAACGCGGCGGCCTGCAGCGTGGCGTCGGCGGTTGTCGCTCCGGTCGTCTGCGGCGTGGCCAGTGCCGCGAAATCGACGCGCACCAGCCGGTCGGGCTTGTAGGTGTTGTAGCTGGGCGCCGAGATCCGAGCGGGCGCGACCTTGGGCGCCCGCTTCGGCGGCGGCGGAAATTCCCCCTTGAGCGGCTTTTGTTGCCGCACCGGGCCGCCGAACAGCATATCGAGGAAGGTCTGCGCGCCCGCCTGCGGCACACCCAGCGCCAAAGTCGCTGCCAGCGCGGTCGCGGGCACAAGCACGCTCGTCTTCCAGAAAACCTTCATGGATCACCCTCTCCGGCATTCTGCCGGATCCCGTTCCGCCGGCTCTACGATCTCGCCAAGGGAATGGCGGATGTGTGGCGCGACTATATCGATTCAACCCGATTTGGTTAAGCTTCGGTGAACTTTCCGCCTTCGATACCACTCCCGGTGTCACCATATCGCGACAATCGACGGGAGCAGGAGGCGCGCCGCAGCTGCGCCGCGGCGACGGCGCAATTGCAATGGCGACGGCCGTGGCTTTATGCCATCAATCCGTTCTGGCCGGATGGACGAAGGGCCAGATGGACGGAGGATTGCGTGAAGAAGGGCTATCGCGAACTGCTTGATGAGGCGAATGCCGAGATCGAAGCCATTTCCCCGGACGAGGCCGCCGCCTTGCTGGATGACGAGGAGACGGTCTTCGTCGACCTGCGCGATCCGCGCGAGGTGGAGCGCGAGGGGCGAATGCCCGGCGCCCAGTCCTGCCCGCGCGGCATGCTGGAATTCTGGATCGACCCCGAAAGCCCCTACCACAAGGCGTTCTTCTCCTCCGGCAAGAGCTTCGTATTCTTCTGCGCCGGCGGCTGGCGCTCGGCGCTGGCGACAAAGACGGCGCAGGACATGGGGCTGGAGCCGGTCAAGCACATACTCGGCGGCTTCGGCGCCTGGAAGACCGCCGGCCTGCCGGTCGAGCCCGGCGAACGGAAGAAGTAGCAATCCTCAGCACAGATGCGCGGGCTGCTCCTGCCGCAGCACGAATTCGACGACGCGCCGCACCACATTGCGGTCGGCGAGGATGCGCCGGTGGCCGAGCCCGTCGGCCCAGTGCAGGCGTACGTGATCGCCGGCACCGGCGTAGAGTTCGGCATGCGCCGCCGCCACCTCGCGGTCGTCCCTGGCATGCACCACCAGCGTCGGCAGCCGCGCGGCGTCCAGTTGCCGGACGCCGGTATAGTCGCTCAGCGGATGACCAGCGATCCGTTTGACGATATCGGCCATCTTCGCCTGCGCGCGGGGCCCGACGTTCAGCATTTGGCTGAAATCCGAGAACAGCACCGGCAGCGAGCTCGGCGCCGCGATCAGCACCAGCCTGCCGGCGGCCAGCGGCGCGATGCCAGCGACCGAGCCGGCCACCGCGTTGGCGGCGATGGCGCCGCCGAAGGAATGGCCGACGATCGCCGAGAAAGGCCCGAACCAGTCGCCCACCGCCCTTGCCGCCTCCACCGCGATGGCGAGGTTCAGGCGGCGGCCGCGCGACTGGCCGTGGCCCGGCAGGTCGAGCGAAACGACGCGATAACCGGCATCACGGAAGCCGGCTATCAGCGCGCGCATATATTCGGTGCGCGAGCGCCAGCCGTGAACTACAAGAACGGTCCCGAGCGCCTCGTCATCCGGCGGATCGCCGGGCTCGGGCCTGAACTCGTGAACGGCGACGCAGCCGCCGCTTTTCGTCGTCAGCCGGTGGTGGCGCGCCTCGGCCATGAAATCCGCCGCCTGCGCGACGGCGCGCCGCTCGCCCGGCGTCGGTCGGTTGACGTTCGGCGTGCGGCAGAACAATTCAAAGGCGACCCGCCCGGCCAGCGAAGGCGCCACTCGCTCGGCCGCGGCGAAGACGGTGCGAGTGACCTTCAAAGCAAAGGGTGCCATAGTAACGACCAGTCAAACAGTTCAAGTGTGAACATGATAGTTCAAAGATGAACAAACTGCAATCGCCTGCCGTCCATCCTGCTGACGCGGAACCGCCGTGGGACAATCCGCGCTTCCGCAACTGGGTCGCTGTGGCGCGGGCCTGCCATGCGCTCGAACGGGCGCTGGCCACGAAACTGACGCCGCTCGGCCTGAAGCCGGCGCAGCTCGACGTGCTGATGAACCTGCACCGGCATCCGGGCATGTCGCAGCACGACCTCGCCCGCCGGCTGCTGGTCGGCCGTTCCAACATCACCATGCTGTTGCCGCAGCTCGAGACGCGCGGCCTGCTCAGGCGCGAGGGCGACGAGAAGGACAAGCGCATCCTGCGCCTGACCCTGACGACCGAAGGCGAAGCGTTGCTCACCGAGGCGCTCAAAGTGCACACGGCGCTGATCGAGGTGGCGATGGGGCAATCGACGCCGGAGCAATGCGACATGATCGGCGACCAGATGCGCAAGATCGCTGAAGTGGTGAAGACGGCTTGAGCGGCTTCTTCCTTCTCCCCGTTCACGGGGAGAAGGTGGCCCGAAGGGCCGGTTGAGGGGCGGCACGAACGTTTCGGAAGTCGGCGCTGCCCTCACCTGCCTACCGGCATCCTCTCCCCGTAAACGGGGCGGGGAAAGGCATTCTCACCACATCGATTTCTTCGCCCGTTCCGGCCATTCCTGATCGTAGGCTGCGCCGTCGATGCCGGCGCGGCTGGCGACTTCGAGGATGCGGCCGGGCGTCGGCAGGGATTTCGGATCGACGTGCCTTTCGGCATTCCACAGTTCCGACCGGTGGATCGCCCTTGCGCACTGGAAGTAGACCTTTTCCACCGCGACGACGAGAACGGAACGCGCCGGTTTGCCTTCCACGGCAAAGGACTCGCACAGATCCGCGTCGATCGAGATCCGGGCGCGGCCGTTGACACGCAACGTCGTGCCGGAGCCCGGCACCAGGAACAGCAGGCCGACGCGCGGGTCCTCGATGACGTTCTTCAGCGAATCGGCGCGGTTGTTGCCGCGGCGGTCGGGCATCATCATCGTGTGCGAATCGACGACCCGCGTGAAGCCGGGGCGGTCGCCGCGCGGCGAGCAGTCGAACCCTTCCGGTCCGCCGGTCGCCAGCGCGACGAACGGGGACGCCTCGATGAAGGCGGCGTATTCGGGAATGATGTGGTCGAGTTCCTTGACCAGCGACGCCTCGCCCGGCCGGCCGTAGAGCGCTTCGAGCTGTTTGACCGTGGTGACGAGGCCTGAAATCTCGGAAGGATTATCCACGCGAAAGCCCCTTCCGTTCCAGTTCGTCGAGATAGCCCTGCCAGCGCTCCGCCTTTTCCGTGCCGAGCGTGGCGAGATAGGCCCAGGTGAAGATGCCGGTGTCATGGAAATCGTCGAAGGTGATGCGCACCGCGTAATTGCCGACCGGCTCGACCTTGAGGATCGCCACGTTGCGCTTGTTCGGCACGGTGACGCGCTGTTCGGGCGAATGGCCCTGCACTTCCGCCGAAGGCGAGAGCACGCGCAGCATCTCGGCCGGCAGTTCAAACGGGGCGTGGCCGGGAAAGGTCACGGTCAGAAGCTTGCGGTCCTTGGAAACGCGGAGTTCGCTGGGGGCGGCCATGATCTGTCCTGTTTTGTCGCGGATGGCTTACGCCGATTTCATCCAGCGCAAAAGCGCTCATCGTTCGGCGGCAAACAGCATGAAGGTCGGCCGCTGTCGCTCCTGCGCAAGCGCCGGATCGGCCTCGACCTGCGCGTCGCTCGGACCCCATTCCTCCAGATGGGTCAGCGTGAAGCCGGCCTCCTTGAGAAGCCGCACATAGGTGCCGATGGTGCGATGCTGCTTGACCACGCCGGGCGCGAACCAGTCCGTCACGCGCGGCCCCTCGACCAGATAGTCGTCCACCGGCCACGCCGCGCGGCCGTCGGCTCCCGTCACCCAGCCCGGACGCGACGGCGCCGTCAGCAGCGGATGTTCGGCGGAAAAGACCAGCCGGCCGCCAAGGCGCAGCGCCGAATGCGCGACCTTCAGGAGCCGGCCGAGTTCCACGACATAGTGGAAGGCAAGCGAGGAGTAGACGAGATCGCAGGACGCCGCCGGCAGGGCGATATCCTCCAGGTCGGCGCGCTGGTAGCGGATCGCCGGATCGTGCGTTTCCCGGCGGGCGCGTTCCAGCATCTTTTCCGACACGTCGACGCCGAGCACGTCCGCCGCCCCCTGCCCGCGCGCCCAGCGGCAGAACCAGCCGAAGCCGCAGCCGAGGTCGATGACGCTCTTGCCCTCCAGCGGCGGCAGCAAGGCGCGCAGCGAGGCCCATTCGGGCGCGCCGTCCAGCCCCTTCACCGAGCGCGGCAGGCCGCTGTAGCCGTCGAAGAATTCAGGATCGTCATAAATATTCTGCGTCATGATCTTGTTTTTCCGTGCAAATCACCGGGAGGCACAGCGGCCGACCGGGTGACGTCGTTTCCGGGATATGACGAAAGATCGAGGCCGTCTATCTTGAACGGCACGCTGGATCGTATCACATAGTCATATATAACGACGCACCAGCGCGTGGGCAGTTTTCGCGAGACCGCCCCATGCAAGGAACGGAAACGAAGCATGGACATGATCGATCCTTTCGGCCGCACGATCAGCTATCTGCGCGTCTCGGTGACCGATCGCTGCGATTTCCGCTGCACCTACTGCATGGCCGAGAACATGACGTTCCTGCCGAAGAAGGACCTGCTGTCGCTGGAGGAACTCGATCGGCTGTGCTCGGTCTTCATCGAAAAGGGCGTCAGGAAACTCAGGCTCACCGGCGGCGAGCCGCTGGTGCGCAAGAACGTCATGCATCTGGTGCATGAATTGTCGCGCCACCTGAAAAGCGGCGCGCTGGAAGAGTTGACGCTGACCACCAACGGTTCGCGGCTGTCGCGCTTCGCCGGCGAGTTGGCCGATTGCGGGGTCAAGCGCATCAACGTGTCGCTCGACACGCTCGACCCGGAGAAATTCCACGCCGTCACCCGCTGGGGCCATATCGAGAAGGTGCTCGCCGGCATCGACGCGGCCCTTGCCGCCGGCATCAGGGTCAAGCTCAACGCGGTGGCGCTGAAAGGCTTCAACGACGCCGAACTGCCGGACATGGTGCGCTGGGCGCACGGCCGCGGCATGGACATGACCGTCATCGAGACCATGCCGATGGGCGAGATCGATGAGGATCGCACAGACCAGTACCTGCCGCTGTCGCTTCTGCGGGCGCAGTTGGAACGGCAATTCACCCTCACCGACATTCCCTACAAGACCGGCGGCCCGGCACGCTATGTCGAGGTCGCCGAGACCGGGGGGCGGCTCGGCTTCATCACGCCGATGACGCATAATTTCTGCGAAAGCTGCAACCGCGTCAGGCTCACCTGCACGGGCACGCTCTATATGTGCCTCGGCCAGGAGGACGCCGCCGACCTGCGCGCGCCGCTGCGCGCCTCGGAGGGCAACGACCTTGTGGCGCAAGCCATCGACGAAGCGATCGGCCGCAAGCCCAAGGGCCATGACTTCATCATCGACCGGCGCACCAACCGCCCTTCCGTTTCCCGCCACATGAGCGTCACCGGCGGCTGATTTTCGCCGCTTTTGGTGTCAAACTTCGCAGCCGACATTCCCGGAGACGGCTCGATGCGTGCTTTCCTGCTTTCCATATCCATGGTTGCGGTGCTGGGCGGCGGCGCGGCACTGGCCGAGCCGTTCACCTATACGAACGAGCGCTTCGGCACCTCGGCAACCTTCCCACACGAGATATTCACCGAACAGCAGGAACCGCCGGAGAACGGCGACGGCCTGCGCTGGCTGTCGGAGGACGGCGCGGAGATCGCCATCTACGGCTCCTACAACGTGATGGACGACACGCCCAAAAGCCTGGAGGCTAGCGGCAAGGCCCTGCCCGGCCGAACCGTCACTTACGCCAAGACCGGCCGCAACTGGGTCGTGCTGTCTGGCTTCGAGGACGGCAAGGTTTTCTATCAGCGCCAGGTGATCGGCCCGACCGATATCATCCACGGCCTACAGATCACCTATCCCAAGGCCCTGAAGGCCAAATACGACCCGCTGGTCGGCGCCATCGCCGCCAGCCTGCGCGGTCCCTGATCGGACCACGGCGAAATTTAGCTGCCGCGGGGCGGCCCCGCCTCCTTGACTCGCAAAGATGGTCGGCCTATCTCACCGACACGTTAGCACTCACCTATGGGGAGTGCTAACCATGTCCGGTTCGGCCGGACGGAGGAAATCCTTTCTCACGTTCTCATTCGAGGAAAGCAAATGGCAAAGTCGAAGTTCCGCCCGCTGCATGACCGCGTGGTGGTGAAGCGCGTCGATTCCGAAGAGAAGACCAAGGGCGGCATCATCATCCCCGATACCGCCAAGGAAAAGCCGCAGGAAGGCGAAGTCGTAGCCGTCGGTTCCGGCGCCCGCGACGAGGCCGGCAAGCTGGTCCCGCTGGACGTCAAGGCCGGCGACCGCGTCCTGTTCGGCAAGTGGTCGGGCACCGAGGTGAAGCTGGACGGTCAGGACCTCCTGATCATGAAGGAATCCGACATTATGGGCATCATCGGCTGATCGGCCGGCGCCCTTTCTTCACAACGCCAAACGCAATTTCGGATCTGAAGATCCAGGAGTACAGATATGGCTGCCAAAGAAGTAAAATTCTCCCGTGATGCCCGCGAGCGCATGCTGCGCGGCGTCAACATCCTCGCCGACGCGGTGAAGGTCACGCTCGGCCCCAAGGGCCGCAACGTCGTCATCGACAAGTCGTTC
>Ga0182738_1001557_pt1 | contig 28449 bp, 29 predicted proteins | sample eDN5th30CBELigMG_FD_128876 | JGI IMG/M metagenome (GOLD analysis project Ga0182738, IMG submission 128876) | Enriched Miracle-Growth compost microbial communities from Emeryville, California, USA - eDNA 5th pass 30_C BE-Lig MG (version 2)... ...
GCACGGAAAGTTGTTACGCGCGCCTATCGCGCGAGTGCGCGAGGTGCTCACCCAATGCACGAGGACTCACCTAATGCACGAGGACTCACCTAATGCACGAGGACTCACCTAATGCACGAGGACTCACCTAATGCACGAGGACTCACCTAATGCACGGAGACTCACCTAATGCACGAAGATCTTGAGGGCGAGGATCATGAATCCGAATAGGGCGTTGACGACGCCGATCATGATTCGGCGGCCCCAGCTACGACGGTCGCGGGTGCCGATGAACAGGCCGGTGGCGAAGAGCATCAGGATGCCGGCCGCGACCGCTATGTAGCTGGCGTTCTCGTCGTTTGCCAAACCGATCGGCGCGACCAGCATCGCGAGGGCCGGGATCATCGCGCCCTGGACGATCGGCCACTCGACCTTGAGCGCATGGCGGGCGTGGTGGAGGGCTTCTCGCGGGGTTGCGTATCCCGCCGCCACGATGTCCGCATAAACGTGGACGATCCAGAAGACCAAGCCGGTGACCGCAGCCCAGACGGCGATCGCGACCGGCCCCAGGCTCTCGTCCTTGGAGGCGGTGGCGACCACCGTCATCGAGACGATCGTCCCGTAGATCGCTCCCGCGTAATTTGCTTTCGAGTCCCGACCCACCGGCGAGAACCATATTGGCTGAGTCACGAAGGTCACCGAGACCGTCCCCGAAGACAGCCGCGCACTTACAAGTCGGTTGACTGACTTGTGTATATTCCGCGCTATGAGCGAGGAGACCGTGGCGTGAGCGAAGAACGGCGCCAGCAAAAAGACCGGACCGCGGCCACCCGCGCGGCGGTGCTCGAGGCAACGATCGAACTGCTGGTCGAGCGCGGCTACGCGGGAACTTCGACCCGTCTGGCGGCCGAGAAGGCCGGGGTCTCGCTGGGCGCGCTTCAGCATCACTTCCGGACCAAGGCCGAGTTGACCGTCGAGGCGATGAGTTTCGTGGTCGAACGTCTGGCCGACGAGTTCGTCTCGGCGATCCCCAAGGATGGCGACGAGATGGAGCGCATCGCCTTGGCTCTCGATCGGCTTCACCTGGTCTTCCGCGGGCCCACATTCGCTGCCGCAATGGAGCTCCACCTGGCCGCCCGCACGGATGAGACCCTGCGCGAGCCGATGCGACAGCTTCACATCGAGGATCAGATCAGGATCCGTGAGAGCGCGATCGCGCTGATGCCAGGGGTCGAGAATCGGCCCGGGTTCGACGCCTGGCTTTTGATGTCGGTCTCGGCGATCCGGGGCATGGTGGTGGCGACGATGGGGGTCGACGAGGTCGAGCAGGAGTGGCAGCTGCTCCGGACGCAACTGCTCGAGACCGCAAGCGAACTCTTGAGGAAGGAATCAGCGTGACGACCAGCCAAAAACCCTTGCCTCCGGGCCCGCGCGGATTCGACGCGGCGAAATTCCTGTTCAACTCGACTCGCGACTTCAAGAAGCCGATGAGCGAGATGGCGCTCGAGTACGGCGAAATCGCCCATGTGCGGAACCGCGGCCGTGACTTCATCGTGGTGAGCGGCCACGAGGCGGCCAAGCATGTTCTGATCACCAACCAGGACAACTACCGGAAAGGGCTCGAATACGAGCTGTTGCGGATCGTGCTCGGAGAAGGTCTCCTGACCAGCGAGGGCGAGACCTGGCGCAAGCAGCGCCGGCTGGTCCAGCCGATGTTCGCCAAGCGCTACCTCAAGAACTTCACGGCTCACATGACTTCGGCGACCGCCGAGGCGTTGGAAGGCGAGCCTTTTGCCGACCTGGCCGAGGGCGAGGTGATCGACGTTTCCGAAGCGATGATGGCGTTGACCCTGGATATCGTCGGCCGAGCCCTGTTCGGCGCCGACCTGAGTGGCGAGACCGCCCGCAAGGTCGGGCCGGCGATGGACGACGTGCTGAGCCTCGGCACGAAGATGACGCGGCGACTGCCGACCTTCGTGCTGGCCCACATGCCGGGGATGAACCTCGAGAAGGCGATCAGCGTGAATCCCGAAGGGCGCCGCTTCCAGCGGGCCCTGGCCGATCTCAAGTCGGTCATCGACCAGTTGCTGGCCGAGCGCAGCATGCAGGAGGACCCCGGTGACGATCTGGTCGGGCTCATGCTCTCGGCCCGGGACGAGGAGACCGGCGAGACGATGAGCCGCGAGCAGATCGGCGACGAGCTGATGACGTTCATGCTGGCCGGTCACGAGACCACCTCCAATGCCCTGGCCTGGACCTGGCGGCGCCTCTCGCTCAACCCGGCAGCGCGGGAACGCCTCTTCGACGAGGTCGACACCGTGCTCGGCGACCGCATCCCCGATATGGATGACATGGACCACCTGCCCTGGACCCGGGCCTGCGTCGAGGAGTCACTCCGGATCGACTCGCCGGTCTGGACGGTCGGCCGGCAGGCGCTGGACGAGGACGAGATCCTCGGCTACCGGATCCCGAAGCACGCCAGCCTGATGGTGCTGATCAGCATGATCCACCGTGATCCGGAGATTTGGCCGAACCCGGAGGGTTACGACCCTTCGCGCTTCCTGCCAGAGAATGCCAAGGGCCGTCCGCGCCACGCCTTCATGCCGTTCGGGGCCGGTCGCCGGGTGTGCATCGGGTCGACCTTCGCCACAGTGGAAGCGACGCTGCTGGCAGCGATGATCGGGCGTCATCTTCGCTTCGATCTACCTTCCGGCGCCGAGGTCGAAGCGGAAGCATCGATCACCCTGCGACCGAAGCACGGCCTGCCGATGCACGTCTTCCGCCGCCGGCCCGATCCGGTTCCGGACGAGACGCCGGAACCGGATCTGGCCGCGGTCTAGCTCTGGCTCACTGCGTCTCGAGGATCGGGTCCTCGGCCAGCTCGGGAGCGAGAGGCGTGCCCCTGGGGTCCTTGTTGGCGATCAGGTGTCCTTCCAGCGAAACATCGGGGATCACCTTGTCGAGCCAGCCTGGGAGCCACCAGGCTCGGTCGCCGAGCAGCGTCACGACGGCCGGTGCGATCAACAACCTGACGACTAGCACGTCGATCAGGATCGCGAGCCCGAGACCGAGTCCCATCATCTTCGCGATCACGTCGGGCTGGGTGACGAACGCGAGGAAGACCGAGGCCATGATCAGGCCGGCGAAGAGCACGACCTTGCCGATCCGGGAGAGACCGTGGACCACGCTGTCACGCGGACTGTCGCCTTCGTTGTAGGCCTCGTGGACACGGGAGAGCAGGAAGACGTTGTAGTCCATCGAGAGGCCGAACAGGATCGCGAAGATCATCACCGGCACGAACGACATGATCGGCACCCCGGAGTCGACTCCGATCAGGCTGGCTCCGATCCCCTTCTGGAAGACGGCCACCACGACTCCATAAGCGGCCCCAACCGAGAGAAGGTTGAAGACAGCCGAGGCGAGCGGGACCCAGAGCGAGCGGAAGGCGGCCATCAGCAAGAGCACAGACAGGCCGATCACCACGAGGATGAAGACCGGCAGACGCTCGGAGACCTTGTCGGAGAAATCCTCGAAGCTCGCCGTATTGCCACCGACGAAGGCCTGGAGGTTCGTGTCCGCGGTCGCCTCCGGGATCACGTTCTCGCGCAGCTCGGTCAGCAGATCGCTGGTCGCCGCATCCTGGGGTGAGGTGGTCGGGATCAGGAAGATGCTCGCCATCTCGTTGTCTTCGCTTGGCGAGGCGGGGGAGACGCTTGCGACACCGTCGACCTGCTCGAGCTCACCGACGAGGTGATCGAGGTCGGACTGGCTTTGCTTGGCGCCGTCGGGCGTGTCGACCCCGATGAGGAACGGACCGTTGACGCCTTTGCCGAACCCTTCACTGACCAGGTCGTAGGCAATCCGCTGGGTCTTGCTCTCCGGCTGATTGCCGTCGTCAGGCGAGCCCAGGCGCATGTCCATGAGCGGTGAGGCGAAGACCAGCAGGATCACGACACCTGCCGTAATCGCGATCCAGGGCCGTCCGGTAATCCTCTCGCCCCAGCGACCGAACGCGCTTGATGGGAGCACGTGCTTCAGCTTCTTCGGCTTCAGCCAGCGCTGGAGCGCGCCGATCATGATCGGAAGGATGGTGATCGCCGAGACCACGACCGCCGCGACACCGATTGCGGCGCCGATACCCATCTTGCCGATCAGCGGGATGCCGATCACGAGCAGCCCTGCGATCGCGACCATGACGATGAGGCCGGCGGCGACCACTGCTGAACCGGAGGTGGCCGCGGATTTGGCGGCCGCGTCGCGGACCGAGTCCCCGGCTGCGGATTGTTCGCGGAACCTTCCGATTATCAGCAGCGAGTAGTCGATGCCGGCGCCAAGTCCGAGCATGACCGCGATGGTCGATGCGAACTCCGGCATCCCGAGAGGAGCCGCGAGGATGACCAGAAGCATCTGGCCGACCATGACGCCGATCAAGGCCCCGACCAGGGTCGCGATCATCGCCGCGACGGAACGGAAGAGAAGAGAGAGCAGGACGATCGCGACGGCGATCCCGAGCAGCTCGCCGATCGGTGCGTCCTGCTCCTGAGCGAGGTCGACGACCACGCCGCGCATCGCGACCTGGACCCCCGCATCCTCAGCGGTGCGTGCAGCGTCCTCGAGCTGTTCGCCCTGGACCTTGGTGACGTCACCGAAATCGAGGTCATAGCGGACGTCCACGTAGGCGATCTGACCGTTCTCCGAAATCGCACCGGAGTCCTTCTCGTAAGGGTTGCTGACCGAGATGACGTCGGGAAGGTCCTTGATCTCGTCGATCGATGACTGGACGGCCTTTTTGCTCTGCCCGCGGGTGAGGGTGCCGTCGTCGACGTTGAACACGACGGTCGAGTCGACCCCAGCCAAGGCGGGGCTGTGAGCGGAGAAGAGGTCGTAGGCCTTCTGGCTCTCGGTGCCGGGAATGTCAAAATCGTCCGGAGGCGGATCTGCCGCGGTGCCGGAAAGGGCGCCGATCGCGAAAACCGCGATCAGGGCGACTACGAGCGCACGTTTCCAGTGACCGGTGATGCTTCGGACGAGTCGGGCGAGGAGGTCAGACATTTGGCTCCAGGGGAGTTGAGGGGAGGGAGGGCAGCGAGGAAAATATCACAATGACTGCAAAACTGCAGTCATTGCAAATTGGCTGGTAGACTTTTCCGGGTGCCTACCGTAACCAGACCAGGACTCCGCGAGAGGAAGAAGGCTCAGACCCGTCAGACCATCGTCCGGGTCGCCCTGGAGCTTTTCGCAGAGCAGGGTTACGGGCGGACCACGATCGCCCAGATCGCAGCTGCCGCCGATGTTTCGCCACGGACCGTCTCGACCTACTTTCCGGCCAAGGAAGACATCGTCTTCGATGTAAGTGCCGGCAGCAAGGAGAGGCTGGTCGAGGCGATCCAGAATCGGCCCGACGGCGAGGACACCATGTCGGCCTTGCGGAGATGGCTGCTGGATGAGCACGAGGTCTTGGACCATGACCAGGCCCTTCACACCTGCCAGCGCTTGGTCATCGACCGAGAGGAAGCGCTGCTGCAGCACGAACAGGCGCTGCTGCGTGAATTCGAGTTGGTCCTCGCCGAAGGACTGGCGGTGGACCTTGGCGCGCCGGCGTATGACATCAAGCCACGGATGGCGGCGGCCGCGGCGATGGCCGTCTTCGATCTGCTTCAAGACGAGGGTCATGCCGAACGAGCGGAAGGCGAGCTGCCCACGGTAGAGGAGCAGCTTGAGCTGCTCGACCAGGCGTTTGCCTTCGTCACCGGCGGGGTCACAGCCCTTCGCGAGCGGCAGTCCGGCGCTTAACTAAAAACCGCCCCGGCCGGGGGACCGGGGCGGTGGTCTGCCTCAGGGAGGGAGGAAGTGATTCTTAGAAGCCGCCTGGATGGCGGGCGCTGAAGCGTCCTGGTGTCGAGCGCAGGCTCTTGCTCCAACCCGGACCGTTGCCCGGAGTCATCGAAGTGTCGAAGCGGAGGCCGGCCACGATCATGTAGGCGTGGTTCCGGTTCGAGTAGACGGTGATCCACTTGCCCTTGCCACGCCGCTTCCACCTCATGTATCCGGTTGAAGCCAGCGGGTAGGCGACGAAACGCCCACCGCGAAGAGCGAAACTGACCGAACCCGAGCAGTCGTAGCCGCTGTCGAAGAAGCGGCCGTGACCGCCGCCCCAGCGATAGGGCTTGTTGCGGATCCGGTTGGCCCAGTTGATCACCCGCTTGACCCGCGTGGGGGCGCTGGCCGGGGCGTAGGCCTTGCCGTTGATCAGCCGGGCCTTGCGGATCGGTTTGCACTTGGTGGCGCCGACGGAAAGGCCGCCGCTGGAGGACGATGCCTGGCAGGAAGCCGCGGCACGTGAGGGTGCACCAAGGGCAAGAATCAGGCAGCAGGCGAGCAAGCCGGTGAGGCCGATCACGAAGCTGCGCAGGTACGTTCTCTGGTTGTCAGGCGTTGAGGGGAAGATGCCGATCTCCTTTTCATGCCTGCGGGGTTAGCTGACGGACTAGCGCTCTAGGAGTCGCGCTCTCACTCAATTGAGTGGGTTCGCCCCAACTACCTGGGTCCCCCGCTTCCTGGTCCATGAGGTGCCAGGAACTCGGCGTATCGGTTTTCAGAAAAACAAACTGTAGAGGATTTCTTAATACATTGCTAACAAACCCCTGGTCGTGGAGTAGTTGCGGTCTTGCTCTAGGCTTTTGGCGATGAAACCTGCTCGCCACAAAGAAGTCACGTTTGAGCCCTTCGAGGCTTCGGCTATTTCCAATTACGAAGCCAAATTCAAGGCGGCGGAAGAGGTCGCGGCGCTGGCCGAATCGGGCCAGGTGATCGGGGCGGGGTCCGGCTCCACCGCCTTTTTGGCCGTGCGGGCGATCGCCAGCCGAGTGCGGCACGGTGAACTCCACGACATCCGATTGATCCCGACCTCGATCGAGTCGGAACTGACGATCACCGGGCTTGGCCTGGTTCAAGCGGATCTGGCCGAGGTGGCACCGGACTGGCTATTCGACGGTGCCGATGAGGTCGACCCGGACGGCAATCTGATCAAGGGCAGGGGCGGAGCTCTGTTCCGCGAGAAGCTGCTGTTTTCCGCCTGCCAGCTGCGTCGCGTGCTGATCGATCCCTCGAAGCGGGTCGATCGCCTGGGGGTCAACTTCCCGGTGCCGGTCGAAGTTGTTCCGCGGGCGGTCTCGGTGGCGATGGCGGGCCTGAAGGCTCTCGGTGCGAGCGAGACGATCATCCGGATCGGTTCGGGCAAGGACGGCCCGGTCCTGACCGAACAGGGCAACCTGCTGCTCGATTGCCGTTTCGACCGGATCGAAGCCGGCCTCGAAGACCAAATAAACCTGATCACCGGGGTTCTCGACTCTGGCCTCTTCCAAGGCTACGCCCCCGAAATCATCGAGTCTAAATAACCAAACGGCGAGTCATCCTCCGGATCGCGACCCGCCACATCACCAGAGCCAACGCCAGCAGGCCGGTGAAGCGCAAAAGGTCAATCGGATCCAGGCCGAAGCAGGCGCCGCGAACCAGTTCGACCAGCTGGTAGAGCGGGTTGAACTGGGCGGCGATCTGGAAGCCGTGCGGGAGTTGGTCGATCGGGAAGAAGGTGCCGGCGACCAGGAAGAGCGGCGTGATCACCAAGGTGGTGACGTAGTTGAACTGGTCGATCTTGGTTACCAGGCCGGCCATCGTGATCCCGAAGGCGCCGAAGGCCAGCGCGGTGACGAAGGAGAAGACCGGGACCAGCAGCATTGTCGGCTTCGGGTCCAGGCCGAAGAGCATGGTCACGATCAGCGGGAAGCAGCCGAAGGCCGCCGACTTGAGCGCAATCCAGATCATCTCGGCCGTAACCAACTCCTCGACGTCCACCGGGGCGGCAAGGATGGCGTCGTAGGTGCGCTGGAACCGCTCCTTGACGAACGTCCCGAACATGGCCGGCAGCGCGGAGGAGAAGACCACGGCGGTAGCGACCAGGCCAGTACCGACGAACTGGACGTAATCGATCCCGTCGACATCGGCGACCAGGGTGCTGCCCAACCCAAGACCGAAGGCGAGGAGGTAGACGACCGGCTCGAAGGTGCTGGTGAAGACGGTCGACTTCCAGAAGGTTCGGAAATTGGCCAGCTCGCGGCCCATCACCGCGAGGATCACCGCCGGTTCCAGCCGGCCGACCGGCTTCATTCGGCCTCCTCGCCGGTGAGCATCACGAAAACATCTTCGAGCGAGCCGGCCCGGTGGATCGCTTCCTCGGGGATCAACCCCGGCGGCGCGGTCTCTGCGCCGACGATCGCGATCGCCGGGCCAGCCGCCCTGACCCGGAACCCGGCCGCCTCGACCTCGCCGCGGACCTCGGTCAGCCGGTCTGGCGGTCCATAGACCTCGGCGGTGCGCCGTCCGGCGTGCTGGGTGATCAACTCAGATGGCGTGCCGCGGGCGATTACCTTGCCGGAGGCGACCACCGCGACCTCGTCCGCAAGCCGTTCAGCTTCCTCTATGTAATGAGTTGACATCAGGATCGTGGTTCCGCGTGACCGGAGACCATCGATCAGGCTCCAGAGCTCGGTCCGGATCTGCGGGTCGAGCCCGACCGTGGGCTCGTCGAGCAGGAGCAGCTTCGGCTCATGGACCAGGCCACGGGCCAGCAGCAGTCTCCGGCGCATACCGCCGGAGAGCTTGTCGACGGCATCTTTTCGGCGGTCGGTGAGCCGGGCGATCTCCAGCGTTCGGTCGACCGCCGCTCCAACGTCCTCGACTCGGTAAAGGCGGGCGAAGACAGCCAGGTTCTCCTCGACTGTCACGTCGATGTCGAGGTTGTCGAGCTGGGGGACGACGCCCATATAGGCCCGCGCATTCTTGGCCTCGCGCGGCAGCTCGAAGCCGAGCACGCGGATCTCGCCGGAATCGGGGATCGCCTGACCGGTCAGCATTTTCATGGTGGTCGACTTTCCCGCCCCGTTCGGGCCGAGCAGGCCGAGGCAGATTCCCTCGTCGACGACCAGGTCGAGACCGTCCACGGCGTTGATCGGGCCGAAGCTCTTGGTCAGGCCGTGGAGTTCGATCGCGGGCATCGGGGCAGTCAATCAGACCGGGCAGGTCGACCCGATTCGACGTCTGGCTCCGGCAGTAGCCTGCGGCGGTATGTTCGCCGCCCCCGACTGGCTTCGCAACGCAGGAACGAGCGCGTGGCTCCTGGTCGGGATAGCGATCCTGCTTCTGGCCCTGGTCTGGCTCGCCTCCCTGACCGAGGTGATCGTGGTGCCGGTGATCGTCGCCTGCATCATCGGCTCGGTCGGCTCGCCGCTGGTTTCCCGTCTGAACCGGTTCCGAGTGCCCCGGGCGATCGGGACCGTGCTGGTGATGCTGCTCTTGGTTTTGATCGGGATGGGCTGCGCGGTGATGGTCGTCAACGGCATCGTCAAGGAAGTGCCTGACATCAGCCAGGATCTAAACCAGGCCACCGATGACCTGGGGCAGTTCCTGACCGAGAAGGGGGTTGACCAACAACAGATCGAGAAGGCCAAGGAGGGGGCGAAACGGGGCGCCACTTCAAGCATCGGGACCTTGCTAAAGGGGGTTGCCTCCGGGATCTCAGGGCTCTCGTCGGCGCTGTTCTTCCTGGCGATGGTCTTGCTCAGCTCCTTTTTCATGCTCAAGGACGGTCCGGTGATCCGAGCCTGGGCGGAGCGGGCGACGAGCTTGCCGCCACCGGTCGCCCGGCTGGTTTCGGGCCACATCATTTCTTCGCTGCGGGGATATTTCGCCGGGGTCACCATCGTCGCCGCGTTCAGCGCCGTGATCGTGATGATCGGAGCGCTGATCATCGGGGTTCCGCTGGTCGCCACGATCGGAGCGGTGACCTTCGTCGCCGGCTACGTTCCCTACCTGGGTGCCTGGGTCGCCGGCATCTTCACCGTCTTGCTCGCCTATGGTTCCGGCGGGACCGACGCCGCCCTCGGCATGGCGGTGATGCAGCTGCTCGCCAACGGCGCGTTGCAGCAGGTGATCCAACCCTTCGCGATGGGCAGCACACTCGGCATTCACCCGCTGGCGGTCCTGGTCGTGACGATCGCCGGTGGGGCCCTGTTCGGCTCGATAGGCCTGATCATCGCAGCCCCGCTGGTCGCCGCCGCGAGCGGCATCGTGCGGGATCTGAAGCAGCTCGAAGAGCCGGATTACGCCGCGGACGGCGGCGCCGGGCCGGGCACCGAACCAACGGCCAGCCCGACCTGACGTTCGCCTGTCTGCTGAGTTACTTCAGGGTGCGGATCAGTTTCTTGTTGATGAACTCCTGGATGCCGTAGGTACCGAGTTCGCGACCGAAGCCGGACCGCTTGACACCACCGAAGGGCAGTTCAGCCCCGTCGAGTCCGACCCCGTTGACGAAGACCATGCCGGTGTCGAGCTTCTCGGCGACTCGCCTCGCCTGGTCGGGATCGTTCGAGAACACATAGGAGCCGAGCCCGAAAGGCGTGTCATTGGCGAGCTCGATCGCCTCGTCCTCGTTCGCCGCCTTGTAGACCGTGGCGACCGGGCCGAAGAACTCCTCGTGGTAGGCGTCGTTTTCCGGGGTCACCTCGGTCAGGACGGTTGTCGGGAAGAAGTTCCCGTTCCGCTCGCCACCGACCGCGACCTTCGCGCCCTGGGCGACCGCGCGGTCGAGCTGGTCCTGCAGCCGCTCTGCCGCGGCGGCCGAGGAAAGCGGCCCGATCGCGGTCTCGTCCGAGGTCGGATCGCCCGGCTCGACCGACTTCATCTTCTCGCTGAAGCCGTCGAGGAAGTCGTCATAAAGATCCTCGGTGACGATGAAGCGTTTGGCCGCGTTGCAGGACTGCCCGGTGTTGTCGAGCCGCGCGTCGACCGCCGCCTGGACCGCTTCGTCGAGGTCATCCGAGCCGAGCAAGATGAAGGGGTCGGAGCCGCCGAGCTCGAGCACGACCTTCTTCAGGTTGCGACCGGCGACCTCGGCCACCGCCGCGCCGGCCCGTTCGGAGCCGGTCAGGGAGATGCCGCGGATCCGGGGGTCGGCGATCGCTTCGGCGATCTGGTCGTTGGTCGCGAGGATCGTCTGGTAGGCATCGGCCGGCATCCCGGCGTCATCCATCATCGTCGCGATCGCAGCGGCTGACTCGGGGCATTGCGGCGCGGGCTTGAGTAGCACCGGATTGCCGACGATCAGGTTCGGGCCGGCGAATCGGGCCACCTGGTAGTAGGGGAAATTCCACGGCATGATCCCGATCAACGGACCCATCGCGGACTTGCGGATCACCGCGTCGCCGTCGCCGGCCAGCAATTCGATCGGCTCGTCGGCCAGCAGCTTTTCCGCGTTGTCGGCGTAGAAGCCGTAGATGTCCCCGCAGAAGTCGATCTCGCCCAGCGCCTGCTCGCGCGGCTTGCCCATCTCGCGGATGATGATGTCGGCCAGCTCCTCGCGGCGTTCGACGTGCAGCTCGCCGACCCGCCCGATGATCGCCGCTCGCTCGGCAACCGTCGTGTTCTGCGACCAGCCCCGGAAAGCGCCGTCAGCGGCTGCGATTGCCGCTTCGAGTTCGGCGTCGGTGATCGTCGGATACTCCTGGACCGTTTCGCCTGTCGCCGGGTTCACAACTGCGTAGTCGCTCATGAATCTCCAATCCTCGAATTGCGGCTTGCGAGGCACCGCACAGTGCCTGTCACCAGCCTAGTGGTTGGCTGGTGCGGGCCGGGACGATTGACCGCCGATCCCGCGGGTACTCGCGGAGAGAACCCCAAAGGAGACGAGATGACCAACCACAAGACAGACGAAGCGAAGGGTCGGGCCAAGGAAGCGGCCGGGGCCATAACCGACGACAAGGATCTGAAGAACGAGGGCAAAGCCGATCAGGCCGCCGCCTCGGTCAAGGACAAGGTCGAAGGCGCGGTCGACAAGGTGAAGGACAAATTCACCGGTGACAAGTAACCGGTGGGGGCGTAGGATCGTCCCATGTGCCGGAACATCAGGACTCTCTACAACTTCGAACCCGAAGCGACCGACGAGGAGGTACGGGCCGCCTCCCTCCAGTACGTGAGGAAGATCAGCGGCTTCAACAAACCTTCGAAGGTGAACCAGGAGGCGTTCGACCTGGCGGTGGATGAGATCGCCACCGCCTCGCAGCGCCTTCTGGCGTCGCTCGAAACCGCGGCCCCGCCGAAGGACCGGGAGGTCGAGGCCGAGAAGCGCCGGGCCCGGTCGGCGAAGCGTTTCGCTACGGCGTGAGCGCGGCTGATCTTCGCGCCTGGCGCGATCGGGGCCGGCTCGTCGAGGCGACCCCGCTCGGCCATCGGGCGTTCCTGATCGATGAAGGCAACCCGGATGCAGGTCCCGATTCGACCTTGGTCCTGCTGCATGGGTTCCCCGAGTCGTCGTATTCGTACTCCGGCGCCTTTCCGCTGCTGGCGGACTCCTTCGAGCGCCTGATCTCGTTCGACTTCATCGGCTATGGGTTCTCCGCCAAGCCGACCGAGGGCTTCGCCTACTCGCTGATGGAACAGGCCGACGTGGTTTTGCGGCTGCTTCGCGAAACAGGGGTGTCCGGCTGCCACTTTCTCGCCCACGACATGGGTGATTCGGTCATGACCGAGTTGCTGGCCCGCCTGAACGAAAATCGGCCGGAATGGTTTCACGCCGGAGTACAGAGTGTCAGCTTCACGAACGGCAGCATGGTGCTCGGCGACGCCAAGCTCAGGGTCGGGCAGCGAGCTCTGGTCTCCCCGCTGGGCAAGCTGCTGGCTCGGATCACCGACAGCCCGACGATCTTCGAAAAGCAGGTGGTCAGTGCGCAGGGCAACGGCAAGCTGACCGAGGAGCAGATCCTCGACATGTACTCGGCCGCTAGCACCGAGGCGCCACGGGGTCTGATGGCCGAACTGATCGGCTACCTGAAAGAGCGCCGACGGTTCGAGTCATCACGCTGGCTCCCGGCTGTCCGAGACTGCGCCTCCCCGGTGCAGATCTGCTGGGGTGGTGATGACGCGGTCGCGCCGGTCGCGATCGCCGAACGGCTCAAGACGGAAGTGAAGCCCGAAGCGAAGCTGACCGTGATCGATGGCCTCGGGCATTTCGCACAGATCCAGGATCCACAGGCCTGGTTTGACGCACTGAGGCCGTTCTGGGGGGATATCGCCTGATCGGCCTTTCCGGGGCCATTACGACTTGCCCTGCTCCTGCAGCTGCCAGTAGCGGGCGAGGCCGGACCACATTCCCTCGAAGGGGCCGGCCCGCCAATAGGTATCGACGTCCTCGCCCTCGACCTGGTCCGCCAGCCATCCGCGGATCCATTTCGACATTCCGTCCGCGTCGGTCTCGCGGGCCTTTTCCGCGAAAAGGTCCAGGGCCGTGTGCATCATCTCGATCTGGTTCTCGACGTCGGTGGATTGCCCGAAGTGCTGAAAGGCGATCCGCTCCGGCTGCCAGGCACGGACGATCTCGAGCGACTCATGCCAGAGCGGCGGGTCGATGTCCGGCGGGGGAGTCGGGGGGAAGGCGGGCCCACCCTCGATCCGCACCCCGGTCACGTCGCCGGTGAATGCGGTGCGGGTCGGCTCATGCAGGTAACAGACGTGGTGCTTGGCGTGGCCCGGCGTGTATTCGATCCGCCAGGGGCCGTCACTTTCACCGCCCTGCAAGACCCGGATGTTCTGCTCCGGAACCGGGACGACCTCGCCCCACATCACATCGAAGTACTCACCGAAAACCTGGCGGGCGCTGCTGACCAGCCGTTCCGGATCGATCATGTGCCGGGCGCCGGCCTCGTGGACCCAGACCTCGACCTCGGGGAACTTCTCGACCAGGCGGCCGGTGGCCCCGGCGTGGTCGAAGTGGATGTGGGTGAGCAGGATCGCCTGCGGGGCTTCGTCGCCCAGGGCGGCGAGTACGTGGTCGACGGTCTTCTCGGCACCGGGGTCGACGATCACGCCATCGAAGAGATGGGCGCCGATCGCCCCCGGCTGGTCGAAATGGAAGAGGTCAACGGTTTCCGGGACGTCGCTGCGCATGCCGGCGAAATTACCGCAAGGCGAATCAATAACCTTGCTCCGTGTCGTCCGGAGGAAAAGCGCGGGTGGGGGTTTCGGCAGCGGGCGCGCTGTTTGCCCTGGCGGTCCTGCTGACCTTCTCGTCCTCGTCGCTCGCGGCAGTCGACCAGCGCGCTGCCGCCCGCGAGCTGGCCGAAAGATATGTGCCGATCATGATGATCCGCGAGCAGGGCAAGAACCTCTGCGACACCAAAGTCGAGCAGTACCAGGTGATGCCGGTCGACGCGCTGTTCGGCAACCCGGACGTGAAGTTGATGCGCAACAACGGCAAGGCGAAATCGACCCTGATCAAGAAGGCGCCGACGGTGGCCGACGTCCGAAACCGCGGAGAGGAGGCTTACCTCGATTTCCGCGGCGATCCGCTCGGCGACACCTGCGTCTACGCGAAGGACTTCGATCGGATGCGGAAGAACGGCCAGGCGCCGGTCGCGGTCTACGCCCACATCGCCCGTGAGAAGGGCCGGTCAGGATTTGCTCTCCAGTACTGGTTCTACTGGTATTTCAATCAATTCAACGATCTGCACGAGAGCGACTGGGAAGGCATGCAGATCACCTTCGACGCCGACACGCCTGCGAAGGCTCTGGATCAGGAGCCGGATCAGATGATCCTCTTCCAGCACGGTGGGGGAGAACGAGCGAATTGGGATGACAGCAAGGTCGAGAAGGAAGGCGACCACCCGATCGTCTATCCCGCGGCCGGGTCCCACGCCACCTTCTATCAGTCGGCGATCTACCCGCAGAACGGGTGGAACGGGGCGGGGGTCGGCTGCGACAACACCTCCGAGCCGCTCACGGAACTTCGGCCGTACGCGATCTTGCTGCCGGATCATGCGACGGACCGAGGCAAATTCGCGTGGCTCTCGTTCGACGGGCGCTGGGGTCAGAAGGAAAAGGGCTTCAACAACGGCCCGACCGGGCCGCAGACCAAGGATCAGTGGGCCGAGCCCTTCACCTGGATGGAGCAGCAGCGACGCACCAGTCCGCGCATGCCGGGCGGGGGACTGGTCGGTCCGGAAGCGGTCAACGCTTTCTGCGGGGTGATGGAGAGCGTGACGGGTGTGATCAACCTGCAGCAGTCCGACCCCTGGCTCGCCTATGCGCTCGTGGTCTTGTTCATCCTCGCCGTCTTTCTGGTCTTCGGCTACTCGAAGTGGCGGCCGGCCGACCCCGATGAACTGCAGCGGCAGCGAAGCTACGGCCAGATCGTCAACGCGAGCTTCCGGCTCTACTGGCGGCACATGAAGGCGTTCGCGGTACTCGGCGCGATCGCGATCCCGATCGTCGGCGGCACCCAGTACCTGGGCGGGCTGCTCGGGGACATCGCCGGCGGCAGCGGCATCCTCCAGACACTCTCAGACCTGGTGCTCGGGGTGGGAAGGCCCGTCGCCCAGGCCGTGGTCGCGGCATTCGTGATCGTCTACATCCGTGAGCTCGTCCACCAGCGTCCGGCCACCGTGAAAGGGTCGCTGGACGGAACCTGGGAGCGTTTCTGGCGGGTCGTGATCGCCAAGCTTCTTTCGATCGCCGGTGTGTCTGTGTTGGTCCTGACCGTGATCGGCATCCCCTTCGCGGTCCGTTACTTGGTCACCTGGACCTTCGTCCAGCAGAACGTGCTGTTCACCGATCACTCGATTCGCGGTTCCTTCCGGGCCAGCAACGACCTGGTCCGCGGCCACTGGTGGCGAACCGTCCGCACGATGGTGCCGCTGCTATTGCTGCTGACCGTCGCCGGACCTTTGCTCGGCCTCGTCCTGATCTTCACCTCGCTGCCGCTCCTGCTCGTCAACGTGATCGGCTCTGTCGTCTTCGCGATCGCGATCCCCTTCACTACCGCGGGGACCACGCTGCTCTACTTCGACCTTCAGGCCCGGCAGGAGGAGTACGGCTCGGTGCCGCGCCGAGCCTGGAAACCCTGGCGACCGGCCGAGTTCGGCCGCGCCACTTAATCGCGGCCTCCGGTCTACGCCGGAGGCCAGGTCAACCCGGTCGCCGAGAGAGACCGGGTGGACCGGCTCTGCTTTTGGGGTCCGTCGGCCTGACGCGCCACCCTTGACAGGATGCGCTTAACGATATATCGTTATGTATCGTGAGATATACATTTCGAAAGGAACAGAGAATGTTTGATCCAGACTTCAACCCGCGTGAGCGCGGTCGCAGTCCCCACGGGCCCGGGCGAGGCGGTCCGCATCGTCACGGCCGCGGCGGCCCCGGAGGTCGGGGCACGGGCGGGCCGGGACGAGGCCGGCGCGCACGCCGCGGCGACATCCGCCAGGCGATCCTGCTGCTGCTCGACGAAGGGCCCCGCAATGGCTATGGGCTGATGCAGGAAATAGAGGAACGAAGCGGCGGCACGTGGCGGCCCAGCCCCGGTTCGGTCTATCCGGCACTTTCGCAGCTGGAAGACGAGGGCCTGGTCACCATGGCCGAGAGCGAAGGGCGTAAGGACTTCTCGTTGACCGAGGCTGGCAAAGCCTGGGTGGGGGAGCACCGCGAAAGCGTCGGAACACCCTGGGACACGGCCGGCCGAGGAGCTCCGAAGGAGCTTGGGTCGCTACGCAAGTCAACCCAGGCGCTGGCCATGGCGGCTCGCCAGCTCGCCCACACCGGAACCCCGAGCCAGCTCGAGGAGGCCCGCAAGATCGTCGACGAAGCGCGGCGGCGTCTCTATGGGATCCTCGCCCAGAGCGAAGAAGAGCAGGAACAGTCGGGCGAAGGCCAGGCCTAGGTCAGCCGCGCGGCGGCTCGCTGAGCACGCCGCGCACCGCAGCCTCCAGGACGGCCAGGGGATCGATCACTCGCTCGCGGCGGTCGGTCAGGATCGCGGTGGGGAGGTCGACCACACAGACCGCGACCGTTTCGACCGCGACCCGGTCTTCTCGCTTCCAGAGGCCCCTGCTGAGCCGGCGCAGCACGGCCAGCAGACGTTCGTCGAGGCGTTCGAGGTCCTGTCTCAGCTGTTCCGGGATGTCTTGCCCGAGGATCTCGTCGCGCCGGTACCTGAGCAATACCGTGGCGCTGAACGGCGCCTCTGAGTGGATCAAGGCCGGGACGGAGGCGACAGCCACGGTCGCGGCTGCCGTTCACGCCGGGAATGAACTCTCTGCTGCTGAACCGGCTGCCCCGGCGGGTCGCGCATGAGGTGATGGTGGGCGCCCGACGCTACGGCGGGGCCGAAGCCGCCGAGGCCGGGATCGTCGACCAGGCTCTGGCCGAGGACGAGCTGCTCGCGGCGGCGACCGATCACGCCGCCGGTCAGGCTCCGAAGAATCCAGAGACCCTGCGGGCGATCAAGCGGCGCATGTACCAAGTCACGATCGAACTGCTGGAGACCTCGCACCCGCTCGGGACCTGAGCCAGGGTCACGGCGCTGACGCGGCGAGGTCGATTTCCGTATGACTTGACAGATACCCTATAGGGGTATAGGGTGTTTCTCATGAACACCGCCACCCGTCTTTCCCTCTATGGACTCTCGCTCGTCGGCGTCTTCGCGGTCGCTTTCTTTGCCGGCCGCGCCCTGATCCCCGACGAGACCGTCGCCGATTGGACTAAGCGGGCCGATGAAGCAAGCCAGGAGCACGATGGGATGGCGGAGGGACACGAGATGGCCCAGGTTGGTGGTCTGTCGGTCGAGGAAGACGGCTACCGGCTCGTCGCAGTCGACGCGCCGCAGAGGGCGGGGGAGAGCGGGGAGCTTTCCTTCCGGATCCTCGATCCTTCGGGCGATCCCCTGACCAGGTTCGCGACGAACCACGAGAAGCAGCTTCACCTGATCACCGTCCGCAGCGACGGCAGCTCCTTCGAGCACGTCCATCCCGATCTGGACCCGAAGACCGGAACCTGGTCGACGCCCTGGAACTGGCCCGAAGGCGGCGCATACCGACTCTTCGCGGACTTCGTCCCAGCGGATTCCACATCGGTGGGTGATCTCGTGCTCGGTCAGAACCTCGAAGTCGCCGGTCAGCTCGAGCCGGTCGCGAGCCGGCTGAGCAGAACCGACTCGGTCTCCGGGTTCGACGTGACCCTGAGCGGGGACCTCCAAGCCGGAGCGACCAGCCGGCTGACCGCGACGATAACTCGCAACGGCAAGCCGGTCACCGGAATTGAGCCATACCTGGGCGCGGCCGGGCATCTGGTCGCCCTGCGCGAAGGTGATCTCGGCTACCTGCATGTCCACGCTGAAGAAGGTCAACTCGAATTCGGGGCGGAAGTGCCCACGCCTGGCCGCTACCTGCTCTACCTCGACTTCAAGGTCGATGGTCAGGTCCACACCGCGGAGTTCGCACTGGAGGCGAAATGAGCACCGAAACGACAACCAACCCTGAGAGCACCCGCGAGATCGAGCTCGAGATCAGCGGCATGACCTGCGCCTCCTGCGCGGCGCGGATCGAAAAGAACCTGAACAAGCTCGAAGGGGTGGAGGCCAGCGTCAACTACGCGACCGAGAAAGCCCGGGTGAAGACTGAAGGCGAGACCAGCCCGGAAGACCTGATCTCGACCGTCGAGCAGACGGGGTACAAAGCGGTTGAACCAAGCCGGGCGCAGTCGGCGGGGGCCGGCCATGAGCAGGTCCACGATCACGGATCGGAGCACAGCGCCCACGATCACGGCGGTATCGCCGCTCCGGAGACCGACCGTGAGGTCGCCGACCTGAGGAATCGTCTGATCGGCGCGATCGTGCTCGCCATCCCGGTGATCGCGATGTCGATGATCGAGGCCTTCCAGTTCGAGTACTGGCAATGGGCATCCCTGACCCTGGCCGCACCGGTGGTCGTCTGGGCGGCTTGGCCTTTCCACAAGGCGACCTTGGTGAACCTGCGCCACGGCGCGTCAACCATGGACACCCTGGTCACGATGGGGATCAGCGCCGCATTCATCTGGTCGCTCTACGCCTTGTTCCTGGGCACTGCCGGTGAACCGGGCATGAAGCATCCCTTCGAGATCACCGTGGCTCCGACCGACGGAGCTTCGAACATCTACCTCGAGGTCGCCGCCGGGGTGACCATGTTCCTGATCGCCGGCCGCTACTTCGAACTGCGGTCCAAACGCCGGGCGAGCTCGGCGATGCGGGCGCTGCTGGAGTTGGGAGCCAACGAAGCGAACGTGCTGCGAGACGGGACCGAGGTCAAGGTTTCGATCGACGAGATGACGGTCGGTGACGAATTCGTGGTCCGTCCAGGCGAGAAGGTCGCCACTGACGGCATCGTCATCTCGGGCAACTCGGCGATCGACGAGTCGATGCTGACCGGCGAACCCGTCCCGACCGAAGTCGGGGCCGGCGACCCGATCGCCGGCGCCACGGTCAACACTTCCGGCCGGTTGGTCGTTCAGGCCAGCCGGGTCGGCGCCGACACCCAGCTGGCGCAGATGGCGAAGATGGTCGAGGACGCTCAGTCAGGCAAGGCCGAAGTTCAGCGGCTCGCCGACCGGATCTCCGGCATCTTCGTGCCGGTGGTGATCGCGATAGCGGCCGCCACGCTCGGGGCTTGGCTCGGCGCGGGCTTCCCGGCCGAAGCCGCGTTCACCGCGGCAGTGGCGGTGATGATCATCGCCTGCCCCTGCGCGTTGGGCCTCGCCACGCCGACCGCGCTCCTGGTCGGCACCGGACGGGGTGCTCGTTCGGGCATCCTGATCAAGGGGCCGGAGATTCTCGAGTCGACTCGGAAGGTCGACACGATCGTTCTCGACAAGACAGGGACTGTGACAACCGGACGGATGTCCCTGGTCGACGTGGTGACCGGGCCGGGAACGACTCGCGAGGTTCTGCTCAGGCTGGCCGGGGCCTTGGAGAACGCTTCCGAGCATCCGATCGCGAAGGCGATCGCCACCACCGCCGCGGAGGAGGTCGGGGCGCTGCCGGAACCAGAAGAGTTCGCCAACATCGAAGGCCGCGGAGTGCAAGGGATGGTCGAAGGCCGCGCGATGCTGGTCGGCCGCGAATCCTTGCTGAACGAGTTCTCGCAGCGCCTGCCACGCGAATTGGGTGAAGCGAAGGACCTGGCCGAAAGCCATGGCCGGACCGTCGTGGCGGTCAGCTGGGATGGTGAACCCCGTGGACTGCTCGTGGTAGCCGACACGGTCAAACCGACCAGCACCGAGGCGATCCGGCAGTTCCGTGAACTGGGCCTGACCCCGGTGTTGCTCACCGGCGACAACCGGTCGGCGGCCGATCAGGTGGCCGGCGAGACCGGGATCGAGCGGGTCATCGCCGAAGTGTTGCCGGGCGAGAAGGTGGATGAGGTCAGGCACCTCCAAGCCGAGGGCAGCGTTGTGGCGATGGTCGGCGACGGGGTGAACGATGCCCCGGCCCTGGCCCAGGCCGACCTCGGTATGGCGATGGGAACGGGCACCGACGTGGCGATCGAAGCATCGGACATCACCCTGGTCCGGGGTGATCTCCGCAGCGCCGCGGACGCGATCCGCCTTTCCCGCCGAACGCTCGGCACGATCAAGGTAAACCTGTTCTGGGCTTTCGCGTACAACGTGGCGGCGATCCCGCTGGCGGCGCTCGGCCTGTTGAATCCAATGCTGGCTGGCGCGGCCATGGCCTTCTCCAGCGTATTCGTGGTCGGCAACAGCCTCCGGCTCCGCTCTTTCGGAGCCGGGTCGGAGGATTCGGGGGCAGCGACAGAGAAAGAGGTTCTGAAATGAGCGAGAACGGCCACACCCACGGCTACATCCACGAAAAGGACCGCTACCTGGCGCGGTTGAAGAGGATCGAGGGCCAGGCACGCGGCATCCACCGCATGGTCGAGGAAGACAAGTACTGCATCGACATCCTGACCCAGATCAGTGCCCTCACTTCGGCCCTGGAAGGCGTCGCGATCGGCCTGCTCGACGAACACCTCAAGCACTGCGTGGTCGACGCCGCCAAAGAGGGTGGCCCCGAGGCCGACGAGAAGATCAAGGAAGCATCCGACGCGATCGCCCGCCTGGTCAAGTCCTGAAACTCGCTGGGCGGAGATGATCCCTAGGATCAGGGGTCATCGACGCAACTAGGCAGGAGAAGGCATGAATCTGAGGGGAACCGCGGTGAAGGTGGGACTGCTGGCCGCGACTTTGGTCGCGAGCCTGGCGCTGGCGGTGCCGACAACGTCGGCCAAGCAGTCGAAGACGCCCGTTTACTGGGTCGACATGTACGGCGGGGCCAAGCAGCATCCCGGGATGGTCATCTTCACCGCCAATTCTGGACCTCAGGTTTACAACCTCAAATGGACCGGTTGGGGCAAGAACAAGACCGTCGGTCGGGGTATCTACCGGGTCACCTCGCCACCTCCGCCAGGTGAGAAGAACCCGAAAGGTCCGGCCAGGATCGTCGCTTGGACGCCGGTGAAGTGCGTGCCGGAGCTCGGCAACCGCAAGGGTAAGACGATCCGGATCTACCGCCACGCGAAGATGCTGCGGCCAGTTGCCGACGGAGGCCGCAGGTGGGTCGACATCTCCGGTTACACCGGCTGGCCGAGCTGCAAGTAGCTGACGGTCCCGTCAGACGCGGGGCGGCACCCCAACCGAGCGCCTCGATCATCAGGGCCTCCGGTTCATTTCACGTATGCGGCAAGGTGCTTGCCGGTCAGGCTCGATTTGCGTTTCACGAGTGCAGCCGGGGTACCTTCGAAGACGACTTGACCGCCTTCCTGGCCGGCACCCGGTCCCAGGTCGATGATCCAATCCGCGTGGGCCATAACGGCCTGGTGATGCTCGACCACGATCACTGACCTACCGGAGTCAACCAGTTGGTCGAGGAGGGCCAGCAGCTGCTCGATGTCCGCCAGGTGGAGGCCGGTGGTCGGCTCGTCGAGCACGTAGACCTCGCCCTTGCCGCCCATTTCCGTGGCCAGCTTCAGCCGCTGGCGCTCACCGCCGGAAAGGGTGGTCAGCGGCTGCCCGATCGTCAGATAGCCAAGGCCGACGTCACGCAGGCGGGTGAGGATCTTCTCCGCCGCCGGTACGGTCGCACCGTCCGCGCCAAAGAACCCGAGTGCGTCTTCGACCGGCATCTCGAGCACGTCGGCGATGTTGCGGCCACCCAGCTCGTACTCGAGCACCGAGGCCTGGAAGCGGCGTCCTTCGCATTCCTCGCAGGGCGTCGAGACGGTCGCCATGACTCCCAGGTCGGTGTAGATCACGCCGGCACCGTTGCAGACCGGGCAGGCGCCGTCGGAGTTGGCACTGAAGAGGCCAGGCTTGACTCCGTTCTCCTTGGCGAAGGCCTTGCGGATCGGGTCGAGCAGCCCGCTGTAGGTGGCGGGGTTGCTTCGTCTGGAGCCGCGGATCGGGGACTGGTCCACGGTCACGACACCCTCGCGACCCGCCAACGATCCATCGACCAGCGAACTCTTGCCGGAACCGGCTACGCCGGTGATCACCACGAGCACGCCGAGGGGAACGTCGAGGTCTACGTTCTGGAGATTGTTGGTGTCCGCACCGCGGATCTCGAGTTGACCGTCGGGCTCTCGCACCTCATCTTTGAGGCTCGCCCGGTCCCCGAGATGGCGCCCGGTGATGGTCTTGCTGCGCTTGAGGCCGGCGAAGGTGCCTTCGAAGCAGACTTCACCGCCACCTGTCCCAGCGCCCGGTCCGAGGTCAACGACGTGGTCGGCGACCCCGATCACTTCGGGCTTGTGCTCGACCACCAGCACCGTATTGCCCTTGTCACGGAGTCGAAGCAAGAGCCCGTTCATGCGCTCGATGTCGTGGGGATGCATGCCCGCGGTCGGCTCGTCGAAGACGTAGGTGACATCGGTGAGCGAGGAGCCGAGCTGGCGAATCATCTTGACCCGCTGGGCCTCCCCGCCGGAAAGGGTGCCGGAAGCTCGTTCGAGAGAGAGATAGCCGAGACCGATCTCGACAAACGAGTCGAGGTTTTCCTGAAGCGACTCAACCAGCGGCGCGACCGATTTCTCCTTCAGCCCCTTGGTCCATTCCGCCAGGTCGCTGATCTGCATCCGACAGAGGTCCGCGATGCTTTTGCCCTTGATCTTGGCCGAGCGGGCCTCGTCGTTGAGACGAGTCCCGTCACAGTCCGGGCAGGGTGAAAACCTGACCACCCGGTCGACGAAGGCTCGGATGTGGGGCTGCATCGATTCGCGGTCCTTGGCCAGCATCGAGCGCTGGATACTCGGGATCACGCCCTCGTAGGTGAGGTTGACGCCCTCAATCTTGAGCTTGACCGGCTCCTTGTAGAGCAGGTCGTCCAGCTCCTTCTTCTTGAATTTCTTGATCGGCTTGTCCGGGTCGAAGAAGCCGCAGCCGCGGAAGATCCGGCCGTACCAGCCTTCCATGCTGTAGCCGGGCACCTTCAGCGCTCCCTCGTTCAGGGAGAGCGAATCGTCGTAGAGCTCGCTCAGGTCGAAGTCGGATACCTGACCTTTGCCCTCGCAGGTCAGGCACATGCCCCCGATTCGCTTGAAGCTGACCTTCTTGCGCTTCTCGTTGCCTCGCTTCAAAACCCCGACGCCCTCGGCGGTGGCTCGATTGAAGGAGAAGGCCTGGGGGGAGCCGATGTGGGGCCTGCCGATCCGACTGAACAGGATGCGCAGCAAGGCGTTTGCATCGGTGACCGTTCCCACGGTCGACCTGGCATCGCCGCTGAGCCGGTCTTGGTCGACCAGGATCGCGGTGGTGATCCCGTCCAGCAGGTCGACCTCGGGTCGGGCCTGGGTCGGCATGAAGCCCTGGACGAAGGTCGAGTAGGTCTCATTGATCAAGCGTTGCGATTCGGCTGCGATCGTTCCGAAGACCAGGGAGCTCTTGCCCGAACCGGAAACCCCGGTAAATGCGGTGAGCCGCCGCTTGGGGATCTCGACGTCGACGCCCTTCAGGTTGTTGACCCGGGCACCCTGGACCCGGATTCGGTCATGACTGTCGGCGCGGGAGGAACTCTTCTTGGTGGCCATGAGCCCTGACTCTATGAGGTCCGGCAGCCCGCCGGATCCGCTCGGCGGGGTGGCGTATCCGCGTTTCACCGGGTTTGCCGCGGGTACGCCAGTAAGTGAGAGCGCCGCCCGCTCAAGCGGGGCTCCAGATCCCGAGAGGAGGCAGGAAATGAGTAAGACAGCACGCGAAGTAATGACCGGCGGAGCCGAGTGCATCGGTGAGTCGGAGACGATCACACGAGCGGCGACCCGAATGGCCGAATTGGGAGTGGGGGCGATGCCGATCTGCGGTGAAGACGATCGTTTGAAGGGCATGCTTACGGACCGCGACATCGTGGTGAAGGTGATTGCCGAAGGTCGCGACCCGGAGCAGGTGAAAGCCGGTGAGTTTGGCCAGGGCAAGCCAGTCACCGTCGGAGCCGACGACGAGGTCGAAGTCGCGATCGAGACCATGAAGGAGCACGCGGTCAGGCGACTCCCGGTGATCGACGGCCACGACTTGATCGGAATCGTGAGTCAGGGCGACCTCGCTCAAGAAGTCTCCGAGCAGGCGGCGGGAGACCTCGTAGAAGCGATTTCCTCCGCGCCCTGACCCGGCCCCGGGGACGCCGCACATGCGACGGGCGGCGTCCCCGGTTGTCTTCCCCCGCTAGTACGGCAGCGACTGTTGCTCGACGAGTACCGCGGCGAATGGATCTTTGTCGCGCTTCAGCTTCTTGACCACCGCGGCGGGATCGAACACCAGCAGCGACCGGTCCGAGCGGTCAAACGCCCGGTCGAGTTCCTTCCAGTCGACCGGCATCGACACCGAAGGTGTCGCCTTGGCCCGCATCGAGTACGCGGCGACGGTGGTCTTGTGCTCGGAGTTCTGGCTCCAATCGATCAGCACTTTGCCTTTGCGAAGGCTCTTTGTCATCTTCGAGACCACCCGGTCCGGCATCTCTTCTTCGAAAGCACGGGCGAGTGAATGGGCGAACTCTCCCGTCCGCTCGTAGCGGGCCCGCCGATTGAGCGGCACGTAGACCTGGATTCCCTTCGAGCCGGAAACCTTGACCAGGGAGTCGAGACCTTGGCCTTTCAGGGTGTCGCGGATCAGTAGCGCGACCTCGGCGCAATCGAGAATGTCGGCGGGTTCACCTGGATCTAGGTCGAAGACCATGAAATCGGGGGTTTTTCGGCGCCTGGCCTTGGCGAGAGAGACATGGAGCTCGATACAGGCGAGGTTGGCCATCCAGACCAGCGTCGGAAGGCTGTTGACGAGGCAGTAGTCGACTTCTCCCCGCGCCGATGACTCGCTCACGATTGAGGCGGTCTTCACCCACTCGGGGCGGTGGGAGGGACAATGCTTCTCCCAGAAGCCATCGGACTCGACTCCGTCGGGAAATCTCCTCATGGTCACCGGCCGGTCACGGAGATGGGGGAGAAGAACGGGCGCCACCGCGGCGTAGTAATCGATCAGGTCACCTTTGGTGAATCCCGAATCCGGGTAGAGCACCCGGTCCAGATTCGTGAGCCTCACGTCGTGGCCATCTATCTCGACCGACGCCTCATCGGGGCCGCCGGTGGCCAGCGAGGTCAGTCGATCCGCCTTCTTCAATCCGAAGGTCATGGCGTTTCCTCACGGACGACTTCCGATGGTTTCTTGTCGGGCCGGAATCCGAGGAAGACCGGGTTGCGCAGACGCCCGTCACGCGTCCACTCGGTGAACTTGGCTTCGATCACGATCCGCGGTTCACACCAGACGGCATTCGAGGGAATCGCCGAGATGTCCTCCGCTCGGAAGGGTGAATCCGGTCGAGCTGATTCCAACAGGCGCTCCGAAAGCTCCGACAAAAGCTGGTCGCCCATGCCGGTACCGATCCGCCCGGCGAAGCGGAGACCGGCGGAATGGCCGTCGCTGACCCCGACCAGCAGCGCGCCGAGCGTACTCGCGCGGTGGCCTTTCCCGGGCAGCCATCCCCCGATCACGAACTCCTGTCGTCTCTGGTGTTTGACCTTGCGCCAGTAGGCGGTGCGCTTGCCGGACACGTAGGGACTTTGAGGGGCTTTGGCGATGATCCCCTCGAGGCCGAGGTTCGCGGTGGCTTCCATCACGTCGGCCAGGTTCCCATCGAGTCGATCGGGCACCGACCAGGTCGGTCCGGTCAACGCCAGCGCTTCGAGTCGTTCACGACGTTCTCGATATGGCTCGGCCCGGAGATCGTGGCCGTCGGCCCAAAGCAGATCGAAGATCATGAAATGCGCCTCCAGCTGCGATTCGCGCCGCGATTGCATCAGTTGGAAGTCGGGCCGCCCATTCTCGTCACTCACCACCAGCTCACCGTCGAGTATCAGTCCCCGGGCCCGCCGGTCCTTGCCGAGCGGCCCGATCTCGGGAAAGTCAGGCCCGATCTCGTTGAGGCGGCGGCCCTGAAGCCTCAGGCCGTCGTCGCAGAAGGCGATCGCCCGGTAGCCATCCCACTTGACCTCGAAATCCCACTCGGCGTTTTCGTCAGGGTCTTCGAGCCGGGCCTTCATCGGTTCGATCGTCTTGGGCATCGCGGTCTGCACAATGCAAATCAAATACCCCTCGGCCGGGTTGATCAAGCGGGGCCGGGGTACGGTCGGGGCATGGCTTTGCGGTCAATCTGGAATGGCACGGTCTCTTTCGGTCTGGTGAAAGTGCCGGTCAAGCTGTACTCGGCGATCGATCCCAAGGGGATCTCCTTTCGTGAGATCCACCTCAAGGACACTTCGCTGCTTCAGCATCGCCGGGTCTGCAAGCAGGAGAACAAGGTGGTCGATCGAGACGAGATCGCCAAGGGCTACGAGGTCAGGCCCGGGGAATACGTCCTGCTCGCCAACGAGGAGGTCAAGGCCGCCTCCGGCGAGCGGCCGAAGACAATCGAGATCGAGGAGTTCGTCGACGTCGAGGCGATCGACCCGTTCTTCTTCAACAAGTCCTACTTTCTCGGGGTGCGAGATGTCGAGGAGCCGTACGCGCTGCTGGCGGCGGCTCTGCGTGAAAGCGGAAAGGCCGGCATCGGCCGGTTCACCTTCCACAACCGTGAGTACCTGGTCGCTCTGCGGGCCGGCGAGGATCGCCTCTTCCTGCACACCCTGAGGTACGAGGACGAGATCATCGAGCCCGGTGACCTGGACATGCCGGAGGGCGGGAAGAAGCCGACCCGCAAAGAGGTAGACATGGCTCGACGTTTGGTCGAGGGACTAACTGAGGATTTCGACCCGGGCGAGTTTCAGGACGAGTACCGGGCCGCCGTCATGGAGCTGATCGAGCGGAAGGCCGCGGGTAAGAAACCACGTAAGAAGCGGGCCCGCAAACGCGAAAAACCCGACGATCTGGCCAAGGCTCTCGAGAAGAGCCTCGCCGCCCAGGGGAGCTGATCCGAATGCCGCGGCCACTCTGGAAGGGAACCATTTCGTTCGGGCTGGTCAGCGTTCCGGTCGAAATGTGGTCGGCTCTGCGCGACCGGAACATCCGCTTCCGGGAAATCCACACCAAGGACGGTTCACCGGTGAGGCACGTCCGCTACTGCATCGAGGAAGACAAGAAGGTCGATCCCTCGGAGACCGGTAGGGCCTACGAGCTTGACGATGGGCGCTTGATCCCGATCAGCGACGAGGAACTCGAGGGGCTGGAACCGGAAAAGACCCAGACGATCGAGATCGACTCCTTCACGCCACGTGCGCAGGTCGACCCGCTGCGGTTCGACCACCCGTATTACCTGGTGCCCGGCGACAAGACCGTCGGCACTATCAGGGCTTACCGCCTGCTGGTCGAGGCGATGACCGAGGGCGATCTACTTGCTCTCGGCGAATTCGTGATGAGGGGACGCGAGTATCTGGCGGCGATCCGGGTGCGAAGCGGAGCTCTTTGCCTTTCGACCATGCACTTCCCGGCGGAGATCAGATCCACCGAAGACGTTCCCGGACCGACCGAAGTGCCCGGCAAGGAAGAAGTCGAGAACGCGGTCTCGGTGATCGAGGAACGCTCGGTCGATTGGGATCCGGGGAGCTATCGCAACCAGCATCGCGAGCGCCTGATGGCGGTGATCAAGAAGAAGGACAAGGGCAAGAAGATCAAGCCGCCCACGCCGGCCCCCGAGGAGAAACCGACCGGTGCGCCGGACCTGATGGCTGCCCTGAAGAAGACGCTGGCCGAGTCACGCGGCAAGCGCCGAAAGCCCCGTGATCTGAGCGGACTCTCGAAAGACGAGCTTTACGAGTTGGCGTCCGAACGGGGTCTGAAGGGGCGCTCTTCGATGACCAAGCAGCAGCTCTTGAAGGCGCTTCGCGGCTAGACCCGCAGCGCCTTCGGCTCAGGCTTTCTCCCCTGCCCAGGCGCTCTCGAGAACCGAGGCCACGTTGAACAAGGTCATCGCGGGGGTCCGCCAGAACGGCGCAGGTTTGAAACCCCGGTTCAGGGGTTCCCGAACGGGTAACCGGGCTGGCGAGAAGCCAAAGCGACTATGGACTGAGGTGAAGTGATGGGCGAGCGATCGATCAACCAAAAGCTGAAGGACAAACGGGTAGCGATCCTGACCGCCAATGAAGGGGTGGAGGA
>Ga0182738_1001559_pt1 | contig 28429 bp, 21 predicted proteins | sample eDN5th30CBELigMG_FD_128876 | JGI IMG/M metagenome (GOLD analysis project Ga0182738, IMG submission 128876) | Enriched Miracle-Growth compost microbial communities from Emeryville, California, USA - eDNA 5th pass 30_C BE-Lig MG (version 2)... ...
ACAGCAAGATCATGAGCCTGAAGCGAAAAGCCGGCGGTTACCGCAACCCGGAAAACTTCAAAACCGCGATCTACTTCCACTGCGGCGGACTCGACCTCTACCCACGCTAATCCCAGATGGACCAAACATTTTTCAATACAGGAAGAGGCGATGATGCGGGCAATTCATGGAGTCTGGATGCTGACAATGCTGTTGGCCCTGCCCGTTTTCGCAGGGGACGACACGGTCGGGTCTGCCGACGAAAAACGCCAGCCTGTGCCTGTTGAGGACGTTTCTCAGGCAGATCAGTCCATTGCCTGCACACCCTCAGGCCCTGCGGTCTGCCTGACGGCGCAGGAAATGTCGATCGCAACCGGCAATCCGTCGCTGGTGCTCATGTCGAGCGGCTCCACGCACATTCCCGTCTGGTCCTTGTCCGGGGGCACGTCAGGGCAGTCGGTTGTCGGGATCGTGAATGGTTTTTCCCGCGAGTCTGCCGGCGTGAAAGTCGAGATTGTCGTGACCACGACAGACGAAGCGACCAGCTCTGACTCTGAAGACGTTTATCGGGTGCATCTCTCGCAGTTGCCGGAGAATGCCCCGTTCACGGCCCGGCATGTTGTCGGAGACTGTGTGCGCACAGCACTTCCGCCGGCACCGCTTCACACCAGAACGATTCTTCTGGAATCCTTTTATCCTGTGGAGCCGGATATTCCTCTGGCGGTGCGCATTCAGCGGGAGCCGGCAGATCCGGCGGATTCGTTCACCCGGCCTGTCGGTCTGGTGCTGGTCAAGGTGACTCCATTGAAAGCCCCTGCCCGCCCGCACGTGGTGCAGACAGGGCATGGATACGACTCCTGGCCGATGATTCAGGCCCTGGGGAAGAAACTGGTCTGTACATACAGTCGAGGATCAGGCCATACCATTGGTGAAGACGCGCGCGCGGTGTATGCCCGGACGTCTCTGGATGAAGGAAAAACATGGACGGCCGAAACCGTTATCGCCAATACGCCGGGCTTTGGCGAAGTCACCATCGGGAAAGGACTCGATTCCCAGGGGGCCATGCTGCTATGGGTGCGTCGCGTGGGACGCGAATGGGGCCATGACCTTTACCGGACTCTCGATGGGGTGACATTCGAACGGCTGGCGACGCCAAAGCTCGAGGTGATGCCGGTCCAGATTACCGACATCTTTCATGTTCCCACGGTGGGACTCATGGCGCTCTGGTTTGCAGGCAACTATGGCGATGCAGGCCCGACCCATGCCTGGGGGACCTTGACCAGCAATGACGAGGGAGTCACCTGGAAGCAGACGGTGATCGAATCTGAGCTGACGAAGGACCAGTGGCCGACCGAACCGTCTGCGGTTTATCTCGGCGATGGTCGAATTCTTGCCGTCGGGCGGACTGAATCAGGGGACAATTCCACCGTCCGGTCACAGTTTCAAATGGTCTCCACCGACTCCGGAGCGACATGGAAGCGGACCCAGACAAATATCAGCGATGTGCTGATTTCGACACCGACCCTGATTCTCGATGCTGAAACCGGACTGCTGAGCAACTATTACTATCACCGCGGCCGGGGCGTTTTGCGGCGGCGGGTTGTTCACCCCGACCGTGTGTTCGACCACTCGTTGAACTGGCCGGCATCGGAAGCGGTGGCGACCGGAAGCCCGATCATTGTGGATGCCGGAAATGCCAATGCCACCGTGATTGGCCGGAAGCATTTTGTTGCGTTCTATACCGGTACGGCCCCTGAAACGTCTGTCGTGGTCTCTGTCTTTCCGGCTCCCCAGTCAGAAAGCCGCTGAGGTGACGTGCTCCGGGAGAATGCCATTTGCCGCGTGGCGGAACGCGGTCTTTGCGGGAGTGAAGTTCTTCTAATTCCGCGTGCGCCAGCCGGCCACGAGGTCTTCCAGTCCATAGCGCTGAAGCTGCTTTTCATTGGGAAAGTTCCAGCGTTCCACCTTCTGTGAACAGTGCGGACAAACAGGATGGGCTCCGTCGGGACGGCTCTGACGCACAGCCCGGGGATCACTCCAGATCGCTTCACATTCATCGCAGATGGCGATCCAGCCGCCACAATCAGGGCAACGTGCCGGGCTGACCTGCCCTTGTTCGCAGACAGGACACGAGCCGAAATGTGGAATTGCTGTCGACATGGCGGGCATTCACAGGGATAAGGGAAAAGACTTCGCGATCGATCAGGATCAAAGGAACATGATCTGCCGGCCTTTGCGGGAGCGACCGATTTTATTTGGGAAAGGCCGTGACCACTTCCCGGGTGCCGGAACGGACGACGATAAAAATGTGGGTCAGCGGAGGATGCCCTTTCCGGGCACCGGTCTCGCCTCCCAGATAGCCGATCCGCTGTCCCATCGACACGGTATAAACGTCGCGACCTTCCTCATGCTGGGGAGTCAGATGCTTTTCCTGAATGATCTTCCAGGCCGCATCGATCCACGCAAAAGCATATTCCTTCCCGCCGTCAAAAACTCCGTGCGGGCCGTCCCGGTGCGGATCATCGACCGCATGCCGCAGCACATGATCTTTCCGGGTGCGGCCGTCAGGATCGTATCCCGAATAAATCAGACCGGCTGGGCTTTTCCAGGTATCCCGGGACAGGGCTATCAGCTCGACCGGCTCGGGGAGTTTTTCTGATTTGGGACCCGTCGAGCCAGCGGTGGTCGCCCGTTCGACGATTTCAATCTCTGACGGACGGGAAATGGCAATCTGCAGTGTGTTTTTGAATCGTTCCAGCTTGCCGGTCACCCGCACCGTTTTCGCCGGGAACAGTTTTTCCGGAGGCTCAGGCCGAAATTCCCGACTGACGGTCGCCGGAATGAAGACGGTCAGTTCCGGGTTGCCATTGAAGTTGAGAAAGCGATGTCCGGAACCGGAGGTGCCGATGCGGGATACTTCGCCGGTGAGTTGAATCGACTGGCCGACCCGCCCGCGCAGTTCCTGAAGATTGTGGGCTTCAATTTCAGGGAGCGCGGTCTGGGGGCGTGATTCCTGGGCGAAGAGGGTGCCGCCAGAAGCTGTCACCAGCAGGCAGAGCCAGAGCATCCGTCGGGACCAGACAGGCAGACAGGTTTTCATTGCGGTTCAACGCTGCAGGCGTGATGGGACGGGATTCTCTCTGCTATCTTGCCGGGCACTGGAAGATTTGACAATCTCTGTTGCGAAAGGAGCCGGAGGAAATCTGCACAATCGGCTTCGGATTCCCGTTTTGACATTCAGGAGAGTTGCATGTTCTCTTTTTGCTCACTGCCCAGGCTGTCGAAGTTCTGGAATTCAGGGCTGAGTCTGGTCCTGGTTCTGGGAGTCGGCACGGCGGTCTGTCAGGCAGAAGCTCCGGCGGCACGGGTTGTGCCCGGGATGGCCTATCGCGAGCCGGCCAGTCCGGCGGATGCCTATGCGGCGGAGAAGTGCCAGCTCGATCTGTATGTGCCGGCGCAGGCGGGGGGATTTCCCACGATTGTCTGGTTCCATGGAGGTGGTCTGACCCAGGGAAAGCGTTCGATTCCCAATGCCTTGAAAAATCATGGCGTGGCCATTGCTGCCGCGAGCTATCGACTGAGCCCGAAGGTCGACGTCAGAACGTGTCTGGATGATGCTGCGGCCGCGGTGGCCTGGGTGCGCAAGCACATTGCGGAATATGGAGGCAATCCGGACCAGGTCATTATCAGCGGGCATTCCGCCGGTGGATTTCTTTCGGCCATGCTGGCGCTCGACCCGACCTATCTGGGAAAATACGGACTGCACTCTGACGATTTTCTGGGAGTGGCTCCGTTCAGCACCCAGACGATCACACATTTCACGGCCCGCGCCGAAGAAAATTTTCCGGTCATGCAGCCGGTCATTAACGAACTGTCTCCGCTGTTTCATGTGCAGAATCCCTGCCCGCCGATGCTGTTGATCACCGGGGACCGGGAACTCGAAATGGTCGGCCGGTACGAAGAGAATGCTTACCTGTGGAGAATGTTGAAGCTGACCGGGCATACTGACGTGACACTGTATGAACTGGATGGCTACAACCATGGCGGAATGGCCGAACCTGGCTTTCCATTGCTTCTCAAGTTTGTGCAGCGGCTGGTGAAATCGTCTCATCCGGCTGCCGCCCCGGGAGCGGATCGTTAAGCCCCCCCTGGGCAAAACCTTTCGCGATCCACCCGCGGAAGAGAAATTCTCATCATGTGAGAGGTTTTATTCGCGGCTCTCAGAGCCATCCGCATTACTTGTCGCGAGCGGATCGCATCACACACGGCGGCAGTTTTGCAGTGAAAAGCCGGCAGACTTCCTCCGAATCTCAGGGAATCCGATTGCGATGACGCTGCTGAAAATCGCCAACGGCCGCATTTATGATCCGGTTCAGGGAATGGACGGAACCGTCGGCGACCTGTGGATTCGCGACGGAGTGGTGTGCCGGCCGGAACCAGACGCCCGGGCAGACCGGGTGATCGACGCGGCGGGCATGATTGTGATGCCGGGCGGCATTGACATTCACTGCCATATCGCCGGCTCGAAGGTCAATGCGGCCAGAAAGCTGCAGGTGCCGGACGAATCGCAGGTCTGGCCTGGCCACGGGGATTTTCGCGCTGGAACGCAGGGGCTCGTCCCCAGCACGTTCACGACTGGATATCTGTATGCCGGCCTGGGCTATACGACGGCATTTGATGCGGCGATTCCGCCCCTTTCCGCCCGGCAGGTGCATGACGAATTTCATGACATCCCGATTCTCGACAAGGGATGCTTCGTCATGCTCGGCAACAATGACTATCTGTTGCGACAACTGGCGCAGAATGAAACGGAGCTGTTCCGGAATTCGGTCGCCTGGCTGGTGAACGCCGTCAAGGCATATGGCGTGAAGGTCGTCAACCCGGGCGGCGTGCAGGTGTGGAAGCAGTCTGGCGGAAATGTGCGGCATCTGGATGATGTGGTGCCGGAATTCGGAGTCACTCCCCGGCAGATCGTGTCCGGCATGGCCCAGGCCGTCGACGATCTGCAGCTGCCGCATCCGCTGCATCTGCACTGCACCAATCTCGGAATGCCCGGCAATGCCAGCACCACGCTGGAAACCATGCAGGCGCTCGATGGACACCGCGCCCATCTGGCGCATGTGCAGTTTCACAGTTATGGAGGCGATCCGGACGATCAGACCACGTTTCATTCCCGGGTGCCTGAACTGGTCGATTTCGTCATGTCGCAGCCCGGCCTGAGCGTGGATGTCGGGCAGGTGCTGTTTGGACCGGCAATCGCCATGACCGGGGACAGCCCGTTAGGGTATTACCTGCAGAAAGTTCTGGGAGCCGGCTGGTACAGCTGTGATGTGGAACTGGAAGCCGGTTGCGGCATTGTGCCGATCACCTATCAGCGCAAGTCGCTGGTGCATGCCCTGCAGTGGGCCATCGGACTGGAGTGGTATCTGCTGATGCCCGACCCGTGGCGGATTGCCATGAGTACGGATCATCCCAATGGGGCGTCTTTTCTTGCGTATCCGCAGATTCTGGCACTGCTGATGGATGCGAACCGGCGTCAGGAGGCGTTGAAGTCGCTTCCGCCGGAAGTGCGCAACCGGTGTACGCTGGGGGAGCTGACCCGGGAATATACCTTGAGTGAAGTGGCGATTCTGACCCGGGCAGCCCCGGCTCGCATGCTGGGGCTGAAACAGAAAGGGCATCTGGGGCCCGGGGCGGATGGAGATGTGACGATCTATCAGCCGGAGACCGACCTGCAGCGGATGTTTGAACTGCCGCGGTATGTCATCAGTGCCGGGCAGATCATCGTGGATGATGCGGAGCTGAAGCGAAGTGCTCCCGGGCACACGCTGTATGCCGTTCCGGAATTTGATGCGGAGAGCGGAACACGGTTTGAGCGTTTCATTGATGAAAACTACTCGCTGCGCGCCGTGCATTATGGAGTGAATCTGGACGAACTGAGTCACGGGGTGGCCGTGACGGGTGACCTGGGCGACTGAGAATCACCTGCGTGGCCGGGAATCACCTGCATGGCCGGGAATCACCTGCGTGGCTGACAAGCCGCTGGAATGGACCTTCCCCCCTGCCCGGCTTGTGTCCGCAGCCTGAGGATACCGCTTGCATTCAATAAACTGGTCAATAGCTGGCCAGCGGCTCCCCGGGAACTTCCGGAGAGGCCTGCAGGCTGTCCGGGGCTTCAGCGGCCAGTTTCACATCATCCATGGGGATGACTTCATTTTCGAAATAATGGACATAGCGCAGTTCGTAGTGGTCTTCCCAGATTTGCGCCTGCAGGGATCCACTGGGATACCACAGGGTGCCTTCGATGGGGATGCCATGCGAATAGCGAATGGTATAAGACGGCTTTCCATTGGGATGCCAGCCGCGGTTCCAGCCATGCATGCGATTCGAAAAATCGTATTGATATTCCTGGCGTGAACCATCGCACTGGACGACATTGGCCGTTCTGCTTCCAAAGATGAAGGCGACGCTGCCCAGGACTCCCAGGATGGCGCCACACAGGAAAAACCCTGACAGGATCTGCGAGAAGCGAAACATCATGATCCTCGTTCCGAAACCGGACCCGGAGGTCCTGAGCCATTGCCTGCGCGACACGCCTGCCGCAGTTCCGGCAGGGCATTTCGCCCGGCAGAAGGGGTCAGTCACCGTGTACAATGCACTCGCGATTCGGGAGCCATCCGGTCAGTCGTGCGGATGGCCCTGTGAGAAAGCAATACCGAGAAAACGGAGCGGTGTGCAGCAGGTCAGAAAGCAGTCACCGGCCTGAGGTCTGATCTGGACAGGCCTGTATGCGTCCGATGTACCAGGTGCCGCCATTGACGATGCATCGTGAAAAGGCGCATCGGAATGACGATGCACCATCAGGGTGCTGCATGGTGATGACAGGACGCCGCCATGACAGCCTGGGAGAACGATGCTGATCCGCGATCTGCTGACCATCCCGTGTGGAAAGTGGTTCTCCCCCTGGGTTGAGCAAATGAGAACCACGGCGGGCAGATCCGTGCAGAAAAACAGCGGACAGCCACCGATCCACATTCGCGGCGCTGGTGATCAGGATTGAAATGCTGGACCGATGAAGATCCGTCTGTCAGACGAAAACGATGCGGTCATCCGCACCCGAAATTTCACAGAAAACTTCAATCGAAAACGAATAGAGATTTGAACCGATACCGACTGGTTGAATTCCCGACGGCCTGGAATTGTTCTGAGCTGACCAGCCTGTCTCACGCCTGTCTGATAACAGACTTCCGAGTGGATCTTGTGAAGGCGTGATGAATAACTCTTCGGATAAATAACAACTGATTGATGAGATTGTGAAGATGTCTTGTTGATATTTTTGAAAATGAAGTTGGATTGCAGTGAAAGTTCTCAGTGCGAATCGCCTGCGAAGGAGACCGTTGGATGTCGAGGACGCTTCCCGACAGGGCCCGGCTGTTGATCAGGCGTGTCGAATCTCCTGCCAGGGATCGCGCCACACAATGTCGAGCATGGCATTGGCCTCGGAATCATTGGTGATTTTCTCATGGGCATGGTCCCAGTGCAGAACATGGCCAGGGCCTGTCTGCGGAAACCGGCGAATCGCAATGTTGGCCAGATGGCACAATGTGGCGGAGTTGTGTCCGATTTCGACAGGAGCCACCGGGTCGCGTCCGGACAGCACAGCAGTGACGAATTCGCGCATGTGCCGGGAATGCGGGTCCAGACCATCAGTTCCGTTTTTCTTCGGCAAGCCTTCCAGCAGCGCCGGTGAGGAGGCGGTGGTCCCCTTATAGCCGGTCTGCAGCCAGCCGTCGGTCCCTTCGAAGCGAACCTGCACCATTTCCGGGCCGCTCTCGCAGATCAGCTCGACCCCATTGGGATACCGGCAGCGGAAGCGTGTGTCGGTCGCGGTGTTGAACAGGCTTCCGGCAGGCAGAAATTCGGCATGCAGGCATTCGATTTCGACCGGGCCCTGCTGGTCCAGGTTCAGGCCCCAGTGTGCCATGTCGTTGCTGTGCGCGCCGAAATTGGTGATCTGTCCTCCGGAGTAGTCATAATTGAACCGGAAGCGATACAGACAGCGGTCCACATGATAAGGGGCTTCCGGAGCCGGACCGAGCCAGGTGTTGTAGTCGAAGGTCGCCGGCACCGGCATGGGCTTCCAGCCTGGCCCGGGACCAACTTTGTTGTTGTAGCCGACTTTTGTGATCACCCGTTTGATTTCGCCAATCTTCCCCGACCGGGCGGCTTCGCAGATAAACTGGCTGATCGGATTGGATCGTTCGTGCGAGCCGGTCTGAAACAGGATCTTGTGCTTTCGGACGGCGTTGATCATTTCCCGGCCTTCCACAACGTGCAGGGAAGCCGGTTTTTCGCAGTAAATATGCTTTCCGGCCCGGGCAGCCAGAATGGTCAATGCGGCGTGCCAGTGATCGGGGACCGCCAGAAACACGGCATCGACGCCGGGCAATGCGAGGACATCCCGGAAGTCGGCGAAGGCCTGGCAGCTATTCCACGAGCCTTTCGCCCGGGTCTTGGTGTAATGTTCGTTGACGAGCTGCTGGGCCGGTTCACGGCCGTAAAAGTGTGATTCTTCCTTATAGCCATAGCTGCCCTGATTCACATCGCAGACAGCCACCACATCGGCCAGATCGAATTTGAGGACGTTTCTCAGCAGCAGCATGCCCTGGTTGCCGGTGCCGATGAAGGCCACCTTCAGGCGCGGGCCGGCCTGTTGAGCCCCCCGCACCCAGATGGGGGCAACCAGCGGAATCGTGGCTGCCGCCCCGGCTGCCTGCAGAAAATGACGGCGGGAAATCGACCGGGGGCGAGACGTCGCACGCATGCAGAAAATCCTCGAAGGTGGAAGATCCGAACCATTTTCCCCGGCAACGACCGTTCCAGTTCCAAGGCTGAAGTCTTCAGCTTGGCAGGCTTCGGGAATGGTTCTTGTCTGTCTGTGTCTGCATTGTCGCGAAGTCACGCCGGGGTGCAAGGATCAACGGCTGTTGAAATGAGATTTGGTGGTCTTTGAGAGCGATTGTCGTTCAGGGGAGCACGAGACGCACAGGAACGATCGTCTGAATCGGGGGGCCTGCAGTCCGCTGCAGTTCTGTCAGCAATGCCGTTCCCAGAGCCCTGCCGAATTCGTGCGGAGACGATTCAGGCACAATGCACGGATAGGGAAGTTCGGTCTCTGTCTGCCGGGTGGCATCTGCCACGATGATTCGCAACTGCCTGGCCCGGTGCTGCCAGCGCTCTGACGCCAGCAATGATCTGAGGACGCCGGCAATCCGTTCAGAACGGCACAGGCAGCCGACAGTTCCCCGGGCAGTCTGCAGCTGAGTTTCAATCAGGGTCTGAATCGCGGCCGCATCAGCAGGGAGAAAACGCAGGGAAACCTGATTGAGAGTCAGCCTGTGCTGTGCAAAGGTCTGCAGGGCGCTGTCGAGCATCAGGTGGTCGCCAGGGGCCATGCGTTCTCGCATCAGCACCAGCATCGTGCGGCATTTCTGCTGGATCAGCCAGTCAGCCATCAGCTCGCCGATTCGTGCCTGGTCCCGATCCACACTGGGCAGGTCATGAATTGACGGCTGCAGTGTTCCGCTGACAACGGCCGGTAATCCGCTGGATTGCACAAGCCGCTGCAGTGCAACGCCAGAGCGGAAGAGGACCAGTCCGATCGATTGCCTGGAACGCAGAAACTGATCGAGTACCCGTCCGGCGGATTGTTCGTCTTCCAGGCTGGGCCGGAAGGTGAATTGAATTGTGACTCCCGGCAGGGACTGCTGCAGGCCGAGCAGCACTCCTTCTGCCCAGAGGCCTTCCTGCCGCAGATGATCTTCCCGGATCAGAAGATGGACCTGCTGCAGAGGGAGCGGATGCCGTCGCCGGGAATCGAGCACAATGGTTCCGCGTCGTTGCCGTCGTTCCACCACTCCCCGCTGCGCCAGCAACTGGAACGCCCGGTTGACGGTGGATCCGCTGACCCGGAAGGATTTGGCCGTGTCTGCAGTGCCGGGATACAGGTCTCCCGGTTTCAGTCGTCGCTGCCGGATATCGGCCAGAATGCGGTCGGCGACGTTCACGATGTGCGAGACCGGGGGGCGTGACATGAATGGCCAGGGGACGGGTGTGGTGACTTTAAATATCCGGAAGAGAATAATATATTGGCGGGTATGGATTGGTCAAACGGCTCTGCTCGCTCATCTGGGAGAGAGATTGATGTCAGGTTTTCTGCGGGTGTTTTTCTCCGTCATGATGCTGGGAATGAGTGGTCCACTGAGGGCGCAGGATTCCCCACTGCTGGCTGGGGATGTGACCGATGTCCAGGTGATTCATCACCTGGATTCCCAGCCTGGGGCGAATCTGCTCTGGATTCCCTACGTTGCCCAGCTGAAGCCACAGCACCTCATTGTGGCTTTTGGCGCAGGGATCCCCGGCAAGGTCGACATGGGAGACATCCTGGCCAGTGTCTCGACGAATGACGGGAAGACCTGGTCTCCGGTCACCACGGTCTTCGATCATCGACAGCGGATCGGCGGCATTCAATATGCCTATGCGAACCCCATTCTGTTTCATCCATCCGGCCAGGAAATCGTATGGTGTTTCTGCATGCGATGCCCGATCTATGCTACGCACAGTGAAGATTCAGGACTGGCAGCGGCTTACAGCGGAGACGGAGGCCGGTCGTGGACTCCCGTCGAGTTGACAATGCTCTCTTCCGGCCCGCTGGTGATTGTGGCCGGGATTCATGAAATCCGGGAGAATGGAGTTCCCCGTTATCTGCTGCCTGGCCAGCGTAATACGCTGCGTTCCGATCCTCATGGAACCCGTGAGCAGTTTGTGCTGAGCAGCACCAGCCTGCTGGAATGGAAGCTGGCTGGTTATGTGCCATTGGCACCTGGGGCCGATGTCTTTCCCCATGAAGGCAACATTGCCGCCGGTGAGAAGCCCGGCGAACTGAAGATGGTCCACCGGACCGCGAAACTTTCAAAAGAAGGTCAGGCTGTGGAGCCGCCGACGGCCTATTCGAGCACCAGCACCGACGGTGGTCGTACCTGGAGTGTCGCCAAACCGGAACCGGACTTGTGGAACACGGTGTCCAAGCCGTTTTATGGTACCGTCGGGTCTGGGCAGCACATCTATGTTTATAACGATGGACCGGCCTGGAGCCGCATGGCCTTGCGATACAAGATTCAGGATGCCGCAGGGAACTGGGGGCCGGAGAAAACGTTCTATGATTCCGGAACAAAAAACTCCTATCCCACACTGATCGAAGTGGCTCCTGGTGATTTCCGCGCCGTCTGGGACAGTGGAACAAAAGACCGGATGCGGACACATATCCGATTTGGAAAACTCCGCGTGCCGATGGATGAGAAGGCGAATGAGAGCCGGTGACTTTGGCCTGGGCTCGCACAGCGTGTGTTTCCTGATGAAACGTCGCTCGCCACGTTCACATTATGTGACATGTTTTTCTCCGGCCCTGCTCAATTTGACGGGCTGAAATCGAGAAGGAAGAACGGGAGAAGAATGGAGATGGAAGAATCGAGACTGACACACTCGGAACTGCTGCAGCTGAAGCGCTGGAATACTCCGACGATTTATAACGGCTGGGAGCAGATCACCCGGCAGGATGCGGCTCTGGATGGAGTGAATGTCGAAGAGGTGCGCGACTTCATGCCGCAGATGGGCCCCATGGTGGGATATGCCGTGACGTTGAAGATCGAACCTGGCAACCGGGAGCATGTCGCAGCGCGTCCGGGGGCCTGGGCGGACTATCGCGAGTACGTCGCTTCAATTCCCGGTCCGAAGATTGTTGTGGTCCAGGATCTCGACAAGCCGTTCACTCGCGGGTCGTTCTGGGGAGAGGTGAACAGCAACGTCCATCGTGCCCTGGGATGTGTCGGAACCATCGTCGACGGGGCGATTCGTGATGTCGATGAAATGACCAATTCCGGGTTCAAGGCCCTGGCCCGGCGGTTGTGTGTCGGGCATGCATTCAGTATTCCGGTCGAATGGAACTGTGCCGTCGAAGTCTTCGGTCGGGAAGTCAACTCCGGGCAACTGATCCATGCTGACAAACACGGGTTTCTGGCAGTGCCGCGTGCTGATGAAGCAGGCCTGCTCGAAGCTGCCCGGTTCATGGATCAGAACGAGTGCGAGACAGTCATTGCGGCGGCTCGCAGTGCGGCTGGCCTCCCGTTTCCGGAAGTGCTGCAGCGTCTGAATGCCGCCGGACAGCAGTTTGGAAAGAACGCCGCAAACCGGTTTCAGCGCCATGGCGAATGGTAATGCTCTGCCCTGGAGGAAGGGGCTTGCGCCGTCGATGACCAGCGGCGCGCTCAGGCGGCAGTGCGCCGGGGAGTTGCCGGAATTTCGGCACCGTCACCCGATCGCGGCGCAGCAATGGCCGGACGTGTGCCGTTCAGCAGTCTTCCGATCCAGGTCTGCCGGACGAACACCTGATACGTCAGCAGGCAGACGGCCGTGGCCCCTGCCCAGCTCAGCAGAAATTTCATGTCAGACGACCACGGAACCGAATCGAGATCGACATGCATCAGCCCGACAACGGGATGATGAAACAGATAGATCCAGAAGGAGGCCTCTGACAGGGTCCGAATTCCGGCCGGCAAAGTGCGGATCTGCCAGCAGGCGCAGAGTCCAAACACTCCGATCGCCATGGTGAGTGCATGAGCGGACCAGAGCGCCGGGACAATGACCGACTGCACCGGAATGGTTTCCTGCCGCAGATGGGCCGTCAGTTCTGGCAGCAGGGTTCCCCACAAAATGATCGCTGTGAGCGTCAGCAGTCCCCAGACCTGTCGGGGGAGATGCTGGAAGAGTCGCTGTGTCTGGCATTGCCATCCCAGAGAAAATGGAACGGCATAGAACAGCGTATTTTCGAGATAAGGGAACCAGGCGACCTGAAACCCGATCACGATGCGGGGCTGTTTCCACAGAACCAGTGTGCAGAGCGAGATTCCGGCCAGAAGAAGCAGTCCGGCGCGGGTCGGCGACAGCAGTACGGCCGGATCGGTGTTCGGTCTGGCAGGCAGCTTCAGCAGGGATGGGACAGGTGACACAGCAGAGGCGGCGGCGGGTGACACGGTGCCGTTGCCGTCAGTGGGCCGGCGTCCCCGGCGCTGTTTCAGAAACAGCACCACAGCGGCCAGGCTGCAATACAGCAGGACACATTCCAGATACCACAAATGGCCCACGCCCCAGAGCGATTCAGAATAGGGGGACGGAATTTTCAGGCTGCGAAGTTTCTGAAAAGGAATCCAGTCTTCATGCACCCAGCCCAGCAGCCAGATATAGAGATCCAGCGGCAGGATCACGATGCAGGCAAACAGCAGCGGGCCGCCAATTCGTGCCAGGCGATGCCGCAGAAACGCCCCGGGGCCGCGACGGGTGGCCAGCTGAGCCGCAAAGTAACCGGTCATCACAAAGAATAACGGCATGATGAAGCCGTCAATCCACCAGCAGAGCGCATTGGCTGTCAGGCTCGGTTCGTCTGCCTGAACCGACCAGATCAGTCCGGGAAATCGTTCCCTGAGATAGGGAATGCCGGCATGCAGGCCGACAACCAGCACTGCCGCCACGGCGCGCAGGCAGTCAATTCCCGCTTCGCGCGCCGGTCGGGACGCACGGTCGGGCTCGGGAACTGCAGGCGATTCGAGACGACTGGAAGTCATGGGCACGGGAAGGAAGGACCAGGACGGGCGACGCGGTGTGTATCACAAATTGCGCCACAGGCCGAGAGGAAATTACGCGGCGCACCGCAGGCCATTCCGTGCGTTTCCCGGGCAATTCCCGCGGAGAGAACCGCGGAGAGAACCACTGCGTGTGGATCGGGTGGGAACCATGGTCCAGCAGGGGATGAGCGGGGATTTGCGATGCGCAGGCCGACTCTGCATAATCCATCCGGCAGTCACCGGAAACGTCTTCATGTTGTCGAGGCCGCGTTCCATCACGCGTTCGTTGCGTTTCATCGATCGAAATCTGCTGTCCCAGGACGTCACTGCAGGCGCGCCTGGACACGAGCACCCTGCTGGACAAGGAGGAACCGGATGCGGCTGGACAAAAAACTGAGGCGAAGCGGCTGGAAGATGGGCATCGTCCTGTGCGGGCTGGCCTGGGGCTGTCAGGAAAAGCCTGCTTCTCCGCTGGAAGTTCCGCCGGGCGATTCCCAGAGCCAGCATTCTCCCGAACTGTCGGGAGAGGTGACCGAGGCCGGATTTCAACCCCTCAGCCTGCAGGACTTCGAACCGTTTCAGGCGGAAAAAGACACCTGGACGCAGGTCGATGAGATGATTGTGACCAGCGGTCTGCCCAAAAGTTACATCTATACGAAGAAGTCATATGAAAACTTCACCCTGCAGGCGGAATTTCAGTTCGTTCTGACGCAGGAGCAGGAAGCAAAATTTCAGAAGGCGAATACCGGCATCCTGCTGGCGATTCAGGAACCGCACAAGATCTGGCCCCGCTCGCTCGAAGTGCAGGGACAGTTTGAAACGATGGGCTCTGTGCGACCCAATGGGGGAATTCCGGCCCCGGCCATGCAGGATCAACCGGCGGTTCGGGAACGGGTGCGTCGGCCGGCCGCAGACTGGAATCGCATGGAAATCCGGATGCGTGGCGGCGCGATTACGGCGATTCTGAATGGAGAAACCGTCTGCACCAGCGAGCCGGGAGAGTTGAAATCCGGCCCGATCGGATTGCAGGCCGAAGGCTACGTGGTCCGGTTTCGGAATCTGAGCATCCGGGAAGATGCGGCCCAGGAATAAAGTCTGAACGGAAGTCGAGGGCGGAAGCCCCTGCCCGCCCGACTGATCCGGCTTACTTCTGCGCGGCTGCGAATGGTTTTTCGCATTTGGTGACTACATATACCGGTTTGCCCAGGCGGTCCCGTACCACGGCATCGATCTGTCCGTGCAGTTCCACGACATCGCCGTCTTTCAGGCTGTCCAGTTCCGGGCTGGGGGCGAGTGACAGGTGCCCGGCCCATTTGTCGCCGTCGGTCGGCTGATCATCATAAATGATGCTCCAGGTTCCGTCCTGGGGTTCCTTGCTGACCACTCCCCGCAGCCAGGCGAACTTGTCGTCACGGGCAAATGTGCTGGTCGATGTCTGCTCAACTCTGGTCTGTTCAGAGCTGGGCTGTTCGAGCCTGGTCTGCTCAATCTTTGTCTGTTCAATTTTATTGGTCTGCATGTTCCAGAGTGGTTCGGCTGGTGCTGGATCTGCCGCATGCAGGGGAGCGGCTCCGCCAGGGAGTGCCGAGGGAACAGCCGGAGGAGGTCCCATCTTCGGAGCGGCGAAAGATTCCATTTCGACCGCGGCTTCGACTGCAGCACTTTGAAGCGGTGCGGCCGCAGCCCGCGCCACGGGCGGCATGGCTTTGGGAGGAGGCACGGCTGCTGTGACAGGAACCGGTGCCGGGCTCAGAGCACTGCTGCCATGGACAGGGACCGGCTGATAGGCGCTGTCGCGTTCAGACAGGGGGACGGCGGAAATCGAAGAGAGAGGCGCCGGAGCAGCCCGCATTCCACCGGCCGCATTGGCAAATGGGGCCGGTTGAACGAGTCCGACAGGCTGAATGCCTGAAGTGCCGGGGGGCAGATACGTGCTGGGATAATACGGGTTGGGAACGTTCTGGTTGTTCCCGCCGCTGCCGTTATAAGGGGGAGCATTGTTTTCCGGCACCGGCTGCAGGCCTCCGCCGGGAGACTGATAGGTTGGCTGTGCCCCCTGCGGAATTGTCGACGGATAGGTGGCCCCGCCCGGCACATAGGGCTGTGTTCCGGGGGTGAGTGTCTGGATCGGTGCCGGATAACCGGGAGGGTACGTGGTTCCGGCCGGATAGCCTGAATAGCCGCCATATGTTCCATACGGCTGGGAATACATGTGATAGCAGCCATGGCTCGCCATGAATGCGAGGACAGCGCAAGCCGCGTGAATCCATTCGAGCGGTCGCTTCATGACCAACCTCGGCGTGTTTGATAGGGAAATGGGCCAGGCCCGCGATTGCAAGGAAGGGCAGGTGGATTCGGAACAGGCCAGACCGCCGGAAGGCAGCCTGCGGGGATGATTGCATGATCCGAAAAGGGTTTCGGGCTGGCGGAACAGGCCCTGCATGTCAGGCATATTCTGCCACCGGGACCAGAAGATCGGCTGAACCTGCCGGTCCGGGCGCGGGGAGTATTAGGAATCTCGAAATGCGTGTCTAGACAGGTTTTCGTGTAAAGCTGTGCTTTTGGGCGGGCATTGCTGATTTTCGGGCCATTTTCCGCCTCTGGAATCACTTTTCACTTCCCCGGATGCCGCTTGACCTTCCCTGACGGCTTTGCGAGAACCCGCGCGACTGCACGGTCTGACTTCCGACAGGTTCCGGTGCGGTTCCCGACCGGAGGGAACGGATTCCGTTCTGGTCGGAAACACGGAAGACATTTCTGCACCCTGTCGCGTATCCAGCCCATTCGGATTTTCTATGAACTGCCAATTTGCCTGGATCCTGGCCGTTACGGTGTCGCTGCTTGCCGCCCCCGGGTGCACAGGGCTGTTTACCAAGCGTGCCATCGAGCAGTTTGCCGAGAGCATGAAAAATCAGGATCTGGACAAGCTCAAGTCGACAACTTCCAGCGACTTCGAACAAAAGGCCCTGCGTCAGAAAGACGCGCCCAAGGGGCTCAAAATGCTCAAGATTCCGACGGGGAAGGTTGAGATTGTGTCTGTCGAGCCGGATGGCGAAGGGAAACGCATCGCCATCGTGAAGGTCGGGGAGAAAGACAAAGCCAAAGAGGTGGAATACCGTTTGAAGCAGGACAAGGGACACTGGGTGGTCGATGACGTGATCCTGAAGCAGGATTCCGGAGGAGGCCAGCTGGTGGAACGATCGATCACCGAGCAGATGGATCTGCTGCTGACCTGCCGGGAACTGATGATTGCCTGGCGGGAAGGCAGCCGGGAAGAAAAACTGGGCTTCTGCGATCAGAGTCTGACGGATCAGCTTCAGCCGCTGCCGCCGGCCTGGTTCGAGAAACTCTCGAAGGAAATCGCCGGTCCCGGGCACCAGAGCACCTTCAAGCCTGACGCCCGTCTGAACGGAAACAAGGCCTTTGTCGTGGTCCCCCACCCGCAGGGAAGCCTGTTCCTGGAGCTGCATCAGAACGATTCCGCCTGGAAGCTGCACGATCTGGCCATCGAGCCGAATTCGAAAGAATCGACCGGCATTCGGGCACTTTCGAAGGTGGTATCGGCTCTGAATCAGTCGGCGGTCTTTCTGAATGCCTATGGCACAGAAGATCGTGATATGCTGGGAAAGAGTTCGACCAAAAACTTTCATTCGCAGTGTCTGGCCGCGGCCGACCTGAAGAAAATTTCGCTGCCGGTGCAGGTGCTGCTGTCCGACAGCTATGAAGCCCGCCAGTTCACCGATGGATCGGAAACGATCAAACGTGTGGAACTGCTGCTGCACGACCAGGACAAAACCTTCATGCTGACGCTGCGTGAAGAAGAACCGGTGAAGGAAGACGGCACCAAAGGGATCGCCGAACTGCGTGTGGATGAAGTGACCATGTTCGAGAAAGGCGACAAGGACGTGCGGCGGATGTCGTCGGTCTTTCTGTCGCTGGCGGTTTCGAATCTGTATGTCGATGCCCTGCGGCTGCGCGACCTGAAAAAACTGAAGGAAATGTCCTCCTCGGATTTCAACGATCGGGTGTGGAACCGTCCGGAAGCGGTGAACTTTCCGATCATGCCTGATCCGGACCTGCCGGAAGGGGAAGTCAGCATTCTGGCCACGGTATTCCGGGGAGATACCTCGGAAGTGACTCTGCTGCAGGGAGAAACACCGATGACGCTGGTGCTGCGTCAGACCCGGGGCTGGATGGTTGTGGATGATGTCATTATGCCGGCGATTGAACGCCCGACATCGCTGAAGGCCAATCTGGAAGTGATGTTTACGGTGCAGGCCTTTACCACGGCCATGCATATGAAGGATCTGCCCGGACTGGCCCGGCAGTCGGCCGAAGGACTCGATCGCATTGCCTGGCTGCAGCTGACCGAAACGCCGGCTCTGCTGGATCAGTTTGAAGGCCCGATGATTTCTTCGATTGTCTCGATCCAGATGCAGGGAGAAGCGGGGCTGGTGAAAACGACCGATGGCGCGGTGCAGGCGGAAATCAAGCTGATCAAAGAGGGAGACCGTTACGTCGTGGAAGATGTCTGTCTGACGACTCCGGCGGCTCCGGATCAGCGGATGGAACTGATGGGCACTCTGCGGACCATGATCGCCCAGGGGAGCATTGGACCGGCCGCCCAGCGTCGTGCCGCCCAGCAGCAGGCCGCGGCCGAACTGGCTCCCCAGCCTGAAGAAAAGAAGGCCCGGTTCGAAGCCATTGAACCGGCTGTCTATACCCGCTGAGCCCGAAAACGGGCTTTTGTGAGCGGAATTGTCCGGGGGGAAATGTTCCTGTCCGTGTGTCGGAGCGGGAAGACATCCGGAAGTCCGACTCTTCCTGCCGGGAAGCTGGCGATCCCTGTCCGGTGGGGGCTCGCGCGACTACCGGAACCGATAGGAAATAACCTATAGTGTCACAGAAGCCAGCATGTGTCTGGGCCCGCAACCGGCGTTGTCAGGGCACCGTGAGTGAACACCTTCTTTATCTGCCCGGCAGTTGTGTTCCATGAACGCCCCTCATCCAGCTTCTGGTTCCAGGCCCCGTGGAGACACCGGAGTGGAACTGCGGCAGATCGGTCGGTACGAGATCATTCGCAAGCTCGGGGCCGGGGGAATGGGAACAGTGTATCTGGCGACAGATACCGGGCTGAAGCGGACCGTGGCTTTGAAAGTGCTTCCGCTGGATCGGGCGGACAACCCGATTCTGGTCCGCCGTTTCAAATCGGAAGGCCAGGCCGCGGCCCTGCTGCAGCACAGAAATATCGTCAGCGTCTTTGAAGCCGGACAGGCAGACGGCTATCTCTTTCTGGCGCTCGAATTCGTGGACGGCATCGATCTGCTGGAATGGGTGAACCGTAAGGGACCCATCCCTGTGAAGCGTTCTGTGGAAATCATGCGGCAGTCGGCCGAGGCCCTGCAGCATGCGTTTGAACGCAATATCGTGCATCGTGATATCAAACCATCCAACCTGATGATCTCGCGTCAGGGGACCGTCAAACTGACCGATATGGGGCTGGCCCGGTCGATTGATGATACGCTCGACACCACCATCACGCGCGATGGCACCACGGTGGGCACGGTCGATTACATGGCTCCTGAACAGGCCAGCAACAGCAAGGCGGCCGACATTCGGAGCGATCTCTATTCCCTGGGATGCACCTGGTATCACCTGCTGACAGGCTCTCCCCCCTATCCCCAGGGAAGCGTCACCAACAAGATTGCCGCCCATATCTCCGGGGCGCTGCCGGATCCGCGGCTGCTGAATTCCAATGTTCCGGAAGCGGTGGTGGCGGTGATCCATCGTCTGATGGCCAAAAAGAAAGAACAGCGTTATCAAACACCGGCAGAACTTCTCGCCGATCTCAACTCGAACACACTCAAGCGGACGCAGGACACGCCTGATCTGCTGGCCATGTTTGGAGAAGATGTTTCGCTGGTCGACTCCGACGACGGCGCCTCGGTTCCGACGCGGGCCGGCGGATCGTCGACAGACTTCACGATTGGTGACAAAAAGCGTCTCCAGAAAAAGTCCTTTCCGGCCGGCAAAGTGTCGGTCGGGGCACAGGCCACCCGGGCACAGGCCACCCGGGCACAGCTGCCGGTGACTCCTCCTTCCGATCCGCGCACGCCGCTGGCCCGGCTGGGAGTGGACGAAAACGGCCAGCCGGTCGAACGGACCGTCATTCCCTGGGGACTGATCGTTCTGGGGTGCCTGGTGATCGGCGTCGCGGTCGTCGGAAACTATGTCTTCCAGAAGTATCTCAAATCAGATCTGGAAGAATTTTCCGGGCGAGTTTCCCCCTATGCGGTCGGGCCTGACGAGTCGGCCGGCAAAACGCCTGTCGATCCTCCGAACCCCTGAGGCAGGCCCGCCAGAACCCGGCAATCGCAGGGAATGTTCTCCGCTGTTCACAGGCGCATGACAGATTCTCCGGCTCGACTCTGGTCTGATGCCTGGGGTACACTCAGACAAGGGACTTTCGCCCGGGCACTGAGACGGTGTGCTCAACGGGATGTTCAACTGGGCTTTTTGTGCTCAGGAGAAACGTCACCCGCCGCGAGACGGAGCGCGGACCGTGCTTGTGACAGGGATGTGTCCGGAACTGCGGACGGACCGACGGGGTCTGTTTGTCCTTCTTGAATCGCCTGGGGATTGACGACAATTATGGAACGGCTGCTGTTGATTCTCGGTGCCGGCTTTGTGCTGATCGTCTTGGCTTATGGCGTCTTCATGCAGGTCGATGAATCTTCACTGAGCCTGGAAGAGCTGAACCAGATTCATCCGGAAGAATCATGGTTCCGGGAAACCGTGCTGGAGAATCCCCGTCCGGTCTTGGTGGAATTCGGGGCCACCTGGTGCGGCCCGTGCAAGCAGCTCGGCGTGGTTCTGAAAGATCTGGAAGTCCAGTATGGAGACCGGCTGGCGATTGTGAAAATCGACATCGATGAAAACCCGGCTCTGGCCCAGCAGTATCAGATCGATGGAATTCCGGTGCTGATGGTCTTTCAGAATGGCAAAGTCATGGCCGCTGAGGCCGGTCTGATTCGCTATGAATCGGTGGAACAGCTGATTCTGCCTTATCTGCAGAAGCCTGGAGAAAAGCCGGCTTCCGACTCTGCGCCGCCTCCAGCGGCAGAGAAAGCCCATGCCGCCTGAGTGGTGTGAGCGCGTCTGAACCAGGTGAGGGATAGGCTTCCGTCCATCCGTCGCTCGCGAGCAGGCACCCGCCGACTTCAGTCGGCAGTCACTCAGCTGGCTGCTTTTCAGCGGATCATTTCCTGGCAGGCTGTGTTGCAGTGGACAGTCACGATAGCCGCTCAGCCGGATTCCGGCGACAGCTGCTCTGTTCATATGCTCAGTTCATGCCGGCATTCAGAGGCTGCAGCTCGGCCGGCAGAAAGCGTCCGTCTTTCCGGATCAGCGTGCCGTCGAACCAGACTTCCCCGCCACCATATTCCGGCGTTTGAATCAGGACCAGATCCCAGTGCACCTTGCTGCGGTTCCCGTTATCGGCCGTGGAATAAGCATTTCCCGGCGTCAGGTGCAGCGACCCGCCGATCTTTTCATCAAACAGGGTGTCGAGCATCGGATGCTGAATCTGGTTGTTGCAGCCCAGTGACCATTCTCCGATGTAACGCGCTCCGTCATCGGTATCGAGAATTTCGTTCAATCGCTGGGTCTGTCCGGTGCAGCTGGCATCGACGATTTTTCCATTCCGGAATTCGAAACGGACTTTTTCGAAGACCTTGCCCTGATAACGCGAACCGGCGTTGTAGGTAATGGTGCCGTTCAGGCTGTCTCGAACAGGGGCCGTGAAAACTTCCCCGTCGGGAATGTTCCGGCGACCATTGCAGGCGACGACCGGAATATCCCTGATGGAGAATGTCAGGTCGGTGCCGGGCGAGACGATGCGCACCTGGTCTGTCTGCGTCATCAGCGCCTGCAGCGGCAGCTGATTCCGGGCCATGGCGATATAGTCGGTCGTGCAGACGTTGAAATAGAAGTCTTCGAACGCTGATGTGCTCATGCGGGCAGACTGGGCGAAGGACGCCGTCGGATATCGCAGCACGACCCATTTGGTGTTGGCGACGCGCATGTCGATGTGCACCGGTTTCCAGACATGATGCTGAACCAGATCGAGCTGGCTGCCTGGCACATCCGACATTTCTTCACTGTTCAGCGATCCGCGAATGCCAATATAGGCCTGCATGTTCGACATGACCTGCGATTCGAATTCGCCCAGCAGGCGCAGCTGATCGGCCGTTGCCGTGCTGTACAGCGAACGCAGCACTTCATTGCTTTTTGTCGACACGAACGGGCGGGCCCCTGCCGCGCTGGCCCGTTCCACCAGCCGGCAGATCAGCGTTGGTTCCGGCAGGTCGAACGCTTCAATCAGAACGTTTTCTCCCGGCTCCAGCCGGCAGCTGTGACTGACCAGAAGCTCAGCGAGACGATCCAGGCGCGGATCATTCATAGGAGCACTCTCTTTGTGCCGGGAGCAGTGAGGAATCTGAATCTCGAAAACGGACGACGACTGCTTTGTCAACTTGGAAAAATCGGGTCGGTCAAACCGTAAAGCCTGGCAACGGAAGACGTTTTGCGATGACGTCCCCGGAAACGAAGCCCGGACAGGGGAACTACAGCAGCGAATCGAGCAGCATGCGAAGTTTGCGCAGTTCCAGCAGCCGGGAGTCGATGGCCGTCAATTCCGGCAGCAGTTCGATCGAGAGCGCCCGCTGGTAATGATAGCGTTCCAGCTGGGCGATCAGCTTGCTGTAATCCAATTCTCCCAGCCCGACCTGCACCTGCAGTTCGTTCTGGGTCGAATCGCGCATGTGCACATGCAACGTATAAGGCGAAACCATTTCCACAATGGCGTCGCATGTTTTCGGGTTCAGAAAATAGCTGGGATCAAAGGCCAGTCCGAGCCGATCGACCGCCTGGCAGAGTTCGACCGCGGTATGGGCATCGCCGGTCAGGCGTCCGGACTGGGTTTTCAGTCCCAGTCGAATGCCATGGGCCGAGGCCATGGCGGTGAGAGTCTTGAGCCGATCGATCTCCATATTGAAGGGAGTGCCGATCGGTGATGAGGGAATAACAATCTGCGACACTCGCAGCGTGCTGGCAATGCGGCACAGGGCCTGAAATTCAGAGGCGGCCACTTCGTTGGCCAGAGTGAAAGCGATCGGGCTCAGGCGGGTGCGATCGCGCAGCCTGGCGACAAATTCGTCGGCGCTGGCCGTGACCTCGGACGGCTTCAGTGAGCCATTTTCGTCCAGCCAGACTTCGACCCGGTCAAATTCCAGGTCGGCAATTTGGTCAAGTGCCTGCCAAAAATCCATTTCGGCGAAGCAGCGGGTTGAAGCGGCAACAAACACGCACGCACCCTTCGTGGCAATTCTTCAATGAATCAGCGACCCGGGGAGCCGTTCCCGGCGCGAAGACGACTCCTCCCCAGCCGCGTCCAGTGCGACTGGTGTCGTGCCGGTAATCTACGCTGAGAGTGCCGATGCTGCAAGCTCTTCGGGAAACATCGAATGAATCAGGACTGCGATTCTCAAGGATTCTCCGTATTTTTCTGCGTCATATGCCGATAACGAGAAAAGCATTCTTTCAGAGGCTGCCGGACCGTTCCACAGGAACAGACGCCTGCCGCCTCGAAGGAAGGCCGACCGTCCTTTGCCGGACAGGACTGAACTGCCAATCTGCTTTGGGGATAAAGAGACATGACGCGATCGATCCACGGATTGATTTTTTCTGCATTGCTGGTCTCCGTCGCAAGCAGCGGCTGCCAAAGCATCGGCACGGCCACGGTTCGCGGGCAAAGCCCGTCCATGACTTCCGGAGCCGAAGTCGTGACCCCGACAGGCCATTACCGCACTCCGATCCGTTCGACTGCCAGTGAAGTCGCCGACATCTATCACGAGCATCACAACACGACGACCTATTATCCTGGATCCGCCACGCAGGCAGGGCACCATCAGGCATATGCCTGTCCGAACGGAAACTGCCCCCCGGCGGCCGGTTATGAATGCCCGCCTGGACAGGCGTATTACGGGCCACACGGTGGATGCCGGACCGGGCTGTGTCAGGATCGGTTGAGCTACGGCTATCAGGTGCCCAACGACCTGGTCTATCCCGATGCCAATGCCGTCGGAGGAGCGGTGGTGTACCCTTATTACACCCATCGCGGTCCCAGCGACTTCTTCCGCAAATAGAGTCGATCGCCGTGCGGGAGTCTGATCCCCGTGAACAGGGAGGGGCTCTCTGGTCGGCGCTGACGGATCTTTGAAATTCCTTGCCGCCCGTGTCTGACACTGGCGGCTTTTTCTGTTGATGCGCCGGTTCCTCGCTCTTTGTGAGGAATGGGCGGCAGCTGCAGAACGGTTGTTTCGCATCGGAACTGTGTTCAAGCGATCCGATTTGAGCGGAAGCAGAACAGATCCTGTGCGCTGGTGCCCATTTGCCGGTGCCCATTCATTTGTGCCCATTCATTTGTGCCCATTCATTTGTGCCCATTCATTTGTGCCCATTCATTTGTGCCGGTGCGCCAGACCGCTTCCTCCCCACTGGGGCCTGCGCAGCAGGGATTCTGCGAAAAGGAACACGGCGCGCTGTCTGCCGGCTTCTCTTTTCCGGATGAGCATGGCTCTGCGCTTCCCCAACAGATGTGCGGGGACTGATGGGAATGCCTGATTCTTTTTGATGTAGGGCCTTGCTGCATGATTGTGCAAGGACCGTATTGGAGTGCTGCATTTGCAGATTGCCCAGATTCAAAAATTCAGTGTTTTTGAATTGGTACGCCATGTGCGTTCTTATGACGACGCTACAGCAGGATCTGCCCGCTCCTGTTTGCAGCATACAGGCGTCCTCGAGGTGGTCTTGAGGACGCCTGTTGTTTTTGGAAGACATCGTAGCGAGCACCAGTGGCGCTGAGCTGGGCCTGCATCGTGCCTGTGTTTCCTGCTGAAACGTCACGCATCGCGCAGGCGGAAGCATTGTGCTCGAGTCAGATGTTCTCTCCAGTGTGCTGAAGCCGACCCCGCAGCCATCCTTGAAGCCGACCTGCGAGTCGCGCAGGCTGTGCTGTGTCCGGGGGCTTCCGGCAAAACAGGCTGCCCCCCTTCCCTGCGCAGCACTCTTCACAAGCCATGCTCGCTCTGCCCGGTTCTCATTGGATCCCGCCGGAGCAGGCACGCCTGATCGGTGTGCGTTACACTGAATCGTCAGTGTCGTCAGCCTCGCCAGCCGGCAGAGCGAACAGGCGGGAATTCTGTGAGGCGCGATCATCGCGTCTCGGCAATGACGTCGTGAGAACAGAGTCTTGAGAGTGGCGTCTCGGCAACAGCGTCATGGGAACAGGGCAAAGACATCATGTCCGATCTTCGAAATCAGATTACAGAGTTCGTCCAGCGCCCGGGCTATGCCGCATTGAAGGCCAAGCAACTGGCGAAGAAACTCGGCATCACCAAAAAGAAAATGCCGGCCTTTGAGGCGGCGCTCGAAGCTGCCGAAGCGGCGGGTGAGCTGAAAATCCATTCTTCCGGCCGGATTCGCGCAAAACGCCCGGCGGAGGCCTATCACGGCATTGTCCGCAAAATTTCGAGCGGCGCGGCCTTTATCATTCTGCATGAACCGAAGCCCCGGCAGATCGAAGGGGACGTGTTTGTCGAGGCGGAAGATCTCAAAAATGCCCAGAGCGGTGATGAAGTGCAGATCAAACTGACCAGGCGGCGGCGTGCTGCAGGGCAGCGCTGTGGCTATGTGACCGAAATCATTTCCCGCGCCACGAAGATGTTTGTCGGGACTTATTTTGAAGAAGATGATTCGGCCTGGGTGCAGATCGACGGAAAAGACTATGCCGAACCGGTCTGGGTGGGAGATCCCGGAGCCAAGGGGGCCTGCCCGGGCGATAAAGTCGTCATCGAAATGCTCCGGTTCCCGGCTCTGGGGGAATCCGGAGAAGGCGTGCTCACCCGGGTGCTCGGGGCGCGGGGAGAACCGGGCGTCGATACGCAGATCATCATCAATGAATTTGGTCTGCCGGAAGAATTTCCCGAGGCCGTCCTGGAAGAAGCCCGACTCGAAGCCGAAAACTTCCGCGAGGATGATCTGCAGGGACGGGAAGATCTGACCGGCTTGACGATTGTGACCATCGACCCGTCCGATGCCCGCGATTTTGATGATGCCATTTCACTGGAGCGGAGTGAAAACGGGCACTGGCTGCTGGGAGTTCACATTGCCGATGTGTCGCATTTTGTGCAGCCGGGAACGGCCCTGGATGCGGAAGCCCAGCGCCGCGGTACCAGCGTTTATCTGCCGACGCAGGTCATTCCGATGCTGCCGGAAGTGATTTCGAACGGGCTGGCCTCGCTGCAGGAAGGGCGTGTGCGGTTCACCATGTCGGCCTTTATCGAATTCAATCCTGCCGGCATTCCTGTGTCCAGCCGGTTCAGCCGTTCGGCGATCAGGGTGAGCCGACGCTTCGCCTATGAACAGGTGCTCCCCCTGATTCGTGGTGAAACGACACTGGCCGGCAAAAAGGAAGTGCCGGTTCGACTTCGCCAGCAACTCGAAAGCATGCTGGAACTGGCCATGGTGCTGCGCCGCCGCCGGTTCTCCAAAGGGGCGCTCGAACTCGACATGCCCGAAATCAAGCTGGATCTGGACCGGCAGGGGCAGGTGGTCGGTGCCCACGAAACCGAACACGATGCCAGCCATCAGATGATTGAGGAATTCATGCTTGCCGCAAACGTGGCCGTGGCGACCGAACTGAATGATCAGGGACTGGTGTTTCTGCGGCGGATTCACTCCGATCCGGCCCCGCAGAAAATGGCGGCTCTGGCCGAGTTCACCGCGAATCTGGGATATCCGCTGAAACGCTCGCAAAGCCGGCGCGATCTGCAGAAGCTGTTGGTGGCCGTCCGCGGCAAACCGGAAGAACAGGCAGTCAATTATGCCGTGCTGCGCAGCCTGAAACAGGCCGAATATTCCCCGGTCGATCTGGGGCATTATGCCCTGGCCGAACAGAATTATACGCACTTCACCAGCCCGATCCGCAGGTATCCGGACCTGACAATTCATCGGCTGCTGGAAGCGATTGTGATGCAGCACGATTCCGGCCGCGGGACCGGATTGGAAGAAGCCCTGCGACTCGGAAAACACTGCTCGATGACAGAACGCCGCGCGGAACGGGCCGAGCGCGAACTGATCCGGCTGAAACTGCTGGCTTACTTCGAAAGCCGGCTGGGCGAGCAGATGGAGGCCGTGATTACCGGCGTCGACCGCTTCGGGTTCTTCTGCCGGGGCATCGAAATTCCTGCCGAAGGACTGGTGCATATCAGTGCCCTCTCGCAGGACGAATATTTCGACTATGACCGGGTGACGCAGTCGCTCATCGCCCGCGGCTCAGGCAAGGCATATCGTCTGGGAGACCGCGTGCGTGTCGAAGTGGTGCGGGTGGATGTCGACCGCCGGGAACTCAACTTCGTGCTGGTGAAAGCCAATCGCCGCAGCGGGAGCCCCCGCCGTGCATCCGGCAAGGGAACGCCTTCCGGCAAACGTGGACAGAAGAAGACACAGACCCGTTCTCGCCCGCGCCGGAAGAAATAAACGGGGGACATCCTTGAGGACATTCTGCTTGTGTGGTCAGCATTCCGCCGCGCGGCATGTGACGTTTCCACAAAAAGAACACGCGCACCACAGCGGGAACCGGCCGGCCTGGGCAAAAGCCACTGATTTGAGAGATGCAGAGAGAACGGCCCGACCGGATGAAAGTCTGTTCGTTGTGAACGGATTGCGACAAATCTGATGAGAGGTTCTGAGAGCCGCGAACAAAACCTCGTCAGACCATGGGAATTTCCTTTCCGCGAGCGGATCACGGAAGGTTTTGTGAAGGGGTCTTATGGAAATCAGCGGGACAGTCAAAAAGTTTGTCAGAAATGATCATGGCGATGTGGATGGTTTTCTGCTGTCGAGCGGAGACCGGATTCATTTCCCGCCGCATCACGCCGGTGATGTCCGTGAAATCGTGATAAAGGGGGATTCTGTCACGATCCGCGGAAAGAAAGATGTCGGCCCGGATGGAAAACGGATCATTCGCGCCCGTCGGATCGAAACCGAACTGGGCCGCGTCTCCATTTTGCCCCCCAGAAAGAAGGCCGGAGGGAAAAAGAAAGCGAAGGGTCTGCATCCCCGGGATAAGAGCATGGAGGTGCTGGGCATCATTGAAGAATATGCCTGCAACCCGGACGGGCATGTGGACGGCCTGATTCTGATGGATGAATCAGTGATCAAGGTTCCCGGGCATCTGGGAGACGAATTGCAGGCCCTGTTTTCGATCGGGGAAAGCGTGCATGCCGTGGGCCGCCGCCACGAGACCCGGCATGGAGACGTGCACCTGCATGCCGAACAGATTACCAGTGCCGGCTCCGGAAAGGTCCTGCATCGTCGCCCGCCGAATGGGTCGGGCCAGCATGCGAGGCTGCAGCAGGACATTCTGCGCGAGTTGAAAACTCTGCGCGAGATGATGCAGCAACTGCTCGACCGGGAATAAATCGCCTCCGTTCCTCCTGCAGGGGACGAGTTCCGTTACGAGCCGGGATGGCTGAGGACAGACGGTGTTGATTTGTGAATGAACACGAATGGAACTCGCCGGGTGTCATCTGGCGGCTTGTCCCAATCCTGTTCGGCACGAAATTTGCGCCATATCTGGCGAGTAAATTTCTGCTGCCAAGATGACAGGTGGGGCGACGGCTGTGGTTCAGGGTGACGAGCCAGCTCGGCGG
>Ga0182738_1001561_pt1 | contig 28403 bp, 17 predicted proteins | sample eDN5th30CBELigMG_FD_128876 | JGI IMG/M metagenome (GOLD analysis project Ga0182738, IMG submission 128876) | Enriched Miracle-Growth compost microbial communities from Emeryville, California, USA - eDNA 5th pass 30_C BE-Lig MG (version 2)... ...
GTTGAAACCTCGTTGAAACCTGTTGAAACCTTGTTGAAACCTGTTGAAACCTCGTTGAAACCTCGTTGAAACTTGTTGAAACCTTGTTGAAACCTCGTTGAAACCTGTTGAAACCTTGTTGAAACCTGTTGAAACCTCGTTGAAACCTCGTTGAAACTTGTTGAAACCTCGTTGAAACCTGTTGAAACTCTCTGAAACCTGTTGAAACCTTGTTGAAACCTTGCTGAAAACTCGTTGAAACCTGTTGAAACTCTCTGCAAAATTTATGAAACCTGTTGAAACCTTGTTGAAACCCTCAGACACCTTGTTATGTAGATGCCGAAGCCTCAGGGTCGCTGGGATCATAAAAATCTCTGGCCATTTCTCTTGTGCGATTGGAAAAAAGGAAAAAATTATGAGATTTGGATCTCTCTTTTGGGTCCGTCACGAAAATGTGCTTTGCATCAGGATGAAGCCTTAGGAGTGGAAGAATTAAATTTAGTGGATTTTCAGAGAATCTCTCTACACAAGGTATTTCTCCCGTGATTCTATTTGAAAAATAGTCCCTAATCGAACTTTTTATCCTTGGAGGTGAATTCGTCTGGGATCTCCTAAATATGCAGGCTCAAGGTCCAGCAAATCAGAGACTTAACATACTGAAAGGAAAATTGAGAGACAACATTCGTTTCCTGGAAGTTGTCTCGATCCCATCACAATATTTGAAGATAAATAGAAAAGATACTTGCTTCATTTCTAGAGAAGTTTAATTTAATCAATGTCTGTCGAACTAATTTCTTTCAAACTTTGGAATCTTTGTTTATTTGTTTCAAAAAGTCTTTTGATTGATCTGCTACTACAGTTCTGATTCAGTCAAGATGAAAAGGGAGGACAAAACAATGTTTTTCCGAGAAGAGCTCTTTATCTGATTATTTACAAGATCAAAAACAAGTCAAGACATTCTCTTAGGGGAGAGATTATGAGAATGTAAAATGAAGAAGAAATAGAAAGTGACTAACTTTTTGAGAAGGGAAGATGATGATGTGGCGAAAAGAAACTACTTTTTGATGGGGAATTAACGAGAGAGAAAAACTGAAAAGACGGCGCACTGACAAGATTTGAAAGCTGAAGGCTTCGCCAAAGCACTGACTGATTTATTTCATCAGTTAGAACCCTGCTATGTTCAAAAATCATTCTCTTTCTATCTACTGTCATATTTTATTATTTCACTTGAATTACCTTTCAGTTTTGATCAAGAAGAATCATCGAACTTTTTGATCAAGGTTGAGTATTTTTGGGAGAAATGTAAGGGTGTTAGAGCCATCATGAGAATTCCTTTCGCAGTATGGAGTTAGGGTGGAGCTTTGAATCTAATTGTTTGAAGGAGTCATTTCTACGGAGCTTTGAAGCGAAGGAATGAGGATCTTTGAACTGTGCGATTTGAGACTATGTTTTTCTTTCATAAGATTCTAAAAGGGGACGATAGAGGAATAATAACTTTTGTAAAGAAGAGGAAAATACTGTAAACAGATTTTGTGAAGGAGGAAAAAGAAGGGTTTTGTGCAGAGAGTGTTCAGAACAAGTTGAAATTTGAATAGAAATCCCATCCGAGACTGCAAAAGTTTTTGTTTTAAATAAAGAGGAAAAGAGTGAATGTTTCTTCAATCAAACTTCGTGATCTTCTTTGAGGGAAAACAAATGATAATATTTGCTTCTAATTTTAGAATGTTTCTATTGCTACGATCACTTTTCAATGAAAGATGGAAGAGTAATGGAAGATAAGAGGTTATCAATATAAATTGCAACTTTAAGATAAAAACAGAAATTTATTCAAGAGACAGCTTTGATTATTTTAATAAATTTTTTGTATTAGATTCTAAGATTCTTTGTTCATAATAAGTTTTGGAGTCAATACAAATTGTCCAAAAAAGATTTCAAAATATAAATACTGAAAGATGCAAATCTCAAACTTCCCGACCAAGAGAAAAATTTGCAGAAACTGCTCCAAAAAAATCTATTTAAAGAATTATTGAAGAAAAACGACAGAAAACAGGCAATTATCCTTCCAAAATCCAATGAAGACTATTTTCTCCAAGTGTTCGAGGCTGATCTGACGTTGACTTTGGTTTCCAAAGAGAAATTTTCCTTCAATAAAAAGTAACGTCTCATTTTTTGAGAAAGTTCCTGTCTATGATTTTCAAAAACTTTATGTTAAAAATTGTTGTTCATAAAAATTTACTTAAATTTCTGAGCTGGGGTAAATATAAAAAGCAAAATTCCAAGGGTTTTATGAACTTGGTCGAAGAGTTTTTGTCAAGGAAAAAGTTTTTGGAAATCCAAGGTCGATAGCCTTCACAGTCTTTAATCTAAACTTTTTTTGATTGATTCAAAAATATTAATTTTAGTCAAAAGGCAGCTTGCTAATTCATATAACTGTTGGTCAATTAATTTGAATTTTTCTGAATTATCTCCTAAATCAAAGTTTTTCACATTCCTTCAATGCTCTAGAACAATCGCAAAAATTTAATTTAACCCAAAAGCAGCTTTGCTGAAAAAGATATAAAGCTTTTCAGTTTTGAAAACCTGATGAATTAAAACAAAAATTTATTCTTCATATTCTTCTCAAAATAATTTCTTCTTTTCGAAATGAATCAAGAACAAGCTCAACAGTTCTGGCTTAAAAGTTTTCCAGTAAAGAAAGCTGTGAGCGTCCTTTTCCTGATTCCAAGAAGCAGGACCAGAAAAAGACACAACCAACTTTCTGGAGAAGGCCAAGAATTGGAAGTATTTTTGAGTAATTCTTTATTGGTACTGGGGCTCAAGGCTCAATAACCTTACTAGACCAATGTCAGGCAATGTTTCACAAAAAGTTTTGAATGATAATTCGGATAGAATTCTAAAGGAAAGATCCATAAGATTCTTTTTGAAGTTCATAAATTTCTCTCAAATTTTGCCTTGTATTTGAATTATTTATCCTTTGGAAATATGCATTGAAGACCTCAAAAAACTTAAATGACGATAAAATGTATTGAATATGACCTTCATAGGGTTCAGGGTGCTTTTTCTTTGCAAGGATGAATTTATAAAAACCTGAAAGAATCGGCTAAATGAGTAAACTTTCCATGAAATTATCTTTTTATTCGAGCTTGACAAAGTTATTTTCATAATTCTCTAGAAATGCCTTCTCAAAAAAAACTTTTTGATCTAAGATTGAAAAGTCCAAGTCTCAATTTCCCCAGAGAATCGGAATTCGAAGGACTACATTTCAACTAAATTTATTTGACAATCCATGCTAAGAGTTGTATCAAACAAATATGTCATGATTTGCTTACTTTTCCAGTTTTCTGAATATTTTGAAGAGGTCATTTTGATATTCATTACTCTTTTTGAAAGTCTCAATATTCATTCTGTTTTAATTCTTGTTTCTCGGAGAAAAGTTTTGAGAACTCGACAAAGCTGTCTGCAGGCAATATATTCTTGCTAAATCTCAGGATCGCAGTCTCTCTCGAACTCTTTTTAAAGATGAGACTTTCAAAACTCTTAAAATCTTTCTGAGAGGATATGGTCAAATAGATTATAACTGAAAAGTAAAAATATAATTTTATTGGAAAAGCAGCCCAGATTGTTTGAATAAATCTTTAGTGGTCAAAGAAGTTTATCTTCTTCAAAATAAAGGATTCAAGTTAAAGATATCCCCAAAGAGTCTTTCTGAAAAACAGAAATTTCATCATCTCCAAGAAAGGCTTTGTTCATGCAAGCGTTTATCGCATTCTCAATGTCAGAAACAAATAAAGCTTTCCTTTTAAATTTTCATGAATTTTTTTATTAAAAGAATTTTTTTAGTTTATTTTCCAAGAACTTGTTTTTACTGATCTGAGGAGAGATAGTTTTTTTTTTCCCCGTTTTTTATAAGTATTGAACGAAAAACGTTGAAAGAATTCCAGAATGCGAAATAACTCAGTCATCAATTCAGTCAAAACAAACTTCCAGAGAAAAGCTCACATATATCTTTTCTCAAAAATTTTTTATTCAATGGGAATAAGTTTGATTTCAAATTATTAATTTTGGTCAAAAAGCAGCCTGTATTAACATGACTGGTTTGATCAAGTGACTTTGTATTGAGAGGGTTGAAATAGTACTTTCTTGTCATTGCTTTTAGATGATTAATGATAGCTTGAGAGACATGTTTTTGAACAGGTCTCAAAATTGCAAGAGAAAATTTATTTCCCCAAAAGGGTAAAAATATAACTTCGATTCGAGAGCAGCCAGCCTGAACAATTTTTCTGAGTTTTTTTTTTTTTATTCTTTCTTGGCAATACTCGGGCTTTTCCTGTAGTGGTCAGATCCACTCAGCAGGAATTTACCTCTCGAAGTAAATACAGCTTAAAGATAAAAATTCTGTATCAAACTTGAGTTCAAAGTTCGCTGCAATTTTCACAACTTTATTTCATCTTTCAATCACTCCCCGATAATTTGTATCAAAATGGAGCCTTTTGAAAAGTGATCGGATCAAAGTCCAAGTTAAAAGAGTTTTGAAATGAAGGAAATCCTCACTCCGTCAGAAATCTTTTCTATTTAATCATCAATTCAAAATAACGGTTCAACGTATAATATTTTTAATTTGCAACTCTGAATATTGAATCCACTTGAGAAGAAAATCTTCAGAATATCAGCATGCAATAAGGTCTTTCAACTGATGAAAATTAGAGTCCTTTCCGGTTGTTTGATGAAAAAGAGAGTTGTATTTCACATTGCTTGCCAAGATACTCAGAAAGAAAAGTTTAACTGTCGCTAAAAATATTATTTTAGTCGAAGAGCTGCCTAAAGAGTGTCAATACAAAAACTGCATCAGCTTATTTTTATAGTTAATGAGCTTAAAATTCTTCAATTTCTAAATTAATAATAAAGAATACTTAAAAAATTTGAAAAATAATAAAATCTCCTCTTCTTTTTAAAAATCGGAGCATTTATTGCGTTATGGCGAGCTTAGCGGGATTTGGGTTATTTGGGCCAGGAAATTCAATTTTGACAGCAATTCATAAAGCCCGAGGCTGTTCAGAAGAACTTGGTAAATTGCAGGACTGGATAAATCAGTTACTTGGCAAGAAAGTAGCAAATCCAAAAAGCATCCTGACCCTACTTATCTCAATGGAGGAACTTCAGAATGAGCCGGGATGCCATTTAAATCCAGCAGTCTTGTTTTCTAGGGTAAAAATTTTGCATGATATAGGTGATGAAAGACAAAAGGGTTGCAAATGAATTGTCTATTGATGATTGTATTAATTCTCGTGGCAGGGTTGATAATAAACAACTGAGATATGCAAAGAAAACAAGATTAGAGGCAGAGTTGATGGTCTTTAATGTCGAAAAGTTTGTTGAAGAAAAAATAGGAAAAATTATTCAATCAATACAAGTCCTTTTGTCAAGTCAAGAAGTTTGCAAAATATCGTTAGAAGAAAGATTGCAAGTAGTAGAAGCTCAAGAGAACATTTTTATTGAGAAGGTCTTTCAGCATTCCAAGATCTCTTATTTCAGATCTAAAAGTTTATATGATATCAAGGACGTTTTTGATTTTTGCCTTTTTACGTTGAGAGTACCTGAGACGAATAAATTATTTATTGATGTTTTGGACAAAGATAAAGACAAACTAAAATTATACAATTGGACTCGAGATAAAATGATTTGTAAGCACTTCCAATCCCCGCACCAAATCATGATTCTCTCGTCAAGGCAAGAGAATCCAGGCATAATGTCTCAAGGAAAGAGAAAAGCAAAGCCTGAGAAAGGTCTGAAACCAGATAAAAATGTTTATCCAGCACTTTTTACTTGGATAATGAGAGCTCTTTTAGAAGACTCAAGACAAAATGTGAAGCAGCAAAATGAAGAATTTATTGAAAAGGAAGTAATCAGACTAATGGTAAATCGAGACAAAATAAGCGAAGAGATCAGCTCAGATTTTGCAGAAGCAGAACACCAACTCACATCTTTGAAGCCAGAAGATTTAAAAAATCTTGTCCAATCTTGGAATATTTCACATTCTGTTTTGTCTGGTTTGAAAGAAAAACTGAGTCAAGTTGGAATTGACGAAGAGATGATGATAAAGTATTATAAAGACTATCAGTTGCCAAATCCCTCGTTCAATAAGATTTATAAGCTTCAAGATAGTAAGCAGATTTATTTTTGGATAACTCTGATGGCAATGTTATTAAAAGAATTGCCGCTAGAGGCAAATCAATTAAAGAAGAGCTCATTAATGTATTGGGATTTTGCAAAATCCTGATATGGGAATGAAACTTAAGGTGAATATTTTAAATTCAGAGATGAGAAAACATTATTGGAAGACAACCAAAGAGGTTCAAAAAACACTTTTAGAGAAATTTAAGGAGAAAGAAGAAATGACAAAGAGTTTATTATCACAAACCCTTCAAGTGATCGAGGATAATTCTGATAATTTGCATGCAGGTGATAAAATGAAACAAGATAGAAAGTTAAATGAGCTGAAAAATCTTGAATTGCAGGAACAAAAGCTGAGACCAGTTCATAAAGTTAGAGTATTAACACAACCCCCCAGTGGATCCGATGGCACTGAGAAGACTGTTGCTGATTCAACTGATGCAGGATTTCGAGAAAGCCCTTGATTATAAGAAGAAATTCATGGAGATAAAGACAATTAAATTAGTCTCTTTCTATGAATCAACATTACAGACTCTCTTTCCAAATTATAATAGTTTACTTTAGATTTATTCCTTTTAGAATCTTTCATAGTATGAGGTTCATATGCGTTGATATAATTTTATCGTAAATAATGAGGAATTTCTTGTAGGATCTCTCTTTATTTCATTATCCTTGTTGTTCTTTTTTGTAAATAGATTGAGTATGCTTTCATTGAAAAATGAAAAAAACCTGAGTTATTTTTATCAATGTTGATTCCTATAGATCCTGGCCAAATTCAACTACTCGAAGCTCAACCAGCTTCCCTCAGAATTTGAGTGGTTGATTTTTAGTGTGGTTGAATTTTATGAATTTCCTTTCAACATTTATCAGTTGAATTTCGAGAAGACTTGGAGGAAGATTTTAGAGAACCTGGCTGAAGTCCAAATTCATAAAATAAAAAGAAATTCTCATTTTTCCAAAGAGGCCTGAAAAATGTCCTTGCAAGCTTTGCGCTCAAAGTTGGCTGGATTTGGAAATGACAAAAATTTTTTCCTCATGAAATTTAGAGAAAAAGATTTCTCCTTTTTTGAAGGGATTGAATTTGGAGAAGATATTTCCTAATTTACTTATTGGTTGAATTTGGAAAAGACTGCTAAGGTATTTCTTATTTAAAAAAACTGGTTGAATTTGACCGGGATCTAGAGTAGTTATCCAGTATTTTCAAATTATTATCGCTTCAAAATGTCTGAAGTAAGCCTTGAAGGTTCTAATTATCATATCCTTTCAGCGTATTCTTACGAGTTTCCTAATGGAGAGAATTTCTTGAAGACATTTCATTATTTTTATTCTCACAAAAACAGAGGAGAGAGACGGTCATTTCGATATTGTTTTATGCTGAGATTTTTTTTCTTTGCACGCGAGAGAAAAAGGGGATGTTGGCAAATTTTTTTTTAGAAGACTTTACAAACGTTGCTTCCTTTCTCAACGTCCTAACCGAGAATACTATCAAAAAGGAAACACTTTGAAACCTTTACGGAACCTGGTGAAACCCTCTGAAACCCTTCCGATCCTTCTTTATGGCTCAATGATATTGAGCTTAAACCGAAAAGAAAACTTCTATCAACTTACTATTTTAAATCCTCAAAAACCCCGCTTCGGAAGTTTTCCTTGCCAGAGAATCTCAAGAAGAAAGTAATTTTTAAATTGGGGTAATTTTGATGATGCTGGCCAACTCCACTAATCTTCATTCTGAGGATCCCAGTGCAGTGTTCTTTTTTTCTCTCCAGGAAATGTTCACCTGAAAACAAAGACTATGAGTTCTTTGACGAACCAGCTCGAAGACAAGTGTCCGAGTTCCAGAAGACATTTTGAGATAAGGTCTCAATGCAATGGTTTCTTGATGATTGTCAGAAGCAAACCTCTACTTTGAAATAGCTGAGCAAACTTCAAAGCAATGAAAAGAATCTCATTATACATTTAATTTTTTTCTACGTTTACAAAAGTTTTCAAGAAATCTTTCAAAGGAAATATTTTATGAAAGAATGACGAAGGAATAATATTTCAGATATATTCATCAGGGAACTTGAATCAACCTTGAATGATTGTTTGATTTTCATAACTAAATTGATCTTCTTCATAATTTTGCACAATCAACTTTTTAGCAAATTTCAACCTGAGTCGTAAAACAAAGCTGAAAAGATGCTTCCAAAGAAGATTTAGAAGCGATCAGCCTCGTACCCATTGGTTTTTATGATGAAACTTCATATCCTTTGTTCGTGAATAAAACCTGAGTTCAATTTTTCTCTTTTTGATTGCCTTGAATTTTTCAAAAGCTGTGTATGATCTGATATTTCGAGCATCCATGAGATGATCCGCTTTTCAGTCTTATTCTAGATCATCAAAATTGTTTCTTGTCAGAGGATTTTGTAGATTCTCAGAGATTTTCGTCCAGAAATGGAGAAGAGGGAAAAATACCTAACCAAAAGGTTATTATTTTTTGTAAAATATACTTGAGAGGGATTTCTTAGGCTCTTGGATCGTTCGAGATCCCTTTGAAAAAAATTGTTTTGAGAGAACTTTTTTTCGTCCGTTATGTAGCTACACAGTATCAGAAAGTCTGTGTCTTTGATTTCTTGATGAAATTTAGAGGATTTGTATCATAATAAAGCTCAATTTATTAAAAGGGGTTGAATTTATTTGATCGGTCACTCTTCCGTAAATTGGAATGTATTGAGGTTAGAAATATAAATTCCTTCTAAAAGCAGCCTAGAAATTTTTCAAAGAAACTCTTGATGGTTATTTTTACATTTTTAGATTTGATGTGTTTAAAAAGGCCAAAGAGGCAAGAATTAATAATTAAAAAAAAAATCGAAACGAAAATATTATCTGATCATTGCACTTGATGAATGCAACAGTATCTCAGGAAAATTCTGCCCAACTTCGTCAGTGGATGAAGTATTGGTTTAAGATCGAAGAAGAAAGGGCTACTCTCATATTAAACTGTCTCCAAGAGCTTTTAGAGGAGGAAGAGGAGGAGGATCAAGCTCCAAATGATTTCTCTTTGGATGCTTGTGTTGATTATCATGGAACTCTGAATCAGAGACAGCTGAGACATGCGACTCAAATTTTGCGTCGAGCAGAAGTCATGTCAGAAGCGATCACTTTTGATGTGCAGAAATTTGTGAAAGAAAGATTTATCCAAGCTATGCAATCAGTATTAGCCGTGGCCCCCTCCTTTCGAATAAGAAATTTCCCTTTCTGGGTTGAAAGCAATTCCGAATTCATCCAAAGCAAAGGAAGTGAAGGGAAGTATCTCATTCAATGGACATTTGATATTTTTTGCTTCACTCAGAAAAAGCGGTACTCATCTTCAGTCAATGTAGTGGATCTGATGAACGTTTTTTTGCTTTGCGAAATGGTACCAAAGATAAACACATTATTTCTTGAGGTTCTGGCTCGTGATCCAAATAAAAATATAGAAAGTCAATACAAATGGGTTCGAGATCAAATGCTTTATATTTATTTTGAGCATCAATGCCAAACTAAGAATTTGTCGTTCAGGGAAGAGAAGGCCTTTGGTCAGATAAGAAACAGTTTCAAGCCTGATAAAAATGCTTATCCGTGTCTTTTGAATTGGGTTATTCAAATTATTCTCCACAATAAATTGAAAAATCAACAAAATGAAGACTTGATTACTCATCAAGCTATGAAACTGAGAAAACAATGCAACCACATGATTCAAGAAATTGGTCAAATAATACCGATACCAGAATTTAAAGAAGAATTAAAACAGCTCAGACTGCTTCAATTCGAGGATTTCAAGACTATTGCTAAATCTCATAATAATTTGCATTTTCTATTGTCAAGTTTGAGAGAAAGATTAAGTCATTCTGGAATTAATAAAGAAAGTATTGTAAATTATCACAAAGAGTATTCACAAAAGCCTTCATTTAAGAAGATCTATCAACTCCAGGACGAGAAAAAAATTCATTTCTGGATAGTTGTCATGGCAATTGTCTTAAAGGAATTGCCCTTAGGGTCATTTCAACTAAAAAAGAGCTCATTAACGTATTGGATTTTACAAAATCCGAACATGGGTCTGAAACTAAAGATGAACCTTTTGAATTTGGACATGAGAAGGTACTATATCAAAGAGATTAAAGAAGCTCAAATGATTCTGTTGGGAAAACTTGGAGAAAAAAATGAAAATATGAAAGCTTTACTTCAGCAAACTCTCCAGATTATTGAAGAGAATCATCAACCTGCCATTCAAGATCTTCAGAAACAAAAAGAAAAGTTAAAGAGATTTCCAGACCATGACTTGCAAGAGCAAGAGTCAATTCACAAGGTTAGAATATCAGAAAAAGGGACTTTAAAAAAGATACAAACAACTGCGATTAATGTGGAGATTTTTAGAAAGCAATTGATGAGGTACAAGCAACTCAATTCTTTTGGCACATTCATCTTGACAATTATCCATTTTTATCAAGATTTTCACCGCTTCTCAATTTCCCTCAAGGACTGAACATTATTCTGCAAATTTCTTTTAATTTTTGGACAGTGTCCAGAAGGCAGGAACAAAACGATTATGACTTTCTACTTGCATTGAAAAGTATCCTGACTCTTGAGAAACTATTTTTACAAATCTATTCCACCATTCCTTTGAAAAATTGAAATTTATGTCACGCCTCACTGTTATTTCCTGAACATTATGAAAGATTTCTGTCTCTATATGAAACTCTCCAAAAGGTTGAATTCCTGTGTGAAAGAAGAATAAGGGATTTTCTCTTGAAAATTCTCCAAAAGTTATTCCAAAACAGCATAGCTAATTTAAGAAATAAAGCCTCTTTTAACTTTATAAAAATAATATACTCATCTTTTGACTTTTTCTCGGACTCTCAAAACCCAAAAACCAAACTTTGATTCCCTTTGATGAGAGCTTCGAATCCAAACAATGACGGAAATTTAGAGAGCCTCTTCAAACCGATAAAATCCAAGAGACTCCCTCCAATCCATATTCTCTACGATATGTATCAAAATTTTCCTCAAAGGTTCCAGGATTATCATCATCTAGAGTCAAACTCACATCAGATGCTCAGTCATCTACACGGCAAAAAATAAAATTGAGAAGTGTTGAACTCGATTGCCACTCTATTCAGTAATATTCTTGCATCACTTTGCACTAAAGACTCTCGGAAATGTGAAACCAGGCTTTCGAGAATTTTGTGGAAGCCCTTTCAATGCTCTGCAAGGACAAAAGGCCATTACCGAACTGCACATCATTTTCAGGTAGTTTTTTGGAATTTCTTTCCATTATCATTTCAATAAAGAACTCCAATTATCAAGCCAGAAGAATTTCAGTTGTTGTTTAAAAGCTTAAAGTCACTCAAATCTCTGAAGACTCTTTACATAACCTTCTATAAGATGTAAATCCGATATGGTCTTCTTATAAACCTTTTCAAGAGAAAAGATTTCTCACAATCCATTCAGAATATTTAGTAAAATCATCAAGAGAGCTCCCGATCTACAAACTCTGAATATAAACTTTATCGAGTATTCTAACCGATCTCAGGCCATCTTATACTTCTTGATAGGTGTTTGGGAATTTCAGGGAAAGGATTAAGTAATCTGAGTCAAACCTTCAAGAGCCTTCAGAAACTGCAGAAGCTCGGTATAGCTTTCAACAGGTACTGACCTGCTCAAACAGAATTTATTCATGATATAGCTGCAATATTTCTGATAAAGGGTTGAGAGATTTGGTCAGAAGGTTCCAGAGAGTGAATTCATTATACTCATTCAGTTTGAACCTTGATTGGTAATAGTAGTTGGGAGGCAGGTCGGATAGAATTTTTATAGGTGTAAAGGTTTGACAAATAAGAGTTTCGAAGTTATAAAAGATGGTTTGATTCCAAAACAACAATTAAAGAGACTTTATCTCAATTTTTCTTGGTATGGAATCGGAAAAGAAATTTGAGTCACGAGAGTTTTTAGGTGTGGAGAGGTCAATGACGAAGGAGTGAAATTCTTCAGTGAAGGCTTAAAGAAATTAGTGAAGCTGGAAAGCCTCTGGCTGGATTTTAGTGGGTAAAATTGATGGAAGGATGATGAAATAGACTAAAATATCTAATAGCTGTGAGGGTCTTACAAATTTAGGGATACAGGAGATTTGTGAAGGATTCATGGGTTTAAAGCTTCTAAAGGGGCTTGATCTGATATTTGAAGAGTAAATAGTGAAAAATATGAAGCGAAGAACTCTAAATTTTAGGTGCAGTAAAGTGGATAATGAAAGCTTGCTATATCTAACAGAAGGGTTACACGCTCTAGAGATGCTCGAGACGGTTCACCTCAGCTTTAAATGGTAGGGTTATTGAATAAGCTAGGGGTTTGAAAATGAAAGGTGTGGTGAGATCTCGAACACTTGTCTCGAATATCTGGGAAAAACCTTGAAAAAATTGTTGTTTATCAAGAGCATAAATTTGAACTTTTCTCAGTAAGTTTAAAGCATTGGAAATATTGTTAATAATCATAGGTGTGAGAAGATAACAGAGTTTGGGATTGAAGGTCTTGAGAAAGCTTTAAAAAGTCTGCCTTTGCTTGAAAGGCTCGAGATTATATCTTCTATTTCATGAAACAAGGTCTAGGGGCTGTTATGAAAAGATTTTATTATTCGCAGTATCGCTTTTTTTGGTCTTTAAAGCTCATTTTAATTTCAATAAAATTTGTATTCATTCCTTGACACTTTATAGAAACTTCCTTGAAATACAATGGAATTCCTTATATCCTTTTGAACCTTTTGAAAATTTCAAATAAGATCATTCTCAAAAAAGACTAATCGATCATTTTCTCCAAGACTTTGATCAGAGTCAAGGATTTTTCCTTTGAGAGCAGGAATGATATTGTTCTTGTAAGAAAGAAATACTTTTAAAAGCGATTTTGGAAAATTCAAACCAAATTTTCAATTTAATTTTGAAAAAGAGCGCAAAAATTCTTCTCTAATTTCATTTTGAATCTGACTCTTTTCCCACATTTTTCACTCTATTACTCCCAAAAACTTTCTTATTCAGTTGTTAGCAACCTCTCTTAAATCGAGATATCCAAAATAAAAGTCTTTCAGAGGAATTTTTGCTTACTAAAAAACTATTTTCCAACAAGTAATAAAAATTCAATTTTGGGCTTTAGTCTACTAAAGTCAACCAAAAGATGTTTATTTCTTATCTTTTATTCTTTTCTTATAGGATCTTGATATGAAGGCTGATATTTAGCTAAATGAGGAGACAATAATTTTCTCATATATTTCTTGAATACTTTTCGAATATTCCTTCAAAACTAAGAATCTAGCCTGAGTTCCAAAGTTTAGTCGAGCACTGAATAATCTATCTATTGGCAACTCTGAATCCCAAACAAAGCTATTTTTGTCCTTCCAATCAGAAATTAAAAAGACATAGAAGAGTCTATTTCAATGATTTAAAGACAAAGAGCTCAGAAAAATATCCCAATAAATCTCTTCTTCTCTATTGTTTTTTATTCTCTTATTCCATATCTCCAATATCATTCTAAGGAAATTTCTATTAACAAATTGAGCCAAATAAAGAACTTCTGAGCCATTACAATCTTTCTAAACACTTTTGACGCTTTCAAATCTCTATAGCACTTTAGCGAACTGAAAGGAGTTGTTAAAAGCCAAGGAACTTATAAAGTAATGAGATATATTTTTCCCAAGAAGGGATATGCTGGGGAGTGTAAATTTAATTTAGTTTTGATCCAAGGGAGTGATTTTGTACGATAATTTGGTAAACTATGCCAAGAGATAAATTTAAACTCACACACCTATGAAAACAAAGTTCAAATAAAAAAACACACAAGCATACACAAAGCATATTTTAATTTTTTGTTTTGATGTTTGATTCAAACTCAATCAACCTTGAAGAACCTGCTTCCAATGAACAACCCTATGGTACTCTTCCTGTCCCATTCTCCTCCATAATTCCGCTATCTAGTCCTTGAAAACGTCAAAAAGAAGAGAGATGAATACCTTGTAGAAATCCGCTGCCAACAAAGGTAAAGAAATCTCCCTCTTTTTCTCACACTTTCCAGAGAGAAGATCTTAAACAAAAAGAGATTCAAGGACCTTCCTGAAGCATCAGAGACTAACGATATAAATCTTGCCGCACCAGAAATCGAAGAGAATTTTGATGAGAATAATGAATTAAAGAATTATATTACTGTTTGTCTCAAAAGAAATTACAACGTCAGTGACTTTGACGAGCTCGTTCAAGGCCTTCATTCTGACAACCGTTTCAATCAACATTTCGGTGTTATCGGCATCAGGAAAGTCCTTTCCGTCGGTAATGTGATTGTAATGGCGATTTCTCACAATTTATAGAAGGAAATCCTCCAATTCAGCTCGCTATTGATGCTGGTATTATCCCAAGACTTATTGAGTTTATGGGCAGGGACGACGAGCCTCAGCTTCAAGTGAGAAATTAGAACCAAAATTGGATGTGTATTAATGTGATATTTTAGTTGGAAGCAGCCTGGGCACTAGCAAATATTTCCTCAGGAAGCTCTTTTCATACAAGAAGAGTTATCGACCAAGGTGCCCTTCCTCTTTTTGTTAAATTACTCAAATCTTCCAAAATCAACATCGTCGAACAAGTACTATTGTAAAGATTTCGACAGAAAAAGCTCAATTTCTGTAGGCGGTATGGGCAATAGGAAATATATCAGGAGACTGCGGCGAAATAAGAGATATAGTCTTGGCTCATGGCGCATTATATCCCTTAATTTCTGTCTTGAAAAAGGCGATTGATGAAAAGGATAATCTTATCATCAAGCAAGGCACTTGGGCTTTGTCAAACTTATGCAGAGGAAAGCCTGAGCCTGATTACAATAAAGTGAGAGACGCAATCCCCGTTCTTTCTTCCGTTATTCAAGAATCAATTCATCTTGACGTTTTGAGTGACGCTCTCTGGGCTCTCACGCATCTTTCTGAAGGAAATTATTTGAAGGTCCAGAGAGTGTTGCAGACTGGAATTGTACCCTCCCTTGTGAGACATATAGAGTAAATTTTGGAAGGGTTTGTTGGTGGTTAATGTTCTCTAGCGTTCCATTTATTTCAGTGATAGTTCCAGCTTTAAGAATTTTGGGAAATATTGTTGCAGGAAATGATAAACAAACTGATGTACTTGGGATCTTCAGTGATTAATTTATTGAAAATTTTCCAATAGGTTGTTCTTCAAGTCCCAAATGTGATGAAGAAGCTCTTTAGACTTTTGAGACACGATAAGAAAGCCGTCAGAAGAGAAGTCTGCTGGGCCTTATCAAACATCGCCGCTGGCCGCTCCGACCAACTTGAACTCATCATTGGAAACCCTGAATATTTGAACCAATTAATGAGAGTCGCCCTCAGCGATACTTTCGAGGTATTTTTAAAAGAGCTTATTTGAATAAAAATTTATCATCAATTTAGGTGCAAAAGGAAGCAGCTTGGATATTGACAAATGCAACAAATGACGCAAATGAAGAGCAAGTGGTGTCAATGGCAAAACAAGGGACATTGGAATGTATGTGCAAATTGCTCAAAAGAGAAGAAAGTGAGCTGATTGAGGTTGGGCTGACTGGAATCCTCAACTTTTTGAATTTTGGAGGGCTTATGGCAAGTAGAGACGGCACTGAGAATAAGTATTTGGTGGCTTTGGAAAATAATGGCATTATTGAAACTATTACAGGACTGCAATATCATGGAAATCCTAAGGTTTATGAGTTGGCCTTGAAGATTTTGGAGACACATTGTGATGTTGAAAGTGCCTTTTAAATAAGGGAAGGAGTTGGTCCTGAGGATTGAGAACAAAAAATGGAAAAAATAAATGTACAATTCAAAAAAATTACTACCATAAAAAATTTATAAAGGTCAAGTGATAAAGGAATGGATATGTTTTGTTGTTTTAAAAAGAGAGTTTTTATTTATTTGTTGTTGTGATTTTGCTTGATCAACTATTAGTCATACATAAATGAGTAAGTTATGTTTGATAGTGTGTTCATGTTTGAGAATCTCTTTTGATTTTTGTGAGAAAGTCACAAGGAAAGAAGGAGAGAAAAGAGAAAAGAGAATATACAAATATTCATAATTTCGTTAGTATTCATCGGTCATGTTCTGTTTTAACAAGGTTATCATGAGATTGAAAAAAGTTTCTTTATTCTTCCTTGAGATTGATTGAAACTTGACAAAATTTTGGATTCATCTCAAAACAGTTGATCCATTTCTTCTTTCATTGGAAATCATAGAGCTTTCTTTTTCAAATAAACAATTTTTTTGGGGAGACAAAATGGCCTTTTTTCATTCTGGAATTATTTTTTCCCTTCTTGAAAGGTAGTTCGATTAGAAGAAAGCCTGAATAAATTTTTGTCTCTGAAAATTGAATTGAGAAGAATGAAAAAAACAGAAATTTTTCTTGATGAAAATTCAGGAGGCCGGGATTTGAAAAAAAAATGGAGAAAAATTTTTCTTCGTCTCAAAGGAAAAATCTCAAAAAAATCCTCTCTTTTTTCTTGTCAAAAATTACATTTCTTTGAGAGAAATTCTTAGTCGAATTTTTTTCGTTGCATTTCTTGCAGCCCTATCGTATCCAGAATCTTTTGGTTCTTTCGAAAAGAGGAGAGAAATTAGAATGGTTCAATCTGATTTTTCCTTATGAAATCTTCTAATTTGGTTTTATTGCTTTAATTACTTTAATTATATTTTCAATAAAGATGAAAATTTTTAGCAAAAAGTTCAAAAAAATAATTTCACTTTTAAGAAAATTATTTAGCACGCTTTCCAAACAAAAAAGGAAACTCACTCAAAGATCAAAATAAATATTCAATTTGATGAAGAGATGGATTTGGAAAAGTAAAAAAAAAATGAATCTACAGTGAAAATATTTTGAAAAAAATTCTTTTCGAAGAAATTTTTTCAGCTCTTGTGAATGATATTTACTTCACTTTCAAGTCTTTGCTCATTTATTTTTTCGATTCTGACCAAAATGCCTCAGATATAGATATTCTTCATATTTTGAAGTTCATTCAGAAAAACTTTTTAAAAATGAGAGACGTTCAAAAGAATATTCTAGCGAAATTCTTTAAGGGACCTGTTTTGAATTTGATTTTATAAAAACTCTGAAACTTCTTCAAAATGACTCAAAATTTCAAGTTTGCACGTAATCTCTTTTCTCTTTTCATCTTCAGAAGTATCCTTTTTTGTCTCGATTGACAATTTGATTTCTACATACACTAGAAAAATTCTAGAATGGATATGTTGAGGTTTCAATATTTTAATGACACCTTCATGGGATATAAAGACTCTTCATGAGGGTCCAAAATAATAATTTCAGTCTCAGAAATATTATTTAAATACTTGTTACGAACAAAAAAATCAAATTTTAAGTCGGACTATAACTCGCTCCCTCCTCCAACCGTTTCATCTGAACCCCGCCAAGCTCCTCTCTCTGAAGAATGCCCTGCATTAAAACCTCTCCCTCAAGTTCTTCTCGAAACCCAAGGTAATCCTCAAGACAAGGCTGAAGAGCACCTTTGAAAGGGTGATATTTTTGGAGAGTCCAAGAAGCTTTTACAAGACTTTAAGTCGAATACTCAAGAGAAGCAGCTAGTTGGAATCGTTGACATCGAAAGAACCGTTATCAAAAGTATACAGATCTCATTTTTTTCCCTCGCTTATTCTTTGATAGTGAACTCAATCCAACAAAGCATAACCGAAATGATCCCTAATTTAATGGAATTGGCACAGAAAAATGAAGCTCCAGACCTTCAAGTACGATTCTTTAACATTGTGAAATCATAATGAAAATGAGTAGACAAAAGTATTATCTTTATTGGCGAAAATTTGTGAAGGAGATACCCAACAAACAAAACAATTTGTTGCAAATGGAGGGATTTCGATCTTTTTAAGATTGCTTAAATCTCCCAATCTTGATGTTCAAGAGAATGTAAAGAAGTTTCCCATGGATTTTTTTTTCATCTACTTAGGCAATCAATGTAATTGGTATTATGGCTGATTTCCCAGAATTCAGAGATATGCTTTTCAAAAATGGTGCTTTCACTTTCCTGATTCAAGTCCTAGAAAAAGCTCTAAAGATGTACATTGTTGAAAAAGGGGTTTGGGCTTTCTCAAAGTTTTGTGAAACTGTGTTCATGACTGGGGTAGTTCGCTTCCTCTTTAAATATTTAGAGTGCCAATAATTCACTTATCTCGATGATTAACATGCCTAGCTGTTCTGATGTTTCAGTAGTGACTTTGGCTTTTAGGATAATTCAAGATATATCGGCGATCCCTTTTATGAACATTGAGGTATTGAATGATTTGAGCAAATTTATTCATATGTTAATAGTGGTTTTTACCAGCTTACGATCTTATAAAGAAGCTATTTGGCTTGAGTAAACATTAAGAAGAAAATATTAGAAGATAAGTTTGGCAAATATTATCTCAGACTATCACTTCTGAAATTTGGCTTGACTTTCTTCTTAAATACCATGAATATATTGAGAAACTCCTTGAAGCTGCTTCGACTGACACCTTAGAGATCCGAGTGAAAGTTGTGGAGATCCTGTTAAAGATAACTGGAGGTGCTAATACTGACCAAATGATGTTTATGGTTGATAAAGGAGTGTTAGGTTTTATGTATAAACTCACTCAACAAAGAGAAAAACAACTTCGTAAGATGGGACGAACTGGGATGTGGCATTATGTGAAGAGCTTATTTTTGGGCCTGCTTCGTAGTTTTTAATAAATGATTGATTTGTGGATGACTTGTTTTTTTCAATAAGGAAAGTTATTTATAAGACATATAGAATTCTATAGAAATTGAATTATGAGTCATCAGTGTTACTGAACCCTCTAAACTTGAAACACTTTGTTCCTCCCCTTGGTCTCCAATATTTTTGGACATGACATAAAGATTTTTAAAGATCAAAATTTATCTTAGCAAAACGCTTTCTCAGAAAAAAACTTTACAAAGAAAAGTTGACCAAAATAATTTTTTCCCAAAGGAATTGATTTCAATCTTGGTGCTATTTCTTTAAAACTTTATATTAAATTTCTCCACTTCACATCATCCAGTCCTCATTCTGGACATTTTCTAAAATGACAAAATATGATTCATGTTTTAAAGTCACTAAACCAGAACTTCAAAAAAATTGACTAGGGTCAAAAAAATAATTTGGGTTTTTCAAAAGTAAAATTCTGCTCATTTGATGTCCTAGGATGAGTAAACATCCTTCATAATTTTAAGTGCATATGGGCAAAATTAACTTGAGAAGTTTCAACAAAGAGCTGAAATTCGGAATTTAAATTTCAATGGTATTGTTTGTAGAGGCGAGTGACAATTTGATTTCTAAAGAATTCTAGAATGAATATGTAGTGACTTCAATCATTTTAATTTCATGTTCAAAAAAATGAAAATTTCAGCAAAAAAAGTCCAAAATCATAATTTCGACTTCAAATTTACTATTTATTGCGCCTTACAAACTACAAATCTCATTCAAAAATCAATCAAATTTAATGTCGAACTCTAACTCAAAAGTCTCTCCTGCTCCTACCGTCTCATCTGAACCTTTCGAAGCTCCTCTGTCAGAAGATCCCTCTTCATCACAACCCTCGACCCAAGTTACCCTTCAGACTCAAGACAAAGCTCAAGAGACTCCCAAAGATAACCTTCAAACTTCTGATAAACCTATTGGGAACTTTGAGAAGTATTTACAAGATTTCAAATCAAACGATCAAGAAAAGCAACAGTCTGGACTCATTGGCATTGATGAAACTCTCACTCAGAGTATCTATGGAATCCTTCCTCGCTTTATCTTATAATAGTTGACTTGTTCCAGCAACACCTCACTGATGACATTCCCCAATTAATCGAGTCGATGAAGAAAGAAGAAACACCAGATCTTCAAGTATGATTCTTTGACTCTCGAAATGATGATTAAAATGAGGAGAAGAACTATGTGTTGTCCGTCTTGGCGAAAATTTGTCGTGAAAGTGTTCAACAGACAGGTCGAGTTATTCAGAATGGAGCGATTCCAATCTTGCTAAGATTACTTGAATCTTCTAATATTGAAGTGCAAAAAAATGTAAAGAAATTTTCAATGCGTTGTTTTCTGAACATCTCTTAGGTATTTAATGTCATTGGAATCATTTTTGATTTCCCAGAATTCAAGGAACAACTCCTCTCAAATGGAGTTTTTGTTTCCGTGACTAATGTGCTAAAAAACGCTCAATCAGAGAAAATCCTTGAAAAAGGAACTTGTGCTCTCTCAAGTTTTTGTAAAGATAAGACTTTCAAGGACTCTGAAGCGGTTAAGATAGCTATTATCACACTTTGTGAGATTGTGAAGCAACAAACTAAGGAGACTAAAGTGAGATCGAAGATCCTTGAAACCCTGATTCTCTTGTCTGAAAATGAGAAGAAGATTCAAACCATCTTAGAGTCTGGAGTATGTCCCTGCCTTCTTGGAGATTTAAAGTATTTAAAGTGCGATTTATGCTTTTGATTATTATGGCTAGCTCTTCTGATACTTCACTGGTGCTCTCGGTTTTGAAAATCTTTAAGAATATCACAGAGATACCCAGGATGAAAATTGAAGTATGAAGAGTTATTTTACTTAGTTATTTATTTGCGAATAGGTGATTGCACCAGTTCAAGAGATGATAAAAAAGTTATTTGGCTTGAGAAAACATCAAGAAAAAGATATCAGAAAACAAGCCTGGGAAATCTTAGCAAAGATTACCACACCTGAAATTTGGCTCAAGTTCATTCTTAGTAATCCTGAATATGTGGAGAAAATCCTTGAAGCTGCCTCAAATGATACTGGAGAGGTGATAAATCCTTTAGATACTTATTAATTATTATCATAGGAAAGGGTAAAAATTGTTCAGGTTCTTGTGAATGTGATAAAAAAAGCCAAGATTGATGATTTGGTGTTTATGGCTGATAAGGGAGTGTTGAGTTTTATGCATGGATTGGCTAAATAGAAAGGAGAAAGAGAACTTTGCGAAATGGGGGAAACTGGAATGTTGTATTATTCAGCGACTTTATTTTTTGGTCAACTCCCTTTTTTTAAGAAATAATTGATGTGATTGACTGTAATATTTAGATAAAGAAAACTATTTATAAGAGATTTATAGAAAGCTATGAATATAAATATTGATTATGAATACTTGTTTGTTATGATTTATGAAGTAAAACAAGGAATCTTCTTGATTCATAGCTTTTTGCGATAGAGAGATAAATTGGTTTTGAGGAAAAAAATTGATTTTAAGATTGCTGGCAATTTTTGTTAATTTTTGAGACTCAACATACCTCGAGAAAAGATTTCAAATTCGAAAGTGTTTTTCAGAAAGAAACGAATTACAAGGCCTTGGTTCTTTAACAAACCACTTGTTGACTGTATTTCCTTGGACGTGTTATTTTTCATTCTCTTTTTTACGTTTTGAAAAAGATGTCTCATTTTCCAATATTCTTCATCTAAAACTTTCAAAAAATTGGTTAGGCTCGAACGAATCGTCAATTTGAGTTGATAAAAGTTTTGGAATGACTAAAAATTATTAAGATTTTTTCGTTAGTTTGTAATTTCTTTTGAAAAATTTCAACGGTCAATCAAAATCAATAATTTTATTTCCAATGGATACTGAGAAACGCCTATTGAAAATTTAATTTCGACAAGATTCTCGAATAAAAATGTAGTGGTTTAGATTATTTTAATTGATCCTTTTGAAAAAGTATGAAGGATTTCAACAGAAAATCCAAAATAATAATTTCAGTCTCAAGGTTATTCCCTATTGCACCTTGCAAGCTCCAAATATAATTCAAAAAGCCAAATTTTATGTCAAATCCAAGTTCAACAAATCCTTCCCTTGTTGTTTCATCTGAGCCCCTGAACAATCCTCCTCTTGGAACCATCTCTAAGGAATCCAGTAGTCTTCAAACAAATGATGAATCCCAAGACAACAACCGTGGAGATTTGATCAAAAAAACTGAAGATTTTTTTGGAGCTTGTATGAATGTTTTGGATAGTATGAAATCAAACGATAAAGAAAAACAGCAATCTGGAATCATTGATCTTGGAAAGACAATGGCTCAACGTACTTAATGCTATAATTTTCTTCATTTATCTCTTCATAGTTGACTCAATTCAACAAACTATTGCGACTGAGGTTATTCCCAAATTGATCGAGCTGATGCAGAGAGAGGAAGAGCCACATCTCCAGGTAGGACTAATTTTCCTTTGATGAGATCCTGATAAAGATGATCAGATTCAAGCATTATGTTTATTTGCTAAAGTTTGGTGTTTTGATGTTCACCAAACGAACCAAGTTCTTCAGAATGGGGGCATTCCAACTTTGATGAATTTGCTTGCATCTCCTAATGTTGAGGTCCAGCACAAGGTAAAGATCTGTAAATGAAATATTTGCTAAACATCTCTGAGGCAATGTATGCAATTGGCAGTGTGGCTGATTTTCCAAAATTCAGAAAGATGTTATTTGAGAATGGAGTTTTTGTTACCCATATTCACGCCCTGGAAAGGACTGAAGGCACTGAAATCATTGAAAATGGAGCTTGGGCTATATCCAATTTTTGCAAAGACAAATCGAGAGAAGACTCACATGAAGCTGAGATGGCTACCAGTGCACTTTGCGAAGTTGTGAAAAAAAACAACCGAAAGACCCAAATCTCATCCTGAGGCTTCTTCAGACTCTCGTTTTCCTTTCTAACAAAAGTTTTTATCAAAAAGAAATCATTCTGCAATCCGATGTCTGTCTATATCTGATTCCCTACTTAAAGTATTTTTCCCTCCGTTTTGATGATTGATTGGTATTTCGGAGGCGCTTTTGGCTCTCAAAATCCTGGATAGTATGGTTGCAGGTATCTATATTGCTGACGCGAGAATCGATGTATTGAGAGTTTTATTTTTTTAATTTATTGGTATATAAATAGGAGGTATACGAAACTCCGAAAGCCTTAAAAAGAGTAATGTACTTGATAAAACACAAGAACAAGGAGATCAGAAGACCAGCCCTGCATTTCTTGGGTCAGGATGTAGCAACTGATGATTGGGTCAATTCTACTATTAAGAGCCCTGGATATGTCGAGGAAATTATTAAATTGCGGCTGATGATGATATTTCTGAGGTGAGGAAAGGCCAAAATACTTTTTGATTATTTTAGATATGAGCTGAAGCCACTAAAACTCTTGTCAAAGTGATTAAGTGTGCAGAGACTGATAAAATGAGTTGCCTGCTCCAAAAAGGAGTGTTGAGTTTTATGAAGAAACTGACTCAGGAAAAAGAAACAGAACAACTTCACTGGACAGGAAGAGAAGGAGTGGAGTGTTTCCAGAATAAGATGAAAAGAAAATAAACAGAACTTTTTGGCAAAGTGAGAAAGGATTTTTTTGGTTAAATAATAAAATCCGTATGATTTATAATGAAAAAAGAGAGAGAATTTATATGGATCTAGAGAATGGATTTTAGGTATCCAATCAATAGTTTAAAAATATTATTCATATGAACATAATGGGGCTAAAGCTCTGGTTAAACTCAAAAATATTCGTCATTTAAAGACTAAATAAAAATATGGAGAAAACGTAATGAAAAATAAATGAAAACTTAAAAGTTCAATATTGGAATGCGAATAAAAAAAACTAAGAAATTTGTTTTTAGCTTCTTTTCATGAAAGATTGGCTGATCTGAGCGGTTTTCTCTTAAAAGTTTCACAGATCAAATTAATTTTTTGAACGAGTTTTTGCGGGATAAATTTTACCAAGATCTCAAGAGAAGACAGTCTGAATTTATAAAGCTAAAGAAATTAATTTATTCCAATTTAGAATGAACTATTTTATTGCCCTTACTGCATTAAAATTTGAGTGGAAATGAGATTTTAGTTCTGAAAAGCTTCTTTTTCAGCCCTCTGGATTGAGTCCAGAGCCTTCAGAAATCGCTTTTTGGAAATAGATTAGAGGTGATCAGAACTTCAACCCATCTACTTCTTTAATCTTAAAGCCTTTTTTACGAAAAAGTTTATTGTAGTTAGAGAAAGAATAAAAGTTTGCCTTGGGATGGATCTGGATGAAAAGAAGATGTATTTTATTCTTTTCAAGAGCCTTGATAGTGTCTAGAGCCTCTTGGTCAACCTTCTTTATCCGTCTCAAGGATAACCCTAAATTCCTAATCTCGGCCTCTTGAAAAGCATTGAAAGAGCCTGTTAAGAATTTTAATTTTGGAAGAAAGGTTTTTAAGTTCATGCAATTTTTTTTTAATTTCAATAATTTATCGGAACCAAGAGTGAAATTTTAATGATATTATTTTGAATCACTTATTAAAAATTTTATTTCTCAAGAATTCTCGAATGAAAGTGTAATGGTTTCGACTTTTTTTAATTGATCCTTTTGAAAAAGCATGAAGGATTTCAAAAGAAAATCCAAAATAATAATTTCAGTTTAAGATTATTGCTTATTGCGCTTTGCAAACTCCAAATACAATTCAAAAAATCAAATTTTATGTCAAATCCAAGTTCAACAACTCCTTCCGGGTTTTATCCACCCTTCAATAGAGTTCCTCACCAAGAAGGGCTCTTTTCAAACTACGACGTCAAAGTTCCTATTCCTTGGGATTCTCTGCAATCCAACGCTCAAGCTCCTCTTTCAACAGCGTCCAACGCTCAAGTTCTCTCTCAAGCTACCTCCAAGCAATCCAACGCCGAAGCTCCTCTTCTTGCCACCTCAAAGGACCCTCGTACTAATCAAATCAAGGGCAAGCTTCGAGCCAAGAACTTTGAGGTATTGATAAAAACAGCTATAGAAGATGCAATCAAACAATTCACACTTAATGACATCATTCCTGAATTAATTGCGTGGATGCAAGAAGAAGAAGAAGAAGAAGAACCACTATTTTGGGTGAGATTACTTGACCCTTTGAAATACTAACAAAACGTTATTAGGACGAAGCTTACTCTTTACTTGCTCAAATTTGCTCTGGAGAAAACCAGCAAATAAATCAGATTATACAGAAAATATTGGCTCAAACCTTTCTGAAGATGCTCTTATCTCCCAACTCTGAAGATCAAAAGACTGTAAGACGTTTCAAATTGGACGGTTTCTCCATATTTTTTAGGGTCTCAATGTAATTGGCTTGATGAGTAATTTTCCAGAATTTAGAGGTACCCTTTTCGCCTGTGGAGCTTTTAAGGTCTTAATGCACATCATAATAAAAGCCCAAGAAAAGAAAGATGAGAAGGCTATTCAAAGAGAAACATCGGCATTGGCAAAATTATGTAAAAATCAGAAAGTCCACCATCTTGGAGAAATCAAAAGGGCTGCTATAATACTTTTTGAGATTGCGAAACAATACGAAGCCCTCGAAACTGTCCACAGTGCTCTTTGTGCTCTCCTTCAACTGGGGTATTACGTGGAGACTGAGATTTCCTTGGATTACCAGACGTATCTCCCCTTCATTAAACATTTAAGGTACTTATAAGATGATTAATTTGAGTAATTCATCTGACTGTAGTTCTTCTGATATTGAACTGGTGCTCTTGGTTTTATATATGCTAAGCAATGCTCCAGGAGTTTTTAAGACAGCTGTACTGACTAGTTTTCCCCTCTGAATTTGTTAAATCTTCAATAGGCACTTTTCCAAACTCCTGAGGCCTTAGAAAGGCTCTTTGGTCTGATCAAACATTCAGAAGAGGAAGTCAGAAAACAGGCCTTAAGAATATTAAATGAGCAGCCCTTATTTCAAGATCAGCTCAAATTCATTATCGACAATCCTCGATATGTAAAGCAACTCATCGAAGCTGTCTCCAAGGACACTTTTGAGGTAACATTTGCTTTAGAAAAGACTTTGAATCATTATTAGGTACAAAGCGAAGCCGTTATATTCCTTTTGAATGCGGTTGAGAATGCTAATGCTCGTCAGATTGAGTTTCTTACTGAACTCGGAGTTTTGAAATTTTTGCATCAGCTGACTAAACAAAAAGAAGAAAAAAAAGACTTGATGGGATGGATTTAATTAGAGAGCACGAAATGAGAAAGATTGTGGAATGTCTCTCAATCGCTGAAAAAAGGAAAGCGAAAAATTCAAGACCCTTTAAAGAGGACCGCATCTTCTGAGCAAAAATTTGTTTAGGATGTTTTGAGTAAATAATTGATTTTGTTCTCAGAGTCTCCAATGTATTTTGATATAGCAGATATATAGAGTTGAGAAAATGTATGTAAAATATGAATGACAGTCCCGTCCCAATCATAGAGAAAACCTAAACTCTCCTTTTTCTTTTCATTTTTGAGACCAGCCTGAAGAAATTCAATATTCCAGCTTCTTTTTATGAAAAATTAATTGGTCAATCAGAAAAAGAGGAATAAATATTAGAGATTTGGATGGAATAGTCAGGAGAGCTTCTTTATAATTCCAAGGGTATCCTTTATTAGTCGTTTTCTCTTGAAAGCTTTCGAATGGAATAAACTTTTGTGGCAAGATCTTATAGTGGGATCTCAATTAAAGAAACCTTGACTTGGAAAGAATCGTTTCTTTTAAATTTAAGAGTAAATTTTAAAAAGGAATACAAGATTTCTAGAAGGAAGGAGTTTCCGAAGAGAGTATTGTTTGATCTGTTGGATAAATCAAGCTAAATAAATTAATTTATGCCAATATCAATGGACTATTTTACTCCCGTTACTGTGGTTTTACTTGAAAGAAACGTTTTGTCAGCAAGTGGATTGAGGAGTTGATCGTTAGAAATTGTCGTTTTATGAGCAGACTAAAATCCACTTCAGTTCTTTCCGTCTTCCTTTCAGGAAAAGTCTCAGGCTCTGAACGAGAAGGTTTATGTCTGGAGAAAAAGTGAGGGTCTGATTCGAGGAGTCTGGGTGAAAAGACCATGAAATTTAGCTCTTTGGATGACCATGTTCAAGATCTATTGGCTGTTGTTTCATAGCAAAAATATATCAAATTACTCAAACCAACCATTTAAACTTCAATGGTATTACTTTTGTAGCGCCCATGAATAATTTCATTTCTAAAGGTTTCTAGAATGAAAATGTATGGATTCCAATCACTTCAATCAAAATGAAAAAATTGAACCAAAAAAGTCCAAAATAACAATTTCAGTTCTAAAATCATTATTTATCGCGCTTCGCGAACTTCAAATACAATTTAAAAAGCAAATTTTATGAACTCTAACTCAACAAATCCTTCTCCTACCGGCCAACCCGAGACCGACCAAGCTGTTTCACAAGCTGTCCCCAATGGCCTTCAAGCTCTTCTCTCCCTTTTTGAAGGTGATAGTAGTCAAATCAAAACTATCCTAAGTCCTAAAGTCGCCCAATGTCTGGTCAAATACTTAGAGTACTAACGAATCTTTTATTCTTACTATTAACGTGGCTAGTTCGGACCCTTCAGTTGTGCTCTTGATTTTGGGGACTTTAAACAATCTTGCCACAAGTAATATGAGCGAAATGAAGGTAAGGAGACGAGTCTAAGTGTCCCTTTATTGAGCCGTAAATAGATTATTTTGAAGGCTCCTGATTGTATGAAGAAGTTATTTGCCCTTCTCGAGCACCAGAATAAAGACATCAGAAGACAGGTCTGTGAGATACTATCGAAGATTGCGAGCCGTTCTTCTCTGGTTGGATACGTTATTGAGAACCCTGATCATTTTGAGAAGATCATAAAGATAGTTTCCGATAAGGATTTTGAAGTAATAAAAACAAAAGGTTTTCCTTTATTTATCGTGGTTATAGAACCGAACAAAAGCAGCTGAGATCCTGCTAAATGCAACAAAGAGTGCGCATATTTCACAAGTTATTGTAATGGCAGATCGTGGAGTACTTGAATGTTTGCATGGGCTCACTAAACAGGAAACTTCCCAAGAACTCCACGAAATTGGAAGGGTTGGGGTTCTGAATTGTGCAAGGACTTATAACAAGTGCGTTGAAGGAATTTTTCCTTCTGGATCTAGTGTGTTGTCCACTCATAAAAAGAAGCCCTTATCGAAGAAATCTCATCTCAAGAAGAGGGGTTAAATGGGGATGTTGTAGGAGAAAATGATGATAATTGATAAGAAAGAGAGTGATAAGTTGATTTTGTATGGAGTATTTGAAAAGTATTTTTGCTTCAATTCGATGATAGAGTTATTTCAGATTCATTTGGTTCTAAACAATCGCATATTTCATTTCTCTTTTGACTTGGATCAAACATATGACATATAAACTTTTGCTTCTTTATGAATTTTA
>Ga0182738_1001564_pt1 | contig 28375 bp, 28 predicted proteins | sample eDN5th30CBELigMG_FD_128876 | JGI IMG/M metagenome (GOLD analysis project Ga0182738, IMG submission 128876) | Enriched Miracle-Growth compost microbial communities from Emeryville, California, USA - eDNA 5th pass 30_C BE-Lig MG (version 2)... ...
CGTCGATCTCGCGACCCGCTATCTGTCGTTCCCGATCGCGGATCTTTCCGGCGGCAACCAGCAGAAGGCGCTGCTCGCCCGCACGCTTCTCACCGGCGCGCAGACGCTGCTCCTGTTCGATCCGACGCGCGGCGTCGATGTCGGCACGAAGCAGTCGATCTATGCCGCCATCCGCCGCTTCGCCGATGCCGGCGGCTCGGTGCTGTTCTATTCGTCCGAACTGCCCGAGGTCACCGATCTCGCCGATCGCTGCATGGTCCTCTATGGCGGCCGGATTTTCGCGGAGTTCCACGGCGAGGATCTTGAGGAGCAGCGCCTGGTCGGAGCGCTGGTGGGTCATGCCGCCGTGCCGAAGGGTACGCCGCGCAAGGCGGGTTTGGAGACGGGTTCATGAGTGCCAGCGCGGTGCAGCCGCTCGAGCGGAATGGCGGGGGACGCAAGTCCAACTGGGTCAGGGCGCTCACCAGCGGGGCGGCCATCGTCACGCTGCTCTATGTCGTCCTCTACGCCCTTTACGCCCTGTGGGAGCCGCGGGCGCTTTCGTCCTACACCTTCACCAATCTGATCAACAACGCCGCGCCGCTGGCGATCGCCGCCGCCGGCGAGACCCTGGTGGTTCTGAGCCGCGGCTTCGACCTCTCGGTCGCCGGCGTCGTGTCCCTGACCAATGTGTTCATGGCCGTCTGGCCGATGGAAGGACCCGGCGGGGCCTTGATCAGCCTGCTCGGCTGCTGCGCCATCGGCGCGGTCGTGGGGACGGTCAATGGCTGGCTGGTCGCGGTGCTGCGCCTGCAGACCATCGCGGCGACGCTGGGAACGATGATCGTCTGCCAGGGATTGGCCCTGGTCATTCTCGACGCGCCGGGCGGCATGGTTGCCGACTGGGTTTCCTATGAACTGACGGGAACGCTGTTCGGCGTCGTGCCGATCGCCGGCCTGATCATTGCCGCCGTCGCGCTGCTCTGGCTCGTCTTCCTGCGCACCAATACCGGCATCGGCATCTACGCCGTCGGCGCGGATGAGCAGGCGGCCATGCTGTCCGGCGTGTCGGTGACGCGCGTGCGCTTCGCCGCCTTCGTCGGCGCGGGCATGCTCTATGGCGTCGCCGGCTTCATGCTGAGCGCGCAGACGGCAACCGGCAATCCGAATGCCGGCGCGCCCTTCCTGATGCTGGTCTTCGCGGCCGTCGCGCTGGGCGGCACCTCGCTCTCCGGCGGCCGGGGCGGGCTGATCGGCTCGATCGTCGGCGCCGGCTGCCTGATGCTGCTGCAGAAGGTGCTGTTCTCCGGCGGCGTCTCGTCCTTCTACACCGGCATCTTCCAGGGCTTCGTCCTGATCCTCGCTATCCTGTTCGGCCGCTTCATGCCGCGCCTGTTCAACGCCGGAGCGAAGAAATGAGCGTATCGGAACCCAAGGGCGCCGCCTTCCAGGCTTCGGCGGATCTGCGCCGCGGCGGCGGCATTTCGAGAGAGACCACCAACGCCATCATCGTCTTCGGATTGAGCATCCTGCTCATCCTCGGCTCGCGCTTCGTCAGCCCCGCACTCGGTTCCTGGAGCCAGGTCCTGACCGTGCTGATGCTCGCCTCGTTCCTGATCGTGCTGTCGTTCGGACAGGGGCTCGTGATCCTGGTCGGCGGCCTCGATCTCTCCATTCCAGCGGTGATCACACTGGGCGGCGTGCTCGCCACCGGCTGGGCGGGCGGTGGCGGAGACTGGTACGTGCTGCCGGCGATCCTGGCGATCTGCGGCCTTGTCGGCGCCTTCAACGGCTTCGGCGTCACGGTGCTCAAGATCCCGCCCTTCATCATGACGATGGCGACATCGATCATCCTGGCGTCCGCCGCGCTCGGCTACACCAGCGGTACGCCGCGGGGCGCCTCTCCGGCCGCGATGACCGCGCTGATGAAGACGACCTGGGTCGGGATTCCGGTCGTGGTCTATTTCGTCCTCCTGTTCGTCCTCGCCGGCTGGCTCCTGCAGAGCCGGACCGTGTTCGGCCGCAAGCTCTACGCCATCGGCGCCAATGACCAGGCCGCGCGGGTGGCGGGTGTCGCCATCGGTCCCGTCACGACCCAGGCCTATGTCGTAAGCGCCATCTGCGCCGGTTTCGTCGGCATGATGCTGGTCGGCTACGCCAATGGCGCGACGCTGCGGATGGGCGACAATTATCTGCTGCCCAGCATCGCGGCCGTGGTGATCGGCGGCTCTTCGATCCTCGGCGGGCGCGGCAGTTTCATCGGCACGGTCGGCGGCGCGGTCCTGCTGACGACGCTGGGCACGGTGATCGCGGCGATCGGCCTGGAGCAAGGCTGGCGAACCGTGATCGAGGGCGGAATCATCGTCGCCGCCCTGTTCTTCATGCGCGAGGAGTTCTTCGCCAGGCTGCGACGGCCGAAGCGAAGCTGACGGGAGGCGGCGAGGACGTGCGTTTTTTTGACAGGCTGTGAGAACGTTCTCACCAGACGCACGACGTCGATTCAGAGTTAGGGAAGAGGAGAGGAAACATGATGAATTGGAAGCGGATCCGCAGGGCCACCATGCTCTGCACGACGGCAGCGGTGGCGCTGGCCGGTCTCGTCGGTTCGGCGCATGCCGAGGACAAGAAGTTCAAGATCTATCTGAGCCTCAGCTATAGCGGCAATGCGTGGCAGTCCGAGGCGGCGAACATTGTCAAGGCGCTGGCCGCCACCCCGCCCTATGACAAGCAGGTCGAACTGATCGAGGTCATCTCGGGCACCGACCCGCAGGCCCAGATCTCCGCCTATGAGAGCATGATCGAGGCCGGCGCCGATGGCATCGTGACCTTCCCCATCTCCTCGACGGCGCTCAATCGCGTCATCAAGCGCGGTTGCGAGCAGGGCGTGAAGTTCTTCACCTATGACGCAACGGTCACGGAGCCCTGCGCCTACAATGTCAGCTACATCACGGCAGGGTTCGGCGAGAATTCCGCCCAGGCGCTGGTCAACGAGCTCGGCGGCAAGGGCAAGATCTTCCTGAGCCGCGGCGTGCCGGGCAACTCGGTCGACAAGCGCCATACCGACGGCGCGATGCACATCTTCAAGCAGTATCCCGGCATCGAGATCGCGGCCGAATACTATTCCTACTGGGACGATCGCACGACCCAGCAGGAGACGGCCAAGGCGCTCGCCGCCCATCCTGACGTCGACGGCATCTGGGCACAGGCCGGCGAGTACGGCGCGATCCAGGCCTTGCAGGACGCGGGCACCAAGCTCGTGCCGATGACCGGCGAGAACTCGAACGGCTTCCGCCTGGCCCTCGCCAATCCGGACATGCAGGCCAAGGGCCTGAAGGGCGTCTCGGCCGGTTCGCCGCCGGCGCAGTCGGGCTATGCCTTCAAGCTGCTGATGGAAATCCTCACCGGCAAGCGGGAGCTCGAGGCGACGAACATCGAATATCCGCTGCCGTGGGTGCCGGCCGCTTCGGTCAAGCTCTGCGAAGGCGAGACGTTCGAGAACGGCTGCAACGCCTTCCCGGATGGCAAGGTGCCGTCGTCCTTCGTGACCGAAGTGTTCAATCCGGAACTGCTGCCCGAACTGTCGTTGCTCTCGGCGCTCGAAGGCAAGCCGACGCCGGGCGCCACGATCCAGCCGCTGCCGGCCGAGATCGTCAAGGCGCCGAACGAGCCCGGCATCAACTGCCAGAACTGCGAGCCGCCGGCGGATCTCTACAAGCTGACCAAGATCCAGCCGACCGTAAGTCCCTGATGCAACCGGTGGACGGCTTCGGCCGTCCACCATCCCTTTGACGAGACGAGGAACGAGAATGGCCAAGTATCTGAAGCGCGGTCAGGATCAGAGCACGGTCGCGGACAATGACGCCAAGGTCCGCGCGACGGTGGAAGGCATCCTGGCCGATATCGGCAAGCGCGGCGACGCGGCGGTCCGCGAGCTTTCGGAGCGCTTCGACTCCTGGTCGCCGGAGGCCTTCCGGTTGAGCGACGCCGATATCGAGGCGGCGCTGTCCAAGGTCTCGAAGCAGGATCTCGACGACATTCGCTTCGCCCAGGCGCAGGTCCGCAATTTCGCCGAGAAGCAGCGCGCCTGCATTCTCGATCTGGAGGTCGAGACGCTCCCCGGCGTCGTGCTCGGCCACAAGAACATTCCGGTCAATGCCGTCGGCTGCTACGTCCCGGGCGGCCAGTATCCGATGGTCGCCTCCGCCCATATGAGCGTGGTGACGGCCAAGGTGGCTGGCGTGAAGCGCATCGTCGCCTGCGCGCCGCCGTTCAAGGGCGGGCCGCATCCGGCGATCGTCGCGGCGATGCACCTCGCCGGCGCCGACGAGATCTATGTGCTCGGCGGCGTCCAGGCCGTTGGCGCCATGGCGCTCGGCACCGAGACGATCGCGCCGGTCGACATGATCGTCGGTCCTGGCAACGCCTTCGTCGCCGAAGCGAAGCGTCAGCTCTATGGCCGCATCGGCATCGACCTGTTCGCCGGCCCCACGGAAACGCTGGTGATCGCCGACGACAGCGTCGATGGCGAGATCTGTGCCACCGACCTGCTCGGCCAGGCCGAGCACGGCAAGAATTCGCCGGCGGTTCTCCTGACCAATTCGGAGAAACTCGCCCGCGATACGATGGCCGAGATCGAGCGCCAGCTGCAGACGCTGCCGACGGCGGCGCTGGCCGGCCAGTCATGGGCCGACTATGGCGAGGTCATCGTCTGCGACAGTTATGAGGAGATGGTGGCGGAAGCCGACCGGATCGCCTCGGAACATGTCCAGGTCATGACCCGCGACCCCGACTACTTCCTGGCCAACATGACCAATTTCGGCGCGCTGTTCCTGGGCCCGCGCACCAATGTCGCCTTTGGCGACAAGGTGATCGGAACCAATCACACCCTGCCGACCAAAAAGGCCGCCCGCTATACCGGCGGGCTGTGGGTCGGCAAGTTCCTCAAGACCTGCACCTATCAGAAGGTCCTGACGGACGAGGCCAGCGCGCTGGTCGGTGAAGTTTGTTCGCGCCTCTGCATGCTGGAAGGATTCCACGGTCACGCCGAACAGGCGAACATCCGCGTCCGTCGATTCGGGGGGCGCAACGCCGCCTGATCAGCATGGACCTCGGAGGATTGATCATGGCCGACAAGGCGAGTGGACGGGAGCGCAAACCGCGCATCACCGTCAAGGATCTGGCGCGCGACCTCAACATGTCCGTGTCCACCGTCTCGCGGGCCTTTCATCCGCACGCGGTCATTGCACAGCAGACGCGCGACGCCGTGCTGAAGCGGGCGCAGGAGATCGGCTACCGGCCGAACCCCTTCGCCCGCAGCCTGATCACCAAGAAGACGCGCATCGTGGGACTGGTGGTGTCGGACATCACCAATCCCTTCTATCCGGAGGTCGTCACCCGGATGACCGAGGACCTGCGCGCCTATGGCATGAACGTCATGCTGGTGGCGGCGCAGGCCCCGAATGAGATCGATGACGCCGTCCGCCTGCTGCTCACCTACCAGCCGGACCTCGCCATCATCCTCGCCTCGCGCCTGTCGCCGGAAGTTCGCGACGAATGCGCGGCGCAGGGCACGCCCGTGGTGTTCTTCAATCGGCTGTCGGAGGACGACCACTGCTTCGGCGTCAGCTGCGACAACCGCGTCGGTGGCGCCATGGTCGCCGATTTCCTGATCGACCGCGGTCACCGGCGCCTCGCCTATGTCGCGGCGCGACCGGACGCCTCGACCAATGTCGAAAGGCGGGCAGGCTTCGTCGAGCGGACGCTCGAGCGCGGACTGGACGAACCGATCTGCGTCGAAGCCGGGCTCTTCTCCTATGAAGCGGGCTATGGCGCCGCGGCCGCCTATGGCGCGCTTGCCGATCGACCGGACGGAGTCTTCTGCGCCAATGACATTCTCGCCATCGGCTTCATGGACGGCGTGCGCCGCGAACTGGGCCTCGCCATCCCGCAGGACCTTTCGGTCGTCGGTTTCGACGATGTCGCGATGGCGGCCTGGCCGTCGCACGGCCTGACCACGGTGCGCCAACCCGTCGAGGCGATGTTGAAGAGCACGGTCGATATTGCCCGCAAGGTTTCCGCCCATGCCGCGACCGAGCCGTTCGTCCAGCGTATCGCGCCGACGGTCCTCGTCGAGCGCCAGTCCACGAGGGATCGCCATGCAGACTGACAAGGCCGGACGGGCGCTGTTCGAGCGTGCCGTGACGCTGCATCGGGACGATTGCTCGGCCCTGGCGGAGCCGGCGCGGTTCACGGCCACAGCCGTTGCGGTGCCGGGCGGGTCCGACGAGGCGCTTGCCGATCGGGTCGTCGCCTATCGCGTCGAGGCGGGAAAAGCCTATGAGGCATTTCGCCGGCTCATCGGCCAGTTGGCCGGGCTTCTGATCCTGGTCCAGGCCAGCGGCCGGCGTGAAGTGCTGGACCTGCCGGATCTGCCGATCGCCGACGAGCGCTGGCAGAAGGCCGGTGAAACGCTGGCGGCGCTTCATGCGCCGGGGGGCCTTGCCGCTCACAAGGCAAAGCTGGACGCGACCTTCGCGCATATCGGCGCCGGTCTCCGGCATTTCCGCCGCTTCGGCGAGATCGGCGGCGGCGAGACGGCGCTCGCCATCGCCTCGAACGAGATCAACGCGGCCTACCAAGCCCTGAGGAGCGCCTCCGACATGGAGGCGGGGCTTAGCATGGTCGATTTCAGCCAGGCCTGCTGTTCATGCATGGTCCAACCAACACTGCGCTAGGGAGGAAGTTTACATGGGCGACTATTCGATCTGGGTGCTCGAATACAGCTATGTCACCAACTATCACAAAAGCGGCGTTCTCTATGGCGCCCACAATCAGGGCTATGTGAAGCTTCCCTATTGCTATGCCCTGATCAAGGGCAACGGCCATACCGCCATGATCGACGTCGGCTATAACGACAAGGACTATGGCAAGGTACTGGGAGATCGCTTCGGCGTCGAGAACTGGCGTTCGCCGCGCACCGTGCTCGGTGGCGTCGGCGTCACGCCGGAGGACGTGGATACCGTCTTCGTGACGCACGCCCATTTCGACCATTTCGGCAATGTCGAGGACTTCCCGAACGCCACCTTCTACATCCAGGAGCGCGAAATCGCGAAATGGGCCTGGGCGATGGCGCTGCCGGACCGGATGCGCTGGATGATGACCGCCGTTGATCCTGGCGACATCGTGCGCGGCCTCGATCTGGCCCGCCAGCGCCGCCTGGTCACCGTCGATGGCGCCCGGGCCAACGTGCTGCCGGGCGTCGACCTGCACGCCGCCTTCGACAGCCACACCTTCGGCTCGCAATGGATCACCGTCCGCAATGACGGGCAGGACGACTCGTCCGACACCTGGGTGCTCGCCGGCGACCTCGTCTATGTCTTCGACAACATCGAAGGCCCGGGCGGCGCCGTCGACGTCGACGATCCGATCTACGTGCCCGTCGGCCTCGCCACCGGCAGCCAGACCAATCTGGTTCTGGCGACGGAGGCGATGATGAAGCAGGTCGGTTACGAATCCCGCCGCGTCATCCCGATCCATGAGGAGCGCCTGCGCGATCGCTTCCCGTCGCGCATCACCGAGGACGGCCTGCGCATCACCGAAATCTGCCTCGCCGATGGCGAAACGTCGAAGGTAAGCTGATGCAGCCGATCCGCAGGGTTGCCATTGTCGGCGCCGGACTGGTTGGCTCGGGCTGGGCGATCGTCTTCGCCCGGTCCGGGGCGACGGTGCGTGTCTATGATGCCGAGGCGTCGATCCGCGCCTCGGTGCTGGACCGCATCCGCGACAGCCTCGCCGACATGCGCGAGGTCGGGCTCGTCGACGATGTCGACGGCATCGGCGGCCGCATCGCGGTGGCCGACACGCTGGCCGACGCGGTATCGGATGCCGACTACATCCAGGAATCCGTGTTCGAGCGTGTCGACGTCAAGACGGCGATTTCTCTTGCGATCGACGCGGCGATGCGCCCGGACGCGATCGTCGGCAGTTCGTCCTCCGGCATCCCGGCTTCGGCCTTCACTGGAGGCTGCGTGCATCGCAGCCGCTTCCTGGTCAGCCACCCGGTCAATCCACCGCATCTGGTGCCGGTGGTGGAACTGGTGCCGGCGCCCTGGACCGACCCGGATATCGTGCCGTTCCTTCGCACCGAAATGGCTCGCTTCGGCCAGGTGCCGGTGGTCGTCAACCGCGAGATCGCCGGCTTCATCCTGAACCGGCTGCAGGGCGCCCTCCTGAACGAGGCCTGGGCGCTGTTCGAGGAAGGCTATGCCAGCGCCGCCGACATCGACGCCACCGTCGCGCATGGCCTCGGCCTGCGCTGGTCGTTCATGGGTCCGTTCGAGACGATCGATCTGAACGCGCCAGGCGGCGTCGCCGATTACGCCCAGAGGCTTGGGCCGCTCTACCACTCGGTGGCGCGGGACCGCACCGAGCCCAGCCCGTGGTCGGAGGACCTGGTGGGCAAGGTTGCCGCCGAACGGCGCGAGGCGTTGCCTGGCGAAAAACTCGCCGATCGCCGCGCGTGGCGCGATGGCAGGCTGATGCGGCTGGTGGCGCACAAGCAGGCGCAGAAGGACTGACATGACCCATCCGTCACCGATCGGGGCGAAGGCGCTTCAGGGCAAGGTCGCGCTCGTCACCGGCGGCGCGGGCGGCATCGGCGCCGCCATCGCCCGGGCGCTGGCCGCGGCGGGCGCCACCGTCGTCGTCGGCTACAACACCTCCGCCGCGGCGGCCGAGGCGCTGGCTGCCTCGTTGCCGGGCGCGGGGCATCGGGCACTCGCCGCTCCGGTCACCGACACGGCGGCGATCGGCCGGCTCGCCGCCGAGGTCGAGAGCGGCTTCGGGCGGCTCGACATCCTGGTGAACTGCGCTGGCACGACGCGCTTCGTCGCGCATGGCGATCTCGACGGGCTGGACGACGAACTGATCGACCGGGTGCTGGCGGTCAATGTTCGCGGGCCGATCGCGATGGTGCGCGCCTTCCGGAAATTGCTGGCGCAATCTGGCGACGGGCTGGTGGTGAACATCTCGTCCATCGCCGCCGTGACCGCGATGGGCAGCAACATTGCCTATTGCGCTTCGAAGGCGGCCGTCGACAACCTCACCAAGTCGCTGGCACGCGCGCTGGCGCCGCAAATCCGCGTCGTTTCGGTCTCGCCCGGGCTCGTCGACACGGAGTTCGTCAAGGGGCTCGACCCGCAATGGCGCGACCGGCAGGCCGCCAACACGCCGCTCGCCCGTCTCTCGGCCCCGGATGAGGTAGCCAACGCCGTGCTGGCCGTCGCCAGCCTTCTGACCTTCACCACCGGCTCGATCATCCCGATCGATGGCGGACGACCTTTGCTCTGAGCGTTCTTCGAGAACGGGATTACGGTTCCGGCGCAAGCGATGCCGCGCTGTTCGCTTCGCACCAAGGGATTGTCCAGCGGTTTCGCGGCCTCGGCGATCGGTGGGCCTGCCCAGCGTCCCGGGTCGCCATGGGCCGCCAATCCGGTCCACGCCGAATCGGCTTTGACGCCATCAGGGCCAGATCGTTCACGAAGGGGGAGGGTGGTGGTGCCGCTTACAGGCAACGCATTGTAATATCTCGACAAATCGCTGTCTATCAGGCTAGATCAGACGTGGCGGCACGCCTCGACGTTCTTGCTTCGTTCGATTGCAGCGCCTATCACTGAATATCACCCCAGCGCAGCTCGCAGGGTGGATCGGGGGGTGGTCTCAAAATGGCTCGTGGATTGAACAAGCTGACGGCTATTTCTGTCCGCACCGCCTTGCCAGGCAAATACTCCGATGGTGGCGGCCTCTGGCTCTATAAGCGGCCGGACGGGGGAGGGCAGTGGTTTTTGCGCTTCACGATCCACGGCCGACGCCGAGAGATGGGCCTGGGCTCGACGAGCGACGTGTCGCTGAAGGACGCGCGTGGAGCCGCCGATGCTGCGAGATCCATAGCGAAGCTGAATAAAGACCCGATCAAGGAGCGCGACCGCCAATCGCGCGAAGCGGCTCGCGATATCCATCTGCTGAAGGACATCGCCCTAGACGCATTCGAAAGCAGGAAAGCCGAGTTGAAGGGTGACGGCAAAGCCGGCCGATGGTTCACGCCGCTTGAACTGCACGTGCTTCCCAAGCTTGGGAACACGCCGGTAGCCGAAATCGATCAGAAAGACATTCGGGACACCCTGGCACCCATTTGGCACACGAAGGCCGACACGGCGCGGAAGGCGATGAACCGCCTAGGCATCTGCTTGAAGCACGCTGCGGCGCTGGGACTGACCGTAGATCTGCAGGCGACCGACAAGGCGAGGGCGCTGCTCGGCAAGACGCGTCACAAGTCGCAGAACATCCCGGCGTTACCGTGGGTCGAGGTTCCGGCCTTCTATGCCAGCCTCGACGCCGGCAGCGTCACGCACCTGGCATTGCGGTTCCTCATTCTCACAGGCGCTCGGTCGGGGCCTTTGCGGTTCCTCCATGAGAGGCAACTGGAGGGCGATGTCTGGACCATTCCCGGCGAGGCCATGAAGGGGCGCAAGGATATGACACCAGATTTCCGCATCCCCTTGTCAGCGGAGGCTTTGGTGGTGATCGAGCAGGCGCGACGCCATGCCCGCGACGGCCATCTGTTTCCGAGCCTGCGCAAAGGCGTGATTTCAGACGCCACGATGGCGCGCCACATGGAACGCGAGGGCATGGAAGCGCGCCCGCACGGCTTTCGTTCCAGCCTGCGCGACTGGCTCGCCGAGGCGACCGACGCGCCTCACGAGGTCGCGGAGACGATGCTCGGGCATACGGTCGGCGGCACGGTCGAGCGCGCGTATCGGCGTACGGATTTTTTGGAACAGCGCCGCTTGCTTCTGGAGCGATGGGCAAATCAAGTTACTGGAAAAGGCAGCCATGTGGTCGGCGTTGAGAGGATTCCAGCGTAATGACCGCTAAACCACGCTATTTCCAGCCACTTGATTTGCCACGCTACACCTACATCTGGGAAGCCATCATGTGGGTAGGGTTTGGACGGTTTCCACGGGGCAGCTATTGGCTGGAAGATATCCCTGAGAACGAGGACGATACTTGGATAGCCGGCGATCTGTCTCTCAATTGGCAGGATGCACCGTTTATGCAGGAGTACAGGTTCCACGGTTTTCTGCCATTTGAAGCTGAAGCGGTAGGTCTAGACTATGAATCTACCGATTGGGATTTGTACGATGACGTATTGCGTACCGTCGGGCACGTTAGGCCAGAACTATTGACGAACGAAATTTCGAGGCTTCACACTTCAGAGTTCCGTGAGGACGGTTTTACGCGCGCGTTAAGCACCTCTGCCTTTGGCGCGTTCGAAAAGCTTGATCACAATGGAACACCCTATCTCAAAAGATTGGAGAAGCGTCTTGCCATCGCGCCGTTCATCGACAGTGTTCACCGGCTCTTCCAACGTCAGATCGATCGCGCCTGGGTAAAAGTCTTTCAGGCTTTAGCTGACGGCTCGCTGCAGGGCTTTGGCTGGTGCGAGTTGACCCAAGATGAGATCCGGACGTTCACGGAGGATATGGATCAGGAATATTGGGAGAAGCATGTTACGAATAATTGGGAGGTACCGAAGCCGACCAAGGAACTGATTGGCCCGCTGCCCCCCATGGCTATTCGCCGGGCCATACCGGTCAGCGATTGGACCTTGAGCGGCATTGACGCTGACGCTCATTACCTTGCGGCAACTGGTCGCTTGTGGCGAAGCGTCGTATTCTCTTCCCAAGCCTTATTCAGCCTTTTCCCCAGGCCAAATATGACCGCTGGCTCAGACAAAATGCACATCGAACATCTAACACCATCGCTGGCGATTAGTTCAGCCGTCGACGGCGGCGATGATGTGTCATGGCCAAGCTCCAGCTTTCGCTCTCGGCCAGGCAAGCCAAAGAAAGCCAACGGTGCGATTGAGCGTGCATGTCAGGAGCTTTTTGGCAAGCAATTGGCTGCTGGGCAGAAAGAGATGGCTCTAGCCAGCGAGGCAGCAGACTTCGTGCGAAAGGTGTGGGGAGAGAAGCTCTCTCGCACCACATTCCAAGAATACATGAAGCCCTTCAGGCCAGCGAAGGGAAAAGGCGCGCCCAGACTGCCGGATAACTTGTCGGAATTACCGGGCGAATAGCGCCGGATATGACTGCCGGAATTCGGGTGGCTGGCCGGACGGAAATGGCCTTACCGATGGCTCTATTTCCGGCTCGAACGTAGCTATTACCGGCCCGCTTTCTTTTGATTTGGCTGGAAAACACGCACATTCAATCGTCTCGTATCAACCGAACACGAGGCGAAACAATGGAACTCATCGATCCCCTTCTGACCGTCCGCGAGAGCGCCGCGGTACTGCAGATGAGCGTTCCGACCTTCTGGCGTCGCGTCGCGGACGGCACAGTTCCCAAACCCGTCAAGATTGGATCGCTGTCCCGGTGGCCGCGCTCTGAAATCATTGCTGTGATTGAGCAGGCCAAAGCTCGCCGCAACGTCGTCTAAGAAAAAGCCCCGCCGCCAATGGACGGGGCCGAAGGCTATTCTGATCGCTCACGGCGTAGCCTCGACCGTCCTCTGGCGCAAAGCCACTGAGGTTCAGTCATGCAAGTTACAACGCGAATGACGCTCGCGTCATCGGGTGCCAACGCTCCCCTGAAAGCGCAAAAGGCCGCGGCTGGTTGCACAGCGCACGGCCTTCCGAATTTCGATCACCTTGGCGGGCTGATCGTTTCGGAGGATAGCCAACCTTCCCTCCTTCTTCAAGCCAACTACCGCCTTCAGGCGCGGTGCGGGCGTGACCAGGAACGTTGCAAAGAAGACTCGTCGGGGAACTCGACGAGAGGCCACTGTGTGTCCATCCAAGACTTCCTCGACCACTGCTGGCGCCAGGTTCTGAAGATAGACATCTACCGCCCGGACCAGTCGGACTACATCGGCATGTCGCCTTCTCAAAGCATTGGGGAGGCCTTGGAAAACTGGCCGATGCGCGCGCTGGATCACCCCTTCCGGGGAGCAATGGGCCGCAGATTTTCTGCCTGTCCTCGTACGCGTCATGAACAGCGCCAAGGCGTGGCTTACCCCACCCGAAATTGTGGCGGCGGGCCTTCCGATCCTGCTGATCGCAGCTACCGAGCGCCTGGCGAAACGCAAATTCGACGGCCTGGAAGCGGCGGCCTTCTCTGCCATCACAGCGCATGGCGGGCGGGGGCGGCGGGCGGCGCGTGGCTGAATGGGTTCCGCATGACCAGGCTTGCCGATCGGCAAAAGGATCGGTCCAGCTATCGAACGTTCCCTGAAGCTTGCGGGGCTCTCTATCGCGATTTGCCGGATTGGACCGGAGGCGCTGCAGAATGACGCGCAAACACGACAACCGCGGTCGGCGCCCCCACGGACCGCCCTATGTCCAGTTGTACAACTGGATCAGGCTCACCGAGGCCTGGAAGTCGCTCGCACCCTTTTCTCGACTGCTCTACATCGAGATCCGGGGCCGCTTTAACGGCTCGAACAATGGCGATATCTCCATGAGCTATCGCGAGGCCGCAGACATCCTTTGCTGCAGCAACAGGCCCATCAATGTGGCTTTCAAGGAACTGGAAGACCGGGGATTTATTCGGCCAGTGCAGAAAGGCTCGTTTGGCTGGAAGGTACGGCCGGGCGGCAAGGGACGTGCCACAACCTGGCGCCTTACCGAATTGCCCCAGGACATTCCGGTGTATAACGCCGCCCCAAGCTACGAGTTCAAGGTTTGGACCCCGCCTGCCGCGCCAAAAAACAAAACGCGGCGTGCAAATAGCATACCTGTGGCGTGTGAAAAGCACTCCATCGCCACCGATATGGCATGCGAAAAGCACCCCAATAAGGTGCGAAAAGCACCCCAAGACCCCCAGTTGCATCCCCTCGATGGCGTGCAAAATGCGTGCACTTCTAAATTACCATATGCCCCCGGGCCGATAGGCCCCGTTTCCCAAGCCTTGCTGAACACTCGGCTCGTGCAACGCGCGACAGCCCCCCAGCGCGGCCCGGCGACCAAGGCAAGTGCTGGGGGGCGGTCATGACGATAGAATCTCTCCAGCCCTTCGTTTGGCGTCATTCTGCCTCGCCCCCCGCATACCCGTTAGGCTGCGGCGGTGGGGTTCGATGAAGCAGTATCCGTCGCTGACGTGATCCTGAGCAGAGTGATGCGGCCGGCGAGTTAAGATCGTCTGCGATGCACTTGGAAACATTAACGATTCCGCCAACGACAACCCAGGGTTAGCTTCGTGTCACGTCCCAGAAAAAAACTGAACCTTCGAACCATCGAGCGCGACTATCGAACAGGCGCGGCCTCCGTGCGAGAAATCGCACGAAGGCACCACGTTTCGGAAAGATCGATACGCCGACGAGTTCGAGAGGGTGGCTGGTCGCCTGACTTGGTAGACCGCACCAACGAGATGGTGGCCGAAGCCATTGCCAGTCAGGACCCATCAAACCGTTTTGCCGCAGTTTCGCCCGTTATGCCGCAAGACCCATTCGCGCGCACGAGCGAGGATGAGTTCGTAGCGGAGGCCGCGGCGCAGAAGCTCGCCGTAATCGGGAAGCAGAAGGAAGACATAGCCCGGCTTTTCGCTCTCCACCGGGCACATGCCGAGGCAATGTCAGATCTGATCGAGCTCGAGCTGGCGTCAGTGGGCGACGGCCGTGACGAACATAAGAAGCTGCTCAAGATCGCCAATATTCTTGAGATTGCGTCGCGAACGTTAGCGCGGCTAATAAACCTGGAATGCCGAGTCCACAAAATCGACTATGCGGCTGAAGCGAAAAAACTTGAACCGGCACAGGCGAGGGTGGCGATTGTGCCTTGGGTGCGGAGTGAGTAGGTTTAGTCTAGATAGAATCGTGAGCCACTCGGCGTGGCCGTCATCCTCGCATGGGTTTGGGAGTCGGCCTTCAGCGATGATGGAATCAGACGGCGGTGACAGCCTTAAGCTGGGATGTCCCAAGGCAGCGGCGCCGCAAAGCGACCCAGGCGGGCGGCTTCGGTCAGACTCGCGACCTTCGCGGTGGGGACCGCTATTGATGGTTAACAACCATCGCACGATGCGGCGCTGACCGCCGACATTGTTGAGCTCGCCACCCAGTATGTGGGCTAACGGTAAACACCCTATACCTTTTTTTAGGCGGGCGCCTTACTGCGGTGGCAGAGTTCAGGACGAATCGGGAAGCAAATCCATGAGGAGTTGATTAGGAAAACGACGCTTCTGGATAATCGCATAGAAACGCTCTGTGACCTCCGGAATGCGGCAGTGCTCCACGAGTATCCCGGCCTCCAGCTCGTCACGAACGACGATCGGCGGCACTAGTGTGACGCCTTCACGCTCTCGGGCCAGCAGGCGCAGCATGGCCATGTCGTCGACCTCGGCGAGAATGGTCGGCCTGATTCCAGCCAGTTCGAGAACCCGGTCAAACGCAACGCGGATATCGCTGTCGAGGCTCGGGAGGAGGAGAGGCTCGTTGCGTAAATCCTCGGGAAAACGGAACTTGCCCTTGCCCGTCCGCGGGCGACCGACAAGGCTGACAGGCTGCTCATTGAGCAGGTGATTGCGCAGTGACGAACGGGCGTCGCGCGTGGCGGCGCTATTGGCGAGAACCACGTCGACGGCGTGGGCTTCCAACTGCGCGAGAAGGTCGCGGATGTTGCCCGACCGGACGATCAACTCGACATCCGACCGGCCGACCAGAGGGCGTAGAAATTCAAGCTGAAAGTTTCGGGACAAGGTTGTCAGCGCGCCAACCCTGAGAACTTGGCGGCTGGCCAGCGGGCGCCCTCGCATTGTGCTCATCAGTTCGGCGCCGGCTTTGAACACCGTATCTGCATAGTCGAGCGCGATCTGTCCGGCCTCGGTCAAGACGAGTTTCTTGCCCGCACGCTCGAAGAGTAAATGGCCCATCTGATGCTCAAGCTTCTGGATCTGAACCGACAGCGCCGACTGCGACAAGTGCATATGCTCAGCGGCTCGCGTGAGGCTGCCCTCGTGGGCGACCGCCCAGAAATAGCGCAGATGGTTGTAATTCAGGTCTCTCATATCGTTCTATTTAAACGAACGATATGGACGCAACAATGAATTTTTATCGCGTAACGCGCTCCACTACGGTGCTCCCCGAACCAGAATGCACATCGAAGGGGGCAGTTCGTGCCAATCTATCTCACGCCGTTGCTGGCGCCCGTTCCGCTGATCGTCAGCGCAGCTATCAGCTTTCTAAACACAAATCGCAGACCTAAATTTCTGCCCAAACTGGCCGAGGCGGCTGCGTTGCTTTCGCTCATTGCCGCGTTGGTCGCGTTTGCTGAATTGATCCTGTTCGGACCGGGCGTCAGTCCCGCGATCGGGATTCAAGGCGCCGGAATGTCGATGCGTCTCGACGCCATCAGCGCCACGATGCTGCTTCTGGTCACCTTTATCGGTTGGATCGTCGTCCGCTATGCCGCGACCTACCTGGACGGAGAAGCGCGGCAAGGACCGTTCACCGGCTGGCTTTGCCTGACGCTCGCTTCGGTGTTGATGCTCGTCACAGCCGGCAATATCGTCCAACTGGTTCTTGCTTGGATCGGCACCAGCCTTTTTCTGCACCGGCTGCTGTTGTTCTACTCCAATCGGGTGGCTGCGCAACGCGCGGCGCGCAAGAAGTTCGTCACCGCGCGACTTGGCGATGTCGCGCTCATTGGCGCGGCTGCAATGCTCGCGCTGACCTATGGCACCGGTGATATCGGCTCGATCCTGAACGCTGCGCATGCGGGAGAAGGCGGCAGCCTTGCCATCTTGGCGGCGAGCCTCTTGGCGCTGGCGGCGATGCTCAAGTCCGCCCAGTTTCCGACCCATGGCTGGCTGACCGAAGTCATGGAGACGCCCACGCCTGTGTCGGCGCTTCTCCATGCGGGCGTGATCAACGCGGGTGGGTTTCTGCTGATCCGCTTTGCCGACGTCATGCTGCTGGCGCCAGGCGTCCTTGCCGTGCTCGTGATGATCGGTGGTTTCACAGCGCTCTTCGGCAGCCTTGTGATGCTGACCCAGCCGGCGGTGAAAACATCGCTCGCCTGGTCGACGGTCGCGCAGATGGGCTTCATGATCCTGGAATGTGGGCTGGCGCTCTTCCCGCTGGCGCTGCTGCACATCGTGGCACACTCGCTTTACAAGGCTCACTCCTTCCTCGCCTCCGGCGGCGCCGTGGAGCGGGTCGCCGCCATCCGCAGGCCGGGGCCCGTCGCCGTCCCCGACGCGCGAGCGGTGGGTCGCGCCTTCCTGGCCGCGCTCGTCATCTACATTCTGGTCGGGCTCGGCTTTGGCCTGACGCATAAATCGCCTCAGGCGATCGCGCTTGGCGCGATTCTGATCTTCGGCGTGGCCTACATGTTGGCGCAGGGGTTTGCTGACACGGCGCCCAGGGCGCTTACCCGGCGCACGGCCGTCTACGCTGTTGCGACGTCGGTCGGCTATTTCGCGCTTCAGACAGCGGCGACCTCGCTGATGGCGGGCCTCCTGCCAGCCACGCCCACGCCGGGGCCGCTGGAATGGGCGCTGATCGTCCTCGCAGTCATCAGCTTTGGCCTGGTCGCCATCGTGCAGGCCATGTTCCCGCTGTGGGCCTATCACCCGGCCGCCGCCGGCCTGCGCGTTCACCTTTCGAACGGCTTCTACGCCAACGCTGTCTTCGACCGCCTCCTTGGCGGCTGGTCCACCCGCAGCGCGTCCTGATCAGTCTGGAGCTTTCATCATGTCGTATTCCCATACCTCAGCGCAGCCTGATCTGAAACTCCTGGAGTCCGCAGCCGATCGCGCGGCCAGAGCTATCCCTCCTGTCTGGCCCCTGGCGTCGAGCGTTGCCGTCAATCCATTCGTTGGGCAGGCGGGCGAAAACCTCGCGACGGCGGGCGCGCGGCTAGCGCGGGTCGCGGGCGCCGCCATAACCATGCCGAGGCGCTGGTATCAGGAGAAGATCGACAGCGGCACGATTTCCGACCAAGATTTGGCTGAAGCCTGGACCAGAGCGCCGATTGATCTGAGGCCGCTCAATTTGACCGCCCTGAAGTCCGCAGTCACGTGCCAACCGCCCAAGCCGGTCGCCTTACCAACGATCGCGGACCTTGCCGCCGAAGTCTCAGGTATCGACTGGCCGGGCCTAATCGCCGAGCGGTTCGGCGCCTGGGCGGCGGGATATTTCGATGAAGGCCAGGCGCTCTGGGCGGCGCCGCGCGGCAGGAGCGCCTACGCCGCTTGGCGGGCCGTCGCGACACACGACCTGACGCCTGAAATCGCGGGACTGCACGGGTTCGCGCTCCACGTGTCGGAAGCTCCCGATGATCCCGTCGCCGTCATCGCGCGCATCGCCAGCCGGCTAGACCTCGTGGAAGAGGCAATGGAAACCTACTTTCACCAGATGCTCATGACGCTGGGTGGCTGGGCGCAGGTTGCACGCTACAAGCTCTGGCAAGCTGAACTCGCCAGCGGCTCGGATCAGACGATCGCCGACTTCCTCGCGATCCGCTTGATCTGGGAAGAGGCACTGTTCCTACGCTATGGCAAGGAAATCAATGAAAAATGGAAGAGCGTGCGTGCGGCGCACGCGGCGCCGATCAAAGCAACGCCTGACCTCGTAATCGATGCGATCCTTCAGGATGCGGCGGAGCGGTCCGCTCAGCGGGATATGACGGCGACGTTGGAGAAAGCCGCCACGAAGACGCGGCCCGAACGCCCCGTATTGCAAGCCGTCTTTTGCATCGACGTGCGCTCGGAAGTGTTCCGCCGGGCGCTCGAGAGTGTGAACCCGCATATCCAGACGCTCGGCTTCGCCGGCTTCTTCGGTCTGACCACAGCCCACCGTCGCTTTGCCTCCGATGTCGAGGAACTACGGCTTCCGGTTTTGCTCGCACCCGCGGTCCGCTCCCGTTCATGTGGGCCAGACGTGGCGACAGCTGATCGGTCCGGGCGTGTCGAGGCCCGGGCCAAGCGCGCCTGGGCCCGCTTCAAGCTCGCTGCCGTTTCTTCCCTCGCATTCGTCGAGGCGACGGGTCCGATCTATGTCGTCAAGCTGTTGAGCGATGCTTTGGGATTACATGGCGCGCAGATGCAGAGCGACCCTGCGCCTCGTTTCGATCCCGCGGTCGATCTTGCGACGAAAATCAAGGCTGCCGAAACGGTGCTGCGGGCCATGTCGCTCACCAGCGGCTTTGCCCGGCTGATCTTGCTCGCTGGGCACGGCGCTAATGTTGTCAACAATGCCCACGCCAGCGGGCTTCATTGCGGGGCTTGTGGCGGCTATTCCGGAGAGGTCAACGCGCGCCTGCTGGCGGGGGTCCTAAACGATCCCGACGTAAGGGCGGGAGTAGCGGCTGCTGGCATCGAGATCCCGGCGGACACCCTTTTCCTAGCGGCGCTGCACGACACCACCACGGATCGGATTGCGCTTTATATCAAGGATTATCCCGCCGACGCGCACCAGAAGGATATCGCCCAAGCCGAAACCTGGCTCGCCGCCGCCGGCAAACTCGCCCGCGGGGAGCGCGCGCTGCGGTTGCCGCGCGCCGGACGGGAAAGTTCAGTCGCCCGGCGCAGCCGCGACTGGGCCGAGACCCGGCCTGAATGGGCGCTCGCCGGATGCAAGGCGTTCATCGCCGCGCCCCGGACACGCACGGCTGGCAAAAACCTGGAAGGACGCGCCTTCCTGCATGACTACGACTGGAAGCAGGACAACACCTTCGGCGTTCTCGAACTTATCCTGACCGCGCCGGTCGTCGTGGCAAGCTGGATCAGCCTGCAATACTTCGGATCGACCGTGGCGCCCGAGGTTTTCGGCGGCGGCAACAAGCTCTTGCATAATGTTACCGGCGGCATCGGCGTCTTCGAGGGCAATGGCGGCCTGCTGCGGGCCGGCCTGCCATGGCAATCGGTCCACGATGGCGAAGACTATGCCCACGAACCGCTGCGTTTGTCCGTTTGCATTGAGGCGCCGCGCGACGCCATGACCAATGTGCTGAGCCGACACGCCAACGTGCGCGCCCTGTTCGATAACGGCTGGCTGCACCTCTTCGCCCTCGATGACGAGGGACGCATGGCCTGGCGTTACGCCGGCGATCTCGAATGGACGGCCATGAACGACGCTATTGCCGACGGGCGATCGTCTCGGTTGGGCGCGGTTTGACCGTTAGCGCGGTCTGGCATTCAAGACGCTTGGCTGAAATGGAGCACACACGACAAGGGGTGGCGCAACGCATCTTGCCGCGCTGGAATCGGAGGCGCTACACATCTTCCGGGAGGTTGTCGCCGAAGTGCAAAACCCGGTTATGCTGTTCTCGGCTGGTAAGGACTCGACCGTGATGGCCCATCTGGCCATCCGGGCCTTCTATCCCGGCAAGCCGACGTTTCCGTTGCTCCACGTCAACTCGACCTGGGAGTTCCGATCGCTGATCGATTTCCGCGACGCCTTCGCACGCGAACACGGCTTCCAACTCATCGCCCATGCCAACGAAGAGGGTAGGGCCGCAGGCCTTAACCGTTTCGATCATGGGGATCCCTACACGGCGGTGATGCGCACCGAGCCATTGAAGGCAGCGCTCGACAAAGGCGGTTATGACATCATTTTCGGCGGCGCCCGGCGCGACGAAGAGAAATCCCGAGCCAAGGAGCGCATTGCTTCTATCCGCAGTGCGGCTCACGCCTGGGAGCCGCGTGCGCAGCGTCCCGAGCTTTGGCGCCTTTACAACGCCCGTGTTGCCAAGGGCCAGACGGCGCGCGTGTTCCCGCTTTCCAATTGGACGGAGATCGACATCTGGAGTTACGCCCTGCTCAACGACATCGAACTCGCTCCGCTCTACTATGCCGCGTCCCGTCCCGTGGTCGAGCGAGCGGGGGCCTTCATCGTGGTCGACGACGAAAGCCGGATGCGCCTGCAACTCGGCGATCAGATTTCAAACCGCAAGGTCCGCTTCCGCACGCTCGGCTGTTGGCCAGTCACAGGCGCTATCGAATCTGAAGCCGCCGATCTGCGCGCCGTCGTCGATGAAACTCTTCGTACTTCCTCCTCAGAGCGCCAGGAACGAACCAGCGATGGTGAGGATAGCGGCTCGCTTTAGCAAAAAAAGCGCGAAGGCTACTTCTGGTGCGGCATTCTGAAAAAAAGCCCTATCACAACACGACGGCCGTGCTGACCACGATGCACGCTAAGGAGCGTGTTATCGCACCAATCTTGAGGGACGAGTTGGGACTGATCGTCGGGCTGGCCATAGGGGTCAACACCGACGAGTTCGGCACGTTCAGCCACGAGGTTGAGCGGACCGGGTCCCAGCTTGATGCGGCCAGGGCGAAGATTACCGCTGGTTTCGGATATGCGCCATTGGCGCGCGTCGGCCTGGCAAGCGAGGGAAGCTTCGGGCGACATCCCCACATCCCCTTCCTGGCCATTGGGCGCGAACTCATTTTGATGGTGGATCGTGATAGCGGCCTCGAACTGACCGGACACGACGCCTGCCCAGATACCAACTTCGGGCATGCTGTTGCGTGCGATCTTGAGGCTGCCTTCGCTTTTGCGCAGCGCGCCAGATTCCCCGAACACGGTCTCGTCGTGATGGGCTGCAAAGATATGCAACCCGCTCCGGCCTTAATGCTCGACAAGGACATACTCGACGCAGCCGCACTCGAAGCGGCCGTTCAGAAGGCTCTAAAGATCTGTGGCGCCGCTTTTGTCGAAACCGACATGCGAGCCCATCGCAATCCCACTCGCATGGCCGCGATCGAACGCGCCACTCGCGATCTCGCACGTCGGTTTCACAGTCGCTGCCCGAATTGCAAAGTTCCTGGATTCGATGTCACGGAGCGGATTGCTGGTTTGCCATGCGCCTGGTGCGGCCAGCCTACCCGCGTGATTATGACCGAAGTTCTGGCATGTCGGTCGTGCCATCACCGAGTTGAGCGGCAAGCGACGCCAGACGATTCCGCAGACCCAGGCCAATGCGACGGATGCAACCCATAGGACAACACCGGGACCCTGTCCGCTGCAAGGGACCAGTCAATTGTCCGAGTCAGGGTTCGACTGAAACCATCAATTCGTTTCGCCGCATGAACCAGAGCGTCCAGGGCGGGTTGTATTGAGCGAGGGTCACCGGACCGCTCGCGCGCAAATGACGCGCTTTGGCAGCTGCGAGAAGTTCTGCACTCTTGGCATCAACGTCTGCTTTTCTGGCCAATCCAGAAAAGCGAAGAACGGCGAAGCGGTTAGCTGGCAGGCGTTGCAACCGCACTTGGGGATCGTTCGGTTCGGGCAGCGACTCCATCGTGTAGTCGCTCGGCATCGTGAAACGGACGATCCAGTTCCCAGCGACGCGCATCTGGCTGACTGGGGCCGTCATGGCGATCTTTTCGCTGGAAGGCTCCTGCGCTACAGGGGTGGTCATGGCGATGCTTTGCCGACGTCTATTTCCGCCAAAAATATAGCCTGCAAGCAGCCGAAAGCCTTTGCTGGCGGCTTCCTTCTGTTCGCCGGTGACAGTGACCTCGGCGACGATGAGACTCGGATAGTCTCTGACTTCAAATGCGCCATCGCTCAACACGGTCTTGAACGCAGGTTCTTCAATGGCCATCGCAGGACTTCCAAAAAGAATGACCGACAGGACAAGGCCAAATGCCCTCGAGTCCATGAACTTCGGTATTCTAAATTTCACAGCGGATAACCAGGGTGAGTACTACCATCGCAAGCGGCTTTCGTCGGGGGCTTACGAATTTCAAGGTTGGAGTAATATGCTCAATTCACGATTTATGCGCCAGTTGCATGTTCTGCTGTCTGTCATCGTAGACCCAACCTGTCTCCGCGCGCGATCCATCCAGGGTCAAATCGGCATCCGGTAACCATAGAATTCATGATCCTCGTTGTAGCCACCTTGGCCAGCGCCGAGATCGGAGAAGCCACTGACGAACTCGATCGCCGCGACCCATTTGACCATTTTGAAGCCCAGTTCGTTCTCGCATCGGAGGCGTAACGGCGCTCCGTGCAGGACGCTGACGGGTCCGCCATTCATGTCGTAGGCGAGGATCGTCAATTGGTGCAGCATGTTCTCGATGCTGTGAACGTCATAATAGCGTCCACCATCGGCACCGTCGGCCAGTGAATAAAACACCACAAAGCGCGCCTCGGGTTTCGGCTTCACCAGATCGAGGATGTCGCGCATGGGAACACCGCCCCACTCTGCGACACCGGACCATCCTTGAATGCAGAAATGAGTGGTAATCTGCTTTTGCTTGGGCATCGCTTTGAGGTCGGCCAAGGAAAATTCTTGCGGCGCTTCGACGAGGCCATCGACGCGTAGCCTGTAACTGGCGAAGTTCTCTGCAACCAGGTCGTCATACTCTCTGGAATTCGGCATCGTGCCGTTTGGCCAAAATAGGGTGAGATGTCCTCTCTCGTAAGCTGCGAGCGCGCGTCCAGGCCCTCAGCCAGCCTCATCAACCAGCCGATCATGAGGGCGCCGGTGCGCTGCACAAGGCGCGCGTAGCGGATCGTGAGGGGGGAGGCTACAAGCCAGGCGAGTGTCAAGATGGCCATTGCCAGCAGGAACAGCGGAAACCCGGTCCAGGATGCGTCGTTGACACCGCCAAACATGTGATTGGTGTTCTGCCGAATTCCGGTGACGAACACCATTGCCCCATGAGCCAAAATAAAGCCGACGAACCAGGTGAACGAGATGAAGTGAACTGACCGCATCGCCTGCCTGTTGAACCCCCTGCCGAACCATCCGAGCGAATTGGAGATTGCAGGGCTTTGCATCAGGCCTGTAAAAATGGAGACGGGCGCGGCGATGAACACGGTAACGAAATAGCTGAGTTGCTGAAGCCCATTGTAGCGGGTCCAGCCTTCATCGACCGGGAAGTTCAGCGAGGCATATTGGATCGCCGTTGAGAGCGTTGCGGGAAATACTTCCCACGACAGCGGCACGAGCCGAAGCCACTGGTCCGTCGAAAATATTAAAACGTAGAACGCAATACCGTTGATCAACCACAGCAGGTTGACCGAAAAATGCCACCAACGCGGCAGCCCGAGCGTATGGCGGAGGCCCGGAATGCCAAGCCAACTCGGCAGGGTTACGGAATCGTCCTTGGCGGTCCAGATCCGGTCCGTCGGAACGGGCACTTGGAATCGAAGCCAGTCGCTTCCTGGCGTGCAGTCGCGTCCCCAATAGAGTCTCGGATGGTCCGCCAGAATCTGAAGGCCTGCGCGCATGATAAACAGCATGAAGAACATGTTCAGGAAGTGTTGAACCTGCAGCCACCAAGGAAAACCCGCGTCTACCGACGGCGCAGATTGTGCAATGCCAGGATGACTTTGGATGAAGGCCGCCACATTTGGAATCTCGCGTAGGCTCTGCGCCAGTGCGATCAGACAGAGTAGCGCGGCTGCGCCGATAGGCAGCGCCCAGAGGGTGTTAATCCAGCGACTACCGATCCGAATGCGCGGGAAGATACCTTGTTGCGGCGGCATCCAGTGGTTTAGACGGATCCTATCGTCGGCATCGCTTAGACTGGTACGCAGCGGCTCGGAGGCAGGAGGGTCATTTCGGTTAGCCATCGGACAATTGCTTTCGGGTTCAAGCGTCTCTGGCTGGCCCCTCAGTCGCTCTGTTTGGTGAGCGCCGACGCCTTGTGGAAGGCGATGTGTTCGGTCTTGGTACTTTTGATTTCAAATTGTGGCGCTTCCACACTCGCATGGTGTTTGTAGCCGTTGACCTCGAACTCGTCGGTATGCACACCAATGATCGTGCCACTGACGCGCCCGGCCTCCGAATTCCAGCTCACCCTATCGCCAATCTCGAACTTACTCGCCATTTCTGTCCCAATCCTCTCCACCACCATGCGCCGAAAGCGTGGCCTATGACAGCGCATCCTTCGACAGCGCGCTTTTGATTCGAGATGCAAACGCCTAGCATTTCGGTTGGTGCCAGTTAGGCGAACAGGGAACCCATTTCATGGAGGCCGAGACGCATACCTTCTTCACCATCGGCCACTCCACGAGAACGATTGTAGAATTTGTCGACCTGCTCCGAGAGTCCCGCGTTGATTTTCTTGTTGACGTGAGATCGATGCCGCGTTCGCGAACCAATCCACAGTTCAACGGCGAACGCCTTCCCGTAACGCTCGCCCCTTGGCAGATCGGCTATGAGCATATTGGAGCGCTGGGCGGTCTACGCGGAAAGCCGCGGAATACGGAGGACTCGCTAAACGGGTATTGGAGGGTACGCAGCTTCCGCAACTATGCCGATTATGCACTGACAGCGCCCTTTGCAGCCGGTCTCGCCCGGTTGCGTGAGCTTGGCGCCGCTCATCGCTGCGCGATCATGTGCGCTGAGGCAGTCTGGTGGCGATGTCACCGGCGGATCATCACTGATTACCTTCTGGGTCAAGGCGAACACGTCATGCACATCCTGGGCCCGTCGCAAGTCAACGAAGCCAGCATGACGCCTGGAGCTATGTTGACAAAAGAAGGCGCAGTTATCTATCCGGCCGAAACTGGTATAGGTTCTGGCGAGCCTGAGGATCTGTCAGCTTCACGCCCTCTGGGTGGTAAATGACCGTCCCCTCACTTGGCTCCTAATTGAGGAGCGAAAATGATCATCGATTCTTCTGATCAAGTGCCTCGCGCAATTCTTCTCAAGCGCTTTCCAGTGCCGAGAAACCTTAAGGTCTCTCCAGAATCTCGCATCGTGAACGGAAAAGCGTGGGCAGCTCCCAGTGGGGCCACTCGGATAAAGGCATTCAAAATCTACCGCTACGACCCTGTTTCCGAAGAGAACCCACGAGTTGATACATTCGACGTCGACCTTGATGATTGCGGTCCGATGGTGTTGGATGCGCTCATCTGGATTAAGAACAAGATCGACCCGTCTCTTACCTTTCGTCGCTCCTGTCGAGAGGGCGTATGTGGCTCCTGCGCCATGAATTTGGATGGTACTAACTGGCTAGCGTGTACCAGATTCATTTCTGACATGGCCACGACAGGAGTTGTTTATCCGCTAGCAAACATGAGGATAATTAAGGATCTCATTCCCGATCTCTCTCATGTGTTCGCGCAATACGCGATGATCGACCCATGGCTTAAAATCACGACATCGGCGCCCCAGGTTGAGCGCGTACAATCTCCCGAAGAGCGGAGCAAGATCGATGGCTACTACGAGTGTATTCTTTGTTTCTGCTGCACTTCGGGCTGTCCAAGCCATTGGTGGAACGGCGATCGCTTCCTTGGCCCGGCTGTGCTCCTGCAAGCCTATCGTTGGCTGATCGACAGCCGTGATGAAGGGAAAGGGGAGCGTCTTGATGGTCTTGAAGATCCGTTCCGGCTCTATCGCTGTCACACCATTTTGAATTGCACCCGAACATGTCCGAAAGGCTTGAATCCAGGGAAAGCCATAGCCGAGATAAAAAGAATGCTAATTGAACGCAAGATCTGAAGCGTCTGACGAAAGGTGGAGTAAATGGATGAAGGAAAATCTATTGGAACCCGCCCTCTTTCTCCCAGTATTCAGATATATAGGCCTGAATTGACATCAGTTTTGTCAATTGGGTACAGGATATCTGGTATCGTTTTGAGCGTCTATCTTGTCGGTATGGTTGTCTGGTTGCTGGCTGGGGCTGCAGGTCCTCACGCATATTCCACGATGCGTATGGTCCTTTCCTCATGGATTGGGCAGACAATTCTTTTTGCCGGGACCTTTGCTCTTTTTTGGCATCTTTACGGGGGCATCCGCCATTTGGTTTGGGACACCGTCCACGGGTTCGAACTCCGCTCGATTTACATGTCTGGTTGGGCTGTTGTTGGCGCAAGTGCGTTATCTACACTAGTAGCCTGGGGAATCAGCTTATTTCTAAAGGGATAGGCCATGTACCCTAAAGACACACGTTCTTCACTGGCGCGCGCTATGGGGCTGGGTTCGGCGCGCCAAGGAACAGCACATTGGTGGGCACAGCGAACTTCGGCAATCGCACTCATCCCGCTGACTTTGTGGTTTGTGACATCCATCATCGTCCAAACCAGCAGCGATCATGCGCACTTCGTCACCTGGCTAAAGTCGCCGTTCGTCAATCTCGCAATGATATCGTTTTTGGTCGCATCATTTTACCATACGGCGCTTGGCCTGCAGATCGTAATTGAGGACTACGTTCATTCTTGGCTGAAATATAGTGCAGTGATCGGGGTCCGACTTATGTGCTTTACGCTCGCATTGAGTGGAATAATGGCCCTCCTCAGCATTACTTTCAGTGTCTAGCTGGTCCTCGTGATAGGCTATGATTTGTAAGCCAGTGCATCTCAGCGGAAAGCCGCGGCTAAATTTAAGATGGGACAGGCGATGTTCGTTGAGAGTTTACTGCCTGCCGCGTGTGAACGGCTTGCCACAATCGCCGATGACGCGCCGCTAATCGATGCTGCGCGGCTACTACGGTCTGGAACCGACATTCTGGTCGTGTGCAATGCTGCCGGCCTGCTGCGCGGTGTTATCACCAAAACCGACGTCGTGGCGCAGATCAGTCGATGTCAGGGATCTGGGTGCCTGGCATTGTCTTCTGTTGCGATGACGCAAGACGTCATGCTTTGCCGATCCGGGGATGTGTTGGAGGATTTATGGCGCCGCATGAATGAGCGGCGATTGAAAAACATCCCTTTCGTTGATGAACATCTTCGACCTGTCGGGGTGCTCAACGCCAGGGACATGCTTCAAGCCCTGCTGAAGGAATCCACCACGGAGGAAGCGATGATGCGCGATTACGTGATGGGCTTCGGTTATCGCTGAGTAAGTTGCCACAGCCAGTGCACGAGGAACACATGCACAACGATGAAATGGATCGGGAGCATCTGCGCGAACAGGCAATTTCCAGATGGGACAATGAAGGGGGCGCCACTTCGCCAGATCCGCAAGCTTACGCGCCGTCGAAAACCGAACAGCATGAATACCCGCCGCTGACCAACACTGAGCTGGTTCACCTTCGCATCCGCGTCATCGCCCTGGAAAACCTGGTCATCGCGCTGATGACTCAGGCTTCGGAGCGGCAAATTGACATAGCCCGCGAAATGGCTGCGTTCATTGTCCCAAGACCCGGCTTTACCCAGCATCCGCTTACCGTCAAAGCGGCAGATCACATGACGGACATCATGGATCGTGCTGCAAGGTTCGGAACACCTGCGCCTTCTGTCGCCTCATATAAAACCACTCAAGTATTTGACTAGAATACACTTCCTTCTGGGCTACGGCGACGGTATCGCACTAAGGTCGGCGTATGGGGTGTTATTCGGGTGTTTGAGGGCCGGTTGAGTTACTGCGTGCTAAACCCCTTTTCGGAGTTCGTTTTGGAGCCTGGCGTTCCAGGTCTGATTTTGCCCGAGCAGCCTCATC
>Ga0182738_1001565_pt1 | contig 28375 bp, 33 predicted proteins | sample eDN5th30CBELigMG_FD_128876 | JGI IMG/M metagenome (GOLD analysis project Ga0182738, IMG submission 128876) | Enriched Miracle-Growth compost microbial communities from Emeryville, California, USA - eDNA 5th pass 30_C BE-Lig MG (version 2)... ...
GATTTTATTGAAGAAGTGCCCTTTAATCTCTTGCCTAGTTTTATAAACTTGTCTCTGAGAATCAGGATAGACATCAAGAGATACATGAAAAGCATGTATTGATGCCACAGCTTGAAAAGGAACAACAGAGGGAAGCATTAATTAGTGAAAGAATGCACAATGAAAAATTACGTCTTTTGAAGTCTGAACAAGATCGCCAAAAATATCATCATGAAGTAGTCTTATCTTCTGACCAGTCCTCTCAAGTGATGAAATAGATGAATAACCAAGCCAAAAATATTTGGGACGCACAAATGGGCTTCAAGAATGCTAATAAACAGATGCAAGAACTTGAGAAACAAAATCGCCTCAACGATGTCATCAGAGATAATGTTGCTTACCAAGAATATTTACTCACTTCAAACGTTCAAAAACAGAACCAACAGGAAGACTACAGAAGATTCTTAGATCTCCAAAATCAAGAAGACAAGCTGAAAAAAAAGGCCAACAAGATGACTGACGAAGAGAAAAAACTCAATTTCCCTGATCTTCAGGCTTATAAGGTCAATGACCCAAGACAATTTACCCTTGTCCCTGGCCTTATTCATTCAAAATACACAAGTCCTCTTGGAAGTCATTTCGCCTATAATAATCTCGTCAAACAAAATTTCAATTCTGAATCTTCTTCCAACCTTTTATCTTCTGCAAATAAAAGTAATAATTTACAATTCAACCACCTCCTCTAATCCCTCTATCTCTTAGGATCAAGCCACTTAGCAGAAGTTGATTATGCATTTGCAAATGATATTGAAGATGCGAAAAAAAGAAGAGTTAACAGATCTTGTGAAAGACTTTCTGCTCAGCCCAGAAATTTCACTTCAACAAGCGAATCTCAACATCCTCATATCAAGCCAAATTATCTATCAATTGCTGGTGACAAATTCAGCAAAATTCGAGGAAATAACGTCTCCAATATTGAGCAAGGCTCTGCTAAACCTTTGTCTTTAGACAACACAAACGCTCCCAGAACTGCAAGAGCAAGCCAAGATAATATTATCTTCAATCAGCAGCCTACAGAAAAGAGCATTGAAGTTGGTCTCCCTAAACAACAGAGCAACCCCATGTTGCCTTTGAGACACATTATGACTGATATGACCAGTATTAGCACACCAGGAATGAATAAGAGAGAACATTTGATTACCAACAATTCAAGAGTTCAAACAGAAAAAACTATCTTTTCTCCTCATAATCCTATCCTTCATCCCCTCTCTGGAAATATTCAGAATCCTTATATCATCAAGGAAATCAAGAGATTGGTCGATTTCAAACAATCTTTACCTGCTGCTGGTGCTGGCACGGATAATAACAAAAGTCTCTACTAACTAATTTTTTTCTAGTCTTTTTTGATAATATATGAGATATGTTTATAAAAAAATTTTTTATTGAGAATATTTTTTTTCATTATCATTAGATTGATGGGAAGAATAAAAAGAAAAAAAAATATGAACGAATAATAACAACTTCATATATATTTTCATAATCCATTTAACAAAGCTTTTTAATCGAATTCGAATTACATCAATTCATTAACAAACTTCAGAAAAACTCAAATAAAGGCTTAATTCTGTTTCATTAATTGACCCCTTACCCTTACTTATGCAAGCTTGTTGGTGGGGAGCAAAGTTTTACCTTTGAGTGAAATTTGGTAATATTGAGTCTTTTTGGTAGTGAAAACCAAGGTTAACACTACCAATGTCAGAGTTTGTAAAAGCAAAGTGCCTGTGGTCACCAACTTGTGCTTAGAAGCGGCATCCACAAAGAACGTCGAGAAGATCACCAGGAATGGGAAAGCGAGGAAATAAATGCTTGCAAAAATTCCAAACTTTTTGAAAAACTTCTTTTCGGTGTGCTTGGCGGCAGTGTAAGATTGCACAAACAAGTAGATCCAAAAGATATAAAGCAGCAACCTCACGACTATAATCACCACGCCAGCCCAGTTTTCATAATCATGGTACTTGTAATGCTCATTGTCAATGATCTTTCCGACTCCGATAATCACGATATGCATTATTCCAAGTAAAACTCCCAGAGGAATAAAGACGTCCATGTCTTCAAACTCAAGGAAATTAATTGACCATCCATAAGCAATCAATAACAACAAGCATGTGATCAAGAATTGGGAAGTAATTGAAAGGACGTGATTGGAGAAGTTAAAGAAAGAGCTTCCTTTTCCGTTATATGAGTAGATCCACAAGTGCAAGATCTCGCAGGCAAGGGAGAGGAATTCGATGAATAAGGCAACGGTTGTGATAAGAGTGGGATAGTCTGCGCCTTCTTCTCTGTTGTAGAATTTGTAAAACTTGATGGAGTTGGACACGAAAAAGGCAGCGATAACGAGCATATTCACAAACAGGGGGAAGATCATTCCGCTCTCGTCCTCGCTGAAGTGAGAACCGTCAGAGTTAAGGGCTTCGATTTCCCATCTCAAACGGTTTCCAACAATGAAAGGAGACACATTCTTATCACAATCAGCCAAAACGAAAAACCAGACTTGAGTTTCACGTTGTGAAAGTCTTCCTTCGGTGTACTCGCTCCAGCTTGCGTCAATGGGGACGTTGAGGGGGATTTTTGCTTTAGCAAGAGATTCTCTTTGTTTGCAGTCGTTCATGTCTCTGGCTCTGTACCAGTCGTCTCCAGCGTAGGCTAAAATGCTGAGTTGAAGGTGGGATTTGTTTGTGTGTAAGGCTTTGTTAAACTGGCCTTTGGCACGGAATTCAGACTCACCAGGTCCAGCAGCAAACTTTGTCAAGTATGACCAAGATTTTCGGTCGAATCTATTCAAAGCTTCGCTGTCTCCAATTGTTTTGGAGTGTACGTGATTCAATGAGAGGGACAGCAATAGGATAAAAAAAATCAACTTCATGGAAGTTCCCATCAATGCAGCCAACAAAGTACAACTTTTTAGATTAATTTGTTTATATATCACATAACTTCGAAGCTAAAACTGCGAATTTAAAATTTATTTCGGTTTACTGTTAGAAAAATATTTAATCCTGCCTTTGTTCCTAGCTGTTGTCCATCTTCCGATTGATAAACTCTGGCTCATTCTGCTCAGATTTCAACTCTCTCTGGATCTAATTCATCTCTTCTCTCGAGACACTCCTTATTTTGAAGTTTAACATGTGAAGTTTTTTAAAACAACCAAACAGCTAGATTTTCATTTAATTCATATCTTACGATTCGAATTGAACTTTTATTCAAAAACTCTAAACTTCTATATTTAGTTTCAAGATTTGAATTTCTATAGTAGATAAGCAGATGGCTGGCATCCTCTTCCGACTAGAATGAAGGTTTTCTCTTATTTAGTAAAGCAAAGAAACGAGAGTTTTCTTTTAATTATTGGGATTAAAAATTTACTGCAACTGAGATTTTTTACAAATTTGGCCATTTTCCAGTACAATAGCTTTCCTAGTCAAATGCTTTCAAAACCTCATAGAGATGATTCTTAGAAAAACTATCGATCTCAAATTATCAGAAGAAAGAATCTGATCTTAATCAAACGCTTGAATTCTGCACATAAAGAAAAATTCAAAAAAAAGATTAAATTAATTCTTCTCGAATTCTCTTCAGATTTTATACACATCTCTTTCATTAAAGTTTTTTTAACCCCTAAAAGTGAAATTTTTACCCGAAAATTATAACCAACTTATTCAAATTCAGAACCATTTTACTCAGCTTTTTATTAAAGAGAGCGACCATCTGGACTGACTTTGTTCAAGTCTTTGATTATTTCGGTTTTTAGAGAATTGACTGGTACTGACTGGTAAATACTAATCAAAAACTTTATTTAGTACAAACAATACAGTTAATCCATTTCCCTCCAGACTCTGGAAAAGGACAGTATCAGTAAGCCTATTATTTTTGATCCTTAATACAACTCTTTCTGATCAATATCGGTCTAATTTTAGACATCATAAGAAGGAAAATAATAATACATTGGATGTGTTCATATTTTTTATATTTACATAAAACAGAAAATAATCTATATCATTCATTGTGAATTTTTAAAGATAGGTCTTCCTGTAGAATTTGTTAGCGTAGGTAATTGGAAATTAGCTGTTGTTTGTTTCTTACTTCTGTTCTTATCAACCTTGTCTCTTATCGCATCAAAACTCTCATCCCTTGTTGAAATCTTCTTATTCGAATCTCTCACGTTCACATTGGTATTTGCCCCGCCAGATGGTCCACTTCCTGAATCGAATGTTTTATTCACCATCGAAACACCTTTTTCTTTCGAAGTTAACCTTCTTCCGACTTGATCTGGCCTTGAACGGACTTCTGGCGTCTTCATTCCTTTTGCATTTGTCTCCTTTAGTCCAGTCGCAGAAATTGTTGTTGCCATGCTTTTTGGAGGTTTCTTCAAATAGGGCTGATAGTCAGTATTTGGATCAGTCTGGGCACGACCTCCAGCTTTTGGCGCTCCTTCGTAATAAGGAAGGGGATGGAAATAATTTATTGTTTGCGCGTCAGGGTGAATATTAAAGCTTTCAGGCTTAATTTCTAGTTTATTAATGTCCACATTGGTGGAAAAGAATTTCAGAATTTTTTGGTCTTTGCATAAGTTGGTGATGATCTGAATTGCCAAATCTTGAAGTTCTGGCTGTGCTTGGGCCGTGTCGATGTAATATGATAAATCACACATCATATTTGGATTTGCAACCTCTTCATATTTTACCGCTATGGGGAGAATGATGAGACTCATTTCCAAGAAGAAAATATTTTACTTATTCGGACAGTGATGAGATAAATACAGAGCAAAGCAAGTTCTACGATTTGATGAGGAGCTTTTTTGTCAACAGCAATCACAACCAAAGCATTAAACATTCCAACATAGTCATATTGCTGGTCTGATCCTTCTTTTTCCACTATTTTTCATGAGATAAATAAATTCAATTCAACGAAATTCTTACCTTTTCTCAAAGCATTATACACGAGATAAAGGGCATTATACATAAATTCCTCATATTTGAATACACTTAGAGAGCTATCAGCGAATTGATTGGGAGACTTTTCTGGACTTTTCACAGTCAAGAAATCAACGATAGTGTTGAGATCTTCAGTGTAACGATAGTTATTGTTTAACTTTGAAGTTCCAGGGCTTTCACCAGAATAAAAGCGAGATGTTGCTTCTTCTGCGACCACCGAAAGATTTGCTTCTTGCTTCAGAAGCTTGATCTTTTTCTCTGAATAGAAAGTCACCAGAATAGGAAGAACCAGCTTCCACAATCTTTTGATCAAATTATTTGAATAAAGATAAGTCATTATCGTTTCTACATCAAAATTACGGCAATTTTTCTATTTACAACACTTACCAAATTGAGAAATATGAGCAAACAGTTTGATCAACATGACTTGGACCTCAATTCTGGGAGTGTTTTCAAGATGTTCCATCAGCAAGAAAAGTCCATTGTTATCAACAAGGATCATGAGATTTTCGTCCTCAACCAAGAAATGCAAAACACTCTCAATTAAAGTTGGGAAGTTGGGGAACAAACTGTCATAAACGTTTTTGATAAGTGGATATAATGGTGGGAAACATTCCTTCTTCAACGTTTTTAAACTAACCAAATAATAAGAAAAACCATTCAGTCAAGAAGAGTTTTTACTGTGAACTATTTTTATTTGATTTTAGAGCTTCGGTGAACTTCACAAAGGCAGCTGTCATAAGAGAAACATTGACAACTCTATAGTGCTGTAAAATATAGCAATAGCCAGTCATCTTCTCTTCCAAATTAAAAGCAGCATTTATCAGCTTTTGTTGACACTTCATCACTTCCCTTTCAACATGAAGCTCCAAATAATCATCAGCAATCAATTCCACAATATCCAAGCGTTTCAATAAATGTTGAACTGGCAAAGAAGAAGAAGCCATTTCTTTACTTCTATTGACATTATTGTTTTGATTTGGAACTTGTTGTCCTGTTCCTGCTCCTCCTTCCTCCAAAATACTATAAAAAATTCTCAGAAAATAAATCAAAATCTGACTCCAGTACCCTGGGTTTGATAATAACATCATATTTAATTGTTGTTTCTTGATGATTCGAAGGTCATTTTGGACGTTTTCAAGCTTATCATTATAAAGGGTCAAGTTTTGAGCATGGTATTTATCCATTTCAGTGTTGTCAGTTCGCACATTTTGCTTCAACTTGTTAAAGTTCTCTTGCAAGACTTCAATTGTATGCTTAAAGGTGGTCAAATCTATCGTTGACGCAGTATTTTGAACACTTGGATTGTTCATTTTTCTCTCCATCTCAAAAACTTTTTGTAAAAGATTCTTTTGGGCATCTTCTATTGATCTGTAACCTTTCAACAAAGAATTATATGACTCTAATTATTATTATGATTCGTTCAAAGTCAGCGAATTACTTTCCATTTCTGTCATCATTTCTGTTCGAACGGTCAATAAATTCGAATTAACATCATCTGCTGTTAGAATTGTTTCATTATCTCCTCCTCCTTCAACCGGAACCGATTTGGAAGATGGTTTTACAACATATTCAGGACGAATATCTTCTGCATTTTGAATGATAATTTGAGGTCTTGATGGTCTGTCTTTATCAGGTAATGCATCATAATATTTCTGTAATTGTCCAACCTATCAAATTTTCTTTATATTTCCTTTTAAAAAATTGTCAAAAACCTTCTTTTGATAATAAGGAATTTTATTGGTAATATTTTTAAAATCGGCGATAAGACTCGAAAGGTATGGTTCCACTGCGAGTCTTGTTCCTTCAGAAGGTGGATTCAAATTGCTTGGAATATCTACGACCACCATTTCTAGCACATCTTTGCTTCAATTAGATAGACAATTTTCATTGAATAAATACCAGCTTTTGTAAATTTGAGGCCAAAGTAACGAGCTAATTCCTCAATTCTCACATCAATAGAAAAGAGTTTTTTAGGGAATGGATTGATAATATTCTCAGTATCTTTCACTTTATCTTTCAAGTGTCCAGTTTGAACAGAAAGCTCAAGGACCTTGTTCGAAAGTGTTTCTCGATCTTGAGATATTTGCTTTTCGAGATTCTTATGAACACTTTCAATTCTCGTATTTAGCGTCTCCAGATTTTGTTGAGCTGTCGTCAACGATTGTGCTGTCAGACCAAGATCTGTCTGGATGATATTCACTTGTTTATCTAAACCGCCGAAATTGGTTTGGATAGAGCCAATGTCAGTTTGAAGTCTGGTGCAATGCTCGGAAACGATACTAAAACTGTCCTTCAATTCTTCTCTTAATTTGCCAAATGACGTTGATGTATCATATTGTGCCTAGTTTGGTGAATATACACACTCCTGGAAGAGCTAATTTACCTTCTTTTTGACATCATCGATTTTAGCAGATAATTCCGTATGAACTTGAAGCTAAAAAGAGAGATCAGGTTTATTTATAAAATCTCAAGATATTACATTTTCAGTTTGAATTTGGTCGAGTTTATTTGTTAATTTATGGAGAGTGGTGTGATTATCAGCAAATGAATTACTAAAGAAATCCGCTCTATTTTCATTATTTAGAATAGACCTCCCAGAATTATCTTTTACTTGTCTTTTAACCATTTAATTTCAGCCCAGGAGTTCTCAATTTCAAAACTGTGATTCACTGATTTATTCGCCAAGTCATCCACCAACACAAATTTCATCCTATTCTCTTTAATATTCCTCTCAATTCTGAGAACCTTACTCAAGAAACTTTTTATTGTCAGACATGACTTTATAAATTGTTTCGAGGCTTTTTCCATGATTAGCCTGATTTTCATTCAAAACAGCGTTTTCTTGTTTCCACATAAAAAGACCTTCTCTTTGAAAAAATTTTATCATCAGATAATCCTTGAATTATACTCTAGTTTCTTGTTCATTTTATCGAGTTCACTCTTCAAAGACATCTGATGAATTTTTTCATTAATTTCTGAAATATATCTCTCAAATTTCTGTGCACCGGATTCCAATTGACTGATATTTATTTGGGTTTCTCCTGAAAATCTCATGAATGACTGGCTCACCAGCTCATGGTTTTCAAGAATCTTTTCAATATAATTCTTTGTATAAGTCTGCAACTGCAATAGTTTCTCTTCATTTTCTCTCATTATTCCTCTTATCTCCATCTCCGTCTTATATGATTTTTCCTAAAACCTCTTAATTCTATACTCCCCTTCAATACATTTACTTCTCTTGATTCAACTCTCATATTGAAATCATCTTGCATTGTTTTAAATCGAACAGAAGTCTCTTGTTTAAATGAAGTAAAATCCGCATCATATTCTTCTTTGTTCTTCCTCACCATAAACTCTGCATTCCTCACTGTTCCCTTTGTCGCATACTCATTGCTTATCATATCTGTTATATCATGAAATCTCCTCTCCATCGTTTTCTGTAGAAAATTAGTAAGCTACTATTTTCCCTTTTCATTACATCTATTTCCCTTTTGCTTTCTGTTAAATCGGCATATTTAGCATATTCACTTTTCACAACTCTGACTTGCTCTTTCAAGTCCAGTATGATTCCCTTCAATTCATTCATATTTCCATTTATGTATTCGATCTCCTTCTTCAATTCAGTATTCGATCTAATATTCAGTTAGGCTCTCCCATCATTCATAAGTTAACTTTGATATCTCAGTTCGTAGTTGAGTTTTGACTAATTCAATAGCTTGCATGCCAATTTTCAAGTCAGAAATTTGTCGATTTATTTCACCAATTGTACTCTTCTGATTACGTCTATCCCACCAAATCACAAAATCAGCATTCTTTTCTGCCTAATAATCCTCTTATACTCTAAACTCATTCCAAAAAATTACATCAAAGAGCTGCTTTCCAAACGAATACTCATTCTCCAAAAGATAAAAAAGACAATATTCCATTGCATACGTCAAATTCTCCTTATCATCTATTCCCAGGTTAATAATTTAACGTCCCTCCACAAAAATACCTAAATAATGTTCAAGACCGAGTCTTGAAAGGTTGGGTTTTGTAAATTTAAATCTCTTTTTGACAGCCTCATTATTTTTATACCCTTGTTTATTCAATAGAAATTTGTGAAATATTCTGAATGCTAATATCATCTGTTAGCTTCATTCTGGAGTATCAGGTACCTCTGGAAGTTAAGGGGGTAGGCCATTTTTGGCAAACTAGCAAATTCGATTCAATAAATCTATCAACTCCTTCATCGCTCATCTATTCTCTTTAAGGATAATTATACAAAGAATTCAAGATACCTTGGGAAGTTCTTGTAAATTCTCACAATGTGTCAAAAAGAACTCTTTTAGCTTGTAAAATTCTTTGTGATTAGAATGACGAATCATTGCATTCAATAATTCAATAAAAGCAGCATCGTAATTTTTCAAGAAAGCTCTTTTGAGATTAGAAATCTCGTTCTCCACTACCAATGGATCTGATTCATTTTGAAAGGGTTTAGCAAAGCCTGAATTATTCTGCTCCATAGGTCTGTCCTCAGTTATTTCTTTAATTAATGTCAAACTTTCGAATTACTTCTCTAACCGAGAATTAGTTACAAAAAAAGTTTTAATTCATTGACTATTGACGGATAAATTCCTACTTCCCCCTTTCTATATAAAATTACCTCATCATCTCTGATGATTCTGTTCCCTTGTTTTTCTAAAGATCTTTCATTTTTTCGATCAGTCATAAAGAAATATTTGGAAGAAATAATCTGATGGACCTTGAAATTTTTAAGGCTATTTTGATCATCCATCCTTCAAAAAATTTCTTGAGATTTTTTTAATGAGCTAAACAAAAGTAAAAATTCCACTCTATGAATTTAATAAATACATTTAAATGTTTTGGGACTCAAACCCGCCTTCTAAAGCATCTATTCTGAACTGAATTATCCTCCCTATCCAGTTCCAAAGTTTGTATCAAAAAGTTTTTTCGAAGTTCAAAAATTTGGCCTTGAAGCAATTGAAAACACCTCAATGAGATACAAGTCTTTTGTTTACAATTCAATAACTCTAAAGTTATGCAATCCTGAAGAGGGAGTTTATTTGTAAAGAAACCTTTCAGAAAAAGAAAAGAGTGAAAGAAAACAAATTTTCGTCGAAAATTTTACCCAAAAAAATTTGAAACAAAATTCTCGAAAAAAACATTTTCAATAATTTTTTTTTATTTTTCTTTTTGATTGAATTCAAAGGGAAAAAGTCATATCCAACGAACCTTTCGGATCAGATGAGTTTGCCGAAAAATCCGACAACATCGGACAAAACCAGCATTTCGAGAAGCTCTGATCTTCTCAAATTACTTTCTTAAGAAATATTTTTGAAAAATAAACTACCTGCATAAAACCAAAAGGCTCCCTATTGGCTTTTGGCATACACAATTCCAGCCGCTATCCTTTTCTCCTTTTACCAGCAACATAGAGGATTATCTCAAGCTGCGCCTTCAATTGAAAACTTTACCTTCCTTGGTATTCTCAGATTTTGTTTTCTCTCATTTTACATACTGAAATTTGCCAAATAAGTTTCTGACTAACTAATGACAACGAATCTGAAAACTTCTCTCTTCTTGTTCTCTTGTTTCATTCGCTTAACTTATTAAAATGCTCACTTTTTACTTGAAATTTAAACAATGTTTGATCAATTTATCAGCCATGAGATTTTATTATAAATTCTCTTGTGTGATTTTTTAAATTAACAACGTCTCTTGTATGATTGACAAGTATGCTCATCTTGATCATCGAGGAATATATTTACCTTCTTATTTCCCATTTTCTTTTATCACTTTAATTCATCCAAACTCTCCACATCACAATTAAATCGTTCCAGAGATAGTTTTTATTGATGTTCCAGTCCTTTTCCTAAACTTTACTCAAAAAGTTAAAATTTTAATCCGAAATTCCAAGAATCCTTAATAAATTTTTTAAAGACAAACTTCAAAATATTTTTTAATTATGGATAAGTCTGACAAGAAAATTCACAAGAAAGCCCTCTTCATCTTTCGCAGGGACCTTCGTCTCGAAGATAACACCGCTCTCTTCCACGCTCTCCGTCTCTCTGAACAAGTTATCCCTTGCTTTATCTTTGACAATAACCAAATCGACCCCAACAAGAACCCCTATTTTGGCCACAATGTTGTCCAATTCATGATCGAATCTTTAAAGGATCTCAACAGTCAGCTTGCTAAATTCAAATCCAGGCTCTTCTTCTTTCATGGGGAGGTCGAGGCAACTTTCCTGCACGTTCTTGCCCATGTAAAGCCTGATGCAGTGTTTATAAATGAGGATGTGACTCCTTATGCAATCAAGAGAGATAGTAGATTTGAAGAGCTTTGCAAGCAAGATTCGATCAAGTTCTATCACTTTTCTGATCTTATGCTTGTCGCAAAAGACAAAGTTTTGCTTTCAGAAGGACGTTTCTACCAAAAGTTTACTCCCTATTATAAAACTGCCAGTAGTTTCCCTGTGAATAAACCTGAACCCAATGTCTACAAAAACTATTGTCCTGCTTCGGAGAAATTCAAAGGAGAGTACAAGTGTGAGGATCTTGACAAGTTTTACAAGAAAAATGAGTATTTAGAAGTCAATGGAGGAAGAACTGAAGCCCTCAAGATAATCAAAGAGCTCAAGAAATTCGCTAATTACCAACAAACAAGAGATTTCCCATCCATTGCAACCACCAGACTTTCAGCTCATAATAAGTTTGGAACTGTATCTATCAGAGAAATTTATCACACAGCAAAGGATTTATTTGGCGCCACCTGCACTTTCATCCAACAACTATTTTGGAGGGACTTTTATTACAATATTGCCTACTACTATCCTCACGTCTTTGGTAAATTTTTGTGAATCTCTAATGATTCTCATCTTTTTAGGAAACTGTATGAAAGAAAAATATCAAGGAGTTGAATTTGAAAATGATCCAGTTTACTTGAAGAAATGGAAAGAAGGAATGACAGGCTGCCCTATTGTTGATGCTGCTATGAGACATCTCAATAAAAAGGGCTTTGTTCCAAATCGTTTAAGAATGGTCGTGTCAAATTATCTCATCAAAGATTTGCTGGTGGACTGGAAATTAGGTGAACAATATTTCGCCCAAAACCTTGTAGATTATGACCCTTCTCAGAACAGCGGAGGCTGGCAATGGGCAGCTGGGTGCGGCACAGATAGTCAGCCTTATTTTAGAGTGTTTAATCCGAAATTGCAAAGCGAGAAATTTGACAGCGATTGTGAATATATTTTGACTTGGATTCCTGAATTGAAAGGCGTAAAGAAAGAACATATTCATGATTGGGAAGGATGTCATAAATTGTACAAAGGAAAAAATATTAATTATCCTGATCCTATTATAAATCATCAGACTCAAAAACAAAAGTTTTTGAAAATGTATAAAGTTGCGCTCTATGGTGATGATTATAAAGATTTTGATAAAGAAGAAGGGGAAGAAGAGGAGGAGGAATCAAAAACTCAAGAAAAAGGTGACGAAGAAGAGAAGTCAACCAAAAAGAAAAAAGTTGTTACCAAGAAAGCTACAAAGGCAGCTCCTCTTGAGACAAAGAAAAATACAAAAAAACGTGCAACTCCCAAAGATGATGATATTGAGGAAGAATATGAAACAAAGAAAACGAAAAAAACTAAGCCTGTTGTCGTCACTCCAGAAAAAATTGTTCCTGAGACGAACTTGAGGAAATCTACTAGAAATAAAGTCAAAGCTTTTTAGATTTTTTAATTATATTTTGACTTTATAATGAGTTGATTCACAAGTAATAGAAATATTTGTTTAAATGAAATCATATTATGAATTAAAATAAGAATGGTAGTAGTAAGGTAAGGTAAAAATAATGAATGAACCAATCGATATTTCAGAAATAAAAACATGATTGGGAAGCAAAAGTAGAAAAAGAACATAGATCGGATTTATTTTACTTTCATTAATTTATTCTATAGTATTATATTGTCACTCAAGTCAGTATTAGTTTTTCAATTTAGCCACAATATCTTTCTTTACAAATTCTCGAATATCTCTCACAGCCTGCTCATAGAAATTGATTTTCCATCTGCTTGCATACTCCAACAAAATATTTGTGTACTTCAATAATTCCTCGTCTTTCTCATCATCAAACCATGGTTTTATCAACAAATGATTCTCTATGAGGAATGAGCGATAAAGAGCTCAAATATTTTTTATACCTGGATTCAAATTTCCAGCAATTGAACAATTATCAAGGAGCAATGTATCGGTTAATTTTGATCCCACTTTCCTTATATCTTTAATCCATCCTTGTCCAACTCTTATACATGACTAGGGAAGGATTTTAGTAAGCAAACCTCTCAAAAAATCTCATACCTCTCGATATAACCTTCGTGAAATAAAAGAATTTTGATCAATCATATCAAGTATGGGATCTGCATATTCTATCCTTGATGCTGTAAAAACAACAATATTATACTCGTGTGAAACCTAAAGAGGTCATGTCAATTTCTTCTCAGTTATTTACTTTCTCCAAAAATGTGTCTAAATAAGGTCTTTTCCTCAAATATATTGGGCGATATGTCCCATCACTTTGAATTATCTATCTATATTTAACTTCATCAATATTCCTCCTAGAAATTACAATTAAGGGTTCTTCTGAACTTCCTGTCTTTGGGAAATTGGTTGAATGGATCAAGGTTTCGTCTAAATCCACCACTAAAGTGAGCGGCTTGAATCCTATTCTCTGCATTTTTCTCCATCTTTTTAAAAACATATCATTTATTGATTTTTTGCCTTCTTTTATCACTGTATTTGATGGCCATTTCAACTCTTTCCAAACAATCACCTATTTAAGTTTTTATTATGATCTTGAAACTTCTCAATTGTCTTGGTACCTTGGTTAAGAGTAAGAGGATAAATTTCGTGATAGATAATAAGATTGAAGTGAAGAATGTGCCGATATCATGGAAAAATATGGAGATTCCAAAAAGAATTGAATGGAAAAATCCAACGATTTTTTGGGAAAAGCCTGTCCAAAAGGATCCAAGACTTGCCAAAAACCAAGATCGAGTTTTGATTAAATCTTTCTCAAGGCTTCTTTTACGAACACGAAATTTTGTCAATTTTTTCAATGCTTCATTTGGATTGTTCTTTTCTATTTCTTCACTTTCCAAAAGCCTCCTTTCAGTATCGTGAGTGCCGCTATTGCAGCAAATTAAATTCATATCTGGAGCCGGAATATTCTTTTGGAATATCTTGGAATTTGTCAGGTTTTTTATTGAGAGAGGCTTGATAAAGTTTGAAATTCCTTTTGTATGTGGAAAACTCAAAGAAATGGACTCTCCTCTGACAGACTCTTGATTTTTCATGAAACTTGCTTATCAACAAACTTTGGCAAATTAACTAAATAAGACTGAACTTTTTAAAACTTTAAATTCTTTTAACTCATCAATAACAGAAATTATTTGAATCAAGAAACTTTTTCTGCTCTTCGAGAAAAAATAGCTTTTAGAACTATCATCTCAGAATGATATTTTTAGTCAAGTCAAATGAGGTCCATATTTTACTGAAGATATATTACTGGCTTATTATATACATAAAATTTTTATATTATAATTTCTCTCCTTTAATACTTTGATAACACTCTCAATAATGTCAAGCCAAGCTTATGCATCTTTTTTAGCTTTAGAGACATGCTCTTTTAAATCTCCTAAAGAAATAAACTTCAGCGTCTGTTCTTGGGTAGCTTCCAAGAAAATAGGAGGAGCCACCTTGTTTTTCAATGCTTGCTTCCATTTATTTGCACAAACACACCATTTGTCTCCTGGCATGAGCCCTGGAAAGTCGAGTCTGTGGTTTGGATGTTCCAAATCCTCTCCATGTTCTTGAGAAAATTTGATAAATTCCTTGGTTAAATGAGCGCAAACAGAATGAGTTTCGCTATCAAACTTATCTGTTCTGCAAAATCCATCTTTATAAAATCCAGTATTTAAAGCACGACAGCAAGGTTCTAGAGGTTTTCCCAAGACATTTCTACCATAGGCTTCAGCTTCAAGTTGTTCGGCATTCATTTCTGAAAAGAGTTGCTGCAATTAGATTTTTGATAAGGATAATTTTTATATTTAACACCTTGGTCGAAAGTCTTAATTAATATTCTAAAAGTTCTAAATTATCGTTAATGGGAGTATTGAATAGAAATCAGTCAGTTTACAAATTATAAACAAATTAAAATGTATTAAATAACAAAAATGAAGAAATTCATCACAAAAATTATAATTATATAAAATATAAAGATAATTTTAGTATTCTTAGGTGTTATATAAGTTGTATGTCTACAATTAAGTTGATTTGAAAAATATTCCTCTCGAAAGCACAAAGCCAAGAGAACTTCTTTCGTTTATTAGTGATATCGGATTAATGATAATATGCCAGTCCTGAAATGGAATCCAATGATGAGGTCCAGAGCTTCATTATACGTTAGGAAATTAATATAGGTTTTCATTGTCAGCTCATTATGCAGCTTTCCGCTATAAATATTCAAGCTTTTTAGAGATTGATGGTTCACAGGTATCACCAAAATCTTGTTATTCTCAAATGTGATGAAATTGCTCACGAAACTCAGTCCCAGGCTCTTTATCTCCTTTATTAATTTTGGCTTCTTGCTTGCGAGACTCCAGATTTTAATGCAATCATGCCCCACAATAGAAACCAAGAGTTTCTTATTATGCAAAACTGTCAAACAATTGATATGATTATTAGAGTTTCCAGTGTTTATCCTCCTTACTAGTTTCCGGCTGATCAAGCTGAAAAAGTCAATATATCCGTCTGTAAATCCGACTCCAACTAAATTCTCATCTTCTAATAAAATCATTGACATTCCCATGCCTCCTCTAAAAGTCTGGATCTTTCCTTTCAAACTAAAATTATCGCCGTCCCATATCTTTATATCTGCATCTTCTCCTCCACTCAAAATCACATTATTCTTCTTTGAATACAATATATTTCGAACTGTATCAGAATGAGCCGATAGCTCTATCGATAACTTCTCCACCTTCTGCTCTGTTATCTTTCTCACCTGAATCGTCGTGTCCCTGCTAGCACTGACCAACAATCCTTTCTCTTTTATAAAGCAAAATGAAGTTATTCCTTCTTTATGAGCTTTTATATGATCAATTTTCTCAAAAACACTGGTATCCCAAAGACTGATAGATCCATCTTTTACGTCACCGATTACAATCCGATTCCATTCTGGAATTGTCAATAAAGCATTAAATATGCCTTTGTGCGATGTCTGCACTGCCCTTTTGTATTGAAAATTGCATGAATTCATTCCAACCGTTTTATTTGAAAATAAAGACACTTTTATTATTTCAAACATATCGATATTTTATCAGAGAGAGGAAAAGATTTTTGATATTGAAGATATAGACGACGACAATGATAATGCCACAGTTAATTACATATAAATATGTATAGCTGCTGCAGTGCAAAGGGAGTTTCTTTGAATGGACATAAAGGAAAATTTATACAAAATATTAACAATAAAAAATAAATTAGAAATACTACCGAGGAGACCTTTTCTATTTACAGAGATATATGTATAATAGCGAATTAAATGTCATTCACCACAATCAGTAATAATTTAAAAGTAAGCTTTTATTCAGCGACAACGCTATCAGAAGATTTGTTATATTCTGGTATATCTTCAATATATGCTGAGTCCACTGGTGATCCTTGCTCCTAATTTAGAATGTTAATATTTCTTTCAAATAAATCTTTTACTTTTTTAAATTTGGATTCGAATTCAAACTCTTCGATCTTTCTTTCAGATTCTTTTCTAAATTCCAAAAACAAAGCTGAGAAAGTTTTTTTTATGTGAGAGTTACATTCTGGAAGGTCAACGGCCATTGTGACTCGCATGGACTCGTTGGAACTCACTTTGGTACTTTCATTTATCTTCGAGGCATACTGCTTATCATCTTTGCATTAAATTAAACATGAAGAATCTCTTCCTTACTTCCAATCTGAGAGATATCGTCCTTAATGTTTATTTGACTCTTTGTCTTGAAGGGATTCGCAAAAAAAGAAATGTTCCAAGTCGTTGTTGATTTCTTTTCTTGGGAATTTTGGAACTGATCTTCCAATGTTTTCAAGGCATTGCTTATTTGGCTTTGTGATAAGTCACTTTCAAACAAAAAGACTGGAGCTTTGATCAAATTGAAATACAAATATAAATTCCAAAAGATGATCTTATGATCTGTCTCAAAGTTCTCCTGTGGGAAAAAAGGTTAGATTCAACTCAAAATATTCAGTTCTTACTGAGGAAAAGATTTGAGGACCTTTAATTCTGAGCAAATTTTCAACTTCTTTTTTCACAATTAAGGGGCTAAGGAAGTGAATAGGATTTTCAGTTTTGGAGTTTTCAAGTTGTTCAACAACTTTAAATGAGGCAACGAAATTCTTGCCACAAACTTGGCATCTTGTGGTATATTCATTGTAAGATTTCTTCCATCCACTGATAATATCTTCAGCAGTCATATTTTCATTGCACTCAGGGCAAGATTCATTTGTGAGGATATTGATACATCTGTTTAAAATCGAGTTTTTGTTTAAAGAGTCAGAAATTTTTTCTTGACCCTCAGCTTTCTGAGCAGCTTCTGCCAGCTTTTTAGCTTGACCTCTAAATTTACGAGCTTCGTTTGAAGTATCAAGGTAAATTCCAAAAGCAAAAGGGCTCAAATCTGTCTTACTTTCTTTCAATTCTAGGCGAGCGAGTTTATTAACTTTTCAACAAAGAAATCTCCTTACTGTTTGCGATCTGGAGGGCTTTATCGTTCATATCACAATAGCAAAGGGCTTCAATTAAGCTCTTGAAAATAATTTCATTGGGTTTCACACCTTTGCTTTGAGCGTCTTCAAAGAGATGGATAGCAAACTCACAGACATTTTTGAAATATTCTTTATAGTCATTCTTGATTCTGATGTTGAAGATCAAGAACCAAATTGTATAAATGGTTTCCAATAAAAATTTGGCCCATTTGCTCTCATCTATTAATGCCAATTTTTGACTCTCAACATTCAAAGATTTCATTAAAGAATCTCCTTCAGTCAAGGCTCTAGTCATCAATCTTGCATTGATAAATAGAGCTGAATTCAATTTTGGGAAGCTCTTATACATATGCAAATCTAGAAGGGAGAGAGTTAACATCAATTCAACCATAAATTCTTACTTCCTTGGGTGATTTGGGCGGTATTGGGAGCATAAGTCTTAAAGACCTTTTCGACTTCAGGAGGAAGAATAAATCTGGGTTCTTTCTTTGATCTTTTCTTCTTTATGCATTTGTCAATAAATTCATAGTCAATTTCTTGTTTAGAGAAGGAAGTTCTGGCTTGAATGAAATTGCTAAAGAAACTGGTTTCATGGATGACTTTGTACAAGAAAGATCCTTCTTTATTTGACTTCTTTCTCTTTAAAAACTCAACAACATCAAATGTCTCCTTCAAATCTGCCAATCCATTCTTATTCTCTTTTGGGGATAACTAAGTTATTTATTGATTAGGATTTTCTTCAAAAGCCAAGAATTTACAAAGAATTTGGTGTAATGTTTCAACAAGGAAGACATTAATTCAAAGAAAGCATCTTGAACTTCATAAACATTCAACTCAATATTCTCATGTTCTGATTGATAAATATTGATATCAAAAGCTGAATCATAATTGCTAGTCATTCCTTTATGCAATTGATGCCACTTATCAAACACTTCCAATCTAATTTAGAGATTATTATACTCTTCAATATCCCAAAGATACCTTTTGATTAAAGTTTTGTAAGCTTTTTCGGGTAAAGAAGGCATTCTTTCAGTATATTCCATTTCTCCTTTGTCAAGATATACTTTAATTACATCATCAGCAATTGGAAGGCCTTCTTCCTCTTCAGGAGTTGAAATATTCAACCCAATCAAAAATGGCATTGGGCAATCTATACAATCTCTCCATGCTGCAGGAAGAATCTTTAAAAAATTAATTCTAAATATCAACCTCAAAGTTACTGGAATTAAAGGACGGACCCAAACGAAAGGAAAGACAAAGCCAGTTAAAGCGTTAGAGATATCGGTCAACAGAGATTTGGATTTGGAGATCAAGAGAATCTTCTTCTCGAGTAAAACCATTTTGACTAAATCGATAATTCTGTGAGAATTAAAGATTTTGAATAAATTTTGAATGGCTCTTTCTGGAACAATGGGATAATTGGCTGATTTTTTAAACATGATGGGCTGGCCATAATCGACTAATACTCCGAGTCTTCCTCTGTCTGGCAAGGGGGTCTCATCAACGAGATTGCAAATAACACGTTCGAGAGGAACTTCATTTCTTGACAAATGAATTCTGTAGATTTGTTTCAAAACTTCTTTGAATTCTGACAAAAATGGAGCATGTGACAACACACAAATTGCCTTTTGTGCATATAATGGGTTCTCTTTATTTATTGGTCCAAAATCAAACTAAGGAAAACTCGTTAACAAAACTCTCTTTCTCACATTACTTGTTTTTTCAAGTCTTCGGGGAAGTCTTCATCGAAGATTAATGAGGTACCATAGACTCTTTCGCCGCTTTCTTTCGTCAAAATAAAAGAAAAAGTAAAAGGTTCTCTGATTTGTCTGGAGAATTTTATGCCATCTGGGAAACAAAACAATTGGATATTCATCAAAATTTCTTGTGTTCCAGGAATGATTTCTTGAGGATATCTATCAATGACGTCGGGAACATAACTCTTGTTGATCAAACTCTCGCCTAAAAATTTAAAAGTTAGGAGGAGGACTAATCTCAATTTCCCCGAAATACCTTTTTTATATACCAAACATCTAAATGTCTTGTCTTTATTTACAAATCTTCTTTTCACCATCTCGTACCCACTTTGAACACTAATCACGTCTTTCACGTTCCCCAACAAGTCTCTTCTGCGCTCTCCTGTCATTATATCGACGTCTTCAAGGGGAACCTGATAGTCGCCCTTTGTGTACAATTTATAGCATAAAACTACTGCGTGTCCAGGAACTCGCTCGAAGCCCAAAATCTCAGTCAAATCGTACTCACGGGCCAACAAGTTTTGGACGCTATTTCACTTTAAGCTGTCGTTAACGGAATGTATTACTCTTTCTCGGTGGACGGGGGCTGGTCAGTAAAACTTTTGATGCTGATGGGGAAAACTTGAGAAGGATCTTCCATTTTCTGGAACAGGTAAGCAAGAGATAAAACAGCAGAGTTACTAATTTGTTGTCTTGGACTGGGATAGTTAAAAAGTCAATAAAAGTGATAGGAGAGGTCTCCTGATTGAAAGAGGTTTTGAGCCAGACAGTTTTATAGCCGTCGAGGTCGATCCATTTCTCGTTTGGGTTAGAGCTGGACTCGATTTCTTTTGAAATATACCCAAAGAACAATTCAAGGTTCGTTATATGCCTTTCTAACGAAAAAAATTAGGGAAGAGAAAAGATAGAGAGCTTGCCTTCTTCGTCATAGCCATATTTACATTGAGTTATTTTGTCGTTGAGGCCAACGACAAGGAAATAGTCAATCAATTTTTGCACAGACTGCATTTGCACAATTATGAATGGCTTAATATGGGTATATATTAATGTATATGAATTGAATTAAATTAAATAAGTAAATGTTTGAAAGTTCATTTAATATAAACTTTTGAGGGTTAAATTTTTTTCTGTGGAAAAACGCAAATAATTTTGATTTTTGACTTAAATTTCTTGTCCAATTTTAGTATTAAACTTGTATTAAAAGAATTTTAGCTATATTATCCCAGCTTTGATCAAATCTGAAGTTTCAAAATCAACATTCTCCTTTGCAGGCGACTCTTGCACGAAAACTTTAAATTCCCTTCTCTCCTTCCCTCATTTAATTAGTCCGGCAATCAACAGAATATTATTGCAACCCTCTCGACACCAAATTATCTCTACATCTCAAATCAGAAGCGCACTATTTTTATAAATTAGACTCTGGATAAAATTATTAAATAGGAGGGTATTTAGGTTGAATTTTCTTTTTCAAAAAATTCAAAAATCCCTTCTTAACTTCAGTTACGACAGACGCAGGCACCAAATTCCTTTATTATTTACCCTCAATTAATAACTCAAATTTTCTCCTTCAGAGGTTGTTTTTCGTGATTTGTAGGGGAAATTCAAGATTGAGCAGAATTCTATGGAAGATTGAATGAGGTCCAAGGGTTATCACTTGAGACGATTCTACCGAATAAATAGTTTAAACAGTTATTTCATACATTTCATTCCGAATTAAAGCTGATGATATTTTTGAATCTGATGGGTTTATGATATCAGTTAAAAATCTTATCAACTAGAATTCAGTCTCTCAGCTGGTTAGTTGCCTGATACTCGTCCCTTGGCTGCAAACATATGCATACGAATCTCGCCTTGTAAGAAAATCTTAGAAACCTTAAAATTTTATTTCATGGTTAAAATAATTTTCGACTAGTTTTTGATTCGAGACAAGAAAGATCTAGAAATCCAAGTGCTTTCTGGAAAATCCACAAGATCAATATAAAGCTTCTCTTTCGATTTTCCAAGACTCTTCATCCTGTTTTCCTTCGATATAACTGCTGAATGTTGGTGAATTGAAGCCCCCCGTCAAAAATTTTCCTTGATTTCAATCCCAATTGCTCCCAACTCTCTTTCATCGGATAATTAATTAAATTCTGCTTTCACATTAAACTCACATTTCTGATTGATCTGAAGAATAAAGTCAAGAAACTCCCTTCGTCTCACCAATCTCTCCCCACGAATTCTTGCTCTCTTCGACTTTTCCATGACCTTTTGAAAGTTAGTGCATACTTCTTCAAGGTTCTGATAGCTAAAAGTGAGAAAAAGTCAGCTTCAGTCTCAAAGAAAATGAAACATCGATTAAAGCAGTTTGATTTCACAGTTTGTGGTTGTTGAAAAAGAATTTTCGAAAAAATAATCTCGAAAAAGCCATTTTTATCGACATCTTTAGATCAAAATTATAGCTGATTTCATTCCTTGTGATAAACCTCACTATCAAGATTATTACCCGGTATATAGTTTTAAATCAAATGAGATGAAAAATCTGAAAATACCTTCAGTTGCTAATTTGTTATCTCCATTTATAACGCTTTTTTGAGAGGATCTCAACTGAGAAAACAAAAAAATCTGTTTTCTTTAAATTGAATGTCCAACCAATTACCCTTTAGCAGGGATTGATTTTTCCTGAAAAACCGAGAGAAATCTGAAAGAAGAAGATCAATGATTTTCAGCACATCTGGAAGTTAAGTAGTAAAAGCTCAGTCTGATGTTTATTCAGGCTAAAATTATCTCTCAATTGATTCAATTTTACAGAACTAATACTCTGTAATTTCTTTAGTTTCAACTCCCAATAATGAATCTCAAAAAGACAATTGTTATTACAGGGAGTAATAAAGGCATCGGATATGCGATCTTAGAAAGACTTGCGAAAGACAACAAAGCCTTTGAATTCATCATGGCTGTTCGAAAAATTTCCAATGGAGAGCAAGCTCTCTCAAATCTTCATAAATCAATTTCTGATATTGACAAAAGAGTCCAAATTGAACAACTTGATATCTCCAATGCACAAAGTATCAAGGACTTTGTCTCAAGAATTGATAAAAACTATGGAAAAGTTGATGCTTTAATCAATAATGCTGGAATGGCTTTTAAAGGAGACACTTTTGGCCCTAATGTTGTTCGAGAAACCTTTCAAACAAACTTCTTTGGCACTGTAGATATCACAGAAAAAATGCAAGATTTGATCAATGATAATGGGAAAATCATTACAGTTGGAAGTTCAGTAGGAAAACTCAGAATTATTCAATCCGAAGAACTCAAAGAAATTTTGAGAAATCCTGAAATATCAAAATCACGCCTTTTTGACTTTGCGAAGCTATATTATGCTGCCGTTGCTGATGATACTTATCAACAAAAAGGCCTCCCAAGACAAGCCTATGCAATGTCAAAATTACTCATCAATTTATACACCAGCTATCTTGCAAAACAGCCTCAAATTCTCGAGAGAAATATTCAAGTTTATGCTCTATGCCCTGGTTGGTGCAGAACTGACATGGCAGGTCCTAGGGCACCATTAAGTGCTGAGCAAGGAGCTGAGACACCTTCATATTTGGTAAATCTCCCTTGGAGAATTCATCCAGATCTTCAAGGAAAATTTTTCTGTGATAAAAAAATTACATCTCTTGAATAAAACGTCTTCTTTCAAGAAATATGTTTGCTAAAATAGAATTTTTCACCAGAGATTTTTTTTGGAAAAAGATGATTTGCAAAAAAAATTTTTCTTCTTCAAGAATTGAATCGAGTGAAAACTAAACTTTTCTTCAGGTCAGAATTATGCATGCATGTCTCAGTTGAAAAAGGACCTCACACGATATTTCACCAGAATCCCAGACACTATCGGGTGTCCTTTCAGAAAGTCCAATATTTCTCTGAAAAAACCTGACATAACTGATTCGAGATTTCTCAGATTCCGAAAAGAGCAAAAAAAAATTAATCCAAAAAAATCTAAACAAAATTCTTGGTTCGATTTTCCTTTTCTCTTTCCAATGAATAATCACATCTGATGTCAAATAAGTTTGCCAAAAAACCAGATAAGGTCGGTCAAAATAGACACTTTGGGATGCCTTGTTTGAAAGAAAACAATTTTTATTGTCAATGATTTCTTTAGATCAGTATAAATATTATTGAGAATGCAAAATATCATACTTAGAAGATGAGATGTACTATTTAGTTTTCAAACTATTAATCCTCCAAAACTCATTCTGAATGATCATGAGCATAAAATTTACTCATGCTCTTAAATTAAAAGTATTTATTGATTGATGGTGATGACATTCAGTGATGGCATTCATCCTTTTCATCACTGATCCATCTCCAATCCATCTCCAACTCTCCTTTTAAATATCTTCCAAATCATGTTCTTCCATCTCTTCTTCTTCATCATCAAACATACCTTCATAGATTTCAGCGCTATTGATATCAATACCATGTGGCTTTGCTGCTCCACTGACCACATAGTTCTTGTACCACTCCAAAACTTCCTTCTTTCTTTCATCGAAAAAGACTATTGGTGTAGGATAATCAATATTTGGGTACTCCTGATAATGATGCTCCCAGTCATGAATATGCTTTGCAGGAACATCCTTCAATTCGGGGCACCACTTCTTAATATAAGCGCAGTCCTTATCATACTGAGCGCTCTGCACCCAAGGATTGAAAATAACATCAAAAGGCTGCTTGAAAGCACCAGTAGAAGCGGCCCATTGCCAACCTCCGTTATTCTGAGCTAGATCGTAGTCCAACATGTTGTTGGCAAGGTAGAGCTGGCCTTTTCTCCAATCGATCAAGAGGATCTTGACCAAAAAGTTTGCCACAGTCAATCTCATGACATTGGGGAAATAGCTGGTAGCATTGAGTTGTCTCATCCCGGCGTCGACGAAGGGATATCCGGTTTTTCCTTCCTTCCAGGCTTGGAACCATTCTTCTTGGTGGGGCCAGGTGATCTTTCTGAACTGAGCAACGTAGGAGTCGTAGACAGTGTCGGGGAAATGGTACATGATATTGTAATAAAAGTCTCTCCAGAAAATTTGTCTTAAAAGATCATGCTTTTTACCAAAACCATCAGCAATTGCCCAATACACTTCTCTGATAGAAACGGTACCGTACTTGGTGTGGGCAGAGATTTTTGTGGTATCTTGAACAGGATACACTCTGACCTTTGCGTAGTCCTTGAACCCAGTGATACTTTCTAAGACCTGTAAGCCATTTTTCCTGCCTCCGTGTTGAGCAATATTGGAATTGGGAATGTAGAAATCATGAATATTTCCTTTGAATTCAGTGCTGATATCAAAGTTTTCTTTGGTGAAATTCTTGAAAACAGTATAGTCAGGCTTGGCAACTGGCTTCTTGGAAGCTTTCAAGAAATAAGGGGTAAACTGAGTAAAGAAGCTTCCGTTGGGCTTCAAGACTTGATTCTTTTCTATAAGCATCATGTCATGATATGAAAAAAACTTGACATTATGTTGCTGACAAATGTCATTTATCAAAGCGTCTCTCTTTCTAGAAAATGGAGAGTAATCTTCATTTACAAAAACAGCATCAGGTTTGACTTCCTCCAGAAGACTAGAGATGCACTTCTCCAAATCTCCCATCAAGTAGACAAGTCTTGAGCCAAACTTTCTGAGCTCATTATCCAGGTCTTCAAGAGATTCACACATGACTTGAACGGATGCGTGATTAAAAAAGGCATTTCTGCAAGGATCAATTTGGTCGGGGTTGAAGTGGAAGATGGGGAGAACTCGTTTAGATTGCTCGCAAGCGGCCTTTAGTCCGTTGTTGTCCATCAGACGGAAGTCTCGACGGAAAATGAAGATGGAGAGGTCGAATACCTCTTGTTGTTGTCTTTGACTCTTTTCCATTGCGAAAAAGTTAAATTAAACAGCTTTAATAAATATTTATGTGAAATTATATTTTGGTCGAGATGAACATAATTTATAGAGAAGATTATGGTTGAGATTTGTTTTCATTTCAAATCAATCAAATTAATTGAAAGTTTTGACACATCAGAGGAAAATTATAAATTTTAGATTATTCTTTAATATTCCATTCTCATTTTTTACAATTAGCACCTCAAACCTTCTCTTCTTTCAAAGTCTTCAATTCTGCACAAGTTTTTTCTGCTAGAGCTCCACGTCCATCAAACATTTTATGACCATGCCTTCGAAATGTTCGATCCCTATCTTGATTGATTCAAAAACTGATATGATCAACACACAACAGACGCTTGGGAGTTCAGGCTTTAAATTAAACATCTCGTACATTCGATTTCTAATTTTGGTCCTTATTCATTTTTAAAACTTTGTCCAAGGATGAATAAACATTAGCATCCCAAATAGGCCCCGACTCTCAACCTCTCCCACACACAACTTTTACCTCCCTTTTTCATCAGACTTACCAGGTGAGATTGGAAATATGAACTCATGCTATCTCAACACGTCATTTTCGGGAAAAAATGAAAGACGAAAATTTCAGCAAACGTCTGCTCTTACCATTATCAAGTTGATTCTGAAAAGATTTTTTCCGATTGAGATCTTTGTATGATGAAACCAAGAAAGATCCCTTTTCAAAGGTAGATTTGTTTAAGCTCGGCCAGCATTTCAAAGTTTCCCTCGCAAAGAAAAATATTTTAAATATTTTCTTTTATTTTGTGGCTTTGAAATTGAAAATAAATTCCAAAGAAAAAACCCTCAATTAGAATAATAGAAAATATAATCTGTCTTCAAGAGAATGATAAGGACGGATGATAAGGAAGAAGCTATCTCCTTCACTTTGTTGATTTTATGGAAGAACTTCAAAAGAGAGCTGTTTCAAGTCAGATAGTACCAATCAATGAATTAAGATTGATCCTCAGATAGAGGAAGATGGACATAAAAAGCTTTTGAAAACAATCAATCTCTTTATATCCAACAAGGTTCTCACATGTTTGTCTCTTTTCTATGCAGAAAACATCTTTTGAGGTGCGACTAAAAATCTTTTTACCTTTTACTTGTTTAATCAAAGTGAGAAAAAGTTTGATTTTAAAATTTGACAACATTTAATAAAATTGGTTTCTTCGAACTTTTAGATCAATTATTCTCAAAGGCCGAATATTGCGCATCGCCTGACTTCAAAATTAAATCATCTTCAATAATATTGAAAAATAAAACTCACAACACCTCTCATCAATTAAAAATAAATTTATTTCTGAAAGCTTTTTTGGGTCTTCTCCCTCTCAACTTCATCCCAATCTGGCTCATTTTTACAAGGAAATTTTCTTTTGAAAAGGAAGTGATCGAAGCCAGTTAAGTTTTTCACTGAAGACTTGACTCAAAACGCTTGAAAAGAAATGAAAGGATGTATCAAATGTCTCTCACCTCGATATTTACAGTATCTGATTGTGATGAGTTTTGAAGAAATGGGTTCTTTTCTTTTTTGTTTAACTTTAATTTAAAATTCCTTTTTTTCGGTCTTTTTGTTTCAATCGAAGTTTTTTTTTTGTAAAAGTGGGATTCTTTTTTCATCAATTCGAAAAGAAAAAAGAGAAATATTCTCTTTGTTCATTCTGATAAAATAAATGGGCAAGAAGTTTTTGAAATAAAAAAAAAGCTTTGCTTTACTTTACATTTTCTAAAATATTGAAGAAAAGGAAAAAAAAAAGAACCAAAAACTGATTTTTTCAAGGATTTCTTTCCCGAAATTTGGTAAATTTTTTCCCCTGAATTTTTTCCCCATTCTTTTGAATGGGAATTGCGTTCTCTTCACCTCGAAAAACTTTTCCCTAGTCAAATTGAAAACAGCTTTTTTCATTAAGAAATATTTCTCAATTTTTTTCCCTCGAAAATCGAAAAAAATCAATCTCCTTCAAATGAAATCCAGCACTTTGTAATCGAAGAAAAATTCCATATTCAACCGTTTCATGTTTAAATCCTTTCAAGAGGAAATCTGAGCTTGGAAATTGACAATAAATACTGGTATAAATCATGTCTCCAAGAAAATTACAATAGACAAATCCCAAATAAATTTTGGAAAAATACTTTTCTTAAAAAAAAAAGAAATGTTGGTTTGATATATAATATATCAATTCTCTCAAGATAAGTAAAGAACAATTTTTGTGCGGAAGTGAAAATTGTTGCAGACGAACAAAATTTTCACATCTTGTTGGAAAAAAAATCCCATAAAATAAAAAAAAATAAGGACAGCAATTAGAGATCTCTCAGAGTCTTTTTTTCATTACTGGGACTCTCTCGAGAAAGAAAGCTTTGCACACAACATATCAATGGAAACTTTTGAAAAGATGAATACTTATGTTTAGATAAAGTATTTCTCTGAGAATCAAAAGAGAATACTTTTCGAATAATCTCAACTCGATAAAATCAAGAAATAAACAGCTTAAATTGTATTACCAGAAGATCGCAATATAAACATAGGATGATCGACTAAAACCTCTTTATAGTAACATTATTATGAGCCCAAATTTCCATCGTCAGTTTGCAAAAGTGAAACCATCATGTCCTTAAACTCCTCAAACGATATCTACGATAAAAGAAAAATGAATTTTATTTCACCCAAAAACGATTTTTTACCACTCCATCTTTATTCTGATCTGCTTGAGAAATTAGCTGTTGCCAATATTGTCGAGGCACCTTGCTGATTCTCTCGTCATTGAAGATATAACGTAATTCCTCTGCAGTTATCATACCGTCCTCATTCTAAAAATCATTTTTTTATTCGAATCTTTTGAGTCAACAATAACCATACTTTATCAATCATTTTAAATACTCTCTCCAGTTTATCTTTTGTCAGGAGCATTTTTCTTGAAATA
>Ga0182738_1001567_pt1 | contig 28369 bp, 21 predicted proteins | sample eDN5th30CBELigMG_FD_128876 | JGI IMG/M metagenome (GOLD analysis project Ga0182738, IMG submission 128876) | Enriched Miracle-Growth compost microbial communities from Emeryville, California, USA - eDNA 5th pass 30_C BE-Lig MG (version 2)... ...
CGCCGCGCCGGATTGAAAGCGGAAGACGATCCCAATCTCCAAACTATCCTGGCCGCAGAAACGCCGGTTGTGACGATGGTGGGCAAAAGCTGGGATTTTCATGTGACGAAAGCACTGCGCGTTAGCCTCGATGAAAATCTGAAGATGATCGAAGAAAGTGTGGCTTTTATGGTGCGTCATGGACGGCGCGTTTTTTATGATTGCGAACATTTTTTTGATGCCTTTAAACGCAGCCGTGAATATGCCCTTAAAACGTTGAAAGCAGCGCAAAACGGCGGCGCGGAAGTATTAGTATTGTGCGACACCAACGGTGGCAGCATGCCGGAATTTATTGCTGAAGGCGTCAGCGCCGTCAAAAGTACTTTTGGGGCGAAAGTGGGAATCCACACCCATAACGATTGCGAGCTTGGCGTTGCAAATGCGCTGGCAGCGGTGGCGGCTGGCGCAACGCAAGTGCAAGGAACCATCAACGGCTTTGGCGAGCGCAATGGCAATTGCAATCTGGTGTCGGTGTTGGCGAATCTGCAATTGAAGAAGAGCGTTCCCATCGTGTCCGATGAAAAAATGCGTCAGCTAACGCATCTGTCGCATTTCGTCAGCGAAGTGGCCAATATGACGCCCGATGACCGCCAGCCGTTTGTGGGCAAATCCGTCTTTGCGCACAAAGGCGGCATGCACGCCGACGCGGTGCAAAAGGCCGGCGGCGAAGCCTATGAACATATCGCGCCCGAAAGCGTGGGCAATGAACGCCGCATTCTGGTCAGCGAACTGGCCGGCACCAGCAACGTGCGCGAAGTGGCGGCGCAGGCGGGAATTCATCTGGAAAAAGGCAGCGCCGAAGCACGCGCCATATTGAAAGAAGTCAAACGACTCGAGAGCGAAGGCTGGGAATTTGAAGGCGCCGACGCATCCTTTGAATTGCTGATCCGCCGCATCGTCGAAAAACCGGCGCCGCTGTTCGACGTGCTGAGTGCGCGCGTCATCAACGAACGCCGCGAAGATGCCAAAGGCAATACCTACTGGATCACTGAGGCTACCTTAAAATTACAAGTGAAGGGCCAGGTCATCCACACCGCCGCCGAAGGCGATGGCCCGGTGCACGCATTGGATAATGCTTTGCGCAAGGCGCTGGGGGATTTTTATCCCCGATTGGAAAAAAACCAGCTCACCGATTTCAAGGTGCGCATTGTCAACGGCAAAGAAGGCGCCGCCGCCAAAGTGCGCGTGCTGCTGGACGCGGCGGATGATGAAAATAATTGGAGCACCGTTGGCGTTTCCACCAATATCATCGAAGCCAGCTGGCTGGCACTGGTGGAATCGTTGGAATATGGATTACAAGATCCCGCGTAAAAGTACTTTTATCCGAAATACACATAAAAAAGGACGCCTCCCACAGGCGTCCTTTTTTGTAGATATGGTTCATCTTCAAAAAAGATGTTTCAGATTCCATCTTTTGTGGCATACTAAAAAACAATTTGCTATAACGCTTCAGCAAATAAGTATACGCAAAGGGGGGTGCAACCATTGTCGACTGTAACTTTAAAAGATGTGGCGCGGGAAAGCGGTGTTTCGGTGCCGTTGGTATCGGCAGTGGTCAATGGCAAGGCCGCTCAATACCGCATTTCTAAGACCACGCAGGAAAAGGTCGAAGAGATGGCGCGGCAAATGGGTTATGGACCGAATAACAATCGCAGCGCGCGACAGATGGCAGCGCGCAAACATGGAACCCGCATCGCCAACAATGTCATCGCCATCATCGCATTAGCGGAATTGAGTAAATCACCTTCGTTGCACCACAGCCCTTATGATAGCGAAATTTTGCGTGGCATCGATAGCAAAGCCTTTGAGCTGGGATTGGATGTGTTGATTTGCCGCCATTTCGGTGGCAAGTTGCCGCGGTTGCTGGAACAAGGCGAAGTTGACGGAGTTATACCATTGGCCTCTACTTTAGAAAGCCTGCACCACATCATGGCCTGCGGCCTGCCTGTTACCAAAATTATCAGCGTTTATGAATCGGATCACAACCACAACGTTTTAATCGATAACAAAACAGGAACAGAGGAAGCGACGCGGCACCTAATTAAGCTGGGCCATCGTCACATTGCCTATATTGGCCATCGCATAGCCAGGGATGTTTCGGACTCCACATTGCTCGGTGCAGCTCGCGAACGATATGCCGGATATGAACAAGCCATGCAGGAAGCCGGCTTATCCCTGCAATATGTGGCTGCCACACTGGTGGAACAATCGATGGCCGCCGCCGGAGCAGCAATGGACCGGCTATGGGAACAAAGCCACGGAGAAATCACCGCTGTGGTGGCATATAACGATGTGATGGCAATGGGTATTGTGCGCAGTTTGCAAAAGCGCGGACTGAAAGTTCCCGAAGATGTCAGCGTCACCGGGTTTGACGATGTCTCGATGAATTTTGCTTTCGAACCTCAGCTTTCTTCAGTGCGTTATGATCGATTTAATTTGGGCCAACGCGCGGTGGAAGTATTATTTAATTCACGTCCGCAATGGTTGGCCGGTGAAACGATGAATCTGGTGCGCGAAGTTTGGCCAGTGGAATTTGTAGAACGGGGGAGCACAGCGCCTCCTCCGTCCAGTAAAAGGAGAGTCTCATGAGAAAAGTACTTTTGGGTAAGGTAAGAAATGGGTTCACGTTGATAGAACTACTTGTTGTAGTGGCGATAATAAGTATTCTCGCCGCAATCCTGTTCCCGGTGTTTGCACGGGCACGTGAAAGTGCACGGCGGGCGAGTTGTTTGAGTAATATGAAACAGATTGGGTTAGGATTTATGATGTATCTGCAAGATTATGATGAACGATTTCCCGGCCATAGAAACACCAGAGCCAGCGGAGACACTCGGCCACCAGCCGAAGCGGGAGGATATTGGACAAATGGCTATTGGTATTGGCAGCAACTGATTTTCCCCTATACCAAAAGCTTGCAAATCTACTTTTGCCCATCAAGCCCCGGCCCGGGAATTACGGACGCGTCTAAAAATGCCCTTCATTATAACTACGGCACCAATTTGTTAGTCAATAAAAGTACGATCACATTGGCCAATATTATTTACCCTTCCACTACTTACCTCGCCATCGATAGCAGCTCCTGGCGCATTACCCCAAATGCCCTTGGCGCAGGCGGTTTCGGTTATATTCCCGGAATGCAAATACTAGGAGTAACGGCCACGGATTCCACGGTTTATCCATTGGACTGGGCACGAGCACGCCATTTCGACGGAGTAAATTTGGCCTTTGCTGATGGTCATGCTAAGTGGCTGAAGTTACAAACAGTCTATGCCGAAGCCAAAAAATGCACCAGCTGTTCGCACAACAAAGACACACAACCGGCAACTTCCAAAAGCGCCTGGAATCCCAATGCTGAGTAGGAGAACCCATTATAAAAAGTACTTTCAAGTAAGATGCCCACATAATATTCAATATGAGCGTTAAATTCGCCCCTTCACGGCAAACCTGTCCTGAAAGGACAACATATTATAGCCCAGGGTAAAACCCTGGGAAATGGTTACCCCCAAATAACCGGCTCTGAAAGAGCCACAGATTTCAAAATAAGGCGAGGCAATATCTCGCTTCGACAGAGGATTTATTTAATTATGAAAAAAGTACTTTTACTATTTACATTTGTATTGAGTCTATTCGCGCTATCAGGCTGTCAATCACCATCGCTGGCCCAACAAATCACGTTGGTGCAAAACGGCAAATCCACTGCACAAATTGTTATCAGCGCAACATCAAATCCTACAGAAAAATATGCTGCGCAGGAATTGCAACGGGCTATTCAAAAGATTAGCGGCGCGCAATTGCCAATTGTTAATGATATATCTAAAAGTACTTTTAACGTCGTTATCGGCACGCCGCAAAACAATGCGAATATTAAAACTGCTCATCTATTCAACACGCAAAATGCCGAAGAAACCCGTGTTTTCACACAGGGAAAAGTACTTTTCCTGGCTGGCCCCACACCGCGCGGGGCGCTTTATGCGGTATACACTTTTTTGCAGGATGAACTCAATTGCCGTTGGTATTGGCCGGGCGAGAGCGGCGAATATCTGCCGCGGCAAAACACTATTGCAATAGACAATTTGGACATTCGGCAATTACCCGGTTTGCGGGATCGTTCGCTTTCCATCAATAGCCCGCATTACGACGAAGATGTCATTATCTGGATGGCGCGCAACCGGTTGAACTGGCATCATTTGCAAGGTTCCACCATCAAGCACGAAAACATCACCAATTTGCACGAGAAAGGATTGCAAGTGGTGATTGGCGGACATAACATCACGTTACCACCCAAGATGCTGGAACAACATCCCGATTATGTGGCCATGGTTGGCGGCAAACGTCAAATACCCGAACGGGGAGCATCACATTTATGTTGGTCAAATGCCGGTGTGCAAAAAGCGGTCGCAGAAAAAATCGAGAAATGGTGGGACGAAAATCCCAATGTCGATAGCGTCAGTTTTTTGGCTGCCGATCAAACGCATTTTTGCGAATGCGATCAATGCAAAATCATGGCGCCGGACATCAGCACGCGCTGGCAAAAATTCTGCGCCATCGTAATGCAGCAAGTCAATAAAACGCATCCCGGTAAGCATTATCAGGCGCTGGCGTACCAGGCTTATCGCGATGTTCCCACCGAAGCGGCGGATTTTGATCTCATCGGTTACACCACCTACAACATCAATTACACCAAACCCATCACCGATCCCAGTAATGCCAAAGCGCGCGGGGAAATCGAAGCGTGGCAAAAGTTAAATGCCGATATGGCTATTCGCGGTTATCAATTTATTCCGTTTAATAAGCCTATGTATGCGCCGATTGAATCGCTCATCGTGCAGGAAATTGCCTGGGCGCATCAGCACGGATTGAAAGGATGGAAATCGGAAGTGACGCCTTTTGGCCATCCCAAAAGTACTTTGCCACAGGATGAACGATGGGTGACCAATCGCATGGCAATTTACGCTGCGGCGCAGGCGATGTGGAACGCGGATATTAATCCGCAATATATTGTGAACGATTGGTCGCAGCATGTATTCGGCCCAGCTGCCGCGCCGATGGAATCCTATTATCAGTCGATGCAGAACGCCTGGGAGAATAGCGTCAAACCGCTGACGTATTTCCTGCAACCGCCCGCCAGCTTTGCCGGGAATTTCATTTCCGATGACCTATTGAAAAAGGCGGAAACTGATTTTAAAAACGCCAGAACGGCATTAAACGGGATGAACGATGCGGCAACTAAAGCGCGCATTGAAACACAGATAAACCTGGAAAGCGCCATGCTGGATAACTGGCGAAAAGTACTTTTATTGCAACAGGGCCGCGCCGGGCATTTCAAAGCGGAAGCCGCAATCACCACAACAACTCCACAAATGACAGCACAGCCGGACGATCCGGCCTGGAATAATATCACCGCCTTGCCGGCTTTTGAAGACAAGGATAAACAGCCGGCCGCGGAACAGACGAAAGTACTTTTGCAATGGGATAAGGATGCGCTGTATCTGCGTTTTGTGTTGAATGATGCGCACATCGATCAATTAAAAACCAACGCCAGCGAACGCGATGCCGGTATTTTCGGCGATGATTGCATTGAATTATTTTTTGATAATCCGGCGGAAACGGGACATTATTTTCATCTGGCGGCAAATTCAAAAGCCATCCGATATGACGCCAAAGCGGACGGAGCAATGAATTTCGATAAGTCATGGAATCCCGATTGGACGGCCAAAACCTGGATCGGCAAAGACCGTTGGATTCTGGATATCAAATTGCCATTTGCGTCGTTTGGTATTGATGGCAAAGAAGGCAATACCTGGAGAATGTCTTTCAAACGTTCCGGTGCGGGACGCCGCGCCAACACTGGTTGGCCGGACGCAAGTTATCATAATCCGGCGGGATTTGGCGATGTGAATTTGGTGCAGAAAGTGACTGCTCCCAAACGCGTTTTGATGTATGACGCGGGGCGCAAAAAAGACAGCCTGCACGCGGCTATGACGAAAGTGGGATTTATGGTTAGGAATACACCTATCGCTTCGACTCCGCTCAGCGACCGTTCGTTGAATGCCAGTAATCGTTCCCTGAGCGGAGCCGAAGGAAAAAGTACTTTTACCAATAACTACGATGCGTTGACGTTATATCATCCATCAACCGGCGGTTTCGATTTATCTCCGGAAGTGATGCAAAACACGGTGTTGCCTTTTCTGCAAAATGGCGGATTAGTGCTGATTGCCGCCACCGGAAATTTGCCTTTGGATCAATGGTTTCCCGCTCTCGGCGCGACGGTGAAATGGAGCGGCTGGACGATGGCTCCAATGCGCCGCACTTCGTCTTCCAAAGACGGAGGTTGGCAAACGCAGCCGCATGATTTAAGCAATGTTATTGAGAAGAAGCTTGCGCCCGGTTCGGCTTATCAACCCACATCCGGCAACTGGGAAATACTGGCCAGCCAGAAAACAGAAACAGGCGAAGATATCCCTTATTTACTGCGGCTGAAAGTGGGTAAAGGAACGCTGATTATCACCAGTTCCAATTTCGGCTACGGCGGCGGCGCGGAAATGTTTGGCAGTGCCAATCCCGATAACGCGGCGATGTTGCTGGATAATTTGTTGGCGGCAAATGGATAATTCGCTTTATTGAATTTTTGCTTTTTAAACGACTATACTGCCAAGAATTTTAGTAGTGCTATTTCTTTACTTTGCTCATTAACGCCGTACTTTTTATACACTAACTCTTTGAGTTCTATGCGCAAAGGCGGCAGGTCGTGAATGAATTTATCCAACCTATCTGGCAGGAGGTGCTGGGATGGACGCAGCAGTATGGCTATCACGCTGTGATTCCTTCGCTGCTGCTCGATCCGGCCGGTGTGCCGTGGGCGTGGATTGCGCTTTTGCTGATTGCCGAAAAGGCGCGCCTTAACATTCCCTTGCTCCTCATCTATGGGAGCGCGGTGTTGCTGGCCAACGATATTGTCTTATACGCGCTGGGATTCTGGGGCGGGCGGCCGCTCATCAACTGGCTGGGCAAGCGTTTCCCCAGATTGGTGGAAGCCCTGGAACAGGCCGAACGCGTCAGTGCCGGGCGCGGCATTCTGGCTGTCTCTTTCGGACGTTTTCTGCCCATCGTGGGGCGCTGGGTAGGCGCGGGAGCCGGGCTTGCCAATGTTCACTTCGCGCGTTTTGTGCTCTTCGACCTCATCGGCGTCGCCATCACCGTCCTGGGATTTGGTCTGTTGGCCCATTTCGTCGGACGCGCCCTGATCACACAATCGTGGTTCCCCACAGCAGTTCTTACCGTTTTTGTGGCGAGCGGTGTTATAAGCTTCACCGCCTTTGTCTGGAGCCGCCTCGCTGCACGGCGACGTAAGTGCGCAGGAATTACGGAGGGTTAAAAGTACTTTTTTTGCCTTGTAAGAAAAGGCATTATAAACAGGGCTTATCTTCCGGCGCGAATGGCGGCGTTAATCCGTCGGTATTCATGGGGCCGGGAGCTTGCCGGCGTTGGAGCGCGGCGTGAGCGGCAGCGGGGGCATTGATGCCCACGGCCGGGATGTAGGTTTGTTTGGGGCGTTTTCCCTGATAGGTCATGGCCACTTCGTCGCAGGCCACCATAAATTTGGGGCAGCTGGTGCATTCGTTCCACACTCGCTGTGGCAATTCGCGCATGTCCACCGGCACAAATCCCAGGCGCGTGAAGAAATCCATTTTATTGGTGAGCGTAAAAACGCATTCTACACCCAGTTCGCCGCTTTCGGATAGCACCGCTTCCACCAGTTTGCGGCCAAAACCCTGTCCCTGACATTGGTCGCTTACGGCCAGCGCTTTGAGTTCCGCCAATCCATCCCAGGTCGATTGCAACGCGCAACATCCTTGCACCTTGTCTTCATCGTCTACCAAGACAGTGTAATCGCGGATGTGCTCGAACAACTCCGTCAGGCTGCGCGGCAGCATGTGGCCGTGTTTGAAATCGGAATCTGTCCGGGACGCCATGTAATTGATGAGCGCCCGCATCTCGTAAACATCTGTGTTTTTGGCCTTGCGCAAGTGCATGGGGGTTCCAGACTCCAGGTCCCGGGTTACAGGTGATGGGGAAACGAATAAAAGTACTTTTATCTCATCTTACCCAACGCACCGAACCCGGAACCCGAACCTATTCTTTTTCTTTCAAATCTTCGTTGATGACATTCATCAGAATGTCGAGTTGCTCTTCGGGTTTGGCTCTGGCCACCACTTCGCCTTTCTTGAAAATCAGGCTGATGCCGTTGCCGCCGGCGATGCCGTAATCGGCTGATTTCGCTTCACCCGGGCCGTTGACTTCGCAGCCCATCACCGCCACCGACACCGGCTGACGGATATTGCTGACGGCGCCTGCAACCTGTTCGGCCAGCGGCACCACATTGATATCGCAGCGCCCGCAACTGGGGCAGGAAATGACATTCACGCCGCGGCGGCGCAATTCCAAACCGGCCAGAATATCCCAGCCCACTTTGATTTCTTCCACCGGATCGCCCGTCAACGAAACACGCAACGTGTCACCGATACCTTCGGCCAGCAAAATGCCGAGGCCGATGGACGATTTCACCGTGCCAATGCGCACCAGACCGGCTTCGGTGACACCGAGATGGAACGGATAATCGCCCAATTCCTGCGCCGCCAGGCGATAAGCGGCGACGGTGGTGCGCACGTCGCTGGCTTTGAGCGAGATGACGACATCGCCAAATCCCTCTTTATCGAAATAGCTCAATTCACGCTTGGCCGATTCCACGATGGCGCGCGGCGTCATGCCATACCGCTTTTTGATATCGGGATCGAGGCTGCCCGCATTCACGCCGATGCGGATCGGCACGCCGCGTTCTTTAGCAGCGCTGCAAATGCTGCGGATTTTTTCCTCGTTGCGAATGTTGCCCGGATTCAGCCGCAATTTATCCACGCCCTGTTCGAGGGCAATCAGCGCGAATTTGGTGTTGAAATGAATATCGGCCACCAGCGGGATTTGAATGAAATGGCGAATTTCGCCCAGGCTGCGCGCGCTCGCTTCATCGGGCACTGCCACACGCACCAGATCGGCGCCGGCCTGCTGAGCGCGATGAATCTCTTCGATGGTAGCTTTTACGTCATCGGTTTTGGTCTTGGCCATGGTCTGCACCGCGATCGGTGCGTCGCCGCCAATAGTTATATTGCCTACTTTCACCGGACGCGTCTTGCGGCGGAGAATGGGTTGAATTTCGTCAAATTGCATGATGGAACCTCGGACGGTAAAAGTACTTTTATTTGCCTCAAAAGTACTTTTACCAGATTTGCGCTATTCTCGCCTTAATCTCCGTTTAAATGAAGCTCTGCCACGCGTAATTTCGAGGCACGAAGATCAACAAATTACTCCGATAGTAGAAATGAACCGAGAGTTCCCCTTTAAAAAAGGGGCACTTACAATTGAAAAAAAGCGCCCGTTCAATAACGGACGCTTTCGATTCTGTGGAGCTGCCTGTTGCTGAATTAAGCCAGAATACCACGTTTCTTCGCTTTGGCAATCATGGCTGAGGCGCCATTGCGAGTGATAGCCTTGATGGCCCGCGCTGACAGTTTCATCTTCACAAAGCGTCCCTCTTCGGGGATCCAGATGCGCTTGGTCTGCAAATTGGGCATCTGACGGCGCTTGGTGTGACGCTGTGAATGCGACACCAAATTTCCAGTTAACGGCGCTTTTCCTGTTAATTGACAACGACGTGACATAATTCTCCTCTATAGCGAGTGTGCAAGTGTAGCAGATGCCGCAATCCGTGCCAAGGGGAAAGGCGAGGTGCGAGGTCATTGGTTCCTGGTCTCAGGTGAAAAAAGTACTTTTAGCGGAATCACCTCGAACCCGGCACCCGGAACCTCAAACCTATTATTATATACTGGCACAGAAATTGAGAGGAATGGGGAATAATGCGAAATTACGATCTTATTGTTATCGGCGTTGGCCCGGCGGGCGTGAAAGGCGCGGCGCTGGCGGCGCGGTTCGGGAAAAATGTGGCCATCATTCAAAAGGAAGTCGTCCCTGGCGGCGCCAGTGTGAATACGGGGACCATTCCCAGCAAAACCTTACGTGAATCGGCCCTGCATCTTTCCGGTTTCAAGCAGCGCGGCCTCTATAATTTCGATGTCAACATTCACAAAGACATTTCGGTCAGCGATTTTCTGGAGCACAAAAGTGTGGTCTGCGAAAAAGAATGGGACATGATCGAAGAGTCTTTCCGCTGGAACGGCATCGAACGCTATCGCGGTTCCGGTCGGTTTCTTTCACCGCATGAAGTTGTGGTCGATTCGTCGGGACACGATATCGTCCTGCATGGCGAAGTGATTCTGATCGCCACCGGTTCCTCGTCATTTTTGCCGCCGGACATCCCTTTCGAAAACCCCAATATTTACGACAGCGACACGATTCTTGATTTGGATCGCATTCCCGATACCATGGCCGTTATCGGCGCGGGCGTCATTGGCTGCGAATATGCTTCCATCTTTGCCGCGCTGGGCATTAAAGTGACGCTGATTGACGGGCGCACGGAATTATTATCCAATGTTGATCGCGAATCGGTGGACGTCCTATTGCGCCAGATGAAAAATCGCTTGCACATTGAATTGATGCTGGGCACGCAAGTTGAGAAAGTACTGCCGGAAGAAGAACATGTCTCTCTGCAACTTTCCAACGGGCAATCCTTGCAGGTGGAAAAAGTACTTGTGGCGGCGGGCCGGCGCAGCAACACCGGCGAATTGGATCTGGATAAGGCGGGCGTCAAAACCGGCGAACGCGGCATCCTGCAAGTCAATGATTGTTATGCCACCAACGTGCCGCATATCTATGGCGCCGGCGATGTCATCGGTTTTCCCGCGCTGGCTTCCACCTCGCAGGAACAGGCGCGCGTTGCCGTGGTCAATGCTTTTCAATTGCCCTATGAAGATGAGTTGGCGCCGTTGCTGCCTTATGGCATTTACACCATTCCCGAACTTTCCATGGTCGGCAAGACGGAAGAAGAATGTCTGCGCGACGAGCTGGATTACGAAGTGGGACGCGCCTATTATCGCAACAACGCACGCGGCCAAATCATCGGCGACACCGCGGGCATGTTGAAACTGATCTTTAATCCCGAAGACCATAAAATCCTCGGCATCCACATCGTGGGCGAAAACGCTTCCGACCTGCTCCACATCGGCACTATGGTGATGCAGTTGAACGGCACCATCGATACATTTGTGAGCACCGTGTTCAATTATCCCACGCTGGGCGATCTCTATAAAAGCGCCGCCGAAGACGGCCTGCAACGCCTGAGCCGCCGCGATCATCAACTCGAAGTCGTGATGCAAAGCGCCGATCAATTTGAACGGCGTTATGCGGAACATGAACGGGGGTAAAAGTACTTTGAGATAAAAGTACTTTTATGACATTCAAGTCCCCATTTAAAAAGGGGGACTTTTCAAGCTTTTCTCCCCCATGATAACTTCCAACACCTCTCATTATTTCACGCCGCAAAAGCCGTTGGGCGAATATGGTGAAACGCGCACCTTTTCCTGGAATGAGCGCGAGTTTGCTTTCGTCTCGGGCTCCGGCGTATTTGCCAAAACGGGACTGGATGCCGGCAGCCGGTTGTTGTTGCAAACTGCTTTGCCGCATCTGGCAACATTGCCGCCGGGAGCGGTGATCAGCGATCTGGGCTGTGGCTGGGGCGCGGTCGGCTGCGTGCTGGGCGCGGCATTGCCGGAGCATCGTATTCTGATGAGTGATGTCAATCCACGCGCCGTGGCGCTGGCCCGTCACAATGCGGATTTAAATCATGTATCCCATACCCACGCCTGGTGCGGCGACGGACTGGCGGCGATTCCGCCAGCGACGTTTGATGCCATTCTCTGCAATCCTCCCATTCGCGCCGGCAATGAAGTGATGGGCAAACTCTTCGATGATTCTCTGCACCGCTTAAAAAAAGGTGGTGCGCTGTATCTGGTCATCCGCACCGCGCAGGGCGCAAAGAGCTGGCAGAGGCGATTAAAAGTACTTTTTGGAAATTGCGAAATGCTTTCCATCAAAAGCGGTTATCGCATCCTGCTTTGCACCCGTTAATTTCAGATGCGATTCGCGGCAAAATGAAATGCCTCTAAAAATCATCTATAGAAAAGTACTTTTCCCCTTTCCTTTGCTTGCAGGTCTTAGTTAGAATAGAACCGTATTGCTCATTATATGGCACAAGGAGATTATTTAGATGGCAGTAAAAATCGGATTTGTGGGAACCGGCGGCATTGCGGGAGCCCATTTCAACAGCCTGGAAAAGATCAAAGACGCGAAGCCCGTGGCGTTTATGGACTTGAACACCGAACGCGCCGATAAAGCAGCGCAGCGTTTCGGCGGAACCGCCTACAGCGATATCGACACCATGCTCGATAGCGAAGACCTGGACGCGGTTTATGTTTGCCTGCCGCCGCACGCGCACAAGACCGCCGAATTAACCGTTGCCAAACGCGGTCTGGCGATGTTCGTGGAAAAGCCGCTTTCCAACAAAATTAAAGAGGCCGAAAAGATTGCCGCCGCCATCGAAGATGCCGGCCTGATTACCGCCGTGGGTTATCATCACCGTTATTTTGAATCCACCGAACGCCTCAAAAAAGCGCTGGCCGCCAAAGGCGCGGCTGAACCCGCCATGTTATATGGCCGCTGGCTGGGCGGATTTCCCGGCGTGCCCTGGTGGCGCGTTCTGGAACAAAGCGGAGGCCAGTTCGTGGAACAGACCACCCACGTGGTGGATACAGCGCGCAATGTCAACGGCGAAATCACCAGCGTGCATTGCGTGGCGGCATTGCGCGAAATGGATAAAGTGTTTGACGGCACCACCGCTCCCGACGTCATGGCCCTTACCGTCACCTTCGCCAATGGCTCCATCGGCTATTTCTCCACTACCTGCATCGGAGCCAAGAATGAAGTGGCGCTGGACATTTACGCGCGCGGCATCAATTATTCTGTCAGCATGAATAACCTGACCATCAATGACACCGCCAACCACACCACCACCACGTTCACCGGCACCAATGATGCCTTCCTCGATGAAGACACCGCTTTCATCAACGCCGTGAAAACCAAAAAGCCGGCCGCTATCAATGCGATCCGCAGCAACTACGCCGACGCGCTCAAAACCTTGCGCGTCACGCTGGCTGCTAATCAATCCATGAAAACGGGCAAAAGCGTTAAAATCGGTTAAGTTCGATTTTGAGGTGAAATAAAAAAGCCGTTTCTTCGAGGTTTTGAAGAAACGGCTTTTTTGATGCTGTAAAAGTACTTTTAAATGACACACCATTCGCCATAACAAATGCGAAGTAAAACTAATTCAACCGCTCCTCAAAAAAAGCCAGCGTATGCGCCAGGCCTTCCGGCAAAAGTACTTTTGGTTCCCAGCCCAACACCTGTTTAGCTTTGCTGATATCGGGTTTACGTTTTTTGGGGTCATCCTGCGGCAGCGGTTGATAAATGATTTCGGACGAAGAATCCGTTAATGCCACAATCTGCTGCGCCAGTTCCAACACGGTAAATTCGTGGGGATTACCCATATTCACCGGCAGATTTTCATCCGATAACATAAGCCGGTAAATACCTTCCACCAGATCGCTGACATAACAAAACGAACGCGTATGCGAGCCGTCGCCATAGACCGTGATGGGATCTCCGGAAACCGCTTGCTTGATGAAATTCGGCACAATGCGTCCATCATTGAGCCGCATGCGCGGACCATAGGTATTGAAAATGCGCGCGATTTTGGTGTTGATGCCATGCTGGCGGTGATAGGCCATGACGATGGCTTCAGCGAAACGCTTGGCTTCATCATAACATCCGCGCGGGCCGATGCTGTTGACATTTCCCCAATAATCCTCGGTCTGTGGATGCACCAGCGGATCGCCATATATCTCACTGGTGGAAGCCAGCAACAATCCCGCTCCCTTGGCACGCGCCAATCCCAGCGCATTGTGCGTGCCCAGCGCGCCGACTTTCAATGTTTGAATGGGCAGTTCCAGATAATCGACCGGCGAGGCGGGCGAGGCGAAATGCAATACAAAATCCACCGGCCCATCCACGAAAATGCCTTCGCTGATATTCTGCTTGCGAAAGCTAAAATGCGGCGTATCGATATGCGAAATATTATCCGGATCACCGGTGATGAAATTATCCACGACCACCACATCATGCCCTTCATTCAAACACCAATCGCATAAATGCGACCCCAGAAATCCTGCCCCGCCCGTAATGACAATGCGCATTTTTATGCCCTCACTGATGCTATTTTAACTGAAGACGGCCACCAAAAGTACTTTTTATGAAACCGTTCGTTTTTGCGCCTCAACGCAAAAGCACTTTTCCTACGCCACCACTGATTTCCATTTCGGTGTGAAAAGGCGTGCTTAAATCGCGCAGGTGTTCGAGCACGGCGGCATCCTTGGTCAAATGTGGCCAGCCGCGCCGGTATGGGGATTCGTCAAATCCCAACGCAATTGGAAATAATTCCAATTGCGTCAATTCCCCCTGCTCCACATCCCAACGCGCCACTACCGAACGCCACACCTCGGGATTCACACCCAGCCCACGCTTGCCGCCATCGCTGCGTTTTTCCAGCGCATCCACGACATTGTGTTCATGGCCTAAACCATATTTTTCATAGAAATCAGCGGGGAGATGCGCCACCGTATCATTCTGAAAAATAAAATCTCCCAGGCTATAAAAAATCGGGCACTTGCGATAAATTTCTATACCGCGCAATATATGCGGACCATGGCCAATGACAGCGTGCGCGCCTTGATCAATGCAATGTCTGGAGAATTCCACCAAAAAATCTGCCGGTAATTCTTTGTGGCCATCTTTCATTTCGTGCGCGTGGATACTCACCAAAACCACATCGGCGGAACGTTTTGCCTGATCGATTAATTGCGCGAAACGCTTCATGTCGCGCGGATTCGCCGCAGTGCGTTCGCCACTTTTCTCCTCTCCCGCGGCTTCAAACAACTGGGTTCCAAAGCGAAAAGTACTTTTGGCATCAGCGGTGGCAAACCCTTCCTTGACGCGCAACTCGTGTTCAGCATTAATGCCTGTTTCGCGTGCAATTTGTTTCAAATATCGCAAATGCGCAGCGCTGACGTTATATATCTTTTGAAAACGCAACGGATTAACGCCCGGCCTTCCACTCACGTCCGCGCGTTGCTCTCCGGCAATCCAGGATTCATGAAAAGTAGCCGTTGCAGCCAGAATTGCCACGCGTCCACCGCAGCATTCGATATATTTAATAGCACTCGCTTCTGCCAAATTCTCTCCCGCCCCGGCATGAATAAAGCCATATTGCTCTATATACTTTTTGGTGGATTCCAGGCCACCATACGAATAATCCAGCGTATGATTATTGGCCCATGCCAGCACGTTAAAATCATAAGTTTGCAAATCAGCCAACACTTCCGGCGGCGAGGAAGCCCAGGTGCCGCCGCTCTGCGCGGAAGGAAAACCTTCGTCGCGGCGCAACACCGTTTCCAGATTGGTAAAACGCACATCCGCGCTGCCAATCAATTCTCCCAATGCTCGCGCATCCGCATCCCCAGCCGGTAAACGGCGATTAATAAAACTGTCTCCGGTAGCAGCAATTGAAATCATGATAATTGAGTAAGACGGCAAATTGAGTTGGATATTTAAAAGTACTTTTATGATACCACGCGCGATAATGGAAGTGTGGTAAAAGTACTTTTACGCCACACAAAATCAATCTGCCATAATTATTTCATTCATGCAAGAACTCACCATCGAACAAGCGCGCCGCGTGGCATTGGCGGCGCAAGGATTTGATAAGGCGCGGCCCACCGCGAAAATCACCGCGCGTCATCTGGGCAACATTGTGGAACGCCTGGGCGTGGTGCAAATTGATTCGGTGAATGTGCTGGCGCGCAGTCATTATTTGCCGTTCTTTTCACGATTGGGAGCTTATGATCGCGATTTATTGCATCGCGCCGCACAAAAACATCCTCGCAAGATATTTGAGTATTGGGCACATGAAGCATCCTATGTGCCGGTGGCCACGCATCGTCTATTACGCTGGCGCATGGAGAATTGGCAGCGCAGCGCCTGGCGCGGCGTGCGCCAATTGGCCGCAAAAAATCCCGCTCTGATAGAACGTGTTTTGGACGTGGTGCGGCAAAACGGGCCGATGACGGCTACGGACGTGGAAACTCTTTTGCAGCATGGTGAACCGCGCGCCAAAACGCATTGGGGATGGAATTGGTCGGATGTCAAAATCGCCTTAGAAGTACTTTTCTGGTCGGGAGAAATCAGCGCCGCCGCGCGCAACAGCCAGTTTCAACGGCTCTATGATGTTACGGAAAAAATTATTCCTCCGCACATTTATCACAGCGAACCGCTCAATGTGCACGACGCCATTATCGAATTAACCGCCATCGCCGCCAGAGCACAAGGCATCGCCAGCGTGGATTGCCTGAAACAGTATTTCCGTTTAACGATGGAAGAAACAAAAACCGCGACTGCCGAATTAGTGGAACACGGAATCCTGCAACCGGTGCGCGTGCGCGGCTGGGAAAAAGTACTTTTCCGCCACCGCGACGCAAAAATGCCACGGCAAATAAAAGCCCGCGCGCTGTTATCGCCTTTCGATTCTTTAATTTTTAATCGCCAACGTCTCGAACATCTCTTTGATTTCCGCTATCGCATCGAAATTTATACACCACAACCCAAACGCCAATTCGGCTATTATGTATTGCCGTTTTTATTGGGTGAACAATTAGTGGGACGCATCGATTTAAAAGCCAACTACGCAAACAACAGCCTGGAAGTGCGCGCCGCGCACCGCGAAGAAAATGCGCCGGAGAATACGGCGGAGGAATTGTATGAGGAATTGAAATTGATGGCTCGATGGTTGGGATTATCGAATATCAATATAACGGAGAAAGGCGATTTGGCGGAGAGTTTGTTGTGTTTTGAGTAAAAGTACTTTTAGTTGAGTTTACGCAAATGCCCACTCGAATACATTTGAGGCCAATTTGTTAGAATGTAGACTAAATAAAATAGAGGAAGAGAAGATGAAAAGACTCCATTTACTTGTATTGAGTCTCGTAATTGTGGCAACAGTCGGCTCATGGGCTTATGCTCGCGGATACATACAAATCTTGTCAGACGCTCCACTACGAATAGTCCCGTTATTTCCCCAACCTAAAATCATAAAGACACCTTTTACAGTTTTTGCTGACACCAGTGTTGATGTGCCCATTATCATCCTTGTAAATCGAAGCGGTAGGGATTTTCCTAATTTCACTCAGGTCGATATTTTCGTAGATGACAACCTGGGTGTCATGGGCCATGCCAAGGCTGCTTTAGCCGATGGGGAACAACGAATCATCATTCCGTATATTCGGAAAGGCGGCACAGTGAGAGTGGTGACAGGTGGGACTACGTTCCGAAGCAAAGAACCGCTGCAAAGTGGCAAGCCGATGATAATTACATTCCTACCTCACCATCAATTCACCGTGAATGCCCCTTACCATTCTAACCTCGAATAATTCATAGTTCGGTTATGGATTAAAAGTACTTTTACGCAGCTTTGTGCAATGTTTCCACTTGCACCGTAATGCGATAATCCAATGCGTGCAAAACGCGAATCAAGCTATCAATTGACATCTCGGCGGTGCGATAATTGACGACTTTGGAAATGCGCGATTGGTCTGTTCCTGCCATCTTGGCCGCGGCGCTTTGCGTCAGACCTTTCGCTTCAATGGCACGGCGGATTTCAAGACCTAATTGCGATTTGAATTATACTTCTCGCGCATCCGGTAAATCAAGATCGGCAAACACATTGCCGCTACTTTCGATGAATTCTTTGTCGTGATTATTTGTCATTCGAGTTCACTTCCTGCAAGGTAATTTCAGACGTATTGCAATAATTTATTTTATTGCTGCTGAAGGGCCATGCCTATCTTGAACCCCTTGGAGATACAATGGAATACATAAACCACGCTTTAATTCTAATACATAAGCCATGCGATAAGCATCTGTATCGTAATCCTGACAATCTTTCCTGGCCGATAGCTTATCCAGCTTTTTACTGAATGGTACGGCAGATATAATAACCTGATATGTCTAACAGCGATAATGTCACGATCAAAAAGATTGGAAGCAAAGATTTCATTACCTTAACACGCCAGATAATTGGCCTACCCGTTTCGCGGACATGGCGCGGATATGGAACTGCCATATTTTTTGAGTTAGGCAAATTATCAGAGCATAGGAAAAGAAGAGATGGTTCCATTTCACTCTGGGGCGAGGTAACTATTGACCTTGAAATAGGATGGCGAGTAGAACGAAAGCAATCAATTTATTTCGGTAGTTCAAGTGGTCACTGGCGAATTAATAATTGCTTGGATAAATTGCAAGGACTAAAAATTGTCAATATTACATTGCAAGGACGATTACCTGAACTCATAGTTGAGCTTTCAAATGGCATCTGGTTACACTCCTTTTCAACTTGGGAGGGACAACCTGATTGGACTCTATTTTTCAATAATTATTCGCCAAACCGTCAGTGGTTATTTTCAAAAAGAGGTAATATAATTCTTGCGACAAGTAACGATTAGACTCCTAAAAGTACTTTTACCCTCGCAACAACAATTCCAAATACTCCTGCAATTTCTCCGCTGACGCGCGGCTCATTCCCGGCACGCCGGCAATTTCTTCCACGCCTGCAGAACGCAACCGTTGCACGCTACCGAAATGTTCCAGCAATGCCGTGCGGCGCGCTTCGCCTATTCCGGGAATATCATCCAATAAAGATTTGGTGGCGGACTTGCCGCGTTTGCGCCTATGATGCGTGATCGCGAAACGATGCGCTTCGTCGCGGATGCGTTGCATCAGATGCAGCGCGGGCGAATTGCGCGGCAGCGCCAGCGGTTCGCTTTTGCGCGGCTGATACAATAATTCGTGCTGCTTAGCCAAACCCACCGTGGGAATTTGTTCGAGATCTTTTTCTTTTAATATCTCCAACGCCGCCGAAAGCTGGCCTTTGCCGCCGTCCACCACCAGCAAATCCGGCAGCGGCAAAAACTTGTCATCGCCATCCAGCGCGCGTTGCAAACGGCGGCGCAGCACTTCGCGCATCATTTCGAAATCGTTGGGCTCGGTGCCGCCGGTTAATTCCAATGTGTGTTTAATCGTAAAATGCCGATAGGATTTTTTATCCGCTTTGCCGCCTTTGAAAACCACCATCGATCCCACCGAAAACGCGCCCTGCACGGTGGAAATGTCGAAACATTCGATGCGCTCGGGAAGCGTGGGGAGATTCAAATGCATTTGCAAATCCGTCAGCAAACCCAGGTTGATGCGGCGCGCCGTTTCGTTCTGGCTGAGTTGTTCGCGCATGGCCAGCTCGGCGTTTTGCCGCGCCATTTCCATCACCTGCGTTTTGGCGCCGCGCTGCGGAGCGCGCACGGTGACTTTGTGCTGCGCGTGATCCTGCAACCATTCGCTGATGACTTCGGCATCTTCCAACGCCGCCGGCGTCAGAATTTCTGATGGCAATGAAGTCATCACGTCATAATGCTGGCGCAGGAACGATGAAATGATTTCGGTTGTCTCGCGGCCATCCACGTTTTGCAAAAAGAAATTCAATTCGCCGATCAGCTTGCCGTCACGCACCTGCAACAACGCCACGGCGGCAATGCCGGCTTCCAGATGCAAACCCAGCGCATCATAATTTTCCGATGTCCCCGACAAGACGCGCTGTTTTTCCATGATCGATTGCACGGCCTCGATCTGATCGCGCGTGGCCGCCGCTTTTTCAAATTCCAATGCCTCCGCCGCCTCGCTCATTTCCGTTTTCAATTGCCGCAGCAATTCCTTGCAATTGCCTTCCAATAATTCATGGAGCGCCGCGGCGCTGGCGTGATAATCCGGCTGCGAAATGGCTTCGATGCACGGGCCGGAACAGCGATCAATATAAAATTGCAAACAGGGTTTTTCCAAAAACTTGGAAGTATCGCGCCACGGACAACCGCGCCAACGGCGTTCGCTGACCAATGCGCCGGCGCGGATTTTAAATATCTTTTTGGCCAGACTCACCATTTGCCGCATTTGCGTGGAATTGACATACGGCCCAAAATACGCCGCCTTATCATTTTTGGGCTGGCGCACTTCCAGCAACGCCGGATATTTTTCGTTCAGCGTAAGTTTCAAATAAGGATAGCGTTTGTCATCTTTGAGCCGGATATTGAAATGCGGCTTGTGCATCTTGACCAAGTTATTTTCCAGGATCAAGGCTTCTTTTTCGGTGCGCGTGACGATGACATCAAAATCCGCAATCAGCTTCACCATCTTGCGCGTGAACAGCGAATGCCCGGCATCATTGGAAAAATACGACCGCACACGGCTGCGCAAGCTGCGCGCTTTGCCGATATAAAGTACTTTTCCGTCGGCGTTTTTATGCAGATAAACGCCGGGCGCATCGGGGAGAGTGGAAAGTTTAGAGGTGATGATATCGGACATTGGAAAATTGGGTCCCGGGTGTTTATAAAAGTACTTTTGCAGGTGTTAGTTTAACTGAGATATTTGTGGTGATGATATTTGCGTGCCATACGAAAAGAAGCTATATAATAATTGTGATGCTAACTTTTGAATTTACATTCATGTCAGCATCGAGGAAAAGAAAATGACACGTCTATATATTCCCCAAAACGCTGGCAAGGAATTTTATATTGCCGAATCAATGGAGGGAACTCCGATCGTGGCAAACGGCAAAACAGGCAAAAACAAAGTGTTAATTCCTTGCCGGGATTGGAAACAAGCGAAAGAATTGTGTGAGCGCCTCAAAAACGGTGACCACAACAATGAAATATGGATGTGAGTTCACGCCACAGTCAAATTCGTCTTGCTCTTCAAAATTGCACTTCGTGGTTGAAGCCATCCCCATTCTCACCATGTTCCAACAATCGCCGCAACGCGCTCAACGTTTCCTGCAATTCCGCTTCCGGTATTTTGCGGTTATGGGTTTGCCCCAGATTGGCGGGCATTCGTTTGGTGACATAGAACACATCCTCGGCGCGGCCGGCCCAGGTGGTGACTTTGGCGGTGTGGATATCGATGCCGAGGGTGGCCAGGGCGCGGGTCACCCAGAACATTAATCCGGGCACATTTTCGCTGACCACGGTGATGACGGTGTGTTCGTCGGAAAGGTCGTTGCGGGCTTCCATGCGTTCGGGAATCAGCGGCAATGATAAGGTTTTGCCGGCGGATAAAAGTACTTTTTCCAGGCTTTCGCCTTCCCGCAAAATGCCGCGCAATTTATCGGCGAAACGCACGCACTGGGTTTCGGGTAAGGCGCGTCCACGCGATCCCAGTTGCAAGCGGTCCAGCACAATATCCTGCGGATCACCGGTTTGATTATCGGAGGAGAAATGCAAGGTGTGCACATTAGCCGCCAGGATTTCCGCCCCCACCGCATACACCACGCCGCAGATTTTGGAGAGCAATCCCGGGGTAGCATCATCATAAGTCACCACGGTCATTTCCGTCACGGTGCCGTTGCTGATTTCCTGCCAATCCACCAGCAATTTTTCCTGCGGCAATTGATCCAGCAACTGCAAATGCCCCGCCATGACGGGCAGCGGCGTATTTAAGACATAAGCCGTGGGAAGTTGCTGGCACAAACGCAATAACGTACTTTCATCAATCCGGTTTTTAATGGCGCGGCGCATTTCGCTATGCACGCGCTGGCGCTGGCGGGCCACCATGCGCTCGCGTTCTTCGGAATCGGTCAACACCTGCGCTTCTTCCTGCCGCGTCATCGCCACTAAGGTCCGCTCATACAACTCTTTCATATTCTGCAAATCGAGGCTCGAATAGGTGCGTTCGCCCACGGCTTTGGTGTCAGCCAATGATAACAAATACAGCATTTTTAAGCTCGGCACATCGCTGATTTGTTCCATGACTTCGCGCACCGTGGCCGGCGCCGCCAGATCGCGCAACCGGGATAATCGCGGCAATAACAAATGCCAGCGCACCAGACTGGCCACGCGCTGACGCCGTTCTTCGCTCCATTGCAAACGCGCTGTGATCTGCAAGGCCAGTTGCTCACCGGTGGTGCAATGCTCGGCCGAGGTGTCGATTTTTCCCACATCGTGCAGCAGCGTGGCCAATAAAAGTACTTCTATGTCATCGACGCCATTCCAGATATTGAATAGCTGCTCGTTATCGAGGCGTTCCTGCCACAATTGGCCCAACTGACGCACCGCGAAAATGGAATGTTCCCCTACCGTGAGCTGATGGGAAGGATCCGCCGGCGCCAGATGCAACATCTCGGCAAATTCGGGCAAAACCGCCTGCAACACACCGCGCGAGCGCATCGCGGTGAGCGATTCCGCACAACTGGACGGATCATTTAAAAGCGCTCTAAACGAAGCCCGCGTAATGATGTGCTGGCGGGCTTTTTCATCCATCAATGGCGCGGCATCGACAATTTGTTCTTCGAGTTCATCATCGAAACCAAATCCGTATTTTTGCGCTAAGGCAAACGGCGCCAGCAATAATTCAGGGTGATTTTTTAAGGCATGCGAATGGGCCGCACGCAGCCGTTTGGAAACAGCCACAAAATGTTGATCCAGTGGCAACGGCCCTTGCAGCAAACGGCGCATGACATCATCCAGGCAGCGCGAGACGTTCTCGGCGTGGCGGTAATAATCGCGCAACAGACGCTGCGAAGCCAGCGCGCCTTCGCCCTCATAACCGAAGGCATGCGCGCAGCGATCCTGATATTCCACCCGCAACACGTTGTGCTTTTTGCCGGTTTCCAGATGCAGCCACACCCGCAGAGAAAGAAAAAACTCGCGCGCCGCCTGCAATTGTTCCGCCTGCGCCGATGTCATTAACCCGCGCCATTCCAGCTCATAGAGCGATCGTTCGGTTTGCAACAACGCCGAAGCCATCCACCCGGCAATGTGAATATCACGCAACGCCCCACTGCCGTCTTTTAAATTCGGCTCCACCGCATAGAGTGATAATTGCACCTTGTCTACCATGACGGCACGCTCGTGGGCAATGTCTAATAGAAACTGCACGCCGTCCCAACTGCGGTAAATTTTGCTCTGTATCAGGTGCAATAATTTTTCTTGCCCGGCCAAAAAACGCGCTTCGCAGAGCGCCGTGCGCGCCGTGTGATCGAGCCGCTTGGAATCGGATAGAGGGCGATAAGCATAAGCTACATCCAGCCCCACTCCATCGATTAACACTTCCACCACCAGGCGGAAGGTTTCTTTGATCAAGGCATCAATGGCAGGATGATTTTCCTCCGCTGGCACGAAAGCAATATCGATATCCGATTGCGGGCAAAGCTCGCGGCGGCCATAGCCGCCAATGGCCAGCAGCGCCAGTCCGGGCATATTGGCCCCGGTGATAATACCTTCCTGCTCCAGCTTGTTGCTGGCGAGCTGATAAATCTGGCGCAGCGTGCCATCAATCAATTCGGTGTAACTATTGATCCACATCCGCGGTGTCAGCACTTCAATGCCATTATCCAGCAACTTGTGATAGGCATCCAGGAAAGACGCCTTGAGTTCTTCGAGAGTGATATCCTGCATGAGATAAAAGTACTTTTATTTCCCCATAAATCCAAAAACCACCGCGCCAATAATAAACATTATCGAAACCACTGTGTTCCATCGAGGCGCTTCGCGGAACACAACGAAAGCATACACCAGAAACACCGCCAGCGTGACGCATTCCTGGGTGATTTTCAATTGCATTAAACTGAGCTGTTCCGCGCCGATGCGGTTTGCCGGCACCTGAAAACAATACTCAAAAAAAGCCAGCATCCAGCTGATAAGAATAGCCACAAATAGCGGCCAGTTACCGTGCCGGAGATGGTTATACCAGGCGATGGTCATGAAGGTGTTGGAAAGCACCAGCAATCCCACGAACTTAAGAATGGCGGGGTTCATTGCAGCTCTGGCGAATCCATGGCTCCCACATAATATTTGGCATCTTTCTTCAGCGTGGCCGGATATTCCTCGAAGATGCGGCGCATCATGTCGCGATCCAGCAAGTTCGAGACATGTTGCCCTTCATCCATGGCCGCGTTAATCATGGTAAATAAGTTGCGCGGATCGCAGGCGCGGATGATGCGCTCATCTTGCTCATACCAATGCACCAGTTGTTCCGCCAGATCCGCCGCCACATGCGGCTCCACGCCACTCTTCACCGCAGTGCGCAAAAAGATATCTTTCCACAGCGCTTCAGTGGGACGATCCACCAAAATTTGATATAGCAAACGCCGCTTGAACGCATCATCGATAATCTCCTCGTGATTGAGGTTGGTAGACAGGAACAAACGCTGTAGATAGGGAATCTTGATAATGGAACCGCCGGCAAAACGCACCAGTGCCTCATGTTCTTCCAGAGGATAAATGAACTGATTGAGGATGGTATTGTGATCTTCGCCCTGACGGCCCAGATCATCCAAGATAAAAATGCCATTATTGGCCTTCACATGCGGCGGCGCATAATATTGCCCGTCATAGATGATCTCAAAATGTTCCACCTTAAATTCCGTGCCCACCGTCACCAGCGGCGGGGTGGAAATGAGCCAGCGCCGGTCCGGTTTGCCGCCGCCGCTCACCCGCTCGCCGGTGGCGCGTTCCTCGCGGCGCATCAAATCCTCGCGCAAACGGTGATAGGCGATATCATAAACGCGCACCACTTTGGAATTAAATTCAAAGGCATAGGGCAGCAACACCGGATCGGCCAACAGGCGGTGCAGGCTATCGCTGATCATCGATTTGCCATTGCCGGGCGGGCCATAAAAGAGAATCACCTGCTGGGAATTAAACCCCTCTTTGAGCAGACGTTTGACCTCTGGCCGCATGGGGTATTCTTCAAAGACCTGCTCGATTTCCGCCGCTGTCACGCGGCGTTCGCGTTTGGCCTGGAGGCGCACCATGTTGCAGTAATCCACAAACGAAACCGGCGCCGGCCCCACATAGGCATCTTCGCCTTCCATGATCGCCACCAGCTCACGGCCCTTGTTGGTCAGATCATAATAGAGCGGCGTGGGCGTATCCAGCAATTCGCGGCGATGCAGGGAACGCAATATTTCGCGAAACACATTAACCGGCAGGCGCAAAAATTCGCTCAATTCATCTTCGGTTTGCGGCCCTTCCTGTTTGATGATTTTGAGCAACAGGCTCTCGAGTACACGATACGAAATGCCACTTTCCTCGAAAGTGCGCGGCTGCTCGGGACGAAATAACTCCGCCGCACCGTTTAAAAAAGCCGTCACCGGCGAAACCATCGCAGAACGCGCCGTCTCCGGCAGATACGGCGCCGGTTCTTCTTCGCTGGCACTCTTGGTTTCCTCATTGCCAAAAGCAGTGCGCTGCGCTTTAAATTTTTCCAATGCTTCACGTGCGGCAGGACTCAACGCCATAATCAAACCTCACTTCATTTCCCCTCAAATGGATCCTGACAGCTATTACCACCTGGCCAGAACATGATGCCGTAATAGCCACCTTACAACGTCCCGATAATGAACAGAGTATAACGCGAGTTTGATTTCACGGGGACAAGGGAATAGGTGGTGGTTTTTGTAAAAGTACTTTTGCGAAATCCACCTGCATATTTTCGATCCCAAGCAATTTCCTCCTCACTCGCATTTCCCTCTCATCTCCAATTCCACATTGGTTCGATTAAAAGTTTTACTCCCTGCGTTGCGTTGATTGTGGCCACGCTATTTCAATTCCACATTGGTTCGATTAAAAGTTTGTTGGGGAGTAATTGATAAAAAGCACCGTGCAAATATTTCAATTCCACATTGGTTCGATTAAAAGGATGCGCAGCCCCTGAAAGTGCTTTTACGCTTGCTCTATTTCAATTCCACATTGGTTCGATTAAAAGGCGGCATGGTCAATATCACATCCGTATTAGATTCATTTCAATTCCACATTGGTTCGATTAAAAGGGTTCGATTTACTCGTACTGTTCCCACTTCCCATCATTTCAATTCCACATTGGTTCGATTAAAAGACACTTGCAATGCATTCACTGAAGCGATTGTATCAATATTTCAATTCCACATTGGTTCGATTAAAAGCTAAAATCGACTGGGACAAGATTGAGGAGGATTTAGAATTTCAATTCCACATTGGTTCGATTAAAAGGTATTAGCGCTTGCCACGGCGTTACGAACCCACCAGATTTCAATTCCACATTGGTTCGATTAAAAGAGCGCCGTGACCGGCGTTCCGGTTCCTGTGACTTCCATTTCAATTCCACATTGGTTCGATTAAAAGCAATTAACGTTGTAACGGTGTTACAGTATGACGGGATCATTTCAATTCCACATTGGTTCGATTAAAAGGAGCGGCAAGCGCCGAAAGGGCCCATAAGCGCTATATTTCAATTCCACATTGGTTCGATTAAAAGTAACTTTTATGGACTACACCGGCTGGCGCTACCCTGATTTCAATTCCACATTGGTTCGATTAAAAGCGCCGTAAAAGCGGCGGCGGACAGATACGCTGCCAAGATTTCAATTCCACATTGGTTCGATTAAAAGAAGACAGGTGAACCCGCAATCGATATCCGGATATTATATTTCAATTCCACATTGGTTCGATTAAAAGGGGGCCTGATGGTTTATACCTGATGGTTTATACCTGAATTTCAATTCCACATTGGTTCGATTAAAAGGTTCTCACGAATAACAATGTTGCGTATTGCCATAATAATTTCAATTCCACATTGGTTCGATTAAAAGGATAAAAGATGATTTGTGGAATTGAATTCAGTAGCCAATTTCAATTCCACATTGGTTCGATTAAAAGATGATAACCGCTGCGAGATTCCACTCCCCGCGTCAGATTTCAATTCCACATTGGTTCGATTAAAAGTCGGGCCGCACAAGCGCGGCGCAATAAAGCGTTTTTTGAATTTCAATTCCACATTGGTTCGATTAAAAGCAAAGCAGAAGCGCGACGCGGCTACATGGGAGCAAGATTTCAATTCCACATTGGTTCGATTAAAAGCTTGGGGCGGCTCTGGATTGGGTTTTGGCGGGCGATATTTCAATTCCACATTGGTTCGATTAAAAGCTATAATGCCCGCGCCGGGTTGGCGCGGGCTAAAAAATTTCAATTCCACATTGGTTCGATTAAAAGCGAAACAATAACTTCTGGCCGTTCACTGGCGTTCCAGATTTCAATTCCACATTGGTTCGATTAAAAGGAGAGCATGAGACGTTATTTCATCGTGAAGCATTAAAATTTCAATTCCACATTGGTTCGATTAAAAGTTCAGTTGGATATGGGCGGAATGAAGGGCAGCTTGGATTTCAATTCCACATTGGTTCGATTAAAAGTCCGACCTGTTGAATAAAATAAATAGTTATAGTGACGATTTCAATTCCACATTGGTTCGATTAAAAGGAAAGAGGCCAACGGGCAACCACTGAACGATAAAAAGAAATTTCAATTCCACATTGGTTCGATTAAAAGCCGCAATTCCCTCGTAACCAATATGCGTGAGTTCCATTTCAATTCCACATTGGTTCGATTAAAAGTTTGGGTAAAATCATCCAGCATTTGGCACACATCCTATTTCAATTCCACATTGGTTCGATTAAAAGAAGCGCAAGGATCGACGCCCGATGATGTCTATTCCTTATTTCAATTCCACATTGGTTCGATTAAAAGGGGATACCGGCAATTTTATCTTCATTCCCAATGAGAATTTCAATTCCACATTGGTTCGATTAAAAGCCGCTTGACGAGTTGCCGGAGGATGTGTGCCAAATTTCAATTCCACATTGGTTCGATTAAAAGCATTTTGTTTACCCCTTAAATTTGAAATTCCTACAGTGATTTCAATTCCACATTGGTTCGATTAAAAGATTGACCCCATTAAAGAATTCCACACATCGGGAACCGATTTCAATTCCACATTGGTTCGATTAAAAGGATTTGGCCGTACTGTTTTGTTGCAAACCCGTTGTAAAATTTCAATTCCACATTGGTTCGATTAAAAGTTGCAAGGATTGAAACTAACTCCCAAGTTGAGAAAATATTTCAATTCCACATTGGTTCGATTAAAAGTGTGGTGGATAGCCGTATCTACAGATATGGCATACTAATTTCAATTCCACATTGGTTCGATTAAAAGAGCCAGTTCACCCATAGCCGCGTCATACTCACCTTTGATTTCAATTCCACATTGGTTCGATTAAAAGGGTTGCGCAACTGATTCCAATAGCGCTTGTGTGCCTATTTCAATTCCACATTGGTTCGATTAAAAGGGTTACTACTAACTAACTAAACAG
>Ga0182738_1001568_pt1 | contig 28363 bp, 20 predicted proteins | sample eDN5th30CBELigMG_FD_128876 | JGI IMG/M metagenome (GOLD analysis project Ga0182738, IMG submission 128876) | Enriched Miracle-Growth compost microbial communities from Emeryville, California, USA - eDNA 5th pass 30_C BE-Lig MG (version 2)... ...
AGCTTGCCATGAAAATGTTATTTAATGCAAATCAAGCAGTTCTTCAAAAGAATAAAATATAGAATTAATCCAAGTCTACTGCTACAAATAATTATTTCAATTAATTCATCAAATTTTTCCTCCTTTTTCCCAGATGAAATTAATTCTATTTAATTTCTGGTTTTGACTTTTGTACATAAATACCAAAAACTTGTTTGTATGCTTTTATTATGTCTATAATTACCTGTTAACACATGGAATATCCAGAAATTCATAAATCTTTATTTACTTCATTTATGAAAGGATTTTGATTTCTTACCAAACTTAGTTTGATTTGATCATGTTATGAAGAAAAAAAAAATCTGTGAGAAAAGTCCTCCTCAAGCGAGATAAAATTTCAGTTTGATTCGAGAAAAAAACCAATTTAGAAATCAAAAATCAGGAGATTTGGAAATTTCTATGGAACTTTTTTGAGGGTCTATTCCACTTTTCACTGCATTGAAAAAGAAGTCTCTCCTAACAGAAAACCCTCGAAAGCTGAAGATAATAATGATCTCCCCAATGAACGAACCAAAATAATAATGGTTAGACTCAATTTTTCGTAACAGAATCCACGAGGTTAAAAGAAAAAAACTTATTTTTAAACCATTTTCAGACTTTTGGGAATCAACTCTTTTATCAGTAATAGATCAGGATTTAAGGAAATCACCATTTTTCTCCCGTCTCCCGATCCTCAAACAAGTTAATATGAGAGATTTTAATTTTTAATATTAAATCGTAGACCGGCTAAATTTATGAGCTGAATTAAAAAAATTTATCTCAAGCGCCTCTCGAGAAAAACTCCAGAATCTCTCTCTGTAAAAAAGCAAACCTATCTCTTATGCTTCGAAAACCAGTTTTCTCAATCAATTAGTTCATTTCAAACTCTTTCTTTGGGATTTCTCATGAGACATTTTTTTTCAGCCAAGTCTCCTTTCTCAACAGTGGTTTTGATCATGATCATAATTGAACAAAAATAACTCAAAGTTAACATCCAGCAGCTGATTTTGAAATTCCAACTCACAAATTTTCCAAATTTGTTGATCTATTTTTTCATGTCTACTTTTTTTCAATCAAGAAGCTCATGAGATATTAATTTTCATTCTGAATGATTACATTAATAAAAATATTTAATTTCGCTCAGAAATCTCATGTATAGTTCTGATTCAAATGACGACTGTGGTTCAGGTGGAGCGTTGAATTGGGCAGATTCGATAAATGATGCGAGTTTAGCTATCACAGTTTACGACTCAGATGCCCTTTATACTCCTCAAGAACGAGTTGATGTCCAGGTATTCAATAATAAAGAAGAGAGTCTCATGAGTTTTACCACTGAGCACCTCTTCTGGAAGAGTGAAATACGTGTTGGCAAAGGAGACGACCAAGACTGTATTATCAAGGATGGTTTTACCAGTTCAAAGCATTGTTCATTAGATTTCAATAAATGGTTCAAGACAAAAAGAGATTGGGTTCAAATTTATAAAACTTTGCTCACCCTTGAAAGAAAACTGCCAGTTGGTGTTTGTCGACTGATTGCCAGTTTCTTTTGGGAACCTCGCTCTGTTCTCTTAAAGGATAAAAACTCTTTGAATGGAACACTTCTTTGCTTAAAACCTCGAATGCCCTATGAATTGCGAGAAAATCAAAGGTATATTCTCTCTGAAAGTTTGGAAATGGCCATTGGGGATAAAGAACAATTCCAAGATTATAATTTCTGGAAAGGAGAGGAGGCCAATAAAAAAATCCTTCCAGCACCAGTCTTCATCTCAGATAACCTCAGAGCTGAAGAAGGAGATAACAGTGTTTTCCAAGTCCTCTCCATTCATTTCAAACAAAGAAATAGATCCAAAATTGTCTCAACATATAAGCTTGCTAGTAATAGAAACAGTGCTCGATTTTTGGTTGGAAAAAGCTGTGATGCAAGAATCCATATTCCCTGGGCCTCAGTAGATGACTACCAGTGTGAAATCGTCCTTAATAATGGACAATGGTATTTTTGTGAATGGCATCACCAAAAGAAAACTCAAAGAAGTTGGCTCAGTGTCAAAGGAGAAAAAAATCATGAAATAGAAATCAAAGAAGATTCTGAAATCCTCATTGGAAGGTCCCTCATGAAAATTTCATTTTAATGTACTCATGTGTTTCTTTTTCTCTCTCTATAATAAATTTCATTGATCCTTAGAAAATTTGTCTGTATGTATGATATTTATTGTTGAAGAATTTGACATACAGAGATTTTTCTCTCAGTTTATTAATAAAATTAAATCCTATATTCAAGAGATATATAAAACAAAGAACATAGTTATCCTAGTTATCCAGGCCTTAACCCTTTCTTCTGGAGAGTCTCCAAGCATTTGGATCTTCATATTTACTCTGGAGTGGTTCGAGTTTTTCTTGTCTTTTTCTTTTACTGACAGTATTGGGATCACCAAATTTGAAAAAGTTTGGCGCGACTTCAACGAGCCATTTGGGTTCAATAGCACAGACTTCTCTCATGTATTCTTTACTTGTGAGAACCAGCTCATGGTAAATGACACATTCTGGTCCTTTATTAAATGCAGCTGAAGAGGGATGGATATAGACTTGATGTCCATCGATTAAAGTTTTGTAGCCCTCTGCTGGATCTTTTCTGGCAGCATTGGCAAAGAAACCTGCCGTTATAGCCTTTCTAATTCTTGCAAAGTCGTTATTGCAAGACACCAAACCCAGTTTATAGCGATCCAAAATTGTCTTGAGTTGCTTCTTCACATCTTGAGCTCGACGCATACTTCTCAACTAAAAAAGTTAGAAAATCTTTTTGTCAAAACAAAACTTACCTGAATAAAGTTCTCGTGGCACCAACCAGGTGAAAAACTGTTGGCTTCCCAATTCTGATAGACCGTCAGCATTGTGATGTGATCTCCATCTGGATGGAAGAAATGACTTCTTTTTTCATCTGCTTGCTGTTGCTTATCTTTAGGTCTGTAGAATACGTTCTGAACACTCAGCATAGCAATAATAGTGGTCATTTCATCTGTGCAGCCCAAATCGACAGCAGTCAGCAGCATCTTCGATAACTGAGGCTCAATGGGAAACTCGGCCATTTTTCTGCCTAAACGAGTGAGGAGACCTTCATCGTCAAGTGCGCTCAGAGCATAGAGCGCCTCCAGGGCTGCAATCAAAGTCTGCACTGGGGGTGGATCCATGAAATCAAAGTTAATCAGGTCATTGATACCCATAGCTTTCAGAAGCAAAACTGTGTTTGCCAAGTTGGTTCTTTGAATTTCAGGAATTGATACGGGAAGCATTTCATTCTTGAAAGCTTGCTCTGTGTATAATCTGAAGCACTTACCAGGGCCAGTACGTCCGGCTCTTCCTGCTCTTTGGTTTGCTGAAGCTTGGGAGATAGGGGCAACACGCAGAGTATCCATTCCGAGCTTTGAGTCATAAGCCTTGACTTTTGCAAATCCTGGATCAATGACATAGTAAATTCCGTCAATTGTCAAAGAGGCCTCAGCAATATTTGTTGCGATTACGCACTTACGAGCTCCTGGTGGGGCAGGCTCGAAAATCTTAATTTGCAGCTCTGATGGCAAGGCTGAGTACACAGGAAGGACAATAAGCTCTGGGGCCTCATCGCCAAGCTTTTTCATTCTCTCATTCAAAATCTGACAAGACGTATCAATTTCTTCCTGACCTGTCAAGAAAAGCAAGATATCCCCTGGTGGTTCTGTCAAGTGAATCTGCATCACAGTAATCAAAGCAGCTTCTAGGTAATCACTTTCGGGCTCCTTGGTGTACAGAACATCGACTGGGAAGGTTCTACCAGGAATACGGAAAATGTTGCAATTGTAAAAGTACGAAGAAAATTTCTCAGCATCAAGAGTAGCTGATGTTACAATCAGCCTAAAGTCGTCTCTTCTCTGTGCCACCTGCTTCATCAACCCGAACAAGACGTCCATGTTAATATTCCTTTCGTGAGCCTCATCAAGAACAACAACACTGTAGTTTGAAACGTTGTTATCGGCGATAGCCTCTCTCACAAGCATACCTTCTGTCATGTACTTGATCAATGTTTTGGGACTGGTATGATCTTCGAAACGAATTGAATAACCGACTTCCTCTCCGAGCTTCACCCTCATTTCTTCAGCAACACGCTTTGCAACTGAAATTGCAGCCACTCTTCTGGGTTGTGTGCACCCGACTTTCTTGTTTCCTCTTGTGTAGCCTTCCTCGTATAAATATTGCATGATTTGGGTGGTCTTTCCTGAGCCTGTTTCTCCGATAACAATCAAAATCTTATTCTCTTTGATTGCTTTCATCAACTCAGTTCTAAAACTGTAAATTGGAAGGTTCTTTCGTTGCTCTGATATTGACATTTGGGCTCTTTTGCTCACTGGCAAGAAACTCTTTACGTAGTCCTCTCTTCTTGATTCATTCGTCTCAGAAGCGTCTGGGGCCATTCCCTTCAGAGCTGAAAGAAGAGCCTTCTTATTAGGATCAGCTGTTGGATCATCCCACATCTTCTTGAATTCCTTTGGCACGGCCTCGCCACTTTTTTGCTGCTGTTCTCTGATATCTCGACGCTCTTTAGCATATTGCATTGCGTTCATAATCTCTCTTTGCAGACTACCCTCTGGGTTTTTCACCACTCTCACAGGCGATAAGTTCACGCCAGCACGGGTAGTTTGACCTCGAAGAAAAGTAGGTTCGTCTTCTTTTATTTCAACTTCAAGGTCCTCCTCCTCTTCAACTGGGTTGACTTCGTCCAGCTCTTGCAAGTCTCTTGGCATATACTCTTTCTTTCCAAAGTACTGCATCCTTGAACGCTCCCACAAGTCTGGCGAAGCAACTCTCTTTGAGGACTTGACTTCTTTGGCTTCATCAGGCTTGATTCCAGTAATTGAACCATAGTTCAGTCTCTCTTTCTTTGCCTCAATCGTCTCCCTATCAGTTGCGCCTCTGGATCTTGATTTATTGCTTTCTTGGCCGCGACGACTGTCTCCTCTTCCGATATCCTCTCCTGTCTCTTGGTCAGCTTCCTTCATGCTCAAAGCAATCTTTCCAGCATTGATTGAAGTCACCTTCACATAAACTTTTTGTCCCTTCTTTACAAAGTCCTTTGCATTATTCACCCTTTGTCTGCTCATATTTGACACATGCACGAGACCCTCAGTTTTTCTCCTGAAATTATTGAGGCTTACAAAACATCCATATTCTGTAATGTTTGTCACAACTCCCTCGTAAATCTCCCCGACTGTGGCTTCCTTCTCCTCCTCTCGTCTCTTTTCCTTTCTATCCCTTTTCTCTTTTCGGTCACGGTCATGTCGATCCTTCTTTCGATCTCTTCGAGTTGAAGATGCAGATCTCGACCTTGAACTTGAACGTGAAGATCGGGATCTTGATCTTGAGCTCGAGCTTCTTCTCTTCTTCTTATGCTTTCTCTTTCTTTCCTCACTTTTTGATCTGCTTCGCGATCTGCTTTCAACTCTCACTGGCTGCCTCTGTGGTTTCTCTTCTTTCATTGGAGCAGGAGGAGCTTCATCAAAGCCTAAATCTATCTCAAGTTCTTCTTGATTCTTGGTGTCAGGGATAGCGAGAGCTGGAAACTTGCCAGCAATCTCCTGAGGATTTCTTTTTACTTCTTCAACCATTTTATTGTTTTGATTAGGATTCAAATGGTCTTTAAGGATCGACTCTCCTGGCTCTTCTGCTTCTCTTGGCATCATTTTTTTAATCAGCCCAAAGAGGGACTTGGAAAAAGAAAAAGTAAATTCAGCATCATTCTCTTCGAGTTTCTTCAAAAACTCTTTTTCAGACTTTGAATCATTGGCCAGAGCTATGATGAACTCCGCTAAATCCTTTAAAACTTAGAAAACTATATATTCCAATCGCACTTACTTTATCTCTGACTCCGACATGGTTCTCAAGCTCTTGAGTCACCTTAGCACATAAAGAAATGTACTGAAGTTTTTTAATACTTGACATTTTTAATTCACAATATAATTTTGTAATTTGAGTTTTTCTATGTGCCACCCTTTAATTCAAATTCTGGTAATAATTACATGTATCCTTGAGATTTCCTTCATTCTATCTAGGTATAAAAGTTTGAGCCTCACCTTTTGCATTGAAATCCTTATTTGATTGTTTGAAGATAAAGATCATCTATCTCTGAATTTTCTCTTGATTTTGAAAAATCTCATTTTTTTATTTTTTAGAATGTTCTTTTGTTTTATCCCAACATAAAAAATATTGGACCGAAATTTCTGTTATTTTTTGTTTGATTTAATTATGTCTCAACTTTTTCTTCGTTTCTCAAATTATCTGAAAATATAGCAAGATGATTTTCTGGGATCTGACAAAGGAAGTTGAAAATTATGCCAAAAAAGTCACCAATAAACGCCTTTTTAGTCATCTATTTCGGAAAGGAAAGCTTTCCTCACGCTTCAAAAATCTTTTCTTTTTCTTGTTTGAACAACTAGGTGACCTGAATTTGTCGGAAGAAAATTCTTTTGGTAAAATTCTTCATGACTGAAATTTTTTCAACAAACATGAAAGAAATTCGAGTTCTCTTTGAAGGAAATGAGAATGATGTTTTCAATATTTTATAAAAATTTTACAAGTCAGATTTTAGAAAGTTATCAATCATCAAAAAAAGTTTTTTCATAGGTTTACTTCTTGAAAAGGGTTTGAGTGTCAAGTTTTTTCCAGAATTTGTGTTAATCTGAAGAAAAAGAAGGAATTTCCTCATGTTCTTTCCAAAAAATTCCTCTGCGAGTTTGCCAGCTTGAGCGACTCACATTCCGTTTCCTGACAAAAAAAAAATCTATTGCATAGGCTTATCAACCAAGATTCGAGCCTCTTGCCTTTTGAATTTTTTAGTAATTTTTTTTGCATCTTTTGAAGTCACTGCATCATTCTTTCATATTTCCAAGCAAAAAAAAAAGAACAAAAATGCTGAGTTGGAAAAAATTGAATGAAAAATTTTTGCTAAAATTCATTAAAAAAAAGAAAAAATCTTTTCAAAGATTCTTCTCAAATCCCAGATATTTTTATAAAACCTCTCATGAGAATTTCTCCAGATCATATTACCCAAAAAGGATCATAAAACAAATGCCTTTCTCAGAATCTCATCATGAAATTTCTCAAAAACGCCAAATTTACTAGCAGGGTCGCAAAGTTTGCCTGAATATTGTTTTCAAAACAATCGATCAGGTCCACATATTTAATTGACGAGGTGGTTTAAGAAGGAAATAGTCTCTCACTTTGAAGAGGCACCCTCTGGCGTCTCAAATTTAACAAACAAAAAGAAACAAAAAAGTTATGAAATTTATATTTTTCATCTCAAAGCAGCTGCAGAGGCCCTTCTTTGAAAAAATTTTCCTAGGGTTCGGAATTGTCCAGGTTGCCTATTTTTCCCTGAAAGACGTTGGAAAGATCTTTTTGACTAAGAATTTCTCGATTTCTTCGTGTTTCTCAAATCAAGTCATCACGAAACATTCAGAAAAACATCTCTATTTTTGGAAAATATCGAGGAAAAGCACTTAAAGGATTTATCAAGATTTTTGAGGCTGCGAATTCCAACTTTGACCGCATGCCTGTCCTGATTTTGCATCGACCCAAATTCAGAACTCTGTATCTCTCACTAAAAACAGAATCATGTAACTAGATTTTCTGGGAATTTGAATGAATAGGACTTCACCTCAAAAAAGAATTTGAAACCCTTCTTCATAGAATCAAGGAAAAGCCTTAATGTCAAGATTCTTGAGGTTATTTTTCCTTTGAATTATAGAAATCAATATGTATGTTTCTATCCCCTTTTTTCACATTCCATTTTGATTGTGAAAAATATTTGAGATTTCCGCGCAAAATTTCATTAATTTGATATCGTGGATCGTGGATCTTTCCACCAAATTAGACACTTTTGTAGACAATGAATTTTGTTGATTTCTGAAAATTCGAAGAAAAAAAATTTGCATTGAATTTTTTCTTGATTTTTCTCAAAACGAAATTTTTCAATTTTTCCTCATTTTTCAATACTTTGACGGAATCATCCTTCTTCATATCCAAAGTTCTTTAAAAGCAAAAAAAATTTTAAATATTGAAAAAGTAACGGCCAAAATTCTAAAATGAGAATAAATCAAAAAATTTCAATATTTTTCTTGGTGAATTGTTCCTCATCAGCCAATTGTCAAGAATGGTTGTATATGAAGAGAATCTGGCACAGTTACTCAAAAGAATTGCAGAAATTTGCAATTGCAATGACGTTTTAGAAATAAATAAATTGTTTGCTGAGTTTTCCAGAAATCAGAGTTATTCACGCAAAAAAAATTTAGAGGAGAAAAAACTCTTAAGGATTTTCTGATGTTTTGGTTCCCTCTTTTTTTAAATAATCTCTCTGCATTCTTTAAAACTTTTCTCAATCTCAAGCATTCTCTCTGGAATTAAAATCAATGTTCCGAGTGAGTGAATTTTGGATGAAGTGAGAAATTTTGTTGTAAAATTTGCAAAGATTTAATTAAACTCAATTCTAACTCTTATCATATTCATACAATGAGTTTTATTAAAATCTCAAGTATTAAAAAATAATTTTTAATTGCTTCATCACAATGGAGACATTCCAAGAAGTTGTTCTGCCCCTGATCAAGAAAAATCGACTGATTGCTTCTATTTCTGCAACCTTGCTCATTGCACTCTTTATCAGCTTTTATAATGCTGGCTTTGTCTGCAAATACAATGGTCAGAATCAATGCACTCCTGAAAGTTCTTTCCTCAAGTTTGATGAAGACACATTGTGTCAAGGATCTGTCTACAATATCCTTGCTTATAATACGAGCACCCAAATCAAGGTTGAATGCCCTTGGAGCCTCTGGTCGACTTTCACTATCTTTATTGGAACTGTATCGGGCATATTGTTTGGAGTTTCCTTTGTCCTCAACAAGCTTCAGGAAGATTTTGTCAGAAAAGACATCCGATTCCAACTTGGATGTGCATCTCTGATCATTATCCTCGTGTCATTAATTTCCAAAATCAACACTGTTTCAAGCGGATCAGCAAATTGCTTTGCCTTTGAAAATGCATTAATCAACCTAGGCGCAAATGATTTCTCCTACAAATGCTCAACATCCATTTTCCAATTTGAAATCATTTTACTCGCTGCCTGCTTTATTGGCATAACTTATTTTGTCTACTTAGAGTACAAAGGACACGCCATTCAAGGAGATGAGAACAAAGATGAAGACGCACCTTACACTGCTGCTGCCTCAGAAAATGACTATCAAATCAGATTTTTCGAAAATAATTAATCTTTGGAAAGTATTTCTTCTTTATGGATTTTATTATGATTATAATTTTTACAAATCATATCCAATATATCAAATATATGAAAAAAATATCTCCATTCAGTTAGTTTCCAAACAAAATTCTATTGATACCTTCAACTTCATCTCCAAATTCTTTTTTGAGGAGGAAACCAACAGACTTGTTTTGACTAAAAACATAATAGGTCAAAGTTCTAAAGACTTTCTTTTGGCTGTTATCAAGGTCTATGAGTTTTCTTAAAGTAATTCTTTGGATCATAGCTGTCGCGATTAGGATGAAAATCATTGCCATCAGAGAGAGATATAGGTTCAAACTTTCAAGATTATCAACCTCGTCGTGGAATCCCGAGAGAATGTAGTTGGTCAAGAAAACGTAAGCAGCATCCAATACCGTGATGTCACTTGTAACCGTATCAAAATAATTTGATATTAATATCTGTGTATTTGCTGTTGTTGAATTTTCTTTGTAGAGGTTGATATAGTTTGAAGAGATGGTGTAGTATTTTAGATTGAATCCGAGCAGTCCCAGTGTATTTCCTTGAGTTGCGATTGTGCAGTTATCCCTGATATCATCGGATAAATAAATACAAAGGTTGCTTTGCAAAAAATCTTGGATAACAGCTGAACGAGATGAGCTTTCGTCATTAAATAGTGCGTTGAGAAGAAGCTGGTTCACATTTCCAAACTCGGCTAAATTTGCGTCAACTTGCTCAGCAGGAGACTCATTACGGATAAGCAAATTAGGTTGGTCAGCGAAAAGAGCATTGAAGTAAAAGCTTGATAAGACCAAACAACTTTGATAGCTCAGCTTATTGGTAATTGAAAGCTGCTCATTGACACTTTTAAGTGTATCAAAGCTGTTTATCGATTCAAAGTAGAGAACCTCGAATAATCCTGAAATTACCAGAATAACCAAGTATGACACAGAAATATATTTGGCGATATAAAGTACCATTGCTCGAATGGAATAAGACTTGGTGTAGAATCGCATAGTCTTCTCCTTATCCTTGACCTTTCCTTTTGTGTTCGCGGCACTCGAGTTTACTACCTTTTTATTAGCATTGTCCTCAAAGAAATTTAGGTAGATATTCAAATTTTTTATAAAAGATTTCGCCTCGATATTATCTTCTAATGAAGTCTGGAATTTCTTGATTCGATAGATTCTTTCCTCGATACTTTCATTGGTCAGCCTGACCAGAGCCTGGAATGTTCGCGTATACGTTTTTGTTACGACCCTTGCTACTGCAAAGAGCGAAACACACAGTGTAATCAAAGCAAGGTTCTCAATAATCAAGATAGTTCTTAAAAGAGTTTTGTTTTTGGTGATAATCGTCTGGAGCCCTTCTTGGATCTGACTTATTTGACTTTCTGAGCTTACCAAAAAGTCATTTGCTGTATTATTGATGCTTGTCAAGGGCTCACTTCTGGTCAACAACTGTGCATCAGTTCCAGTCCAACTTCCAATAATCTGATTTTTTAGTGAAATCAAATTATTTGCTGTAAAGGAGTCCAAAGGACCATCTGTGAGCAAGTCCAAGGTTGTTGGATCATAGAGTTTAATTTTCACACTAAAGATCTCGTCTAAAATTTCATCACTTCCATACGAATCCAAATTCTCCTTTAATTCCGTGTTCCTAGTTTGCATCTTCAAGCTTTCTGTATTTAAGCTGGTCTGAATTTGTGAAGCAAGGGCACTTGCAGGTCTTAACCCAACCATTCTTGAATAGATCAAAAGAACCCATTGCCAAGCTCTTAATGCTGAAGTCAGTCTCCTGCTTGCGGTATCCACAATTGTGACTCCTCCATTGATTTCAGTCAGTGATTTTTGAGTGAAGAAGTAATTGACCAATGCTAATACAAGCACTCCAATCATTATTAAATACACTGAATAAATTGAAACTTTGGTAATGAAACGAATCTTTTCTTCGCCAAAGAAGTCGTTCAAAGTCTTGATCAGTTTCAGGTCCATATGCGAGTAACTCTTGGTTGAGCTCGCTCCTCTTCCAATACTTTGACGCAAATCAAGATGATCCTGATCTTTTCTTTTGCCGCCCAAGTCGGGGTTAAAGTCATCCTCCAGCTTTTTGGTTGTTGTGTTTTGATTTTGACTGTCTTCGATGGGAAGAATTAATTGTTTGAAAATCATTTTTCCCTCTCCAGATCCGATTCTTGGCTTCTCATCCTCTCGTTCATCAGGGATATCTTCATTAGACAACCCAAGAGTCTTTGAGGTCGCTGATGAGTTATGCCAGCTGTATTGGTCCAATTTCATTCCTGCTGTATCAGTGGCAAAAGGTAAAAGAGTCTCAGCTTGCCCAAAATCTTTTTGGGCTGAGCCTTCCTCTTCAAGATCCATATGGGATACTTTGACGATTTTGTATACCTCCTCGAGAAGAACATATGGCCTAATCTTAACATCCATCACAATCAGTTCTTTATTCAGATTCACATTTAGAGCAGGTTTGTTAAATCTCAATTGACCTCCTTCTTCAAATTTCTTTATTATTTGTTTAGCCTCCTCCTCATCCATTTGAATCTCTAAATTACTCGTCAGACCTCTTGGATTCGTCATCTTGGATTTCATTGGAGCAAGATACTCACTATGGAGATTTTTATCAGATGGATTTTTCACTTGAATTAGAGGCAAATCTTCATTTGGTCTTGTTCTCAAATTTATTCCACTGTGATCAGCATAAGTATCCATTTGCGTATGTTGGTTCTCTTTAGTAATTTGAATCGCCTCTGTCTCCTTGAGAAAACTCATATCGGTGTCTTCATACATTTTCGTTTTCATCTCGCTTGGCCCACCATATATTGTGTTAAAAGCAGCGTTTATCTTGCTAAAATCGGAGCAGCTCTCAAGAATATTTGCCATTGCATTATTTGTCTTGAAGTTTAATCCTTTTTCGGCACCAGCTTCATCAAGTTTATTGGAATATTCCACGACTGAACCATTAGGAGAAACTATAAAAATCATATCGGTAAAATTCTTCTGCTGGATATGAGCCATCATATTCACTCCTTTCTCAAGAAAAGGGTAAAGCTTTAAGTTAATGTCAAGCTCAATCAACGCATTATCTCCAGTCTTACCAAAGGTTGAAATCTCCCGATTCATCACCTTTGTCACTGAGCTCTGAGTGTATGCCTGCATAAACCAATCATGACTCTTGGCTATGAAGGGAGGCATCAAAAGGTTAATCTTACCCCCAACAAGCCTTTCTTTCGGATAATTAAACAAACTTTCAATTGTGCTTGATGCATCAAGAATCAAACCTTGCTTTCCTTTCTCAATTGAAGCCACCACTAGTGCTGATGTATCATCTAAAATCCCCATTTTATTTCTATAACCATGACTCTTATTGAAATTATAGAATTTCTGGATCATTGGCATGCTCTCAGAAGGAAGGCCCCTGACAGCATCTAAGTACAGTCCATACATCAAAAGCGATGAAGGATAAATCTTTGTAAACTGACCCGCTTTTCGACGCCAGCGACTCCTGATTCTGAGATATATCGCATCGATATTGTTTGAAAAATCTATCACGCTTTTCACATCAACGCGATCTTGAGCTAACCGATTCCAAAACTCCAGATGCTCCGCAATTTCTGCCTGCATCTGCTGTTTCAGTAGATTAAACTCCTCTCGATAGTCAAAGTATTTAGCAAGCTCAAGATCGTCCTCAGAATATGAAAACTTCTTGAAATAGGCTTCTTGCAAAGAATAAAGAAAAGTTTCAGCAGAGCTTCTGACAGATAGTGAGCCATTCATACTCTTTACTTTCTCAATCAAATTCAAAGCCTCTGATGCATTATCAAGCTTCTTCATAAAGAGGCGAGCCATATATAATAAAAATACTTCTGAACGTTGAAACCTCCCATGGGAGCGAGCCAACAAAATATCCACAACCTTTGCGTAAAATCCCTGCTTTACTTCTCGCTGCTTCACACCATTTTTTTGGTGTTCTGCATCATCAAGGCGAGGATCAAAAGAATTGTAAAAGTAAACCGACTCTTCTGGAAACGCTTTTCTCACCAAAATCAGCCCAGCATATTTCGAGGTGTATCTCTTGAGGAGGATCGGGAAGTGAATCGCTCTCTCAGCATTGCTAATTTCGCCCTTTAAGATCCTGGTGAAAAGCAAGTCAAGGTGCACAAATGATGTTTTCAGGGTGAATGTGGTCCAAATTACGAGCAAAACATCTGTCACTTGGCTTTGAACTGAAACGATTGAAGCAACCAAACCAATTATTGCGACAGAGAGGATTGCAGAAGCAAAACCATATGAAACCTTGAGCAGTGTGACGTTATAGAAAGGAAGCTTTGTGTACAAAACATAAATAAGAAGGGTCCCCAAAACAATGCTAATCACTGCAATGCTTATTGCAACGCTTTCAGTTTGCTTCGATAAATGAAATATGAGGGGGAGAACAAGCTTCAATACCAAAAGAAGCTTTGGTTGTGTATTGTTTTTCATTGAAATCGAATTACCACCTTTGGTTATTCGAAAGAAAAGCATCTCCTTCAGAAATACAAACAAGAAATTTAAAACTGCAAACAGGATTGTCATAGCTACGACAGCAGGCTTTTCAAGCAGCGAGTTTATTGTCAACTTATTCACACGAGCTCCAATTATTTGAAGATAAAATGTGTGGATCGGGTAAAATAACACTTTGCTATGAACCAGCGAAATTATTGCAAAAATCTTGACAATCGCTGATTGGGCGTGCCGAGCACTGAATTTTATCAGGAGACATACCGTTAGCAGAAACATGAGATGGATCAACAAGTAGACCATGAGCATAATCCAAAGCAACTTGGGCAAAGATTCGAACGTCGGTACATCCCAAAGATCAAATACACTCGATCCCAGCAGAACCTCCTTGACAACTCCAACAATGCTGCTTGAGCTTATGTTGGTTGAGGGAAAGCAAGCTCGGATTATTGCACTGATCACATGGAGATTTGAAATCATCTCAAGGAAGATGACTACAAAAAGAGGAAACTTGACTCCAGAAGACCCATCCTTCGAAAGTTTCAGCAGAAAAGTGCTTTTCTTTGGTGGCATTTTCAATCAAGTTTTGTTTTAATTTGAATTTATAAAAAATCAACCAGAACAAATTTTATTTTCAAGCAAGCAATTAAATAAAACTGTGGTTTTCTTTTAAAGAGTAACAGATTTTTTTAATTCATAAATAATTCAAACCATTCTGATATTTTGGGGCCAAGGGCTGAAGAAAAATAATTCAACTTCGAGAAACTTGCTATCCTTATGAGGAGAGAAAGTCAATCTCCTCCTATTTTTAGTTTTTCTTCTTCAATGTCGCAAATTTTATCATTCCTAATAATAGTTTTGGATTTAATACATGATTTACTTGTTAACTAAAGCTATTTAACGAAAAATTCATAAACTCATTGATTCCCTCAAATTCAAATTTTTTTCTGTTTCTGACAACTCGAGAAGCGAATCGTGTCTAGTCAATTCCAGAGGCCAATTGACTCAGTATACGCTCCTCTGAAACTGGATAAAAAACAAACTCTCGTGAATTCTTAAAATAGGTATTTACTTTATTTTAATTGCCTTGAGTCAAATCGCCATTTATCAGCAGTTGTCTTTTCATTTTAATTAAAAAAAAAAATCGAATGATTCCATTTTTAGAACAAATCGAAATTTTTCTCAAAGTGAGATGGTCAGACCTGTGCAATTCCATCTTCCAAGACCTCTTCTTTAAATTTCTCTAATTTCCAAAGTTCTGATCCCACGACGAATTCAACCATAAATCAATTCGAAAGTTTCAAAATTACTCTAACGGAATCTTTCGTAAATCAATTTAAACCCACGTTGATTGATTTCATTTTATTTTATTTATGAAACTTCTTTTCATCTCAAATTCAAATCCATAAAAGGTTCTTCTATTGTGAAAATCTCCAGAGCCCTCGTTTCAATCTTCCCAAAAATGAAAGATAAATCTATCCCTGAACTTCTGATTTGAAGGGACAGTCAGCCTTGATTTAATTTAACACCTCTTCAAAGAGTCTCAGTTTAGCGGGAAAAAATAGATTTTCATCAATCTAAAAATCTCAAGTTTTTTCTCGAATTCTCAGATCATGCAAGGATCAGACTTCTCCACATTGGATTTCCAGATTCAAAAAAAATTTTCCCCCGTTTATCGAAAATTAATTTCAATAAAATTGTATTAGATTGAGATGGTATGCAAAATCTTTCATGTATGAAACTTTTATGAGTTTATTAAAATGAAATGGACCACGATTTATCTCATACAAACGACTCATCAATTTCCCCCTCACCCTAGTTACCAAACAAAATTCTGTTGAGACCTTCAACTTCTTCACCAAATTCTTTTTTAAGAAGGAAGCCGACAGCTTTGTTTTGACTAAACATATAATATGTGAGAGATCTGAAAAGCTTTTTCTGGCTACTATCGAGAATGATGAGAGTTTGAAGTGTAACTTTTTGCGTCAGAATGGTGGTAATAACAATGAAAATCACTGCAATCAATGATAAGGTCAGGTTTAATCTTTTCAGGTTGGAAACTTCATCTTCAAATCCAGACATGATATAGGTGGTCAAAAAGTTGTATGCTTTATCGAGGACCGTGATGTCTGTGGTGACATCATTGAAATAAGATTGAATGGTGGCTTTTGTATTTTCTATGGTTGAATTCGCTTTAAAGGAGGCAATGTAGTTTGAAGATACTGTATAATATTTGAGATTAAAGCCAAGTAGTCCTAGAGTTCCACCTTGCGTAGAGGATTCACAATCGGACTTGACGCTTGAACTCAAGTATCCACAGATGTTTTTTTGCAGGAAATCTTGAATTATGGGGTCATATGATCCAGTGCTTGAATCGAGCAGTGCTGATAATAATTCATTGTTTACATTTCCGAAGGAAGCAAGATTCTCGTCAACTTGCTCAGCTGGGTCTTGATTTCTGATAAGCATATTGGTTGTGTTGATAAAAATTGCATTAAAATAAAAACTTGAAAGGACTAAACTGCTCTGGTAGCTCAACTTGTTGGAAATTGATAATTGCGTATTGGCTGCATCAAGAGTATCAAAACTGTTGAGAGACTCCATATACAAGACCTCGAAGAGTCCTGAAATAGCCAAGATGAAAACATACGAGAAGAGCACAAATTTGCCTACATAGAGCGCCATGTCCCTTGTTGTATAATTTTTACTGAAGAACCTCTTTTTCTCCTTCTCCTTGTCTTTGGCTTTGGATTTGTGAAGCTTTCTTTCTGCATTTTCTTCAAAAAAGTTCAGATACAAATTCAGATTGTGCACAAACGATTTCGCCTCAATATTCTCATCCAGCGAGGTTTGGAACTTCTTTATCCTGAAAACTCTTTCTGCGATGCTCTCGTTTGTCAGTCTCACTAAAGCCTGGAATGTCCTTGTGTAAGTCCTCATCACCACTCTTGCAACGACAAAAAGGGACCCGCAGAGCACAAATAGCGAAAGATTCTCGCAAATCAAAACTACCAGCAGAAGACTCTTGTTGTTGCTGATGATCTGCTGCAAACCATTCAAAATTGCACTAATTTGAGACTCTGAATCAACCAAGAAATTATTTGCAGTGTTATTGATTGCAGTCAAGGGCTCACTTCTTGTCAGTAGTTGTGCGTCTGTCCCAGTCCAGGTTCCCATCACATAATTATTGATTGCAAGCAGGGAGTTTGCTGTGAATGAATCTAATGGACCATCTGTCAGCAAGTCGAGGGTTGTAGGATCATAAAGCTTGATCTTGGTTCCAAATATCTCAGTCAAAATCTCATTTGTTCCATAATCGTTAATCTTTGTTTTGAGCTGATTGTTCAGCTCTTGCATGTTTGCACTCTCGGTTGCCAAAGTTTTCTGAATTGCCGTAGCAAGAGTAGACGCTGGTCTCAGCCCCACCATTCTTGAGTAAATCACCAGAGACCACTGCCACGCTTTTAGAGCAGACGTTAACCGACTACTCGCTGTATACACGATCGTCACACCGCCATCAATCTCTTTCAGGGAGTTTTGTGTAAAGTAATAATTTATGAATGCGAGAGCAAGCACTGCGACCATGATTACGTAAACCCCGTAAATCGATACCTTGGTCACAGTACGGATCTTTTGCTCGCCGAAAAAGTCGTTCAGGGTCTTTATCAGCTTCATATCCATCCGCGAGTAGCTCTTTGTCGAGCTTGCTCCTTTTCCTGTGATGCTTTGTCTCATATCGACATTTTGTTGGTCCTCGGCCTCTTTGCGACTAAAATTAAATTGTTCGTTTGTATCATTCCTCTTTTTAGTGGAGGTTACGGGATGCTCACTGTCATCATGCGCCACTTGCTTTTGTTTAAACGTGATCTTCTGTTCTAGGGAAGTTTCTTTTCGAGGTAGCTCATCAGACCTCTCCTCTGGGATCACTTCATTCGAGAGGCCGATTGTTCGAGACTGAGACAGGGGACTTGAATCATTTCCACTGATTCGTTCCATCATGAGTGCTGGGGAGTTCATTTCCAATTCGAGTTTTTTTATTTCTTCCACCCTCACATCCATCACTCTGACAATCTTATAAACGTTTCCTGCTACAGCATAGGGTTCAATTCTCACATCCATTAACAATTGTTTGCCTTCTTCATCATCGTCGCCAACTTTCAGCTTGTCAAAGTTCAAGATGCCTGAAGTCTCAAATGCATCACAAATGCTCTTTGCCTCTTCATCACTGACCAATGTCTTGGCTTTTGTTAAAGTTTTCAGGTGGCCTTCATTCATAAAAGTTTTTGCCTTTAGAGTTGCCGAGAGCCAAGGTACATTCAAATTTTCATTATTGCTTTTCAGCAGTGGCAAGTCTTCATTTGGTTTTGTTTTCAAAAATTGGTCAGCATTGGTGTCCAACTGAGTATAATTGTTTGTTATTTGATTGTCTTTGGTCCCGAGAACTTCTTCTGTTGCGGTTCTGTCTTTCACGAAGCTCATTTCCGTCTCTTCAAATAACTTGGTTTTTAACTCCTTTTCAGCAGCGCCACCACTATAAATAATGTTGAATGCTGTATTGACCCTGCTGAATTCAGAGCACCTTTCCAAAACATTCAGCATCTTGAAGTTTAACCCGTTCTTTTCTCCGTCTTTTTGCATCTTGAGCGAGCTTTCAGCCACTGTTCCATTTGGGTTCACAATAAATATCCTATCCCCAGCGTTTACTTGCTTTATATGGGCCATCATGTTCACTCCCTTGTCAAGATAAGGGTACAATCTCAAATCAATATCCAATTCCACAAGTTCCCCACTAGCAGTTTTACCATAGCTCTTTATTTTCTTGTGAATATTCTTTGTTGTGGTGTTGAGATACCTTTGCATGAACCAATCATGGCGCTGAGCAATAAAAGTCGCCATCAGAGTGTTGATTTTTGATCCAAGCACCTTCTCTTTTGGAAGCCCAAATAAGCTCTCAACCGTGTTGGACGCATCAACTACAACTCCCAGCTTTTCTTTCTCAATCGAGGCCACCACCAATGCTGTTGCATCATTCAAGCTTCCCATCTTGCCTTTATAGTTATTGTTCTTGTTAAAATTGGAATAGCTCTGAATCATAGGAATGCTCTCGGAAGGAAGTCCTCGGATGGCGTCCAGATACAAACCGTACATCAGTAAAGATGAAGGGTACACCTTGGAAAACTCTGCTGCCTTTTTTCGCCACCGATTTCGAATCCCAATGTAAATAGAGTCAATCTGATTTGAAAAGTCCACTGTTCTTTTGATGTTGATTGTATCATTTGATAGCTCCTGCCAAAACTCCAATTGAAACCTTATTTCTTTCTGCATTGCTTCCTTCAAAGAAGTAAAGTCCTCTCGATAAGAGAAATAATTTGCCAACTCAAGGTCCTCTGCTGAATAATGCAAGCTTTTGAAATAGGTCTCTTGCAAGCCCGCTCGAAAACTCTCCAACGAGTTTCTCATTGGAATCGAGCTTCCAGCAATTGTTCTCACTCTTTCAATTAGGTTCAGTGCCTTGGAGGCGTTCTCAAGCTTTTTCATATATATCTGAGCGAGGTACAGCAAAAAGACCCCAGACTGCTGGTGCCGTATTTGGGACTTCATAAAACTGTCTATAATCCTTGAATAAAACTCTTGTTTTGTTTCTCTTTGCTTCACTGAATCTTTCTGGTGTTCTGAATCATCCAGGCGAGGATCAAAAGAGTTGTACAGGTAAATTGACTCCTCTGGAAAAGAATCGCGCACCAAAATCAGTCCAGCATAGTTCGATACATAGCCCTTGAGCAAGATTGGGAAGTGGATAGCTCTCTCTGGAGAATCAAACCTTCCCTTCAAAATATTTGTAAAGAGCAAATCAAAATGTGTTCCGATCATTTTCGCAATCAGGGGAGGGCATATCATGAAAAGCACATCTGTCACAGTCTTATCATTGGAAATAACTGCTGACACTAAACCAACAATTGAGACGCCAAGAGTAAGAGAGGCCCACTGGTAAGCACTTTTTAGCATCACCATATTATATAACGGAAGCTTTGAATAAAGTGAATAGAGTAATGCAAGACTATAGATAATAGAGACCACAGCTACTGCCACAGAAGTGCCCTTGCCAGATTTGGGCAAAAGATAAATTAATGGTGCCAAAAACTTAAAAACAAACAACAATCTTGGGTGAGTATTATTCTTGCTTGAGAAGATGTTTTTGCTCTTCGTTACTCTGAAAAGAAAGATCTCTGTAAACGCTCCAACCAGTGTGTTCAAAACAAGCCCAATCAAAGTTGCCGCAACCACTCCAAAGTAACTCAAAAACGAATTGATAGCAACAGAGTTTATCTTGGCTCCAACGATCTGTAAAAGGAAATAGTGGACTGGAAAGAATATCACTTTGCTATGCAGGAATATGACTGCGGAAGATGCTTCAAAGAACCTCGAAACACCAGTTTTTTTCGCTCCAAGTACCGTGAGAATGATCACAGCCAGAATTAAGAGGATACATATTCCAATGTATATGATGCTTAGAATCCAAACCACTTTGGGTAAAGAAGATGTATCTGTAATGTCCCACAAAGTGAAAATTCCAAAACCTTGGATAATCTGCTTCACAATACCAATTACTGTCGTCGAGTTTTTTGAATCGTAAAGACAGCTTTTCATGATCATACTCATAACTTGCAGGTGTGAGACTGCTAAAATTGCCAATCCCAGCAGCCTTGGAATCTTGATCTGTTGTGACGCGTTCCTCGAAAACTTTAATAGAAATGACCTTTTCTTGCTCGACATCCTTTCTCAAAATAAAAATATGTTTGTTTGTTTATTTAAAGAATTTATTTTCTGCAACTTTTTGAAAATTCACAAGAGATATTTAAATTTTAAAATCTCATTTAACTGACTCGTTTTTATTCATGCCTTATCGATTTTTTCGATCATCAATCAGCAAGTTCGTTTTACTTTGAGATTATGAAGTACACGGTTTTTGCTATTTCATGGAGATTTGCCCTCCTTGACAAAGGATTATTCTCATCAAAGATATGAAAGATCTTTTATTTTTAAAAAGCCCTTTGTCGATTTTTAAGGTTCACCCTAGAAGAAATCTTTTCCCTTGGCAAAACGAGACAGATTCTGTATCAGGTGTCGTAATTTAAAAAATTTAACAAGATTTTTTCCCAAAAAAAATGGGAAATCATTTTTCTAAAAAACTCTCAATGAGAAAAAATTGCGATGAAAGGGGGAGTATTGGCAGATTCATCTGCGGCTATCCTTGCATAATGAGATAGCCCTCTTGACTAATTTTCAAATCCTTTGAATGAGAGTATCACCTTTTCAGTTAACTGACAAAAGATGATTTTATACAATTCCAGTAAAAAAAACCTAATCTTCTCGAGAATCATTGTTGGAAAGAAAAGGAAATTCTTTTTTGAATTAGTTCTTGAAACCTTTTTCCACCGAGGAAATTTTCAATATTTGCTCAAAAAGAATTCAATATTTTTCATAGGAAAAACGATTCTTTCTGAGGGTTTTTTGTTTTGAAATTGAAAGAGCAAACATAAAACTCTCGAAATTTGGTCCAACTCAAGGATGTTGGTCAAAGAAGAATCCAAATGTCATGAATTGCGGCCAAAGAATGTTGGCATGAAAATCTTGCTCAATTCAACTGAATGGAATAACTGTTTCTGAATACAAATTTATTTTTTTGAGCCTCAAACAACTCATCTCAAGGCCTCTAGCAAAATATTTTTGTGAAGGTTTCTTCTGGCAATTGATCCTCTTTAACTGAGAAGAAATGAGAAAGAAAGGAAGGAAGGAAATATATTGATTGAAAGACTTTTTTCTTTGGGATTGAGGAAGAGAAAAATCGTGAATTTGATTTTTTTTAAAGGAGAGCTCAAGAAGAAAAAAGTTTGAATAAATCAAAAAATTTGAAAAACTAAAAGATCAGAAAGAGGTTTTATTTTTAGAATTAAAGAAATTTTTCTTGGAGGCAAAAAAATAAAAATTCATTCCTTTTTTTTTGTCAATATTTAATAAATTTATGAAAAAGCCAAAAAAAATCAATTCCATTTAATTTCATTTTCTTTTTATTTTGATTTGATTATTTTCAATTTCAATTTTCTTTGATCAATTCTGACTCCAGTCAGCAAAATTTGCAGAAATGAATCTTTGGAAACATTTTATTTTCACAAATCATCAACACCATTTTATAGAAACAGCATTAAACACCCCTCTTTTATTCACATTTCCAGAAAGTTAAATCTTGCCAACTTTTGAAAAATTAATAAATTATTAAAAAAATCTGAATTTTACAAATTAATTCAATTTAACAATTTTCTGATATTGGATTTAAAACATCAAGAAACCCTCCTAATCAAGTTCGCAATTTGAACAACAAGCGATATTTTCCTCAATTCTAGAAGTAAAAATTCGGCCGACTTACTATTTCCTTCTTTCGAGGCAGAGTTTTTGTTAGAACTTTATAATTAAATCTTACCGCCGCTGCAGCTGCAGAATTTTTTTAATAGAAAACCAGATAGATAAGTATAACGTTAGTTAGTAAACAAAGAATTAAATCAACCGGAAAAATAAAACTTGTCTTTGCGTTATGAGCTTCATTGAGAATACTCTCGAGGAAATATTTGGAAGCAAAAGGGATAGGAATTATATCCGCGTCAAGTCTTATTATCATTTCCTGGAGATATTGACCCAAGCTGAAACAAAATGTACCGGAATCAAAATTCCCCAAACGATTCTGATCGAAAATGGTACTCAATTCTAATACATAATAACCAATATCCAAGGTGGAAACTATAAATCATGGATGTTTAATTCGAAAAAAGATCCAGCCATGCCAATCTTAAAGAAACGGCCTGATAAGCTGAATGCTATCGAGGTCATTGACAACTTTAGCCAGGAAAATAGGCTTGGTGGGGCTCAACAGCTTCTCTCGGACTATAATTATGGAAATACAACGAGATCTTTAGAACCTGTAAGCTGAAAAGGAAAAGCCATTGTCAATAAATGAATTATTAGAATAAAGCAAAGATCTTTGTCAGGTATATTAATGACAAAATCGACATATTGAATATCGACCAGCTCCAAGATTATATCCACACAGGATTGGTAACTAAAAATCAGAATCCACCCAATAAACTCCCTAGGGCTATCTCAAAATAGTTCAATCTGCTCTTGATATCAAAAGCAAATCAGACTTCAATTCCAGTAACATTGATTCTATTCTTTTCGTTTTACTAAACCCCTCTTTGATGAGACATATTATTGTGAATACCGATACGAAGATTCCTTATTGCCACCAAGTTTTAGATTTGCTAAAAAAGTCCTTCAGTACTCAGACCCTAGCGAAAATGTAGCATCAGAACAATATAAGCCGAAAATGTTATACATGGCGAATGACAAAAATATGGATTCTTCTTTTGATGCAAGAAGCTTTAATGTCAGTCCAAATGGAAGAGACACAAAACACATGATGAATTTCATCACACAAAATACTCGCAACTATTACAAAGTCCTCAACCAAGCAATGAAACAAAAACTCGAAAAAGTGACAAAAAACTTTGTTTCATTTGTCACACAATCGTTCGAAATCGTTATTAAAAAGGTCATTTGTAAATTCGCTCTCGATGCTAAACAAGAATTTTATTTTCTCGGCGTTAAAGAAATGTTGATCGAATTTAAAAATAAAGGTATATTCGAAACAAATCTTGATCTGATCTGAATGATCATTAGGCTATGCTGCTCAATACGAAGGTGTAAAGGAAGTACAGCTTGAGGATATGATAAATTCTCTCAAGAGATTCGCTGAAGATCAAGAAACGAGAAATGCTCTTGAAAATAAAACCAAAGTCAAAAATAAAAAGATGTCACATGAATTATGTCAAGGCGACTTTTGTGAATTTATTTCGCTCGATTCATTCCGTCTTGCAGAATTATCTTCTGGACTCACTTTGTCTCAATTTCTCAATAACAACCTTTCCAAAAAACCCGGAAAAATCCCTTTTGAAATCACGTATAATCTTGTGCGACGTTGCAAACAAAGTGCAGAAGAAATTAAAACCATTTTTAAGCAACATAAAATATTCCCCAGATATTATGTAATCATCTTATGGCTTCCATCTCCCTTTTAACCTCAATTCTTAGGCTGAACTTATAAATGATTCGCCCCAAAATATTGATAAAGTTGATTTTGACATTACTTTCAAGAAAATGGAGTATGATAGTGTCCAGACACTCTACAGATTTGTCAAAATCTGCCCAAACTGCTATCCTATTTATGTCACCTTGCAACGTGTCATAACGAAAAATGAATCAAAACCTTCAAACCTGGATCAGACTAGGACTTCGACCAAAATGTCCGTTTTCCCTCAGATTGACCTCAACACTTCCAAGACCCCTACCAATAGACAGGGAGTATCAACCAAAAGAAGCCAGCATACTGACTATACTGTGTCTCTCCAGAAACAGTCATCAAGGCCTTTACTTAATAGGACAGAAACAAACCCCACACCCTCAAGAAAAATGTTGAACCTCAAAGTGGACTTGCAATCAACCTTCTCTGATTTTAATCAAAATAAAAACTTGACCCAGGACTCGTTCTCCCATTTGGATTATTATCGCACAGTCCAAACCACAACTCGTAAGGACAGACAAAAAACTTCGACGCAAAGACTCAATTTGGGTATTTCAACACGCAGACAAAATTTCGAAGATTTAACCGTCGCGTCAACTGAAGAGTATAGCACACTTAGAAAAAGACTTTTGCGCGACCTTTTGAAGCCAGTTGTAAAAACTGAAGCTTCATATTCATTATCCGAGAAAACTCAAGATGTTGAAGAAAATAAACTCGAATCAATGGGAGACTCTGTTTTAAAAGATCCTGCTCTCAAAGTAAAACTCGAGGCTTTCCATACTAAAACAGTATTTAAAACTTTTGAATTGTTGTTGGAATTAAACGCCTTTTCTAGCTTCAAAGGGTTGCTTCGAACGTCCAGAAATTAACAACTTTAGATTCATCAAAAACTAAAAAGAGTTTGATTGATCTTCACTTCTTCAAGTCTAATTCATTGTCTGTAGGAATTCTCGTGAAAGGAGTTGAGAAGGCTCGTGCCAAAGAAGAAAGACCTCTTATTCCAATGACAACCTTGTATGACGTTGCAAAAGATCTAAAGTAAAATCCATTTTTCCATCAACTTACCCGCCACCGTGTTTCAGTCTGAACACAGCACTTTTTGAATTGAGGCAATTTTTGAAGAAAAGAAGAGAAGTTAAGCCTAATAAAGGAGTAACAAGTTTATATCATCATGAAACCTCTGATTGCGCACGTGCGATTCCTCACTTCCTGACAACGACTCCAAGACTCGGATCGAAAGGAACAGAAATTGAATATGAGAAATTAACCCTAACGTTCCAACAATTGTGTGAAATTGGAGATTATAAAATCCCAACCACAGTCAATCCAGATTTTATCAAAGTTTTTGTTATTGATCAACAAACTGCCATTCCTTATGCCGTCATTGGCTCAACTGCAGAAATATACAAATGTAATACAACAATATTTTCACCAATCTCACCACCACTTAGGTTATGATGTTGTGTTGATATGTAATGATATTTTTGGGGATTTCATCCAAGATATTGAATTCTACCAAGAGTATGCAAAAACCGCAGATAACGTGAAATTCATCCTCTTCAATATTCCTGGTCAAGCATACACACTGTTCGATGAACATGCAATTTACAATAATGATTATAACGCTTCCATGATCGATTTGCTGCTTGAAGAGCTCACCACCAACAAGGCTTTTAATCCAAGTGTTGACACTCTTAAATTCGTTGGAATTGGATTTGGCGCCAACATCTTTTTATATTTCAGTAACTTTTGAAAACTTACCGTCAATTTGTTAATCTCTCTCAAAAGATGCATTGGCAGGCGAAAAATTATTCCCAAAGAGTTATATACTTGCTATAAATCCATTTGTGAATGTTGATTCAAGCTTTAGACAAGCCTTGGAAAAGTCTCTTCAAACAATCAAAGAAACACCAGATAGCCTTCCAGAAATGCCAATTTTGTATTTTAACTTGGCATTTGGAAATGGAAGAATGACAGATAAAGAAGCCCTTGAAAAAGTTGCATCCACCGAAATCAAAAAGGTTGGACGCGTCGTCTTGCTCAACAGTGTCCTTGAGAGCTTCAACATTAAACAGGCAGTTTCGAATGTCTCTTGTCCTATAGTTATTCTCCACACTCTCCAAAACGCGCTTGTCGATAACCAGCACGTCTATAGCCTCCAGATCTATAAAGATCAATATACCAAGCCAAAAACCACAAAATTAAAAGATTTTCTTGCTGGCCAAGACTCCAAGCGCTTAGTTGTCTACACGGACGGCTCTTATGCGGCTTTTCAGGAAAGAGCTCCTGGCGTTATGAAGCTTTTTGATGAGTTTATCAACGCCGAAGTTCATCAGAGTAATTTGCTAGATTGGGTGTTTAGTGACAAATACCTCCAGCAAATTGAAAGTGACCTTGCGGTCTTGCAAGAGCTGGAATTAGAAGAAGCTCGAAACTACATCCGAAGCTTATCCAATCTAAGCAAATTTAAAAATGACGAATTGAAAGAATTTATCCATGATGCGGAAGACTTCTCAGATCGTCTCAACGAAAGAATCCAAAAAATACAAAATTTAATCGAGAAAAGCCAAGAAAACATTCTCTCATTCCAGCAAACTGCCGTGGACCACCTTCAAGACCAAGATGTCTCTCAAAAAACCTTGAAAAATGTCAAAAATGGCCTCGAAGAAAGACTAAAGCTTGCCAAGATAGAAATGGAAACCATCGTCAACACCAACAAAGAGCCCATTCAACTCTTGTTAATTCTTGCGAAAAATGTCAATCAAATCGATGGATCCTCCTCGCTTCTGAAGAATCCCTCAAATGAAAAATTGCTTACAAAGTTCAACGACGTCTTGAAATCTATGAAAGAAGATGCTACCTATGATGGCCAGAAGCTCCAAGAGATCATAACTTTTAAAAATAAAGGCTTGATTACCCGTGATTCCAACCTGAAACTGCTTCATCAAGCATTTAAAGATATCGTACAAGTTGAAACCAAATACAAGACTCTTCCCTCTGTTCTCCTCTTTGATTATAATCTCCACAACTTCAAAGTCAAAGCAACAGAGCTCGAAACTGTCACCATCAGATTCCAGACTCGGCTCATCTCACTAGCATGGAACACTCTAGACTACCTCCAGAATCTCAAAATTCCCTCTCAGTCAACTTTCAAAGAAATCTACCAAATCTTTGATTTCGCTTTGAACGAGTCAAACGCTTTCCTCCCGGCTCTTCGATTAGAAGATGCGATCTTCATTCAACTCAATCTCAACATTGAAGATTTTGGCTTCAGAAGCACTCCACAACAATTCTACGTTGACACTCAATCGGACTTGGCTCAGAAATTCGCAGAAACTATTGTTAAACAAAAGGTTCAAAATATCCACCAAAACCTTGAAGAACAATACCATCAACATTTTAAATCTTCTCTGAAACCAAGTATTTCTCTTACTTGTTAATTTCTCCAACTAAAAATTCTTTCCTAGATCAAATCAACAAGACTGAATCCATCCTCTCTAAATTAAAACAACTCTGCTAATCTTCTTATACAGTATTGTGAAAAAGTAATGTTACACCCTATATATAATTAAAGTTAAAATATTTCCTTTCTTCTTCAATATCAATAAAGAAGCCACAGCCAAGGGGAGGAAGGATGATATAAGAATGTCCCCTACGAAGACTCTTGACCTCCTAGAGAGAAAGGACGAAGGACCTGACTTGGGTAAAAATATTTTCATCTCTGATACCTCTGTCGAAGGTTTCATGAAAGGGACGATAAGACCAAAAAGAGGCCTATCTATGAGGGCTTCAGAGATGCGAAGAGGAAAGGCCAGGAAGTTCTCTTGAAATGGGTGCTATCATACTAAGGGTAGGGGTTCAAGAAGCAAAAAAAATCCCCTTGAGAACTTTGGCCTATTTAACAAGTATAGCCAATATTGACCCTAAAGGCAAAGATCACTAGCATCCAGTACCCGGAGAACTCATGCCATAGAGGATGGATCCTTGAGTCATAAGCAAGCGATCAAGCAGTAGCCTGGCCTTAGGTGCTTGAACACGAGGCGAAATTTTCGAAGGCAAAACTAACATAAGGGCAGAAGGGACCGACCTGAAGTCCTTTCTATTGATGAAAACCGAGGCCTACTCGACTCGATGGATTGTCGTGAAAGAGAAAGAGGGTCTCGCCAACGCCTCAGTTCTGCTAGCCATCACCTCCAAAATCGAAGTCTTTAAGAGTTACAAGAATCTTTCGAAAGAGCAAAAATCCATAAAAGGTTGGCACCCTGATAAGACATGGCGGGAAAATAGGTAGACAGGCTTGGGCTGGCAGGTTAGAGAAAGGGAGAGAAGAAGCCAAAGCGGGGTTGAATATGCAGGTTTCTCATGGAAAGGTAATGGTTCAGTATCACATAAATGACATTATGTCAAAAATTAGAAGATAAA
>Ga0182738_1001569_pt1 | contig 28332 bp, 17 predicted proteins | sample eDN5th30CBELigMG_FD_128876 | JGI IMG/M metagenome (GOLD analysis project Ga0182738, IMG submission 128876) | Enriched Miracle-Growth compost microbial communities from Emeryville, California, USA - eDNA 5th pass 30_C BE-Lig MG (version 2)... ...
AACGGTTCTAATTATTAAACTCACCTCATAATTTTTTGAATTCTAATTCGCCATCTCTTTAAGGATAATCTCGCCTCAATTGTCCGAAACTTAAAGTCTATGATAATTTTTAGCCGCATGTATTCAAATGCACTAGAAGTTTCGATTTAAAAAAATAATTGGTTTCACTTCTAAAATTCTATCGAGTCTCAATCTCAACTTTGGCTCTCTTTCTTTAAAGGCCCCAATTACCCGCTAAAATCAAATTTAAGCACGATGCGACTGTCAAATCTCCTTTCCCCTAAATTATGATATAAGCTACCTATATCTCTCCCTCTCTTTTGTCCTTTTAATTTTTCTCGCCTTCGTAACTTCCACTCTCACATTTTTCAACCAAAATAAACAATTTTATACTCCCCTTCTGTTAAATTATCAATAAATCTAGTTATCTCCAGACTTCTTCGGGCTCTATCTTCTCGATATTTCCGCTCTTTTCTGCTTCTAATTCTCTCAGAAAAGTTTTTTTTCCAGAATCTTTTCCAAAAAAGATTTTGACTTTCTCGAAAAAAGCAAACTTTCAACCCCACTCCCTGATGCTATTTATTGCCAAGACAAGTGCAGATTAGCCTTTTTCAAACAAAAATTTCTTCAGATTACCAATGATATTTTCGGAATGTTTTTTTCCCCTATGACATTCAAAATAGCTCGCCGGAATTTGCGACTAGGCTAATAAAATCCTCCCTTTTCATATGTATGACGCACCGTATGACCCACTATGCACAAGATACATGAAATTAAAAACACAAAATTTGAAATTTTATCCATCAAATCTATCATAAAGAAATGATCAAATCCTCGTTTTTAGACAATGTACCAACAAAATTAAAAATATAACCCTTTCTGTTTGCCCATTCGTTTCATTCTCGCACTCTAGCCTCTCACCTTATCCCCAATCATAACCAATTTTTACCCTCAATCCTTTTTTTACTTTCCAGTAGATTATTCGTTGGTTTACTCTGGGACCTTCTAATCAAGTATTTTACTTAACTTTTTCTTGTTATTTCTGAATAATTGGAGCATTTTTCGTTCGAAAAATCAGTCTCAGTCTCCATCTTTATCCTTTTAAATAAGAGATATAATAAAATCGATTCTCAAAACCTCCCAATAGAAAGTGATTTTTTATGCTTCTCTGCACAGAAATCCCAAGAGAACTCTAAGCCCCATTTTTTTAGGTCAAGTCGTCAAAAATTTTCTACTAAATTTCTCTTCTCATATTGAATGCAAAAGGATCTTCGTATTTCAGACTCCTACTCATCAGATCATAAGATATTCTTCAGCTAAATAAAATGAAAGTATTTTTTAGAAATCTTAAATTTAATATTTTCGCACACATTAAAATGCAGACTGAAAAGACAGTCGGTACTCACAGTGGCTCATTCCACATGGATGAGGTCCTTGGTTGCGTTATGCTTACCAAATACACTAAAGAATTCCAAAATGCCAAAATCGTCAGATCAAGAGATGAAGACCTTTTAAACACTTTTGATATTGTTATTGATGTTGGCAGAGTCTACGACCCTGCCCGTTACAGATTCGATCACCATCAAAAGGAATTCACTGGCACTTTTGCTGATAAATACAACATTAAATTAAGCAGTGCCGGTCTTGTTTACAAACATTTCGGAAAGGAAATTGTGAGAAATATCGCTGAAAAACTCATTGCCCAATATGGAGAAACCCTCACACTCGATGAAGAGAATATTGCTCTTGTCTATCAAAGACTTTATGATAATTTCATCCTTTACGTTGATGCTATCGATAACGGAGAAAATCAATATCCTAATGACATTCAACCCAAATATAAAATCAACAGTCACTTAGGATCAAGAGTTGCCAGATTAAATCCTGCTTCATACGAACAAGGCGTCACTTTTGATGAAAGATTTTTCGAGGCTATGAAAATTGCTGATGAAGAATTAGTGTATCAAGTCAGAGAAATTGTCCTGTAAAAATTTATTTCATGGTGAAATTTTCTCTAAATTTTCTTTTTAGTGGCTGGCTTACTGCTAGAGTTCAAGTTGAAAACGCTTTTAACGCAAGACATCAAGTCCACGAATCCGGAGAAATAGTCTTATTAGATAGACCTTGTGCCTGGAAAGATCCTCTTTTTGACATTGAAAAGAAATACAACAGTGTTGGCCAAGTTAAATTTGTTCTTTTCAAGGATACTTCTGGTGGCGAAGGATGGAGAGTTCAAGCTGTTCCTGCTAAATTGGAAGCTTTTACCAATAGAAAATCATTGAGAAAGGAGTGGTGTGGATTGAGTAAGGATGCTATTGCTCAAGTTTCTGGAATTGAAGATATTGTTTTCTGTCATGCTAATGGGTTCATTGGTGGTGCCAAGTCTTATGAAAGTGCTTTGAAAATGGCTGTCTTGTCTTTACAAGATTAATCCATCCATCTATTTATTGTTTCGTGTTTCGTTGGCAAGTATTTAGAGTATAAAATCGAAATCCTTTTGTTTTAAAAAAACTCTTTGTGAAAGAAAAACCCTTTCTTTTTCTTGAGATCAGTTGAAGCTGATTTGAGATTGAAAAAAGCGAAAAGTTGATGAATTAACAAGTGATTATAGAGGATAAGAACCACTTATTTTACAAAGAGATGTAAAGGAGAAAGAGTTTTTAAGCATATAAAACTATATCAAAATTTTTTGCTGAAAAAGCTTGGGTTAAGGCGTTATGTGTTTTTATACTGACCTTTTGACACCTAAAAAAGTTTTTTTGAGTCACTCTTTCAAATTTTTTACCCTTTGAAATTGAATATCAATTTCTTTAACTTTGGAAGTGACCTTCCCAACATTAATCCTGTCTCTTCAAGTCCATCATTCGTCATTCTTGTGCATCTTTTTGAAATCAATAAATATTTTAAATAGGCTCTTTCAGTACTTTTCAAAATCCAATTGAAGGGTATCGAGATTTTTTGCAAAGTGACTGATTTTTGATGCAAGCGTTTTCAAACCAGAATCTCTCACCCGAGTACAACTAAATAAATTTATTATTCTCACATTCATTTTGAATAAAATCTCCTACCTATTAAAGCTTAATTTTAAATATTGTAATTCAGTCATTTTTTTGAAGAGATTATTTGCAAGAGATTCCATGCCTTCATCAGTGATATTACACCTAAGATTTAAGACTCAGCCAAATTGTTCTATTTACGAGCTGAAATTAAGTGTTAAATGATTCAAGAATTTTCTATGGCACTCAATTCCTGAAGCAATAGCTTTCAAGCCTCCATCAGTAATTTCATGACATCTGTGATAGTTAAAAAAATTATTTTAAATTTTGAGTTACCGTTCAAAGCTTAAATGAATCTTTTTCAGCGAAATTGATCTGCGAGATATTTGGTCTCCAAAAGCTTTCAGGCTTTGATCTGATATTAAGTAACATCTAATAGGAGGAAAGACATGAACTCCATAAAAAATAAAGAAAAATACCCATTCAAAAAAAGAGTGAATTCTTGCAAATTATAGAGATTTCTGAAGATTTTCTGACCCAGCATTTCCAAACAGATATCATTAAAATTCTGACAACTATTCTCAAATTTATAAAAAAAATTCGAGAAACTCACTCGGAGAAATTTAGTTCAAGTTTTTGTAAATTCACCAAATATTCCTCAACAATATACAGAATCTCTCTGAAGCCCATATTTGTAATTTTAAAGCATCTTTCAGTAAGATTATTAAATAATTCTAAGAGATAAATTCTGATACCTTGAGAGATTTATAAGGAATTTTTTGGGACTTTGAATCTGGACTTTGAAAGCTTCAATTTGATGCTGGAGACGAACACTCACTTTTTGCAAGCATTCATCATCCACTTTATTATTGAAAATCCTTTGAAAATTATTTTTTTGCAAATTCTTCAAAAAATAAAAAGGAAAAATCTAGAAACCTTGAAACTGAAACTTCTTTTATTCTCAATAATGAATAAAATCTATATTATTCTCAAAAATATCATACGAGTCATCTGAGGTGGTCATTAGATTTTCTTGCAATAACAGGGAGCTCGCAAATTGTGAGGAGATTTGTTGAACAGCTATTGTTTCAAATATTTAGTTCAGCAAAAAAAATGTTCACTACCTTGTCCAAAAGCAATTCTATGTACACTGAGGTATTTTTCATTTTTCCCTTCCTGAGGATGCATCATTTTATTCAATAAAACTCGTTTTCAAAAAAAGGAATTTTTGGTAGAAGGGAAAGGCTTCGTTTTGAATTTTACTGTGCCCCTTTTTTAAAATGGGTGATTCCTGACAGGAACTAAACTTTTAAAATAAACTTTATAAATTCTTTTCAATCAGAAATCTTTATTGCTTTTGTTCAAAATTTGAATTTTTCCACTGTTTTAATTTTTTGATTTTTCAAGATATTTCCCTCATTAAAAAAAAATCCTTCTGCAATTTTAAAGTTCAAGACTATCTTTTGTAAACCTGAATAAAATCACTTTACTTTCTTCATCAAATCATCTTTTTCTTGCCCTCAAAAATTCTCTTCTCTTCATTGAACAGGAAGATATCACTCAATCTAGCTAGTAGTTCATCATTTTCACAACAAAGAACTGACCAGGTGAGACTTTGGTATTAGATGATTGAAAGATATTTAAAAATGATTTTCCCGGATTAATCTTTCCCGAACTAGCCTTTACAACGATTCTAGTCTCTCAAGCATCACAAAATATCACTCTTTGATGATCAAATGTCTAGCCATCTTGATAAACTGAGCATTTTTAATAAACTTCAAAAGAAATTCATCCTCAAAAAATCCTCGAGCATCAAGATATTTTCAGTGACTTCCAAGGTTTAATTTTTAAAAAGCAAATAATAATTTTTCCATTGAATATATCTGCCAAAATTTGCCTTCTCTCAACAAAAATCTTTCCCTGATTCAGAAATTTTTAGCCTTGTAGGATCCACGTTCCTATTATATTATTAATTTCTGTCTAATCTTCAAAAGTCCTTAAGAAAATAATGACTCTTTTGAAATAAAACATGGCAAGAAAATAATAAGTTTAGATCAAAATAAAAGGGCCCTTCATGAAAATTTATGAAAGATAAGCAAGTCAATTTCAGGCCGGGCTCTTTTAAATTGTTTGTTTGTGATTGCACAAAATTTTTGTTGTAAGCTAAGATTGGACAGATTTAATTTTGGCGTCATGGATGAGCTATCACAAAAGAATTATCTAGATTTTGTCAAAACAACCGGCAAGATTGCCGACGTCTATGCAGAGGCTAATCTTGCCACTCAAAAACAATACCAGCTAGGAAAATTAAGCGTTCTTGAACAAGCCAAAAAATTCCTTCTCAATAACTCTGAATATAAATATGTCCCTTTTACCGATATGGTCCACAAACTTGAAAAGTTTATTGGTGAGACTTCTGGCCCTAACACTTCTGATAAAAAAGGCCTAAATCTAACGGGGGCCGGCTTCAAATCTAGAAAAAAACGAGGCCATAAAGAGGACACCATTGATTTGAATCAACCGGAAAATACTGAGGCTGTCCTTCCTGAACTACAAAAAACCAAAAAAGAGACATAAGATCTCTTGAAAGTCTGTTGATAACCTTTAAATTCCCCTTGTAGTTGTGTATTAAGTTACTCTGCATCCTTTTCAACATCTCGTATTTTTAAAGTAAACTACAGTGTAAAATTATCTATTGATCTATCAAGAATAATTAAAACGTTTTTCTCTTGAAATAAAAGGCCCTTATAATCCTCCCTCTTTTCAAGTTTTCTTGTGGCTATCTTGTTACACTTCCAAAAAAGGGTTATTAAAATTTTCTTTAGAGAGAGAAGAAGAGAGTTTTTTTTTGAATCTGATGAGAAACATAAGACAATGTTAACAAATTTTTTATCTTATTTTATTTTAAAAACCATAATTAATAAAGCCTTATATATCGAACGAGTACATGGATCCCTTTTTAAATGAGTTGCTAGGGACGGGTAGTGATGAGTTTCCGTCATCCCAAAAGGTTCCTTGACATTGTTTACTTCCTTACCGATAATTCTTTTTGCACACAGACTGAAGAAGAAATTAAAAAACTCACATTGGAAGAAAATATGAATGAAACAAAGCGTAGTGTTCACATCTTAAGCAGAGGCCAACAGATTCAAAAGAATTCAGTATCATTATTTTGCATCTAATTTGCTCTTAAAAACTCCTCAGGTTTATTCCAATCTTCATAAAATTCTCCTCGAACCTGATGCTTTCAATAAAATCGTTCCTCTTGTTGCAGTAATACCCTTTTTCCATTTTCTCAACTTACTCATCATCTTCTTTTCTATAGGAAGAAATCCTTAATCAAACTGAGGAAAACCAAATTGACGCTGCTAAAAGTTTAAGAAAACTTATCAATACCAAGGTTTAATTTCTCCTTCATCTTTTTCTTCTCAAATTGCCTCCAGGGAATTAGTCAATCTCATCTTATACAAATCTTCCATATCACTTGCTCCATTCTTAAAATCTGGAATCAAGGCGTTCTTGATGAATGGGTCTTCGTCTTTAATGAACTCCTCAAAAAACTCCCTTACGAAGTCATCGCCAAAGATTGTGAATATACCATTATGAACCTCTCTGAATCTTCTCAACATACTCTCAGTAAATATGTCTCAGTCCGTCTCATCGGTTTCATTGCAGAAGTACTTGAAATTTTGTTTGAAACATCTCCTGATAAAATTTCCCTTTGTAGAATGGAATAAAAAACACTTCACAGCTTTTTGATAGAGCCAGAATTCTTTGCCAAGATCCTGACTATGAGATCCGTAAGGTGCTTGCTGAAGAGGTCATGCTGAAAATCTGCTACAATGCTGGAACTGACCACACAGAAAGCAAATATCTTGAAAAAGTAATAACTAGAAAACCGCTCTTTTTTTTATATTCCCTCAGATTATGGAGCTCTTATACGATTCCAATATCAATATAAAACTTGCTGCTATTGATGCAATTGTCAAAGTCTTGGATATCCTGAGCCTGGAATACAAGAAAACCCGAATGATCACCGTCTTCCTTGAATTGATGAATAGTGTTAATGAAGAAGTCATGAAAAGAATGTCATATCACGTCGGCACTATTGTCCACAAAGTAATCATAGATTATGTTATTTGAGTATTAAAGTTTTAGCTGGAAGAAGTGATTCCAAAGAATTCTAATCAGCTCATTCAGATCCAAAATATCTACAGAGTAAAATATCGGCCATGAGGTTTCGGATTAATTATCTTCCAAATAGGATTGGTCGACACATAAAAATTTGGAGATCAGAAAGAATATCATCTATAATCTTCCTTATATGATCAAGTTGTTTGACAATAAGGACCATTTTAGAAATCTCTACTTGAAAGCATTAAAGGATACTTCCAATAAAAATATCCGTCTCATTGCTGTCAGCAGTTTCCATGAAGTAACATTGAAAAAATGACAAGTCTCCTTATCTTTGAAGATATGCAAAACATTCAAAGCAGAAGAATTCCATCCATCATTAAAAGAAGCATTTGAAAGTTTATTGAGAGAAACTGATCAGGAAGTAATTGAACGATTAACTGTCAACCTTGCTGATCTCATAGCTGTCTTCCAGCCTCGTAGAGAAGACGTAAAAACATCTAGAATTCTTTGTGAATATTAATATAATTTAGGATGATGAGATAGATAAGAATAGAGAAGAGGAAAAAGAAAAGGAAAAAAGCAGAGACGTATAGCTATTTCATTAAGAATTTCGTATCTTATAAACATCTCTAGTATTCAAGAATTATGAAGGATAATAAGGAGACGCCAAATGTGTCTTATTTGGGAGATTTCATCAAAATGGCTGAGCAACTCAAAACTGCTTGTATCTGGAGACACGAAATCATCTTCATGAATAACATCAATAAGTAACTATTAAACAATTCCCTCTATAAAACCATCTAGATGCTTTGAATACTTTGATATAAAGGAGTTGGGGGAGAAATACGTGAACTATTTGATCGATAGAATATCAAGGGGAATAAAGGAAGTGCGAAAAACAGCAATCGCCAGTCTTATCAATTTTTTCAAGAAGAATTGGATTTCCAAAAGAACCAACGAAATCGTCAAAACTCTTGTTCAGACTTTCAACACTCCCACAAACTACCAATTCAGAATTATCTTTGTGGACCTTTATGAAAAATTAGCCGAAAATTTCTCAAGAAGATTTATCAAATCCTTTGGTCTCAGTGAAATCGCCATCAAGCTTATGGATGATAAAGTTCCTGATGTCCGTAAAAGAGCCTTTGAAATCGGTGTTACCATTCGAAAAATGCTCAATCCAAACGAAACTTCTTTGATTGTCAAATTAGACGATGCTCTCAATCGTGGCCGTCTTGACACAAATAAATACTCCTCCGAGATTGCAAAAGAGACCTTGAAAGAGTTGAAGTCTTTGACACAATTTTTCTTCACAGAATTTGAAGAAGAGGATAAAGCAAGAATGCTTCAAGAGGATCTTCTTAAAGAAAAAGAGCAAAAAGAAGTCGAAGATAATAAAAAGAAACCTGGAGACGATCTTACTAAAGAGAAAGGTGACTATCTCTATGCTTTCTCTTCCATCATTGGTGGCCCCAACCGAGCAAAAGTACCTATTTTAGTCTGGTTCTTATCCTTATTCTCTTCCATAATAGGGAGTTAAAAAGCCAACATTCAAGGCGGATACAACAGCAAAAACCACAAAAACTCCGATGATAACCAGCCCTCAGACTACCACTGGTGTGAAACCCAAAACGACAACCACGAGTTCCTACACACCTCCTGTTGGACTTTTGAAAACTCATTCTAGCCCTTCACAGTCTAATTTTGATGATAACGATAAAACCAAAGACGGCCTTTCTAAATCTTCCAAGTAAACATTTTCTTTGTTTTCTGAAAAAATCTCACCTTCTATAGGACGAGTATAAAGCCAGGACTCTCAACAAATGGATCGTCTACAAGTTCCATGGCTGGAAGAAGTTCTATCACTGGAACTAGTTCAACCACAGGTGAGTTTTTCTTCATAAAAAAATTTAAACGTCCCCTAGGAACAGGAATAAGAGACAAGAATAAAATAATAGGAGAAAGTATAATAAAGAATGAGCCTTCCAAAGTTGGTGGAATAACTAGTAAAGGGTCGCCAACACAGGATCTTACAGATAAAACAAAGGATTATGTAAAGGTGCCAACCATAAAGAAGAAGGTGTAATTACAAAAATGTATAGTTTGAAATATTCCCATGCTGTTTAAATTTGCGTTTTTTATTGTGTAGGACTTTGTAAAATAGCCTCCATTTTACTTGTGATGTCCACCTCCTCTCTATTTGCCAGTCCCATGCTCTAAAAAAAATAGGAAAATCCTCCTCGTTGCTTTGTTTTTTGTTCTATCTTTATTCATAATCCTCCCTTGAACATTCTTTTTATTTACCCAAAAAATCCCTTTCACATTCAAAAGATAGTAGGGTATTTTATTCAAGAAAAAAATTAAACAAGGACACACAAAGGACTTGTACGTATAAATAAAATTTTCAGAAAAATAAAATTTCATTGAACAATCAAATGACCACCCTTGTTCCCAGAGAAAAGACCACTGAAGCTGTCGGAGGTAGAACTCCCTTCAACTCTTTCAGCATCATCTGCCACTATAATGATGACTTACAAATCGTCTCTCCCGGAGATGCTGAATCCTTCATTAATAAACATAGACAACAAACCAGAATCCAAATTCTCTCTGCTCTTGCTGGAACTACTGCTTTTGGTCTTGGTGCTGCTAAACTTTTGCCCGGTTCTGGATTCCTTAGAGGTTTCACTATTGTTTGGCTTACTCTTGCTGGTACTGCTCTCGGAAAAGGATTAGGAGACTCCATTTCTACTAGCTATAGAAATGCTCAAGCCGATATTATGAGAAAATACCCCAGCTGGAGCTATGATCCCAGAGTTATTGCCTTCTTCAAAACTGGTTCAAATTAAAAGAAGCAAAAGTCATAAATAAAGTCTTATCGGAACTGGTTACTGTATGCCACCATCGTATCTTTACATATTATTCATAATATGCCCTCTCACAAAAGAATAGACTCTATTTGAAAAATTTTCAATCGCTGTCCTCTCATGCTGATATACATTTTTAGGTTTTTGATGATTTTGGATTTTTTATGCAGTCAAGAGATTTGAATGGAATAACAAGATTTTTCGAAAGATGAACATGAGAATAAATCGACAGAAATGTATGAATAAACGAAAATGGAAGTGAGTGAATTTCTCATTTGAGAAGCAGGAAAAAAATAAGAACAATATCAGCCTAAAAACAACTTCTGAGCCTTTCATGACTCTGCAATACTTAGAAAGTTTATTCCGAAAGACCTCAGGCTGAAAGGAGAAATTATTGAATCTACTTTGCTATTTTTCAATTTTCCATTCGATCTCGCCCTCCCCAAGAACTTATTACTTCATCTGAAAATTCACAACCAGAAGACAAATTTTTCGGTTTCTCGATGACCTGATTTTTTTTTAATAAGAGGAAATGCCGAAAATTTCTGAAAGAGTATACTGCTCCGTTTAAAAAATTCGGAAAGTCATTTCTTGAAGAAAAAATGCGATGTGAGGAGCAGATTGATTTAAGCTAAAAAAAGGTTCATGGAGAAAAATTTTGTCTTGAAATTTTCCTCCTTTAGGAAAGAAATAACTTCATTTCTAATAATATCAATGGGATAACTTTCTAAAATCGATCTCAGATTATTACCAATAAACCAGCCACCATTTTTTCACAACCGAACTTCTAAAATCCGTTGCTAAATCTATGATATTATTGATCTTGAAATTACCTCTACTTTTTTGTTCTTCCACTCTGAATGAGTTCTTTGACTAAATTAAAGCATACAAAAAAATTTTATTGAAAGAGCCAAGCAATTATTTTTTATAAAAAAATGTACACTATGCTCCCTAAAGTTTAAAGATATTATGTGTTGAGACAAGGAAGGAATGTATGATGACTCACTTTTCTAACTTTTCATTTTCAGACTTAACCAGCTTATCACATAATAATAGACAGATGACAAACAAAAGGGGAAATCAACAAATAGAATATTTGAGGATCATCAATGATTATAAACAACTATAAGTGCTGTCTTTTTCAAACCAATATCAGTTAAGGAAACAATTGAGGATCTTTGGGAGTTCGACATTAAGCATACTCAGCGTACAGATCTCGAAGATCAAGGCGACGCCAATTATAGATATACTGGCGGAGCTCTCCAGAATCCACAGGTCTACGTCCTAAGAGCTTCAAAGCTTCTTGAACCTCTTTTTTACTTCCAATTACGGTCCCATAGTACCTTTTCCAGTCATTAGGTCGGAGACGATCATTTCTTATTCGATTATCTTTGTCAAGCATCTTCTCCTGAGCTGATTCTTTAAAATCAGGAAACATGGTCTTCTGGACTCCTAGGGACTTTTGATTGGGTAATTTTTCAGGTGCCAAATCTTTCGATTGAGAAGGAGGAGATTGAACAGGTTGATTTGAGTTCAAAATATTCATTTTTCTGATTAAAATTTTGTCAAGTTATTTAGTGTAGTATAATTTAATATTTTTCACGCCTTAAAAGTATCAAGGTCTGGCCAAATATTTGAGTCTTCATAGAAGTTTCGAAGATGTTTGAATCATATCAAGGCAAGCTTTCGGAGACTAGTCAACTTAAGGGGCTCTTTCTTTAGCTCAAAAGTGTAATCTTGAGTAATCCTAAGCATACTTTCAAAATAAGGATTCAATTATTGAAAAAGAGAAACAGAACTTCATTTTCTCCCACTAACCACAAGAAGCCAAAAAGAGAGCCCTTCTTAGGCCCTTTTCAAGCTCAGCTAACCTTCATATTGCAAAATTGGCCATTCTCATGACAGTACTTAAAACCTATCAAAGAGGGATTAAATTCTTTTTAATAGGGATTTGCAGAAGTAATCTTTACGCCTTCAGAGAGAATGATTCCATCTCTGATACTCATTCTCATTCTTAATTTCAGAAGAATGTTGAATGATCCCATTCCTTGAGTGAATAAGAGTAGACGGCTCTCGATGGAACTTTTCGATGCAGATGTAAGTCTATTGTTTTTAGAAATTGGCTTCATGCGTTTAGTTTTTCTTACAATTCGTGAATTTACAGAGAAACCAAAGAAATATATATTGAAGGAAAGAACAGAAAAATTAACATCCCCCAATTTAATCTTTTGAGAACTCGCGAAGAAGACGTGTATGGATTTTTAATTTCATGAATTCTAATTTCACAAGTCTTAAGCTGCGTTAGAGTCTGCCTCAAAAAAAAATTTACGGATCCTTCTATACAATTATTGGTGTTCAAGGATCAGGAGGAAATGTGTTGAGAACCCAAAGTTGTTTCCCAAGAAAGGTGCTTTAAAATTTCAAGGAGCTTAAGGAGCCTCATTAATGAGACTCTTTATACTCCTTCAAGTTTCAAGGTGCTTATTTTGAGAATGCAACTTTGGATCCTCAAACCATTCCCTGACTTTGTAGCTTTTCCAAAACTTAGAGGAAGAGATAAACATAAAATTTATCCTTTGCTTGCATCATCAGGTTTGAATTTATTGACTTTTAGGTTCAAGCAAAAAGATAATTATCTAAATTTGCTTCAGAAATATTATGCAGGGGAGGCAGATAATTTTGACTGGCGGATATACAATCAAGCATCTATTCCTAGAACTCAAAAAAGAGCTTAAAGAGCACCTCAAAAACCCTCAAAATGAACTCCATATCTACTATTCGACGAACTGGACCGAAGATGTGAATGCGGATTTGCAAAATTTTGAATGGGGCCAAAAGCTGCCTGACTTTCCTCAAAAAGGAACTCCTTTGTTGAATGTTACTGACAGGGATAACTTTCTGCAATTGCGCCATATCCGAAACTTTCATCGAAATTGGGTCCAAAAGGCTGAGAAACTCGCAAGGAAAAAGAGGAATTTTAGAATATTTCAATATGACTTGAATGGTTTACAGATGAGAAAAGTTAACCAGGAAATTGAGCTAGCTTCAACCTTTCAAAATGTCGTTCAAACCAAAAGATATGCAACGCGAAACTTGATCTTCATAGACTGCAGGATCTCACCAAGAATGCATTTTAAACAAGGATTCAATCAATTCTCAAGACCTGAAGATTTCTTCAGAAACCCAAATTTGGAAGGACAGATTCCAATAATAATTCTTGGCAACGGTCCGACAGCACTCTGGATCGGAGAAGCATGCCGCAATAATAACAGGCCATTCAAATACGAAAGTTTCTTCGATGAAAGGAGAGTTGAGAAATTCCTAATGAATGAGAGAAATCAGAGTACTATGAAATATATAGAGGCTAACCATGACAGTGTATATCTCAACGAAAAAGATGGGGCTGAGACTCTAGACACAATTTTCCAAGGTTTCCAAAAGGCGTTGATGAAACTGGAGGAAGGATCAGATGAGGAGGAAAATTGCTCTGAGGAAGAAGATCATCCTGAAGAAGAAGTCAAGGAAGAAGAAGATCCTCCTGAAGAAGTCAAGGAAGAAGATCCTCTTGAGGAAGAAAAAGAATTGGAACGCTTAAATCTCGGCAGAATGAAAGCGGTCTTGGAAAGATACACCCCATTCCTTGAGAATTACCCACAAAACCATAAAATGCGGAGCTTTGCGAGAAGAGAAGCATTTAAAAAAGCAAAAAGTCTTCGTGATTCTTTACCAAAGGTTATAAATAGAATAGAGCAAGTGGGAGTTGAGAAAGAGAGAGTTTTGGTTGCTCTTGATTGCAACAATAGTTTTATCGACATTTTCGCTCCAGTCCTTTGCATTGGGTACGAACCGAATTCCTTTCAAGATGGAGATCCCTCCTTCTATGAGTCTATTTCAAAAACTGGCTTCGAGGAAGATATTACACCTGTAACTCTTTTTGGTAGTGTCCACCATCAACTGTTCGGAGGGATTTCAGCCCTCGGAAAAAGATTGGGATTCTCTGACGAAAAGCTCATGAGGAGAAGCGGATTCTTAAAACTCTTCCTGACGAAAGATGATCAAGACTTAATGAAAGATCTGATGGAGAAGAATCAGATTCTATTAAGTGAGACCTTTTTCACAAATTTACAGGAAGCAGCGTCTCGATGGCGAAATACTCCTTCAGGCACTGAGGCAATTGAGACATTGAGAACAATATATTTCACTTCAACTGACCAAAACATTCAGCAAGACTTATTCAGAAGATTGCTTAATACCTGGGCTCCCAAAAAAAAGACTTCCCTCCTTCAAAAATTGGTAAAACTTCTGCTAGGAATTCTCTCATTATTGTTGTAGATTAACAAGTTGAAACATTAGTTTGCTTTTGCAGCAAGAGCTAAAAATATTTATCCAAACAAAAGAAAAGGACAATGAAAGCCAGAGCATTAAAGAAGTAGCTTTTCTCTCAATTATCTATTTTTAACCCATTCTTTTAGATTTCTTCCAATATTTGAAGGCTTTGAAAAGTTAAAGTTCTTTAAATCTCATTAAAAACTAGTTTGAGAAGATAGAATATATTTTTAAGTAGATTAATATGTCCTTTATTTGAGTACCCAGTTATAAAAAATTCCTTAACTTTATGGAAAACAATCCTCTAATTAAAGGAAAAACTATACTTGGCATTTCTACTAAATTATTATTTCCAATTTATTTTTTCGAGGCAATTCAATCTAGCATTTATCATGATGGTGGAAGGTGAACATAGTATATCTCCTTTGTTGATTTATATTTCTTTGCCAGATTTCATGAGAGGTTTTTCAAAAAATGTTCGAATCCTAAGAGAGGCCTACAAAAATTTGGATCGTCATTTTTTTCTCAGAAATCCATATTTGTATTTTAACTAAGTCGTTGTCGATTTCTAATTCAAAGCAATGAGACCATCAAAAATCAAGAATTTCGCCTAGCAAAAAGCAGAGTTTCGTGGAGAAAAGTGAACGGACAGAAGGGAATTCTAAAATCAAAAGTATTCTATTTCGCTTTCTTGTCCATTGAAATTTATTGTCTTTTGAGAATCTAAATCTCTGTGTTGTCAAAATATTGAATTTCAATGAATGTGTTTGATCCGCATCATCTTTCCCAGCTTTATTTAAATAATGAAGAAACATTAGACCTTGATCTTTATCAAAAAGTCACAATAAAGAATTAAAAACAATTTTTCACGGAAAAATATTGAGTTTCTCAGATTTCTTCAAAAGGAATTGAAAATAAAGCTATCAAGCTGAAAAGCGCCTGAGGTGCGAATATTCCATGAGACCAATGAAATAATTTCTTAAAGATACAGTTTTTTATATATCTATTATTATCATAGATTATTAGAATATTTCAAGACTACAGTCAAAAGCACTCGCTTTTTCCCTTTGATTTTCAAAGGTTTCCAAAAAACTCAAAGCTTCTTTTTTGTCTTTTCTTAAAAATCTATTTTGAATCTTTATTAATTGCTCTAAAATAATAAAATAAATCACCCAAACTCTCCCTTTCCTTTCTTACTTGCAAAGTCCATTTTTGACACAATAACAACAAGCCCAAGTCGTCTTTTTATTACTGATATGTGTCACCAAAGTATGTCCTTTATGGCAATATTCTGCACATTGCTGACAAATCCCTACAAAAAATGAAGCCATTTTCTCCTTTTAATCACATCTCTTACAATTAGATTTACAGTCTTCACAAGAGAAGTAATTCACAATCTTCCCAGCAACGTAATTATGTGTAATACATTCCAAAGGCTGATCTTCTTTAAACTCATACTCTCCAATATAAACCAGTGTAGAATAAGGAGTTATCTTATAATTTGTTATCATTTTTCCAGCCTCCAACTTTATATACTCCAACCCAAGGCTCTGAATACTCCCAATATAACTTTCCAGCTCTTTCCCATTCGCTATATTTCCCTTCAAATTCACCAGATCCTGGTACATCAACCTCTTATCAGGTGTGATAATCACTATATGTCCCAGCGCGTCATTCTTATATTGTATCGTATGACTTCTTCTTTGTAATTCCTCCAAAATGACCTCTTTAAAAGTCTCTGTACTGTTATATGGCTTTATTGAAACATTCTGCAATAAGATATTCTTTTGTGGCAAAAATATATGACAAGGGATGTCCAGCATGTTCGGTTGTGGGACCACTGTGTTCAAATGTTGGTTTAATGCCTTGAAAATATAGCTTTTTATCTCATTATATTGTCTGTCTGCCTGCTCTTTATCACTCAATTTCTGCTTTGAGACCTCAAATTCGTGCTTTATTTTGTCTAAATAGTTCCGGAAGATGACGATATGCTCTTGCAGTGATTTGATAAAGATCTTTTTCAAGAGAATTAGAAGACTCCATAAAGGGAAACTTACATCTTCGAGGCCATCACTCTCATTTAAATTGGAGACTTTTCCTGCTAAATCTTTTATGTAAGCTTCTTTTGCTCGCTTCTCTTCTTCGAAAATTATTCCTTTTACCAAGAGTTTACCAAGAGATTCTCGTGAAATAGGGTTTACTTTGGAGATTATTCATGGCAAGATTTCGATAGTATTCATTTTCATTGATAGCTTCTTGACAAACTGGACATTTATGATGTCTGTTTATAGCTTCTGAAATACAAGACTTTAATGAAGAAATTGTTTAGAGGTGAAATTCTTGAAAGTAAAGGGATACTTTGCAAAAGGTGTGACCACATTTGGTGGTGTAACAATCGTGGATTTGGTTCAGACAGACTGAACAATTGAATTCTTTAACTAAAGAATCAATCTGGAGATGTTAAGGAGGGAAAAGGAAAAGAAGGGATACAGGGATTTGGTTGAAAAGGATTTCCATTAGGGATTTATTGTGAATTTTAATTGTTTGGGAATTGTTATAATGTAATTTATAAATTAATTTTTTGATGAAGTACTGATAAGGAATGATTCGAAATTATAAAAATGAAATCTGATGAGTTATTTTTGCCTCAAATATTTTTATTATGGTATTGAAAAAACTGCAATTATGTCAGGAAGGCTACAAATTCTTCCTCTTCTTTGTCTACCAAAAAGAATTTATAGTGAAAAATTTCAAAATTTATGAGAATAGTTTTCTTCCTCCTTGGCTGAAAAATCCAGGACATAATCAGTATATAAATATCTCAAAGATACTCTTCTTTTTCTTACACAAAACAATAGACAACAGAATCCAGTCCATATCAATTATTCACTTCTAAGACCCCTCCAGACGACTATTTCGTTTTGGTGTTTCTCAGTCTGGTGCTTAACAAAAAGTTCTCTTTCTTCAATTTCTCAAGCTCTTTGTCCTTCTCTTTAATCTGGCTCTCCAAATTTGCCACAATCCCTTTCTCATCATTTGCTTCCAGTTTCTTCTTTGGCATAAGACTTGGCTTAAAGCTACTCTTCACCTCACTCTTTTCATCATTTATCTTGTCTTGCTTATTCTCTTTATTATTTAAATTTGTCGTCGGAGCCCCTCCGACTCTATCTCTTTCTTTGACTAAAACTGAAATATGTCTATTCTTCTGTTCAAGACTCTTTTCCAAAATTTCAATTTTCTTATTCCTCTCTTCTAATGTTTCATTCAAATTTTCAACTTTTCTTTCCAATCCAACACTTTTATCTTCTAAACTTTCAATTTCTTTTCGTAGTCTAATCTCCAAATTCTGGTAAATCTGTATTGAGCTTTGTAAAGAATCAATCTCATCATTCAAACTCTTCACTTTATCAACATTACTTGTATTTGAATTTGTCATCTTGTCAAATTTCCCATTCAAGTTCTCGTAATCTTGCTTCAAACGATTAAATTTCAGCATCAGCGATTCATATTCTATCTCCTTTATCTTGTTATTACTCGTCAATTCATTGATTTTCTTCTCATATGTACTCTTCATTTCCTTCAAATTTGAATTCTCTTGCTGTATCACTTCAAAATCAGCCTTCATTTGTTGATTCTCTTCAGTCAGCTTTGCAATCTTCTTTTCTTTTTCAAAGAAGTTATTCCCCATCTTTAAATTTGAGATCATCTTGTATGGGCTTTTTGTGAATAAGGTGATTTTTTGTTTAATGTTTTATTTGGAATTTTTCGATTTCCTAACCTGATATTTTGAATTTTTCAGTTTATTTCAACTGATACAAAACTAATTTTATCTCTTGTCATAATAGAATTTCTTCATATTTTCAAATATTTTTCTTTTTTTTTGTGAAAGAGACTCTTTGAGAATAATATAATATTCTCTTCAGTATTCTCATTTTCCTCCAAAAGAAATTTTTAAAAAATCATTTCAACAGAACCAAGAAGAATTAAGATTGAAGTGAATTTATATCATCATATTATTATTGAATCATAAGTAAATTTTTCAGCTTAATTTTTAATCAAACATACTTTATTTTTTATCAAAGAATCAACAAACAAAGCCCAATATGCATTTTCTCTCAAAACATACCTACTTTGCTCTTTTTTCAAATCCTCCATTCAGCATCAAGTAAAATCATTCATTATCCACTCATTCTGATGGTATAATCACCATTTTGGGTAATATATCTAACCCAAGGAAGAGCTGCGTATCCACTTCTCTCGACAATCTTTAAATATCTCACCTAATAGAAATTTAGGAAAAAGCATAAAGGATCTATTACATTTATGCCAGAAACAGTAAAGTAAGGGATTTCGAAGTTCAAAGAAATAGGGATTTTATAAAAGTTGTTTCTTTCAGCTTTGGAAAAATATTAATAAATCTCTCCCAAAATATCAAAATTATACGGCTTGCGATTGAGGGTAAAGAGAAGGTGCCTTCCATTGTGATTTCTCTTTGTCCAGGGAACTGTTTAATGGTCCAAACCATGTTGTTATTATCAGGATTATAAACGGCTGTTCCACTGCTTGCCTTTGAAATGAGATTTAGACCCATGAACTTCCTTTAAAAAAATACCTTGAGAGAAGGAGCTTGAACGTCAGAGGGAACAGGGATATTTATTTCGACATTATTGGCAGAATTCTTGGCTTTATAATTAGATTTAGCCTATTGTAAGATTTAGATTTCTCCTTAGGAGGTTCAAATATTCCATACGCGGACCCTAAAGTTTATTCTGGTGGAGGATTTTTGTTCAACATTGCATTCAACAGTAAACAATGGCCTTGTAAATTAGAAAAGTTCTTTCAAAAAGTCCTCTTTACTTGACGTTCATATCGAGACGGTAAGACATGAGTTCAAAATCGCCATCAGGAGGGATGAAAGAGATGGTTCTTTCATTCTCGAATCTGGTCAATCTGACACATTGATGGAATTTGATATCATCCAATTCGACGGCTCTTCCCTTTGTAGCTAAAATTTTCATTACAAAATTTGAATCAATTTCCCAAGAATACTTCTTCCGGTAGCTTCAAAAAGAGCTTTATCATTCAAGCCGAGCTTGAGTTCGGGCATTCCGCTCAAGAAAGATTTCATCTTTAATGCTCCGATAATCTCACTCTTCACGACATTACCACTGGCGGTAATCTATTTTACAAGGTCATTATTATATTGTCTCTGGGATTTGAAATACCAGCATATTCAACTTTTCAATAACATCCAAGAAGATTTCGTTCTTTTTATGCTTTATGCCAGAAGGTCTCCAGGGGACGTTATTTATAGTGTCAGGAATAGCAACGTCCATTGGATTGATTGCTTTTTTCTCTCCTTCAAGTTTATGATATTCAGTCTTGATGTATTCTTGCAAGATTTTAACCTAGAATTTGAGTCCTTTGAACAACGATTTTTAGCCTTTACTTCAGTAATTTGGGGATAACCATTATCCATCATTTCATCGAGGAGTTCGTAGATAATAACAAAGTTATCTCTTTTGAAAAAGTTAGCAACAGAAAGGAGTGTTTTATTCTATTTACCGAATACTTTCTTCTTCCAATTCCTTAAAGTAGTCAATAAGGACTTCTTGGAATTTGTACAAGAAAGCGAAAACCATCATTGCGTTGGAATTTCTGCGACTGACAGCGAGGACTAAGACAATCAGCTGGGGTGTTTTTCGGTCAGAAATTTACATGTCAGGTTGTTGTATTTAATAAAGGAGAAAATGATCTCGTTATCAAGAATGACGGGTTTGAGAGTGGTTTCATCAAATTCGAGGAGTTTTTGATTGAATCTAATAAACTAAAGTGAGGATCTTGAAGGGGTTACTTTTCGTGAATATTTAGAGGAACATCTGCTCTATAAGCTCTGGTAATAAGGACTTTGCCCTTCTGATCCAAAATGTAGATCGATGATATCCCTGTCATATCTCTAATTTAGGTATTATTTATTTTTGTAAAAAATAATTTAAATTAAGGAAGCTATTACTATAAAACTAGATGTTTTCTATATTCGGAATGAGATGAATCAAATGCAACGTTTGTAAAGGTACTTTTTGAATTAAATATCCAACTTTTTCCTTTTCAGAAAATCAGGATCCTGAGCGGTCTTTGATATTGAATGAAATTCTCATTCGTTTCGATTAAAATTCAAAATCTTGTTGTAGATAATTTAAAAAGAGTTAGAAAATAAATCGTATAGAGTAAAAAACCGGCAAAAAAAATTTCGGCGTGTCACCTTGACTAATCAATAAAAAGGCCAAGAGGAACGTTTCTAATTCTCTTTTGAATAAGTCTCAAGAATTTCTTCAAGTCAAAGTCGACATTTTTCAAATTTCCTGTCAGAGACAATTGAGACTCAATTAGCCAAACAAAACAATAAGGAGAAAGATATGATGTCAATGTTAAGCTCTTATACAAAAGCCCAAGATTACTACTCGGAACTTGATTTTTGAAAGATTTTAGTAAGCCGTTTATTTTATCAACTTCTCCAAGGACTAATCTATCTTTGAAATTATTTGAAAATTTTCACATTTCTAAATTAACCTAACACTCCTCTTGCGCTGCTTTATTCTTCATTTCTCTCTTAAAGCCAACGAAAGCATGGTGAACAAAAGATTTGCCAGCAAAGCTCAAGAAATCATCTTATCATATGAGCAGTAAATAAAACATCGCCTCCTAAGTTATTATTTCTAATCGACGGAGTGATATTAAAGTTATAAAGTCTTCACAGCCAATGTTAAACAGGGGGAAATATCAAATTTTTCATAAAATTTCAAATAGAAAAATCCCATTTTTTTCTTCAAAAACTCAATCAATCACTCCAACGACATCTTTTTCCTTTCACCAACAAATTCTTTTTCACTTACATTAGCTCCATTTATGACAGAAGAATACCCATTTGAAGAGAGGATTTCTTCTGGTCATGTTCATGATTTTTCTTAAAATTTATCACATCCTGTCTCGAAACGATCAAAAATAAAAAAAAATTCTTCTCAAACTAATTCAGGTACTATCACAATTCAATTTCATTTTTTCAAACAAACAAACCAACTTATTAAACATTATTTGCAACAAAACAAAATTATCCTTTGCACAATCTCCAACAACTTTCTTCTTTTTACATAAACTCCCATCCACTTTATGCAAATAAACACTGATCTTTCTCCTGTCTATTCCCCGAAATCCAATATTTCCAGTTCCTTCACCTCACCCAAAGATTCTCTCCTTCCTGCTCTTAATTTCAACCAAATCCGACCTGAAAATTCCGGAAATCCTCCCTTTAACTCTTCACAGCCTTTCCCCAAAAATGATAAATCTCCCACCGGCTCCATTATTCCTGTTCTAAACAACCAAAATAACACAACTACCACCAATGAATCTTATTCTATCGAAAAGAATACTTACCTTGGTACTCAAGCCTTCTTCCTTATGCTAATTTTTTCTTTAGAAAATTCAAATAGAGACAGTGAAGAATCGAGCAATTCTGAAATTTTGATATTACAAGGGAATTCTATTGAAGCAGAGAATCTCAATGATGAAGAAGAAATGGCTAAAACGCCCAGTCACCCAATTCATATTTTGGAATACGAAGAGTTTGTCTTGAATGAGAATATTGATAAGGGTCCTTTGGTCAAAGAGAATCTCACAGAAAAATCTCCAAATAATCAACGTCCGAAATCTCAAAAAAAGATCACTTTTCCTCAGAATATTCTACCTGCTACTGGTAAATCAATTTCAACTGCATTTCTTGAGTATAACGTATCGAATTAGAGCCTTCTGAGGAGCCCATAAAAGCTGAAGAAGAGCCAAAGGAATCAAAACCGACTCCAAAAGACCAAAGTGAAAATGAAAAGAAGTCAAATGAGGCCGTTGACTTGGAGCTTAAATGTAAGAGATTCTTCTTGTGAAGCGAAACTGAGTGAAATTTTAGCTGGAAATGAGGAGATTGAGTCAAGTAGCCTGAGGTTGAATCCAAAAGCGTTTGAGAATAAACCAAAAGGATTTGGAAATAAGAGAAATTTAAAGCCGTTGGATGTTACAGAAGAGACCGAAGATGATAAAGGCGCTGATTTTAGACAAGAGAACTCCTTCTTAAAGAAGGAGATTCAGGAACTCAATAATAGAATTCAAGAGCTATTGAAAGAGAATGCTCAAATAAAGCAAGAGGTGAGAATAATATAAAGAATTAGAGTTATAATCCTTTCTTTTAGAGAAGTGAGAGACTGAATACAGGCCGAGAAAGTGAGAGAATTCAACGAGAAAGAGAAGAGATAAAGAACAAGTTTCTTCTGGATGAGAATAGGGCTTTAAGGGAGAATCAAAATAAATACCAAGCAATTATTAGTGAGAAGGATCAACAGATTCATCAGCTAAGGATAGAGAATGAAGAGATTTCTAAGAACAGCAAAAATGAGCTTTATATCCCGTTTGAAAAATTTCTCTTTTGAGTTTCTAATTGTTTAGGCTTGTTGATAAGGTGAGACTATTGAAAGAAAAAGTAGCTCAATCATCGAAACAAATCGAGGAACAAGTAGAAGTTATAGAATCCAAGAACATTGCCATTGAGAATCTCCTCTTCAAAATGGAAAAACTCACAGACTCCCTCACACAAAAAACCAACCAAGTCACCGAACTTCAAGAAGAAATCGAAAAACTCAAAGCAGTAAGTCTCGCATTTAGCCATAATTTCTCATTATCCTTCATAAAGAACGCAAAAGAATCATCAATCGACTATAAAGCTCAACAACAACAAACCAAAAATGTCGGCAGCCTTTATGCAAAAATTAGAGATAAAGGTTGTAACATCCAATTCCCTTGTGTATTTATTTTGTTTAGAGAAATATTGGTTCAGTCCAGAGAAGAGGCCAGAGACATCAGACGCACATTACAGAAAAAGTTATAGCCCCACAAATAGTCAGGGTTCAGAAAGGAAGGTTTCTAGGCCAAATTCCAGCACAGCAAAGACAAAAGATTCAAGTCAAAAGGGAGTTATTAAGCTGGCGACAATCAATCAGGATAATAAAAGGTAAAGGAAAATTTCAAAGAAGAGAATATTTGAAATAGAATTGTAGCATTGATGATCAGTATAGCAAGAGTAATCATTGGAGTACTTTGAAGTGGAATATGCTGAACCAAAGAGAGAAGTTAGAGAAGGAGTCAGCAGCTGAAAAGAATCAGAATTTGTATAAGAAGATGAAGAATAGAAGCATTGATCATTATACTCATTCAAAAAATGACTCCAAGAGTGACTCGAAATCTTCCAGCAAAAATGAAAGCCGCGTCGTCGAAAATAAGAAAAACACCCAAAACATTGAGGTAGTTTTTGCGAAATTCTCTTTACTTATTGTTCTTTATTAGGATCTTCAAAAAAGATTGGCCTATCTTAAATATAAGCGAATGGAATTCGAAAAGAAAAAACATGTAATTTTTCTCTTTCTCTTGCTTTATCTTATTCCCTTCAAAAGGACGACACAACTTCTAAAGAAGATGTGAAAACAGCATCCGTTATCCTCGCTACGACCACCAGCTTCGCTGAATCCTCTAAATACCCCGCCTCTAAACAATTAGACGTACTGAAAATTTCTCCTTTATCCTCTCATCACTCCCTATAGTCTCTTATCTCACCTTCAAGGAATCTTGTTTTAGGAAGATACCGTGAGTCTTCTATGAACAAAGATGATGAAAACAGAAAGAATGAGAGCCATGGCCCAAGCCAAATATACACTCACAAAGCAGCACAGAAAGCTGTGCCTGTGTATAAATCAATAGAATTGAACCCCGAAGTCGATATGAGCTATGCTATGAAAAATTTAAAGACCTCCTTTACTTCGAAGCACGGAATTGGAATGTAAGCCTTTCTTTTGGAAGAGGAGATTCTAAAGAGAATTTTAGACATGCGAAAATTGATAATTATACTGCATCAACCCCTTCACAAGGACATCATCACCAGCAACAACAGCAGCAAGCAGAAGAAGATTTTAAGAATGCAGGAAGATATCATAGTTACTCCAATGTCTCCAAGTTCTTCAATAAAATCTCTGAAGTAAGAATCTTTTTATGAAGGAGGAAAAATCTCAATTGTTCTTAGAATCAAAAGAGTTATAAGAGAAGTTATGATTTGAGCTCCCATACAAAGATCCCAGAGCTTAGAAGTGTTACAGAAGCTTCCACGAAAAATAAAGGTAACCAGAATTTATTAGAAGTTTTGAGGGCTAAAAAGAATTAGGAGATTTCTTCAAATAGCTAGCCAAGAATGTATTTGTCAGAAAGATGCAGATGCTCATAGAATTTCAAGGAAGGTTCTATTGTTGTTAGTTTTGTTTGTTTAGTTTGTTTTTGTGAATGATAATTGATGATTTCTTGTAGTTCGATTCGATGTATATCATTTTAATGTCATTCTTTTTTTTTTCTTTTGTATCTCCCTCTTTTGATATTTCGACATGTCTCCTTTTTCCTATGTTTATTTTCGATATCTTGTCATCAATGATTTATTTAAAAAGAACTTGAATCCATTTCATTATGAGATATCCAAAAGGAAAATATTTTTCAAACAAAATTTTGCTTTAGAAAAAACTCAAAGAATGTAATTTTCCTCATTGGGAAATCATCTCAAATTTCATTCTCAACAACAAAAGGCTCTTTATCTGGAATTATTTCAGTCAGAAGAGTAATCAAGATTTATTCAAACAAAATCTATTTGAATTTCCTCATCGTTATATTTTAACAAACTCTTAAAAATCAATCCCAAAAATTCTTTCAATGTCTGTGCAAGACATTCTCGAAGACAAAGAAAAGGTTCGAATCATCTCACAAGCTGCCTTTGATTCTATTGATATCAACAAAACAGGATTTCTTGAAAGAAAAGACGTTGAAGCTCTCCTTATAAATATTGCAAAGGATCTCAATGTTAAAAAACCAAGCAAAGATGAAGTTGATGATGTAATGAAAGAACTTGACCCAGATAAAGACGGAAAGGTTCGCCCTGATGAGTTCCAGGTGCTTGTTGAGGAAATTCTTGGATCAATGGCCCAGACACTTGGTCATGATCCTAATCTCCCGAAATAAAAGGAGTATTTGTGTTGTTGCAAAAAATAAGGTAAGTTTTGAAATGGAAACCAAAGGATTTTGACAATTCCATTTTTGATTGTGAAGTGTAATTTTCTTAAGAAAAATAAATAAGAAATTATATAAATATTTGTTAGTTCGTAAAAAAATTATTACTTTGAAGAACTTAATGTTCACTTCTGTCAACAAAAAAATTGTCTCTAGTATCGATTGCTTTGGGATCTCTCCATGTTACAAGAACTGTTTTAAATAAAAAGAATTTTTGCCTAAATTTTTAAAGGAAATTTGCTGAGAGTCTGAAAGGGGATAGCGGATTCCAGAAAAAAATGACGGCAAAACAGCTTTCTTATCCTCAACTTTTATATCTATCTTGAGATTTGAACTTTTAAGTTTCTGGTGATCTGGCTTCTGCTTGCCTAAATTTAACCTCAGCAATAAATTCTGATTTTCGTTTTCAAAAGGAATCATTCATTATTCGGCACAAAAATCCCAGAAATGAGAATCATCATTGGCTCTCGAAAAGGCAGTCGTTATAACTCAAGAACTTCTTTTAATCAGCCTCTTACTCCTCCTTTTTGTTCAGAACACCAGTAAAATATTTTGATTTTATCAGAAAACAAGGCCAACGCTTTCCATAAAAATTGTCTAATTCCCCTAAAATTTTTCCCTAAAAATAGATTCACAATACCCTTATATCCCCCGAGTTCTGCTATAATTATTATCAACTATTTTCCTCTCAACTCTCCTACATAATCCCCTTCTTTCATGAGCTGGCTTCCAGGCAAAAAATATTTCGAAGGTGGCATCTGCACTGTCACCCGCAACATGGCTAACCAAGTTGTCATCGTTACAGGCAGTAGCAGTGGAATTGGCCTTCAAACAGTCAAAGGGCTTGCTGAACGTAATGCTACTATAGTGCTGGCTACCAGAAATAAAGCCAAGACTGAGCCTTTGATGGATGAGATCAAGAGAGAAACAGGCAATGCCAACGTTGATTTTATCCCCTTAGATCTGATAGATCTGAAATCTGTAAAGACTTTTGCCCAAGAATTCAAGACTAAATATAATCATCTCGATGTATTGATAAACAATGCAGCAATAACATATTTGAGATCAGCAAAGACTTTTACAAAGGATGGGTTTGAAGAATCATTTGGGACGACTTACATTGGACATTATTATTTGACTCGTTTATTACTGGATACAATAAGGAAAACGAAGAACAGTAGAATTATTTTCTCATCAACAAAAAGTGCAACAAAGACTCCGCTTGATTGGGAGGATTTAAATGCTGAAAAAAAGTTTAGTAATCTTGCCGCATCAGTTCAGGGAAAAAGATCAAGCTTGATGTTCGCTTCAGAATTGCAAAGAAGACTCGAATCAGATTCTGTGAAAGTTGTTTCTTTCCATCCTGGATGGGTGAAAACTGAAGGTCGTGAGACTGCTGACAATCCCACTCTCGTTAAAATTATGAGCAAAATATTTGGTTTCTTTATGCTGTATTTTGGAAAGAATGCGGCACAAGGAGCGCAGACATCTTTGTATTGCACTTTGGAAGACTGGGATAAGTTGAAAAAAGCTGGGTATTATTCTGATTGTGAAGAGTTTAACTATCCACCTCAAGAAGATTTGAGACCTGAAAATACTCAGAAATTATGGGATCTCACTGATAAATGGATCAAGGAAAAGCTTGGCGATGAAGCAACTTTTTCATATGAAAAAAATATTTCTTATGAAAAAGTTGCCATTTTTTTGTGATTCTATCTTTCAGCCCTTGATAAACAGGGAATGTATTGCTTGATAATTCAAGAGTTCAGTATCAAGCCTTCTCGTAAATGGATAGAGGCTGTTCTCAAAATTACCTGAACAGGATTTTTCAGTTTCTTTCCTTAAAAATTAAATGGCTAATTTTCCATAAAACTTTCTTTTAAAAACTGCTTATTATCCTTCGCCTATTAATATCCTTAAAACCTGATCCAATCCCTATATAAAGTTCCTAATTTCAGTACAATCTTAAACTAATTTCCTAAATTTACATTTTAATCTCATCTTATAAACCTACAAAATGAGCTGGCTTCCAGGCAAAAAATACTTCGAAGGTGGCATCTGCACTGTTACCCGCAACATGGCCAACCAAGTCGTCATCGTTACAGGCAGTAGTAGCGGAATTGGACTTCAAACTGTCAAGGGACTCGCTGCCCGCAATGCTACTATTGTTATGGCAAATAGAAATAAAGCCAAAACTGAGCCACTTATGAACGAGATCAAAAAAGAAACAGGCAATGCCAACATTGATTTTATTCCTTTGGATTTGACAGATTTGAATTCTGTCAAGAATTTTGCAAAGGAGTTCAGAACTAGATATAATCATCTAGATGTGTTGGTAAATAACGCAGCAATGACGAGTATGAAGCCAACAATAGATTATACTAAACAAGGTTTTGAACAAACCTTTGGTGTCACATACATTGGACATTATTATTTGACTCGTTTGTTGTTGGATACAATCAGAAAGACTGATCAAAGTAGAATTATTTTCACTTCAACAAAGAGTGCAACCAAGACGAGACTCACTTGGGATAACTTGAACTCTGAAAAGAAATTTGATGGTTGGGCAGCTGAGGTTCAAGGTAAAAGAGCAAACTTGATGCTTGCTTTCGAATTACAAAGAAGACTTGAAAATGATTCGACTAAAGTTATGTCTCTCCATCCTGGTTGGGTTCAATCTGAAAGCTTTGACCGTATAGAAGCTCCCTTCTTCACCAAAATGGCACTTAAAGTTCTCTTTTTCGGTATGAAATATTTCGGTAAAGATACTAAACAAGGAGCGCAGACTTCTTTGTTTTGCGCTTTGCAAGACTGGAACAAGTTGAAGAGAGCTGGGTATTACTCTGATTGTGAAGAGTTTAATTTCCCAG